>Ga0209768_10000615_pt1 | contig 23796 bp, 19 predicted proteins | sample LauGreSBDMM110SD_3_FD_187564 | JGI IMG/M metagenome (GOLD analysis project Ga0209768, IMG submission 187564) | Freshwater lake microbial communities from Lake Michigan, USA - Sp13.BD.MM110.SD (SPAdes) (version 2) | ecosystem: Environmental > Aquatic > Freshwater > Lake | place: Lake Michigan... | reverse complement strand
ATATAGGGCGTGCCCGTCTCAATCTGGCTTTTCAGGATGGCGAGCCACAGCGTCTGGGCCTTCACCTTGCGGCGGAAGCGGCCCTCGGCCTCGTAGCGCTCGTAGAGGGCCTCAAACTCGGCGCCGTAGACGCCGTTGAGGCCGGGGCACTCGTCGGGGCACATCAGGGACCAGTCGGCCTTCTCCTCCACGCGGCGCATAAACAGGTCGGGCACCCACAGCGCCGTGAAGAGATCGCGGCAGCGCTCCTCCTCGTTGCCCTGGTTCTTGCGGACTTCCAGGAACGCTTCGACGTCGGAATGCCACGGTTCCAGGTAGATCGCAAAGCTCCCCAGGCGCTTGGAACCCTGGTTGATGTGCCGGGCCGTGTTGTTGTACACGCGCATAAACGGGATGATGCCGCTGCTGGTACCGTTCGTGCCGCGGATGTGCGAACCGCTCGCGCGGATGTTGCTGATGTGGATGCCGATGCCTCCGGCGTACTTGCTGATCTGCGCGCAGTCCGCGAGGCTCGTGTACATCCCCGTCACGGAATCGCCGACGCCTTTCAGGAAGCACGAGGCCATCTGAGGCCGCGGCGTGCCCGCGTTGAACAGCGTCGGCGTCGCGTGCGTGAACTTGCGCTGCGACATCTGATCGTACGTCTCAATGGCGTCTTTCAGGTCCCAGCCGTGGATGCCGAGCGCCACGCGCATCCACATATGCTGCGGGCGCTCCACGATCTTGCCGTCCACCTTCATCAGGTAACTGCGTTCCAGCGTCTTGAAGCCGAAGTAGTCCAGATCGTAGTCGCGCTCGTAGTTCACCACGGTGTTGAGCTTAGTCTTGTGCGTCTCCACGATCTTCCACAGCTCATCGGAGATCAGCGGGTTGCGCTTGCCCTGGACGTCCAGCGCGTTGTAGAGCAGTCCCATCGCCTCGCTGAACGACGGCGACGTGTTCTTGTGGTGGTTGCTGGTAATCAGCCGGCTCGCCAGAACCTCATAGTCCGGGTGATCCGTCACCAGCGTCGCGCACATCTGCGCCGCAAGCTCGTCCAGCTCGGATGTGCGCACCCCATCGTAAATCCGCGAAATCACCCGCTGCGAGATGCTGTCGGGATCCACGGCCCCCAGCCCCTTGCACAACATCTGGATGCGGCGGCGCACCTTATCAAACGAGATATCCTCGTGCGTCCCATCGCGTTTGAGGACCCTCATTCTCGCTTGCCGACGATAAGATGCGACCGAACCGCGCCTCTGTACTACCCACGGCGGCTACTCTTAAATCATTTTTTCGCCCGATTGGTCCACCGCCCGCCGCGGTGACTTTTTTCTGGATGTTTTTGAGCCGCCTTTCAGATACTGGTGAAATCTTTTTAGTTACCGCGTGAGTTGGAACTCGCTGCCGACTCGCCGAAGTGCAACCTTTTTTAGTTACTGTGTGAGTTGCCGAAACTACTCCAATGCTTGAAAGTGACTCAAAAACATCCAGAAAAAAGTGCAAGCGGTTTTGCCGAGTATAATAAAATTAGGAGCTGGATGCAACAAAATTAGGAACAAAGTGCAATAATTTTAGGAGAAAATACTGGCACTTTACTGGTGTTTCTTACTCTTTGTTCTTACTCTTTTTTCTAACTCTTTATAAAAATATGGATAAAAATAAATAAAATTTCAAAAAACGGAGGAGAGGAGCGGCCTCCCGCCACGGGAGGGGTCCGCCGCGGGAAAATCGCGTTTTGCCTGCGAATCGCGTGCAACCCTTTTAGTTGGACGGAGAGTAAGCGATGTGCGCTTGGAGTCATTCGGTGAAATATTTTTAGTTACCGCGTGAGTAAGAAACAGATATTGGAACTCGCCGCCGACTCGCCGCCGACTCGCCGAGGTGCAACCTTTTTAGTTGGACGGCGGCGAGTCGCTGCTGACTCGCCGCCGACTCGCCGAGGTGCAACCTTTTTAGTTGGACGGTGAGTTGGAACTCGCCACCGACTCGCCACTGACTCGCGGCCGACTCGCCGAAGTGTAACCTTTTTAGTTACTCCGTGAGTCGGTGACACTACTCCAATGCTTGAAAGTGACTCAAAAACATCCAGAAAAAAGTGCAAGCGGTTTTGCCGAGTATAATAAAATTAGGCGCTGGGTGCAATAAAATTAGGCACTGGGTGCAATAAAATTAGGAGAAAACACTGGCACTTTACTATACTTTCTTACTCACTGTTCTTACTCTTTTTTCTAACTCTTTATAAAAATATGGATAAAAATAAATAAAAATCTAAAAAACGGAGGAGGGGGAAGAACTTCCCGCCACGGGAGGGGTCTGGCCCCAAAAATCGCATTTTGCCTGCGAAACGTGTGCAACCTTTTTAGTTACTCCGCGAGTCAGCGATGTGCTTTACGCGTCGGCGCCTGGAACTTCCGGGCACGTGGCGGTCCAGGCGATGCCGCACGACCGCGCGTATTGGCAGCGCAGGCGGTTTGGCGCTTCCGGGTAGGCCGCGCGGTCCGCCACGGACATCAGCTCCGGGTACAGCTGATTGCAGTTGATGTTGCCCGTCGCGCCGTAGGACTTCTTGGCAACCTCGTCGCGCAGCTTGGCGCTCACCGGCTTGTCTGTGAAATCGGCAATGATCGGCTTACTCAGAGAATTCTGGTTCAGCAGGTTGCCGCGCTCGTTCACGCACATATATTGCAGCTTGTAGCGATCCTCCGCCGCCGCGTTTTCCAGGATGTGCGCCGGCGTCTTTTTCAGCGTCCAGTAATCCGGGCACAGCATCGCGTTCGGATCCGACGTGTCGTACACCGGCGGCTTGAATTTCAGCACCTGGACCGTCAGGATCACGATGACGAAGATCATACCGCCAATGAACGTCACCGTGAACGGCAGCAGGTCCGTCGCCAGCAGCTCGCGTCCGCGCTCGCTGGACAGCGAAAGGATGAACATTATCAGCGCGAGCGTGCCGTAAATCACGCACACCGCAATCGTTCCCTTAAAGTACTGCGAACGCTTAGACGTAAACGCCGCGCGCTGTTTCGGCGTCATCCCCGTGAGCTGCATTTCCAGCTTTTGCTCATCCGTCATAAACGCGCCGCCTCCCGCAGTGGACATATTCCAACAGCTTCTCTAATATTACGGACCTAAAAGAAACTTTTCATTTCCAGAGTCCGCGTGCCCTTTGCCGTCATCAGTTGGCCGTGTTCCAGCGGCATCGGCATCGTGGAAGCATCCCGAATATACGTCAGGTGCTGTTTCAGGTTGCTCAGCACCTCCGGCACCACCCATTCCAGCACGCGGCGATTGAGATCGCGCACCTGCCCGATGACATCCCCGGGCAGATTGCGGCTGTATTGGAGGTAAAGACTGCGCATCACGACTTTGAGCTCTGTGTCGCTTTGGCGGCCGATGATGTGCTTGCCGTTGGTCTCCTGGTAAATCCGGTAGCGAACGCCCTCTTGAAGTGCATTAATATTCATATCGGAGAAGTAAAGGTCGCTCACGGGGTTGTTCGTCAGCGTGCCAGTCAGCGCCGTTTTGCGGAACGCGTCGCCGCACGCACCCTTCACCGGTGCGTCCGATGTGCGCTGGTAGGCGGGAATTTGCAGCGTGGGCATCGCCGATAGTAGATCTATGCGGCCGTTCGCGTAATTCGTCGGGCCCGTCGCCGATCCCGGAAAATCCCGGCTAACCCCCGGAGCGTCCGATTCCGAGACAGACGCAAAATTCGCACCATATTGGCCACCGCCGACCATTTCGTATCGTATAGCGTACGAGTGCGCCTTCTATTAACACATCAGTAGATTATTTTTAACCGTTAATAATAAAGCGAAGCGCGTAATGGAGTCGTTTACTTCCTTATTTGTGATGGATCACGGTCTCACGTTTCACCGCGCCGCCGACGCACCGGCCGTGGAGGAACGCCTTTCAGACGCGCTTGCGACCGGCGTGTTCGGCGTCGCCAGCCTCGCCGGCATCCACGCCCTGGTCGCGAAGAGCAACAAGATCACGATCCGCGCGGTGAAAGCGGCGGAGGATCAAATGGCCCGCCCGAAGGCAGCGGCGTCGCAAAAAGGCGGGAATCCCACCGGGTTCCCGTCGGACTATTACGGTGTACCGCACGCCTCTTACAGCCCAGCGCACATCCACGGCGGCGTGGACGTCAGCACCGTTAACTTTGCCGCGGGCATCGCGCGCCCGGAGCAAGGCGGCGGTGCGGCCGGCGCCGCCCACGATCGCAACGCCGTCGCCGCGATCCGCCCCGAAATTCTGAAAGTCGTCCAGCACCACGATCTCACCATTTCTCAAAACGCCCTGCGCGACCTGGCCGCCCTCGCGCACGCGCAGATGGACCTGCTCGCCGCCGACCTCCGCGCCGCCGGCCCGCTGACCGTGAAGAAGGTAGACCGCGTCCTGGCGATGCCGCGCCATAAACGGTTCGCCGCTTAAAGCGATCGCGCAAGGATATCTTACTTAGTAGTAAATAACTTAGGCGCTTCGCCGCTTCGTTGCGCCGTGCCGTGCCGCAGCGCCCGTCGCCGCCGCGAAGATGCCGATTTACACGTTGGACGGCAACATCGGCTGCGGCAAAACGACGGTCCTAGAATACCTTCACACCCATTACAACTTTGCCATTGATCCTGAGCCGGTCCAGAAATGGAAACCATATCTTGAAGAGATGTACCACCACAATCGCGGCGCCTTTAACTTTCAAGTCCGCGTATGGCTGGACCGCTGTTGGCTGCAAGAAAAGACGAACACGCACCTGATAATGGAGCGCTCGCCCTATTTCCAGGCTAACGTTTTCGTTCCGATCAATTCCGAGAACGGCCGGATCAACGCCGGCGACAGCGCCCTCCTCCGCGAAATGTACGAGAAAGCCTTCCGCATCTGGTCGCCCATCGGAATGATCTACCTTCGGTCCTCCCCGGACCAATGCATCGCGCGCATTAAGCACCGCGGGCGCCCCTCTGAAAACGGCCTGACCGAAGCGTACATTCGCCGCCTTCACGAATTCCACGAGAACGCCTATATGTACGGCATCGGTATGGGCATTCCCATCATTTGCATAGACACCGACGCGAAACCCGTGCCGCAAATCGCCCAGGAAGTCGCAAACGCGTTTGGCATCCTCGGCGCGCGCCCGGCGTCCTAGCGCGCCGCTGCGGCATAACTTCATCCTTTTTAACTTGGCGCTGTACACGTATATCCTGTCCAGCCTAACGCCGTGCATTTCGCCTAGATAATAAAGATATGGCTTGAAAATAGCCTAGTCTAGCCTAGCCTAGCCGAGTCAAGTTTAATAACAATGACAGCATATCTGCCAGCGTACTGTGCAGCAAACATTCATCAGTTTGATTTTGTACACGGCATTATTCGTATACCTTCACAGTTTGTATGGTATAGGGCGTACGCTTTGGACACGCCAATCTTATCACAAAATCCGCAATTTTTCGGCGATAGAACAGTAAGTTTGAAATATGCGAAAGGAAAGGGTCGGCCTCTTGGAGAGTTTCAACCAGTACGCGAATTGCGCTTATTAGATATGCGCTACGTAATGTCTATTTTACCATATATGCTTAATCACGAGTTTCGCAGCCATCAAATTGCCAAAAAGTTAGTCGCGAGTCTAGGCTTATGTACAATGCCAAAACAAATTGAATTATTAACCGAATTAATAGCGGACGATTATCCACAGGCTGCGCCGTTTATTGATAGAATGCGGCAATTTTGTAACTTAGAGACCAAACCAGATTGGGTGCACCCATTTGAAATACAGGGGGTTCGCGCAGGTATTACGAATATTGATTATGAAGTAATGATATGGTTAAAGAAATTGTTTGAATCTGTCGTGGATGGTATTATTGCACCATCAATGCCATCACCGTTTCACGATCAGGTGTATACAGACATTGAGCGCTCAATGTTATACTCGGAACTTATTCTATTTTCACCAGCTAATGTGTTACGACATATTCACAATGTGCCTCTTGAAGAACGACCAGAATATGATCGGCTAACATTAGATTTTAATGATTTAATTAGAGGCCAATTTCAAGGCCAATGGTTGAGGCACCCGCGAAATATTCGTTATTCAGCAATGGGCGGAAAGGGCACATCTACTTTTGAAATACGGGATGCCTACGCAGAAGAACTAATGCGTAATCCAAAATTACAAAAAGAGCTGGACCGGAAGGTGCGCGGGTGGATGCCAATAATTCGTCGTATTCAAAAGTCGGATCGGTTCTTGCAACAGGAAAGCGTGACCCTCTGGTCAGTAAAACCTGACCAGAATGCGGTACATTATTTTGGGTCTGGTAAAATATGAGCACCGGTCGCTGCGTTGCGCGTTGCGGTATAACTTGGCACTGTATACGTATATCCTGTCCAGCCTAACGCCGCACCCATTTAAAGAAATCGCGCAACCCTATTACGAACACTGTGTGCCCAGCGGAATGCTTTCCGAAGACGTTGCCGCCTTTCGCGAGGTATACTACGCCTATCAAGAGGCGATCGGTCGCGGCACGGCGCCGCCGGAACGCTTAGAGGCATTGAAAAAGCGCATTCAGGCATTCGGTTGGATCTTTGCCACCGCTTACCCAGATAACGAAGAAGCCGCGCTGTGTTTCCGTAAGGCTTCGCGAATTTTGGCCTTTTCGGCCAAAAATTGACGGCGGGTATAAGATATTCTCGCGTAAAGAGAGTAGCGGCAGAAGCGGCGGCAGCAGCAACAGCAGCGCCAGCGATGGCTTCGTCTTCGGGCGCCAAAGGCGCGGCGGCCGGCGCGAGCGATGCCGAGCTAAACCGGTACCGTCAGATGACGCCGATTCAGCACGCTTTGGCGAAGCCTGGGATGTACATCGGATCGGTGGAGCCGACGCCTATTACCACCCACGTGTTTGATACGGAGTCAAAGCGTATGGTCCTGCGGGAGCTCACCGTGTCGCCGGGCCTTCTGAAAATCGTGGACGAGGTGTTCAGCAACGCCGGGGACCACGCGATGCGCGTGAAGAGTGCCTCTTACAAGGAGCGCCGCGAGGATGTGCGCCCCGTCAAGACCATCAGCGTGACCGTGGATCGCGAGAGCGGCCGGATCAGCGTTTCTAACACGGGCGACAGCATTGACGTTGCGATTCACCCGACCCTGAACATTTGGATCCCGACGATGCTGTTCTCGTCTATGATGAGCTCCACGAACTACGACGACACCGAAGAGCGCACCCAGGTTGGCTCGCACGGTCTCGGAATCAAGTTAACGACCATTTTCAGCAAAGAGCTGATCATAGACCTCGTGGACCACCGCGCGAAGAAGAGTTTCACTCAGCGGTTCACGGAGAACCTGAAAACCACGGAGAAGGCGAGCGTCAAGGCGTCGTCCAAAGGTCCCTCCACCACCGTCACCTTCCTGCCGGACTACGCGCGCTTTGGAATGGCCGGCCTGGACGACGACACCTACGCAATGCTCCACAAGCGCGTGCTGGATATGTGCGCGCTCACCGACAGCAGCGTCAGCATCTTCTTCAACGGCGAGAAGGTGGAGATCAAGGACTTTGAGCGCTACACGGACCTCTACCTCGGCCCGAAAGACGAAGTCCCGCGCGTCTACGAGTCGCCCAACGAGCGCTGGGAGGTCGTCGCGGCCATCAGCCCCAGCCACCAGTACGAGCAGATCAGCTGGGTCAACGGCTCGGCAACCATCCTCGGCGGCCGCCACGTGGAGTACGTCACAAACCAGATCGTCAAGCGTCTCTCCGAGATGGCGACGAGCAAGAAGAAAAAGGACGTCAAGCCCCAGCACATCCGAGAGAACCTGATGGTCTTCGTCAAGTCCACCATCGTCAACCCCGCGTTCTCCTCGCAGACCAAGGAGATCCTGACGACGCCCGTGGCCAAGTTCGGCTCCAAGTGCGAGCTCAGCGACAAGTTCTTCGATAAGCTGTACAAGACGGGCATCGTGGAACGCGCGGCGAGCCTCACCGAGTTTCACGAGACCAAGAAACTCGCCAAGACCGACGGCAAGAAGACCAGCCGCGTGCTGATTCCCAAGCTGGACGACGCCAACCGCGCCGGCACCAAAGACAGCGCCGAGTGCACGCTCATCCTGACGGAGGGAGACTCGGCGCGCACGATGGCCATCTCCGGCCTCAGCATCATCGGCCGCGACTACTACGGCGTCTTTCCGCTCAAAGGCAAGATCCTGAACGTCAAGGACACCGGCACCGCCAAGATCGGCGCCAACGAGGAGATCGCGAACCTCAAAAAGATCCTGGGGCTGGAACAAGGCAAGACCTACGCGAACCTGTCGTCGCTTCGCTACGGCCGCATTCTCGTGCTCTGCGACCAGGATGTGGACGGCTACCACATCAAGGGCCTCCTGTTCAACCTGTTTCAGACGCTCTGGCCCAGCTTGTACAAGATGCCCGGGTTCTTGATCTCAATGATGACGCCCATCGTGCGCGCCACGCACGCCGGCCGCAGTGAGATCAAGGTGTTCTATAACATCCCCGACTTCGTCCGCTGGCGCGAGAGCCTCGGTCCGACGATGGCCGGCTGGCGCATCCGCTATCTGAAAGGACTGGGTTCGTCGTCGGAGGCGGAGGCCAAGGAGTACTTCCGCACGATGAAGATGCTGACCTACGAGTACACCGGCCAGCCCTCCGACAATGCGCTGGACCTCGCCTTCAACAAGGCCCGCGCCGACGACCGGAAGACCTGGCTGCTGCGGTACAACCGCCAGCAGGTGCTGGACTACGACCAGGCGACGGTGCCCTACGAGACCTTCGTGGACCGCGAGCTGATCCATTTCAGCAACCGCGATCTGGAACGCAGCATCCCGAACATTTGCGATGGCCTGAAAGAGTCCATCCGCAAGATCCTGTTCGGCTGCCTGAAACGCCGCCTGGTCTCCGACGAGATCAAGGTCGCGCAGCTCGCCGGTTACATCTCGGAGGTCACGTCGTACCATCACGGCGAGAAGTCGCTGCAAGACGCGATCGTCGGGATGGCGCAGACGTACGTGGGCGCGAACAACGTGAACCTGCTGCAACCGATCGGCCAGTTCGGCACCCGCATTCAGGGCGGCAAGGACGCGGCGAGCCCCAGGTACATCCACACGCTCCTGTCGCCCCTCGCGCGCGCGCTCTTCAAGGACGCCGACAGCCCCGTGCTGCGCTTCCTGGAAGACGACGGCACGCCCATTGAGCCCGAGTACTACATCCCTGTCATTCCGCTCATTCTGGTGAACGGCGCAATCGGCATCGGCAGCGGGTTCTCCACGAACATCCCGAGCTTCAACCCGGAGGACGTGACGGACCTCTGCCTCCGCGTCGTGTCCGCGCTGGACGCCGACGTCGGCAATGAGCTGGTCACCGCCGACGACCTCTCGCGCGCCTACGACTCCGTGATGTCCGTCGGCCTCCCCGAGATCCGCCCGTGGTACCTCGGGTTCACGGGCTCAATCGTGCGCGCCGCCTCGGCCGCGGTGCCCGGCGCCCCCGCCGCCTACGCCAGCACCGGCGTGTACGCGTGGCTGGACGACCAGACCGTGGAGGTCACCGAGCTGCCCATCGGCACCTGGACGGACGACTACAAAGAGTTTCTGATGAACCTCGTCGCGAACGGGTCGCCGATTCTGAAAGACTTTGAGTCTCACTGCACGGCGATGAACATCCGCTTCATCTTGAAGCTTTACCCCGGGCTCCGCGCCGGCCTGGAAGCGGACTTCGCGTCGGCCTTCAAGCTCGTCAGCCAGAAGACGATCAGTCTCGGCAATATGCATCTGTTCAACCCGCAGGGCGAGATCCACCGCTACACGAGCGTCGCCGATATCGTTCGCGAGTGGAGCTGCGTGCGTATTAGCAAGTACACCGAGCGCAAGGCGCACCAGCTGCGCACGATGGAGCACGAGCACGCGATTCTAGCGGCGAAGTGCCGGTTTATTCAGGATATCATTGACAACCGCGTGAAGATTATGAACCGCAAACAGTCGGATGTCCACGATCAGCTGCGCACGCTCGGCTACACGCCGATGCCGGCCTCCGGCGCCAACGCAGCCGCCCAGGAGGACGCCGGCTTCGGCTTCCTGACGCGTATGCCGATTCATCATCTGACCTACGAGAAGAAGCAGGCTCTGGAACGCGACGCCGAGAAGCTCGCGACGACCCTCGCGGCCCTGCGCGCCAAGCCCGTGCACCACATCTGGCGCGAGGAACTCGCCGAGTTCACCGAAGTTTGGGCGACCCACCGCGCCGACATTGAAGCCGAGTACGTCGCCGACCGCAAAGGCGCCCTGTCGGCCCGCACCTCCGGCGCCGCCAAGCGCCGCGCCGCCGCGGCACCCAAGAAAAAGTAAAAGCAATCACCAACAAACACCCAACAACCTTACGGCCTTCTTTTTGTCAATCCGACGCGACGACAACAATATCGTCTGCGTCTGTGTGTAGAGGTGCGCAGCGCCTATGGAATTAATTTTCAATGTTGCCGCAGTCCTATTTATGATGTCGCTCATCACGACAGTGTATGTGGTGTTTTGCCGAGACGCCCGGCATTTTGCCGGCATTACGGCATCCAGCGATGCAACCCTGTTTGGCGCCTTCTTCAATCGGTTGTACTTTGTTGTGAGCACATTTACGACGATTGGTTTTGGAGACGTATTTCCGGTTACCTTTCGCGCGCGAGCCATTACAATTTTCCTGATTCTAAGTATCTTTACTCTGATTCTCAAAACACTTACGACATTCATTGAGACATACAATAAAAATATTAAAAAATACATACAAACGGCGGCGACCACCGCCATCGCTTTCGGAAAAGCCCCGAGGTTACAGCCACAGCCACATCTATCGCCACCGCCACCGCCACCCGTTCAGACAGAACAGGATGCCGATGCCGGGTTTGCCTCAGCGATATAAAGCGACCGTGCGTTTTTACGAGAACTCCTCTCGTTAATGCGCTTTTACGGATTCGCCGACGACACCAGCGGCCTCTTCGGATTCGCCGCGCTCGCCGGAAACGCGTCGGTTCACTGCCGGCCCACCGCAGTCGGCCCAGAAGTCGCCGATATCGCCATCCAACTCCCGCGCCTTTCGCGCCCCGAAGGCCCCGCCCTGCTCAGCCTCGCGACCTCCGAGGCACGCGCACGCGGTTACCAGCAACTCCTCGCTCTCGCTGAACCGGCTCAGCGCGATTGGTACCGCCGCCACGGATTCGCAGCGACCGGAACGGTGACGAATCCGGTGATGGTCAAACGCATTTAATGCATCACGTTCTTTTTGTCTGTAATCAATAATATAGATATGAATACCACTCCCACTCCCACCCCCGTCCCGGCCCACGCCCCTGCTCCCTATCTCATAAATTTTGATAACTTCAAACCGGTATATACTCCAATACATATACCGGCAAATGTCCTACTCCTCCGAGGTTATGACCTACGATATCCTCCTGTATCCGAGTACTCGTCTTACTACACGCACGATGCGCAAATCGCACGCGGATATGCAGAAAACGCCGATCACGCATTAGGCGTTTTTAAAACGACAAAACCAATACTACTATACGACTTGCGGTACATCAAAGTACTATTGCGCGAATATATTCATCAGCTTCAAGGCGCAAACTCCGGCGAAGCAGTAAATGCCGCTCGGATATGTACCGTTTCTCTCGGACTGTATAGTTTTGAAACGCAACTAAAATTATTTAAGGAGCGTTACAAGCATAGCCTAGCGGATGACCTCGCCGAGCCGTTTAAAAGTTTAGAAGAATATCAGAAAAACCCACCAAAATATGCAAATCCCATAGAATTGACCGGTGTTCGGATCGCTGAGACTACAAATGATCGGGAAATGATCTTTTTCTTACAGATGTTGTTTGGCAATGAAATAGATGGATATATCGCGCCAAATTTCAAGACGCCCTTTCATACAGAGAAAAATGGAATTTTAACGTCCGAATTGGTCGTGTTCAATCCGTTAAAATCCGGTATCCAATTTATGACAAATCAACCCGAAGGAGTCTCTGTCCAGCCGCACAACATTAACTATTTCTTAGATAATACGGGATTGTATACACTGAAACAGTTTGATATGTGTAAATTATATACTAAGAAAGGTGGCGGGCGCCGTGCAAAAACAAATAGTAATATGAGACTATATGACCCAAACAGCTTACTGGACAAGGGTTATGAGGAAAACAAAGAAGCGATACGCAAAGCGAAACGTATGGCAGATGCCTGGAAAAAAGCACTACCTGAAAATTATTTCAAATCCGTTCCACGGGCACCCACAGTCCAGTGCTCGCCCTGGACTTACAGCAAAAAAGATTTAAAGACGTTGTCAGATAAGAGTGCAGAGTTAATCGCAGGTCCAAATGGCAATTTACACCATTCTCCCGAATCTGTACCTTGGGACTTTTGAAGCCGCGCAAACCGCCTATCGCGAAGACTATCCGAACGCCTTTGTCATAAATGCGACCAAGGACCTTGCGTTCTTTGCGCCGCCGCGAGACACACTGCGGGTCGCCGTAGACGACAACGGCTCTACCGAAGCGATCCTCGGGATGCTTCACGCGCTGCCGGCGGCTTGCGACGCGATTGCGGCCGCCCTAAACGCGTCGCCGCCGCGCCCGGTCATCGTCCACTGTTTCGCCGGACAGCAACGCAGCCCGACGGTCATCGCCGCGTATTTAATGCGCGCCCGCCGGTGGTCCGCCGAGGAAGCCGTGCGCTTCGTGCGGTTCCACAAGCCCGACGCGTTCTTCTGGTGCGTGAACTTCAAGCAAACGCTGGACTTGTGGGCGCGCCAGGCTTCGCTAGGCTAGGCTAGGCTAGACCGCCGGCGCATACCGATCAACGGGTTCCATTTCGGGGTCCAACGGCGTAAAATGCAGCGCACTGCCGGAATCGTTCATCTCCATCTCAATCTCGGGGGAAAACATCGGCAAAGCATCTAACTGTTTGCTCTTCGCCGCAGCCTCCATAGCCGAATGGGTGGTAGCGACAACGGGTTTTATAGGAAATTTGGTTGCCCCTACCGGTGACGTCGCGGCCGACTTGGACGAAGGATCCGATGTTTTCACTGGCATTACGGTCGGCGCAGGCGCGGCACCCGCGGACGCGGCATTCGCGGGCGTAACAGCAGGCGGCTCCACCCGCACCGGTGCCGGCGCTGGTGGCGGCGCCGTAATCACCGCCGTAACCGTCGCCGAGCGCGCCAGCCGCTTCGCAAACGAAATGCCCGCGGTTTTCACGAGATCCGCGACGATTTCGTCCTCGGTGCTTGGCATCCCAAAGTGCCGAAAAAGCACCTGGCCGACCTCTGCCGGAGACAGCACGGCGTTCGGGAGCTGCGCGATGCTCTCCGGCGAGAGTTCTTTTTCCAAATAAGCAATATACATATCTGCGATGAGCTCACGCGTCGCGTACGTAAACGCCGCCTGAACGTCAATGCGGCCTGGGCGAATGAGCGCGTCGTCCAGGACTTCGGGGTGATTTGTCGTCATTACGATCATCCGCCCCGGGACTTCCATCGTGCCGTCTAGGACCGTTAGAATCTCACCGAGCGTGAGTTCATCGTTGACCGCCGTGGATTCGCTGCCGCCCGCGCCCGCACCCGCCCCCGCACCCGCCCCCGACGGCCTGCGCTGCTTCACGATGTCGCCGATCGCGTCAATCTCCTCTAACACGTACAGGCGCTGCTGAATCGGAATGAAGTAGGACTGCGAGTTCGCCAGGGTATGATCGGAAAAGACCTGCAATTTATCCGAGAAGAACAAGTTTTTTAGCTGCGTCGCCGTCGTGATGTTTGCGAAGTTCACGTTGACGATGTGGCGCTTCGTGAGGTTCGCGATGGCGCGAATGACGCTCGTTTTCCCCGCCCCCGGAATGCCCGATAGCAGCAGACCAAGCTGGTAAGGGATGCCTTTGCTGTCGTACCACTCCCGCTTCTCCACGAAGAACCGCACGCGCTTCTCTATTTCGCGAATCTCGTCGCCGAAAATGTTACTGAACCGCTTATTGCTGTAAAACGGCGTCATTGTGAACGACAGCTGCTTCGGCGCCGAGCTGATGATCATCCGCTTGTGATTGATGATGTCCGCCGTGTTTGAACTCGCCGGAAGCGACGGCGCCGTGGATTCGCGACTCTTTTGGTCAAAGAAGAAGATGTTGCTCCCTAGGGAATTCTTCATCTCTTGGAGATAGTCCTGATACAGCTTCTTGACGTATACCGAAATTTCCGAGGCTGAGAGCGCATTGGACAGCAGCGTAAACTTGATGGACGCAACGTTGCCCATATTCGTGAAATTAATCGCGTCAATCTTGCAGAAGATTTCGCGCGTCATTTGGATCGGCTTGTCCTTGTAGACCGCCATAATCTGGCCTTTGTCAATGAGACTGAACGTCGGGACGTTTTCCAGCTTGGAGATGTGCGCGAGCACGGCATCCACCATCCCGTTTGTCTCCTCTGAGGTCGTTTCACCGCCCGCCGAGCTGTTTCCAGCGGACGAGTCCTTGTTGTCGTAAATACGCATCATCCGAAAACTGCTGACGGTATGCCGCGCGGTCAGCGTCACCGACGTGTCCGTAAGCATCTTCGGGCGCTGAGCATCCGCGAGCGTCTCACTGACACGCCGCTTGAAATACTCGCGAATCGTGGATTGAACCTCTTTGTACAGCACTGGAATGACTTTGATAATATCGTCCATCGCGGAAATTATAATGAAAAGAATAAATTGGTAAAACATTTCAAGGAGCGCCCCGGTACCCGCGGCGGCGGCGCCGTGGGCGTTGGCTTTTCCGCGCCCGAACGCGCCGCCGGCGCCGCCCAGGCCTCCGAGACCCATTTGGGAAATAACTTGCAACTTAATGATCTCCTTGAAGTCCATTGTTACGTTAGTAAGCGTGAATGTGCTCGGCTTTATATCCGCGCAGCGCAGCGCGCTCGGCTGATATAAAGAATTTGTGCAGGACTCGTATGAGAATGCTGTCCTCATCGCGCCGCGCGTCCGCGTCCGCGTCCGCACTCGTCCTAGACATAGATGGCGTCGTCCTGCACGCGCCGCGCGCGCTCGGCCGGGTGGCCCAGCGCGCCACCGAATACGTTCAGCGTGAACTCGGCCTGACCGACCGGCGCTACGCGAAGCGCGTGAACAAGCTCCTTTACAGCCAGCACGGCCACACGCTGCTCGGGCTACGTAAAGTCTTCGGCGCGCCGCTGACCAACCGCCATTTCGCGGATGCGGTGTACGACGCGGAAACCCTGAGTCTCCTCGCGACAGAAGCCACGACGAGCCGCGAAATCGCCGCGCGCTTCCAGGAAGTGCGCGCGGTTTTGCTGCGCGCTCAGGAACGCGACGTTCCCGTGTATCTGTTCAGCAACGCGCCGGGAACTTGGACGCGTATGGTGTACGATCTCGGGAACCTCTCGGAATTCCTGCCGGCCTCCCGCGTCCTTTCCAGCGATCACCCGGTCTTCGCCGGCAGCCTCAAACCGGACCCGGTCGTTTACGAGAACCTGGAAGATCTGTTGCGGGAGGACCGCGGCGGCGGCGCCCCCGCCCCGCGCATTGTATTTACCGATGATAGCTATACTAACTTAATCCCGACGATGAATCGCCCCGTCGTCTGGACGAACGTTTATTTTAACCCAAAGGGTCCAACCATTGGAACGCCTCGCCTAACGACGGTTAAGCGGATGATAGAAGTTGCTAACTTGATTTAGCGGAGTGCAGCGCACACCGCGTAGTACTGGATGCGTCCTTTTTCTAGCTTTTCTTGTAGGGTGCCGACGCCGTTCAGCGGCCAAAGCGCAAAAAGAAAACTTCGTAAATGGCGGCCTCCGCACCGTCCGGAATGTATGTGAATATGAATTCGGGCGCGGTTCAGGCCGGCCTAATGCCGTTCCGAAATGCCCTGATTAATGGGGATATGCGGATTAATCAGCGGGGGACGAGTACGAACTTGGCGAGTTTAACGACGGTTGCGGCGGCGACGCCGGGAAGTTGGGTAACGGACAGGTGGAATGTTTTACGAGGAAGTTTTGCTGCGGGTGGAGTAATGGGTCAAGGTACAAGTTTAACAAATTCAGATTTACCTTTTTCTGATGCTGGAATTAAAACATTTGCACGCGTCGGGCGTTTGAGTGGCAATACTGCAACAAATGCAGTGTTTATACAATATAATATGGAATCACAAGACTGTTATCAGTATGCAGGAAAAACAGTTACGTTATCATTTTATTATCGTACTGGAACGAACTTTTCTGGCTCAGTATTAAGTACTGATATTTTTACAGGAACAAGCACAGATCAAGCAGTTCGGAGTGGTTTTACAGGATCTATCGCACAAACAACCACAAATATAGCATCATCTATATGGCGCCGTATATCATTTACTGTTACTTTATCATCTTTACTTAATCAAATTGGATTAAATATTCAATATATCCCCGTCGGTACAGCCGGTACAAACGACTACTTTGACATTACGGGGATCCAGTTGGAGCTGGGGAGTGTGCCGACGAGTTTTGAGGTGAGGCCTTATCCGGTGGAGTTACAAATGTGTCAACGATACTCATACGTAATATCAAATGCAGCATATCCAAGCCAGACATATACACGTTTTGGAATGGGTAGTGCTCGTGTTGCAACAGTAGCAGAAATAAGAGTCCAACATCCTGTAACTATGCGAAAAATTACACAAGTAACAACAGTTGGAACATTACAAGTAGGAGATACAACATCTGGTGGTATAGCTACAAGTATATCTATTTATACGGAGTGTACAAGTGTAGATGCCACAGTATTGACAGTTGGAACGTCAGGAGGATTAACTGCATTTAGACCATATTATCTTGAATCTGCAAATACAACAGCAACGCTTATTTTGAATGCAGAAATATAAATTAAATAATCTAACCCCACCCATTCACCACCGTCCCGCCGTATAAACCAGCCTCTCCCGTAAATTCGTTTGATAATACATAAAGACAAACGTAAACACCGCAGCATTCGTCAGCTCCTTTACTTTTCCGTGAACGAATCCCGCCACGCCATTGAGAGGAAACGGGATGCGCTCAACGATATTTCGCGTTAAATACACGATGACTCCGACGAAATAGATGTGCACGATACATTCGCCCAGCAGGCGCGCGAAGGATTTGCGCTCGGCCGCCTCGCGGTCAAACTTGCCGATTGCGCGATCCAGGGAAACCCCGAGGAAAAACGCAACGAGAAAATAGATCACCGTGACATAGCCGATGTCTATGATCTTAATGCCGCGGCGAATCAGGTCCTCCGTCAGCGTTTTCGGTGGCACGATGTCGGGCGTTTTCGGGGACGTTACCATTTGCTTACTGCACTACTGTACGGTGATATAAAGAGATTTAACGTATTGGTTATTAAATAAACATAAAAATGACGCTCAGTATCCGCCAGCTGCCCTGCGCCAAAACGCAGCTGATGGATCCAAAACAGTATCCGGCCGGCAACGTCTTCTTCAATCCGAGCGCCGACGGAGACATCGTGTATATTCGGGCGACGCGCCACACGTCCCACGACGAGACGAACTATGCGCTCATCCACAACACGCGCACCCAGAAGACGCACCCCGTGGAATCGCCGCTGGACCAGCTCGCGCCGACCGTGAATATGTTCAAAGGCCTTGAAGACCTTCGCGTCGTCCACTTTCGCGGCCAGCTCTGGTTCACTGCGACCACGACGCACGCGAGCGGCCATCAAAACAACGAGATGGTCGTCGGGCATTTCAGCAAGGATCTCGCGCGCATTGAGCGGATTTCGCCGATCTCCGCGGGAAAACTGCCGGTCAAGAACATCTGCCCCTTCGTGTGGCCCTCTGCCGACGCGGCCCCCGAGGACCAGCGCCTGCGCCTCATAGACACGTACAAGCGCGCGATTTACGAGGTGTCCGAGTTGTACGAGGACGCCACAGGCGCCGAGGACGCCGAAGCCGCCCCCACGCCCTTCCTCCGCTACCTCCTGACGCGCGTCGGCACCCTTCGGTCCGCCACCGGCATTCCCGACATCGGCTACCGCGGTTCCACGAGTCCCGTGCATCTTCACGGGAACACCTGGGGCTGCGTGGTTCACGACATCATCTTCAACGACAACGCGCGCCTCGTCACGCGCCTCGCGTACTACCACCACTGGATGGAGATGGACCTCGCCCGCGGCGTCGTGACGTATTTCTCGGCGCCCTTCTGGATTGCGCACTGGGGCATTGAGTACGTGTCTGGAATTCGGCGTGCGCCGACGCCCAGTGCCGGGACCGACGCCGCCATTGAACTCTTCTTCGGTCTGCAAGACCAGGTCCCTATGAAATGCGTCGCGCGCCTCTCGGATCTCCGAGTCGGCAAATAGGCGCGAAATTTGAGTGCGTCCGCCCAATGGGGTGAAACCAAAAAAATGATTTGAGCCGTAAGGTGGGTCCATCAGAGCCAACTACGAGCCACCCAGACGACCCGAGCCATCCCAAGCGACCAGCCCTCCCGCTTTTCCAGCTTCCCAGCTCCCCACCCCAGAAATGGCGCCCTCCGGCAAGAAGTCCGCCACCAAGGCGGCGACCAAGGCTGTGGCCACCCCGGCGGTGTCCGCCAAGCCCGATGTGATCGCGGCCGCGATGACCCCGCTGCCGCACGACGAGACGGCGGTGACCCCGGCGATCACGGCGAAGGCCGAGAAGATCGCGAAGGAGATGACCGCGAAGGGCAAGAAGCCCGCGGCCGTGAAGGCGCCGGCCGCCGCGCCCGCCGAGACGCCCGCGCCTAAGAAGGCGGCGCCCAAGAAGAAGCCGGCGGCCGTCGCCGCCGAGCCCGCCGGCGAGGCCGCCGAGACCGAGGAGGCGGTGCCCGCCACGCGCCGCCCGATGTCCGCCTACAACAAGTTCATCAAGTACCGCCTGTCCGAGATGAAGACCGATGCCGACTACGCCGAGATGGCGCACAAGGACAAGTTCAAGGCCGCCGGCGAGGAGTGGAAGTCGCTCTCCGACGAGGAGAAGGCCGACATCCTGGAACGCGCCGAGGCGTACATCACGGAGCTGAACGAGCCGGCGAAGCCCCCGCGCAAGAAGCGCGTGGCCAAGGCCGCCAAGGCGGCGTCCAAGGCTGGCAGCGAGGAGGAGGCTCCCGCCGCGCCCGTGAAGAAGGAGAAGCGCCACCGCGCGCCGACGACCTACAACTTCTTTATGGCGCACCGCATCCACGAGCTCACCGAGTCGCACCCCGAGCTGACGCACCGCGAGCGCTTCACGATGTCCGCCGCCGAGTGGAAGACCCTGGAAGGCGAGGACAAGGAGAACGCGGTCGCCGAGGCGATGCGCTACCACGAGCAGAAGGAGGCCGAGGAGGCCGCCGCCGCCGCCGCGACCGAGGCCTAAAAACAAAAACAAAAATACCAAAAAAACCACAGCATCACACAGCACAGAGAGACACCCAAGAAGAAGGCAAGGAAAAACCACCGAATAGTCGGTGGTTTTGGTGGATGTCCTCCGCGCTTATGCCGGGCGCTGGATCGTAAGCATCAATAGCCCATCGCTCACCTGAACCCGCAGCGTCTGAGTGTCCGCCCGCAGCGGCATCTGGACCAACCGATGGAACCGATGCGTCGCTCCCATTATTTTTGTAGCACCTTCCAGTCGGATCAACCGGTTGTGCTGAAACGCCAGTTTCACCGTATCCTCGCGATGCCCCGGGACCTTTTGGACATACAGGAATCGCCCCGGCACCGCCGTCTCTCGGAACTGGTAAATCGGCCCCAGATACCGGCTTGCCGTGTAGGCGACGTCATTCAGAAACCGACGGAACATTTATTGCATCAGCGGCTGACTGCTTTAAGCCGCGCCGTCCGCCGCCCACATCCCGTGAAGGCCCAGCGGCGTCCCGGGCGGCAGCGCGATTTCCGCGATCGGGCCTTCCGCGATCCGATGCACGCGCCAAAGGATCAAGGTAGTATCGCCCGTCGCGATGCGGCGGCACATCGTGGCCACGTAGCCGGCGTCCACGCCCGTGCCGGCTAAAACCACCGGTTCGCCAAACATCGCATCGCGCCGCGTCCAGAATTGCGTTTCGCCGCTGGTGGCATTCACGCGCACCATCGCCTGCTGAGGCCCGCCCTCCGGCGACCATTCGCCCGTCGCGAAGACCAAGTGATGGGCCGCGTCGTACACCGGGAATTCCAACCACTGACCGCGTGCCATCTTTCGGACCCGCACAGTGCTTTCGCGCCAGTCAATGAGGAGCTTGCGCAGTTCGCCGCGAACGTCGCCACTGCCTCCACTGCCGCCACTGCTTGCTGTGGCGCAGGCGGCAGTGGCGGCAGGCACGTTATACTCCGGGTAATGCACCGACACGATCTCCGTGCGGCCGTGTGTGGTTTCGCGGGCGTATGCGTGGTGAAAGACGAACGAGTCGCCGCCTCCGAACGGCACTGACGTGTGCGCTCCATCCTTCCGCGCGATGCTGTGGATTTGCGTGGGTTCACCGAGCGTCTGCCGAAGGCACCGCGCAATGCCGCGCTCGGGAATGGCATCCCAATCTACGGTCATCGGCGTCTGGAAAAACACGTACCGCGTGTCGGTCACCGCGAAGTCGTGGAAATACGCGAACCCGCGCACGGTGACCGTATGCTTCTGAACAACGACGCCCTCCGTCGCAATCTCCCAAAACGTCACTTCGGTTTTCGCTTTCGGTCCGCGCGCCAGGCTGTAACGCACGGTCGTCAGTACCATCACCGGCCCTGACTCGGCGCCCACGCCCGCGCCTGCGACAATTTTCGGATGCGCCGTGACCGCGTCGCCGAATTTGCCGAGCATTCGCATCGTCGCGTCCAGCGCTGCGTTTCCAGACATCACGGGCAGCCCATCACGAAAATGGAGGTAGCGGTCCTCGGTCATTAGCGTCTTTGGGTCTAGGACATACGGCGCCCCCGCCTCGTAAAAGGCGAGCAGATCGTGGCCCCAAGCAATGACGTTGGTATTCCCGACGTTCTTTACGGAAACGTCGGGGCCTGTGTCGCTCGGCCCAAAGGCGCCCGGGCGCACCCGGCATCCTTCTCGGCGCTCGGCGAGGATGTGATCGGTCACAACGGGCTGCGCTTGAAACGTCACGGAGCCGTCGCCGGTAAACCGAATGGCCGAAATGAACCCCTCGCCGTCCAAAGGGTGCTCGTCGGCCGAGCCATCCCAGACGGGACCATTTTTGTAGTAAACACCGCGAAGGTCCTTTGGAACGACGCCGGCGACCACGCGCAGCGGTTGAGGCGCGCCGCTGCCCGGCGCGGCTGGGGGTGGCCGGCGAAACAACTCGCGCCAGGCCGCCGCGCGGTCGCCGCCGCTGCCGGCGCCGCCTCCGCCATTGGCGGTCTTAGACGAACTCGGGCGACCCATAACCATAGGTAGGCGCAGTTTGACGATGGTGTTCGCCGACCACGGCGGCCGTTGCGGCCCCGACGACAAGGCGCTCCAAGAGCGTCGCATACTGAAAGCGCAAATCCGCCACGGCCTTACCGATACTGACCAATTTAATGATTGTGAATAGGACGACAAACGAAAGTACAGAGAGGCAAGTGACGAAGTAGTCTTCCGCCTGCATTCTGTTAGCATATACAGTGGGGCCGAATCCTTTATACCGCTGGTGAGGGCAGCCACGCCGCCGCGAGAATTGCGCGCACCTGCGCGTCCGTAAAATATGGGCGATTCCACCCGTGATGTGCCAAAGGCGCGACGTAATATTCGGCCTCTATGCTGAATTCGTGGCGTTCCGCGATGGGCGGCAAAGGCACCCCGAGCAGCGCGCAGGCGTGCGTAAAGTATATGTCCTCAAATCGGCGATCCGCGCGAATCGCGGGCGCCCCCGCCACAGTCCGCGCGGCGTCAATGCGCGCCCACGAGACCTCGGCCAGACACCGCAGCATCGTCGCGCGCCGACGAAGCGAAAAACCGCCTTGAATGCCTCCAACGACGGCGCCGCCCGCCGCGGCGTACGTTTCCGCCGGATTGTAGTAATTCGCACCGGTATAGTCGTAGCGCGTCCATCGCGCAAGGGCCTCCTCGGTGAGTGGGCGAAACATCACGGTGTCCGTTTGAAACACAAGGATCCATTCAGCCTCGGCTGCGGGCGCGCCGAGCGACACCCAAAACGTCGGGCAGCGCAGCAACACGCTGTATGTCGTCTGGTATAAATTGGCGACCGGCAGCGTCCGCACGGTGACGCCGCGGATTTCTGAGAGTTCCGCGGTCGCCCACGCCCGGTGTCCCTCGGCCGTCCATAGTTCAATCCCCCAGTTCGCCGGCAGCATCGCGCGGTGATTCGCGATGACCGCGCGGAGCGCAGGATGCCGACGCGGCTCCACGATCACCGCCCAGCCGAGCGTCGCGCTCGCGGGCGTTGCCGCCGCCGCCGCGCCGTTCGCAAATGATTGAATATAGGAGTCCATAACGTAAATAATAGTTATTTCATTTAAGTAGCGGAGCGTACCGTAAACGTCGGGCGTGTGTGACGAATGTCCAGTCCTTCTATTGCGCGCATTCAACGGATCAGTCGCGAAAAATGCGAGGAGTGGGCACAGAATCCGACGCAGAATCCGATTACCGGTCGCACGATTCAGGTAAACAACGGGGTTTACAACGCGCTGCGTGAGGCGTGCGCCCGATTCGGGATTCGGACGGCCACTGGGTCGCCCGCCGCGGACGGGTCGCCGCCCGTGCAAGCCTCGCGGCTGCCGGCGCGCGTCCAAGGCGAACCGATGCCTCAAACCCGTCAGGCGTGGGTTCGCTCGGGCCTGAGTGCGCGCGGCAAGAAAATCGCGACGATGATTCTGCAACACAACTTCCTTTCTGCCGAATACGTGCCCGAGTGCCGGCGGTTGGTGGCGATGGGCCAGCTTGCGATGGAGCACCGTCTCGTACCAGCCGAGAAGGAGTCCGAGGTCGCTCAGTGGATCGTGGAGCTCAATGACGCTATATCGGACACTACGCGCATTCGTCGCGCTCGGACGACCACTGACAACGCGGCGCCTTTGCAAGCCGCGCACCTGCGGAGCCTAATGCACCAGGCCGTCAATGAGCTGATGCACGGCACCGAAAGCACCGTAAATATCGGCGATGTGTACAACGACATAGAGCTCCTGGAATTCCGCGACGCCATTGAAAACGAGCTCCCCAGTGCCGGCGTCATTGAGCTGACGGACCTGCACATCTCGCTGGAAGCCCTGCGCCAAGAGGTGGTCCTGGAAGCCCGCGCGGGCGTGTTCACTCAGGACACGAATTTCAGCCTCGCCCCCTCACGCGAGCGGTCGCTGCCGGGGTCCATTAGTCAGCGCAAGGAGCGCGCAATGAAGCCGAAGCGCAGCCCGGGCGATCCCGATGAGTATTACCCTTGGGTGAACACCGTGGAGGACGTTCCGACCGAGCGGAGCCGCTTCCGGTCCCACGCGAAGCTTTCGCAGGTCAGCCCGGGACCGCAGCCATCGCCCGATGCCGCTCCGCTCGCCCAGTTAACGGTCAAGAAGCGCACTGCGATCCTCGCCGAACTTCGCACTGCCTGCACATCGCTGAAAGACGCGATCACGCACCAGCGGTTTGACCGGATGAACAAAAAGAACCTGCAACTCATCGTGCAACTCGGCGCCAACGCCAATGCGGCGCCCGGTACCGCGCGCTGCTACTACGTGCGGAACCTGTATCAGCTATGGTCCGAGGCCGCGCGCAACAACCGGCGCTTTGCGGATCCGCTCACGCGCCAAGAGATCACCCAAGAGGAGAAAGACGACATTATGCGCAAAGTCCGCCACCTGCGCCCAAACGCCCCGGATCCC
>Ga0209768_10000614_pt1 | contig 23799 bp, 16 predicted proteins | sample LauGreSBDMM110SD_3_FD_187564 | JGI IMG/M metagenome (GOLD analysis project Ga0209768, IMG submission 187564) | Freshwater lake microbial communities from Lake Michigan, USA - Sp13.BD.MM110.SD (SPAdes) (version 2) | ecosystem: Environmental > Aquatic > Freshwater > Lake | place: Lake Michigan... | reverse complement strand
ATAGCATGGCGATTGTCAATGAAGCTTTGGAACTCATTGATGTTGGCGAAGAAGGAGAATTAGTGATCAGTGGGCCTTGTGTTAGTGAAGGGTATTTTCAACGACCCGATTTAAGTGAAAAAGTATTTTTGGACAAGCCTGTTGGATTGTCAGAGATGTTTGGAGATCGGATATATTTATCTGGGGATATTGGTCGAATGAATTCAGAAGGTAATTTCTTTGTGACTGGCCGAAAAGATGATCAAATTAAATGGCGGGGTTATCGGATTGAATTAGGTGAAATCGAAGCGCATTTGAATGCCATTGAAGGGGTCCAACAAGCCGTTGTGGTGTTAAAAAAGATTCAATCATTGGATGCTTTGGTGGCTTATGTCATTCTTAAAAAGGATTATCCATGGGATGAAAAAGTGATTCGAAATGAATTAAACAAGGAATTACCGAATTACATGATTCCTTCCTTATTCATGGAGGTGAAAGCATTTCAGCACCTGGCGAGTGGGAAAGTGGACAAGAAAAAATTACTCGAACCCAGTATCATTCCTGCCATTTCTTCCGCCTCGAATTCCAGCAGGGATAAGTCTATTATTGGGATTTTGAATGAGCTCTTTCCAGGATCAACAGTCCAATTGAAAGATGATTTTTTCACTGATTTAGGGGGTTATTCCATGCTCGCGGCCCAATTTGTTTCCGAGGTTCGGAAGTTGGCCGGCATGGAACAAATCTCCATCATGGATGTGTATGAACAAAGGCCTTTGCAAAATTTGGTTTCATATTGGGAATCAAAAAAGGAATCTGTCCATCCATTTGAGGCGTTTCAAAAAACGAATTCGCTTACCTATTTTGCTTGTTGGGCCGCGCAAAGTATTTCTTTGTTTTTCATTTTCGGGCTCGTGGCCGCTCAGATATTTTTGCCATTTCTGGGCTATTATTTTGCCATTGAACAAATGGAAAGTCATTGGTTACCGTTATTGATTGCCATTTTTATTTATTGCACAGTTGTTCCCTTATCTGGTGTTTTAATTTGGATGATCAAAAAGTTGCTGATCGGAAAATTTGAAGCGGGGGATTATCCACTATGGGGATTTGTTTTTTATAAATGGTGGCTTCAAAAAAGGTTGGTTTCCCTATTGCCTAAAGAACTGTTTAGTAACACGCCTTTTTATGCCTATTTTTTGCGTTGGTTTGGAGTAAAAATTTCAGAAGATACCCAATTAAGTAATTTTGACATTGGGATTGAAGATTTAGTCAGTATTGGAAAAAATGTGACTATCAGTTCAAATGTTGTTCTGAATAATGCTTGGGTTGAGAATGGCCGGTTGAAGCTCAGGATGATTGAAATTGCTGATAATGCCTACATTGGTACGAGTTCGGTCATTTCGGGGGATTGCGAAATAGCAGAGAAGGGGGAGATAAAGGATCTTTCCTTATTGATTTTAGGCCAAAATGTGGGCAAAAATGAAATTTGGGGAGGTAGTCCGGCGCAAAAAATAGGCCTTAGACCTCAAGAAGAAACGGTTCATTTTGTTTCTAAAAAGAAAAAAATCGCTTATCAATCTATTTTCTTGGCCTTGATATTTGCTTTTCCCATCTTGGTTTTATTGCCTCTCGCCCCTTCAATTATCAGCCTTTACTATTTGGATAATGAGGCGGATTGGTATTCTTTTTATTATTTGTTTAAGACGCCTATTTTCTCTTTCATTTATATTCTACTCTTTATTTTCGAGTTAGTTTTTTTGACTCGAATTTTTCAAAAGCATATTCTTCCGGGGCGATATTCAATTTATAGTAAAACCTATGTGATTAAGTGGTTTTTGGATGCCCTATTTAGTTTGTCATTAAATGTCATTAAACCCATTTTTGCTACGGTATTTATTTCCAGGATTTATAAATCTTTGGGGGCGAAGGTTGGGAAAAACACCGAAATATCTACGGCAACTAATGTAACGCATTCTCTTTTTGAAATAGGGGATGAAAGTTTTATTGCAGATGATGTGGTGATTGGCGAATCGGAAGTTAGAAATCAAATGCTTTATTTAAACAAAACGAGTATTGGTAATCGGAGTTTTGTTGGCAATAGCGCACTCATTCCACAGGGTTATTCCTTAGGAGATGGAATGTTGATCGGGGTTATTTCGGTGCCTCCGACAGCGGATCAACTACAGAACCAACCTTATGTAGACTGGTTTGGTAGTCCATCAAAAGGTCTGCCTAATCGAGAAAAAAGAGATATTTATCCTGCTGAATTAACTTATCGGCCTCATTGGACTCGAAAGATGAGTCGGGGTATTGTTGAATTTATTCGAGTGTTAATCCCTCAATCCATTATTTTAAGTGTTAGTATTTTGTTCATTGCCTATACGGATGACCTGATCAGGGAGCAGAAGTGGCATGAGGTATTTTTATATTTCCCATTTTATTATTTAGGCTTGGTCGCATTGCCTATTTTTTTATTCAATCTTCTGATAAAATGGGTTTTTATTGGCCGCTATAAAAAGGCTGAATATCCGATGTGGACTTGGCAGGTTTGGCGAACAGAAGCCATAACGTCCATGTATGAATCGTTGACGGTTCCTTTCCTTTTTGAATACATCAAGGGCACACCTTTTTTACCTTTCTTTTTTCGGTTAATGGGTGTCAAAATGGGTAAAAGAGTTTATATGGATTCAACCGATATCACTGAATTTGACTTAGTGTCAATGGGTGATTATTGCGCCATTAATTTAGATGGAGGACCTCAGACGCATTTATTTGAAGACCGAGTGATGAAAATGGGAGCCGTACATATAGGAGCATATTCCAATATTGGAGCTAGAAGTGTTATTTTATATGATACAGAAATTGAAGAAAATTGTCACATTAGCGCCTTATCTTTGGTGATGAAAGGAGAAAAATTACCTGCTAAAACTTTTTGGTCAGGCATTCCCATTAAAAATTAATTGATGATGAAACGTTTTATAATTCTTGCTACCTTTTTGTTCAGTAGTTTATTGGGTTATGCACAAATTTCTATGCTTGATTCAACGGAGACCCGCCCATATGCTTTTACGGCAGGAATGAACTATATAAGTAATTATGTCTACAATGGTCGATCTGATTCTTTGAAGGCACCCTATTTCATTCCTTCTTTGACCTTTCGGCATGATAACGGATTATCATTGAGCGCTGACTTATATTTTTTAAACAATGGGGTGGCCAATGGCTTTGATTTTTTGGAACTAAATGGATCCTATAATTTTAATATGTATAAAAACCTTTCAGGAGGTGTAAATGGAACTAAATATATCATTAATGAAAACTCGGAGTCATTTTTTGGAAGTTTAAGCTATATTTTAGGGGGATTTTTAAATCAAGATTTTGAGTTTTTTGAGCTTAATATCGGTGCGGATGCATTGTTTGGAACAGGGAAGACAGACATCAGATTAAGTCCTGGTATTGAACGAACTTGGGAGTGGGGCACTGAGGACCAAAGATTTCAAATTAACCCAAGTTTATATGCCATTTATAGTACATTAAATTATTTTGAAGGATTTACCGAAATAAAAAACTCCAATGCAAGGGCGCGTCAAAAAGGAAGAGGTCCTTCCCCGGTAAACCAACCTGTCATTGTAAGCAGCACGGTTGTTAGAAATCCAGGGCTTACTTTTATGACCTATGAGCTTTCTGTTCCATTCACTTTTGAGACTAAAAAAATGGGTATTAGTTTCATTCCGACTTTCGCGTTGCCTAAAAATCCCATTTATACCAACGAAACAACCACGGTAACGTTTCCTAATAAAACGTCCACATCGACGACCATTGACGATACGTATTATTCAGAATTACATTTATCAAATGTATTTTATGGTCAGTTAAACCTATATTTAAAATTTTAAAAATGAAAAAATTAGGTATTTTAATTTGCTTGCTTTTTGTTGGGTTTGCATTTGCTAGCCCGCATCTTTTGGCCCAAAATGCATTCCCCTCTGAATTAGTGAATTTCAAAGAATATCCTGAAAATCCGGTTTTTACTGGAACGAATCTTGATACCTGGGATAAACAAATCAGAGAGCGGGGGTTTATTTTGAAAGAGGGACCAAATTATCATTTGTGGTTTACAGGTTATTCACCTGCTTCACCCACAAAATTTTTGGGTTATGCCACTTCAAAAGATGGAATTCATTGGGATCGTTTTTCTAAAGAAACGATTCATTTGGGTCATTGGGTAGAGGATATGTGTGTGGTTAAGTCAGGGAAAACCTATTACATGTTTGCGGAAGGCGAGGGCGATATTGCGCACATGTTGGTCTCAACGGATCGTGTGCATTGGCAGGAAAAAGGAAATTTAGACATTCGAAATGTGGATGGAAGCCCAATTCGAAAGGGTGCCTATGGAACACCTACTGTATATAAAGCAAAAGGGATATGGAACTTATTTTATGAACGAGATGATTTGGGGATTTGGTTAGCTACTTCCAAAGACCTAAAAACATGGACCAATGTCCAGGATGAGCCGGTCATCAAAATGGGGCCGGACGCCTATGATCTTTTTGCCGTGGCTATGAACCAAGTGATTCGCTACAAAGGCCTTTATTATGGATATTATCACGCATCGGCATTTAAAGATTGGCATGAATGGTCCACGAATATCGCAGTTTCTTCCGATTTAATTCATTGGAAAAAGTATGAAAAGAATCCGATTATGGGCAATAATCAATCCAGTGGAATGGTGTTAAAGGACGGGAAAGGCTTCCGACTTTACACTATGCACAAAAAGGTGAATTTGTATTTTTCGGAAGGCGCTTCAAAATAAAAAATCAATATCTTTGTTTAACACCTATTTAATCTCTTTTTGAAAACATGGAATACCGCAAATTAGGTAAGACGAATGAACTCATCTCCGTTTTAGGATATGGAGCTTCTCCCCTTGGAAATGTGTTTGATGTGGTAGATGAGCAGGAAGGCAAGAATGCCGTTCATTATGCCATCGATCATGGAGTTAATTTTTTTGATGTGTCTCCTTTTTATGGAATCACCCTAGCAGAAACTCGCTTGGGGAAAGCCTTGCAGGGAAAGCGAAAGGATATTTTTTTAGCGACCAAATGTGGTCGTTATGGTTTGCAGGAATTTGATTTTTCGGCTAAAAGAATCATGGCGAGCATTGACGAATCACTCCAACGATTACAAACGGATTACGTAGATTTATTCCAATTGCATGACATTGAATTTGTAACGAAGGAGCAAATTTTAAATGAGGCTATGCCGGTGATTGAAAAAATCAAAGCTTCAGGCAAGGCTAGGTTTATTGGGATTACAGGTTTGCCTGTTCGCTATTTAGCTGAAATTGCACGCCAAGTGGAGTTGGACACGGTCCTTTCTTGGGCGCATTATAATTTGCTTCAAGATGAAATAAATGATGAATTAGTACCCTTGTCGAAGGAGAAAGGATTTGGCTTAATGAATGCCGCTCCTTTGATGCAGCGGATTTTATCCGACGCAGCACTTCCCGAATGGCATAATGCCCCAAAGGAGATGTTGGCGATCCAACCCGCTTTATTGGAAATTTGTCAAAAATATGGGGTGCGTTTAAGTGATGTGGCGATGCGTTATGCCATGGATCATCCTGATATCGCTACGACGATTGTAGGGATGTGCCGACTGACCTCCATCCAGCGAAATATTGCTTCTTTGGATTTTAAAATCCCAGAAGGAATTTTAGGTGAGTTGGCCGCAGTCATTGCCCCCGTTAAAAATTTAATGTGGTTCGAAGGTCGGCCAGAAAATAACATACCTCGATCTTAACATATGAGAGCTTTATTTCTAACGGCTATAGGCCAAACCGAGATTCGTGAAATTGACAAACCTAGCATAGGACCTGAAGAGGTTTTGCTGAAAATAGGGATGGTTGGGTTTTGTGGAGGCGATTTAAACGGCTTCAAAGGACTTTTTGAATTGCAAGAATATCCCAATGTCTTGGGTCATGAAGTGGGTGGGACGATCGAAGAGATTGGAAGCCAAGTACCTGAATCATTTAAATTGGGCAACAAGGTTACCTTGTATCCATATTTGAATTGTGGAAAATGTATTTCGTGTCGCAAGGGTCGCAGGAACGCATGCCAGGATAATAAAACGATGGGGGTTCGTCGGCCTGGCGCGATGACCCGATACATTGCGATTCATTGGCAGGATTTATTTACATCCGAGAAACTTAGTTTAAAAGAATTGGCTTTAGTGGAGCCATTGACCGTGGGTTTTCATGCGGCTGCTCGTGGTCGTGTAAGTAGTCAGGATCGGGTTGCAGTGATCGGTTGTGGGATTGTGGGAATGGGAGCGATTGCTTCTGCGGTCAACAGGGGCGCTGAGGTGATTGCTATTGACATTGATGATTCCAAAATGGACATTGCCAAAAAGATTGGCGTTGCCCATACGATCAATACAAGTCGGGAAGATTTGCATGAGGCATTAATGCGCATCACGGATGGCGATGGACCTGATGTGATTATTGAGGCTGTGGGAAATGCGATGACGTATCGGGCCGCGGTGGATGAAGTGGCATATACAGGCCGAGTGGTTTGCATCGGATATGCCAAATCGGCGGTTGAATTTAACACCGGTATTTTTGTCCGAAAGGAAATAGAAATTTTAGGTTCACGAAATTGCACGGATGAATTTCCGGAAGTGATTGCCTATTTGGAGGCGGGTAAATTTCCTGTGGAGGATGTAATTTCAAAGACAGTTTCATTGGATGATGCGGGGGCTGCCTTGGCCGATTGGGCCGCTAATGCGAAAGGGATAACGAAAATAATGGTTGATTTTGACCGATAAAAAGATGATAAAATCCTGCGTTACGATTGCCTTAGTTCCAGAAATTAAATCAGGTCCTTGGATTTATTGGCATGATTTAGAGCAGATTTTGGCACATGCTTCCTCTTTGGGATTTGATGCGGTGGAATTGTTTACTGCTTCAGCTGAAGTATTAGATGTATCAGAGACCCAATCACTTTTAGAAAAATACAAATTGCAATTGGCCGCCGTAGGAACGGGGGCTGGCAAGGTGATTCATGGATTAACCTTGACGGATCCGGATGCGGCCATACGGAAAAAAGCCATTGAATTTATTGAGTCGATGATCACCTTTGGAGCGGCTTTTGGGGCGCCGGCGATTATTGGGTCCATGCAAGGAAATGTGGTGGCAGGGGTAGATCGGGAAGAGGCGATGCATTGGTTGGCTGATGGTTTGAGTTATTTAGGGAAGCATGCGTCAACCTTAGGGGTCAAATTAATTTATGAGCCATTAAATAGGTATGAGACTAATTTAATCAATACGCTTGGCGATGGAGTTCAATTTTTAAAGACGCGCCAAATACAGCATGTGGGTTTATTGGCCGATTTATTTCACATGAATATCGAGGAGGCGGATATGGCGGCGAGTATCAAGGCGGCAGGTGATTTGGTTATACATGTACATTTTGCGGATAGCAATAGGCGTCCGGTGGGAAATGGGCATTCGGATTTCAGGGAGGTGGCCAAGGTATTAAAAGAAATAAATTATCCGGGTTATGTTTCTGCGGAGGCTTTTGCTTGGCCTAATTCAGAGGCGGCTGCGACCCAAACGATACAGTCTTTTAATCAGTATTTTAAATAATAATATTATGCAACGATTTTGTTTGGCTTTAGATCTAGTGGATGATTCAGAATTAATTAAAGAATATGAACACTATCATGCGAAGGGTAATGCGTGGCCCGAGGTGACTCAGCATGATATTGATGCGGGAGTTTTAAATATCGAAATATTTAGAACTGGGAATCGGATGTTCATGATTTTGGAAACGGTGGATGAGTTTACTTTTGAAAAGAAAGCAGCTTTTGATGCGACAAATCCAAAGATTGCCGCTTGGGAGGAGTTGATGTGGAAATTTCAAAAGCCCTTGCCTTGGGCAAAAAATGGAGAGAAGTGGATTTTAATGGATCGTATTTTTAAATCATAAATTTTATGAATCGGATGAGGGTATTTATTTGGGGGCTATGCGTGTTGGTAAGTGTGGGTGTTTGTGCTCAGAAATTACCCTCCGAGTTTATTTTTACCAAGGCACCTTTTGCCTCAAGTCATGCGTCTACGATTGTAGAAACGCCTAAGGGATTAGTTTCTGCTTTTTTTGCGGGCAGTGATGAAGGAAATAAAGATGTGGGTATTTGGTTGAGTCGAAATGTTCAAGGCCGTTGGACTCCCCCGGTCCAAGTAGCAGATGGGATTCAAAATAAAAAAGTCCAGTATCCTTGTTGGAACCCAGTCCTATTCCAAATGCCTCAAGGCAAATTGATATTATTTTATAAAGTGGGTCCCAAGCCATCTCAATGGTGGGGAATGCTGAAGCGCTCAAAAGACGCAGGGCTAACTTGGTCTGCGGCGGAAAAATTACCCAAAGGTATTTTGGGACCGGTCAAAAACAAACCACTCTTATTAGCTGATGGTACTCTTTTATGCCCAAGTAGTTCGGAAGATTCAGGGGATAAATTGCATTTTGAAATGACGAAAGATGGCGGCAGGACTTGGAAAAAAACGAAAGCCTTAAATGATGGCAAAAGTTTTTCAGCTATCCAGCCCAGCGTCATTTTTCTACAGGGCGGTCGAATGAAATTACTTTGTAGAAGCAATACGGGTTTTATCATGGAGGCCTATTCGTCAGACCAAGGAAATACTTGGACCCCCTTGAAAAAGACGAATTTAAAAAATCCCAATTCAGGTAGTGATGCCATAACGTTAAAAAATGGCTTACATGTTTTGGTTCATAATCCACTCGGAAATAGGCCTAAAGAAACGGAAGGGGAGCGTGAGATATTAGCCGTTTCTACGTCAAAAGATGGGACACATTGGAAAAAAGTAGGCGAATTAGAAAACACGCCATTGAAAGAATTCTCTTACCCAGCCATAATTCAAACACGGGATGGCCGCATTCACATCACCTACACTTGGAAACGTGAAAAAATCAAACATGCTGTTTTAAATTTCTAAAACCTTTTTATTTTTTACGAGTTAATGTTTGAGATTTATTTTAAATAATTGTAAAGGAATTTTAATGATAGTGTTAATATTGTATTATAAACTCTTTTATATTTGCTTTTTAAATTCTTTCATTAACAATCAAAATTCAATTTATGAGGAAAACATTACTTTTATTGATGATTCTTTGGGTTGCGGCATTGAGTCCATTGTACGCCCAAGAAAGACAGGTTACTGGAAAAGTAACCAATGATGCGGGAGAGGCACTAGTTGGAGTGACTATCTCGATCAAAGGAACGAACCGAGGTACCAATTCAGATGCGAGTGGTTCGTTTAAAATTAATGTAGGATCTACAAGCTCATTAATTTTTACCTATGTAGGGTATGTAAATCAAGAGATTTTAGTAGGTAACAAGTCGTTGATCAATGTTCAATTGTTGGCGGCCAATGAAACCTTGGATGAGGTGGTCATCACTACCTTTGGAACAGCTAAAAAGTCTAGTTTTACGGGTTCTTCGGCTAAAATTGGCGCAGAGAAATTAGCAGTTAGGCCTATTACGAATATAGGTCAGGCTTTAGAAGGTATTGCTCCAGGGGTTACGACTACCTCTACATCGGGCCAACCGGGTTCTTCGCCTGACGTGCGTATACGTGGTTTTGGTTCTATTTCTTCATCCAATGCACCTTTATATGTGGTGGATGGAGTTCCGTTTTCTGCCAGTATTGCTAATTTAAATAATGACGATATTGAGACGATCACGGTTTTGAAGGACGCGGCGTCAACAGCTCTTTATGGGGCTCGTGCTGCCAACGGAGTTGTGATGGTGACCACCAAAAAAGGAACCAAAGGAAAGAACTCAATCAATATTAAATACACCAAAGGTTTTAACACACGTGCTCTTCCTGAGTACGACCGTGTAGGAGCAGCTGATTATTACCCATTAATGTGGGAATCAAACCGAAATAACTTAGCCTATCGTGCGGCAAACCCTGTGGCTATTGCAACGGCAAACACAACAGCATCTGCTGGTTTGGGTGCAATTGTCGGTACAGGCTATAACGTATATGACGTACCGTTCGCTTCATTAGTGGGAACTGACGGGAAGTTAAATTCAAATGCGAAATTAATCTACAATCCAGATGATTTAAATTGGGAGAAGGCCATTATGCGCCAAGGAGTTCGTGATGAGGTGAGTGCCAATTTTTCTGGATCGAATGGTAAGTCTGATTATTTCTTTTCAGTTTCTTATTTGAACGATAAGGGATATCAGAACAAGTCGGACTATGATCGTTTTACTGCACGCTTAAATGTTAATAATCAAATGAATTCTTGGTTGAAAGTAGGTGCAAATATGACGACTACGATGACCACTTCAAATCAGTCAACGGCTGACGGTGGATCTTCATTTGTCAACCCTTTCTTCTTCACTCGCGGTATGGCACCGATTTATCCGGTATATGCCTATGATCCTAAATCTCCTGGTAGTTTTTTGAAGTTGGAAAATGGAAAAACAAGGTATGACTATGGTAACTTAAATGCGTTAGGTTTATCTAATCGTCCTCAGTATGGAGGTCGTCACGTGGTGGCAGAAACGGAATTGAATGAAAACTTCTTCAGAAGAAACCTTTTTGGAGGTCGTAGTTTTGCTGAAATCACTTTCTTGAAAGATTTCAAATTTACGAATACCATTGGTTTAGATATTACCAATGCGAACACCGTTGTTTTTGGAAATCCAGAAATTGGAGATGGAGCACCAGCAGGTCGCGCATCTAATCTTTTTGAAAACATTACCAATTACAACTTATCCCAATTATTGAACTATAGCCATTCATTTGGTAAGCACAATGTGGATGCTTTAGTGGGACATGAGAATTACAATTTGGTAAGTAATAGTTTGGATGGTTCTCGAAGCCAACAAATTTTGGATGGTAATTATGAGTTGATCAATTTCACCACGACCACTAATTTAACTTCTCAGTATGATTTACGCCGAGTGGAAGGATTTTTCTCCCGTGTGAATTATGACTATGATTCAAAATACTTTGTATCGTTTTCAGCGCGTCGAGATGGATCCTCTAAATTCTATCAAGATAAGCGTTGGGGTACATTCTATTCCGCATCTGCTGCTTGGCGTTTGGACCAAGAAGATTTCATGAAGGAATTGACCTTCATTGATAACATGAAATTAAGAGGTTCTTATGGCCAAACAGGTAATGATGGTGGTATTAGCAATTATGCATGGCAACCATTATATGCGTTAGGTTTTAATAATGCGACAGAGCCTGGTATTTTACAATCAAGTTTAGGTAGTAGAACGTTAGAATGGGAAACCAATACCTCTTTTGATGTGGCCTTGGAATTTGGATTATTCAAAAACCGAATTAACGGAACTATTGAATATTTTGATCGCCAGTCAACTAATTTGATTTTTGCGGTTCCTTTGCCATTGTCTGTTGGTATAGCTACTGAAACTAGAAATATTGGTTCTATGTACAATAAAGGATTTGAAATTCAGTTAAGTGGTGATGTGGTAAGAACCAAAGACTTCGTTTGGAACATTGATGTAAATGCAACCAAATTGGAAAATAAAATCACCAAGATGCCGGCTCAAAGTAAGGAAATCATCGACGGAACTAAAAAGTTAAAAGAAGGTACTTCCTTGTACGATTATTGGTTGCGTGAGTACAAAGGTGTAAATCCGGAAAATGGAGTAGCTGAGTATCGCGCGATTTCATTTGTAGCTTCTAATTCAAGAATTACGGCTACTGGTGATACCTTAACCAACAACATTGCGAATGCAAGATTTTGGTATAATGGAACATCCATTCCTGATTTAACAGGTTCTGTGACTAATTCAATCCGTTACAAAGGATTTACCTTGTCGGCTTTGTTGGTATACCAATTAGGCGGCAAAATTTATGATGGAGCTTATGCGGGTTTAATGGGTGCGGGATATCACAATGCAAAACATGTAGACATCTTAAATCGTTGGGTTAATCCGGGAGATAAAACCAATGTTCCTAGAATGGACAATGGTCGAACGGCTGATTTTGATGCTGCCTCAGATCGTTGGTTGATTGATGGTAGTTACATGAATGTTCGTTCTGTGACCTTATCGTACAATTTGCCAAAAACGCTGGCCCGTAAATTAAAAATGGATAATGCCCAAGTGTATTTAAGTGGTGAAAATTTCATTATGCTTTCTAAAAGAAGCGGAATGAATGTTCAGCAAAATTTTGGTGGAACGACAAGCAATGTCTATTCACCTGCTAAATCATTGGTTATTGGTCTTTCATTCTCTTTATAATTTTTAGAAACATGAAAAATAAAATATTAATTCTCTTAGCTTTTGTTTTCAGCATGATCTCTTTTTCATGCGAAACGGTTTATTTGGATGCTAGCCCGACGGCTAGTATCGATGCGGGTGCTGCTTATTCCACGACGAAAAATGCATCTGCGGCGATTAATGGTATATATCGCTCATTTGTTGTCCGTTACTTAGGTTCACAAGGTCATTCTGGACATCCTGCCATGATGATTATTTTGGATCATTTAGGGGAAGATATGGTTCTTGGAACGACAGCTGCTTCTTGGCATGTGGGGGAAACTCGTTGGACCGCTCACCGTTCTGACGTCAATGTATTATCTCAATTTCCTTATGAAATGTATTATCGGTTTATTGGTAATGCCAACATCGGAATAGCGAATATCGATAAGGCCGTTGGCCCTCAATCTGACAAAAATACGTTGAAAGGTGAGGCTTTGGCATTACGTGCATTTAGCTATTTCAACTTAGTTCAGATATATGGCAAGCGTTATGATGCTGCTGCAAAGCCTAATGCACAATTAGGAATTCCTGTAGTATTAGAGCCAACGACCGAAGGAAAAGCTAGAAATACGGTTGAGGAAGTTTATACGCAAATCAACAAGGATTTAGATGCGGCGGCTGCTTTATTGACTTCTGCTCGGGCAAACAAATCACACATCAATCTAAATGTGGTGAAAGGTTTACAAGCAAGAGTAGCTTTGGTTCAGCAAAACTGGGCTAATGCGGCGAAATATGCGGCTGAGGCGCGTGCAGGTTATATGCCTATGTCAGCTGCTCAATATGCAGATGGTTTTCAAGAAATTACCAATTCAGAGTGGATGTGGGGTTTTGATCACCTAGAAGATCAAACGGAATATTTTGGTGGTTACCACTCGTATATTTCTTGTAACTACAACTCTACGGTTATTCGTACCTATCCAAAGGCAATCAACAGCTTGTTGTACAATCAAATTTCGCCAACAGACGTTCGTGGCAAAATGTGGGTAAGAACGCCAACAGCAGCGAATTCAATTGTTCCTCCAGGTGGTGTACGTGTACCATTTATCAATCAAAAATTCCGTTTGCCAGGCGTACCATCTACGTCTGCCATGGGAGATGTGCCTTACATGCGTGCCGCTGAAATGTATTTAATCGAAGCCGAGGCGAAAGTTCGTTTGGGTGATAATGCTGGAGCGACTACTGTGTTAAGTTCACTTATTAAGATCAGGGATGCTAATTATGTAACTTCGACCAAAACGGGTACGGCCTTATTAGATGAAATTTTACTACATCGCCGTATTGAATTATGGGGTGAGGGTCACCGTTTCCTAGATTTGAAGCGTACCAATGCGCCATTAAATCGTAATGGAGCGAACCATATCGCGTCTGTCGTTTTATTGTATGACGTGGCACCGGGTGATGTTCGTTGGGAATTCTTAATCCCGCGTCGTGAGATCAATTCCAACACGGCCATTGTTCAAAATCCATTGTAAATTTTTAATATTAATGGGAAAGGTGGCTAATTTATTAGCCACCTTTTTTTATATTGAAGCATCCTTAAATCAATCAAAATGAAAACATTATTACGTATCATTTCATTAGTTCTATTTGTTGTATCTGCGGCCTCTGCCCAAGATGCCATGGAATATCAAAAACCTCCTCAGGCAATCGCCGATTTACTATTGGCAAAACCCACACCCAGCATCAGAATCGATAGTAAAGCGGATTGGATGTTATTGAGTGAACGGAATTCTTATCCGACGGTGGAAGAGTTAGGCCAACCCGAAAACCGGATTGCAGGTTTGCGCTTAAATCCGAATAACTTTTCTCAAAGTCGGCAATTATTTATCAATAGCTTATCCTTGAAAAATTTAAAAACCAATCAAAGTTTCGTGATTACAGGCCTACCTAAAAATCCGTTGATATCAAGTATTTCTTGGAGCCCCTCAGAGAAAAAAATAGCATTTTTACAAACGGAGTCCGATCGTGTCGATTTATATGTGATCGATTTATCGACTAAAAAAGCTTCCAAAATCAATCAAAAACCCCTTAATAATGTGATGGGGAACGCGTATCTGTGGGTGGATGATCAAACCATACTATATAAATCCATCATCCATGCTGCTTCGGGGGCACCTAAGAAACCGATTACTCCTAAGGGACCTACGATCCAACAAAACATCGGGAAGGCAGCGCCAAGACCTACGTATCAGGACTTAATTAAATCGCCTTATGATGAACAATTGTTTGAGTATTATGCGCAGGCCCAAATAGTTTTATCTAAAAATGGCCAAGAAAGGGGATTAGGCAAGTCGGATATGTACAGTGCGCTATCTTTATCGCCCGATAAAAATTATGTCCTTACTCGGACGATGAAAAAGCCTTTCTCCTATGTGGTGACTGCGTATGGATTTCCGACGACCGTTGGCATCATGGATCTGTCAGGAAAAACGGTCAAGGTATTGGCCGATCTTCCTTCGACTGAAAATGTACCTTCAGGTTACGATAATACACAAAATGTTCCAAGAGACTTTGAATGGAGGGATGATGAAGCTTCCACAGTTGTTTGGGCCATGCCTTTGGACAGTGGTTTGATTAAGAAATCGGTTGAGTTTCATGATGCGGTTTACAGTCTTTCCGCTCCGTTTACTGGAGAAGCGAAGGAGTTGTTTAAGACGAAATCAAGATTTGCAGGTACCACTTGGGGCGATGCGAATTTAGCGCTGATCACTGAAGTTTCTCGTGTAAAACAAAGTTCCCGAGTGAGCCGGTATAATTCAACTACTAAAAGTGTTGAGCTTTTGTACGAACGCAACTTCACAGATGCGTATAATAGTCCGGGAATGCCGGTCTATCGGAAGAATAATTTTGGCCGATCGGTTATTCAAACCACGGATAATGGGAGTAAAATACTGATGAATAATCCCGTGGGTTCATCGGCCAAAGGAGATTTACCTTTTTTGTCAAAGTTTGATTTGGCTTCGAAAAAAAATGAAATCATTTGGCGCTCAACGGAAGGAAGTTTTGAATTAGTTGAAGATGTCATTGATGCCGATAAATTAATTATTGTCACAAGAAAAGAATCTCAAAAAGAGGTCCCTAACTATTATATCAAGCATCTGATTACCAAACAAGCAGATCAATTGATTACTAATTTTGTCAATCCTTATCCAGGTTTAGCAGGGATCTCAAAAGAGAAAATTAAATACAAGCGAGCGGATGGAGTCGATTTAACAGGTGATTTATATTTGCCAAAAGGCTATAATAAAGAAAAAGATGGTCCATTGCCTGTGTTGATTTGGGCTTATCCACGTGAGTTTAATTCGGCTGCGGATGCCGCACAAATTAGAGGAAGTAAGGATCGATTCACCACTTTAAGTTGGGCTTCCCCCATCTATTACGTCACTCAGGGTTTTGCCATTTTAGATAATGCTGAAATGCCTATCGTGGCCACGGGGGGTGATAAAAAACCCAACGATAATTTTGTCGAGCAATTAAAGTTGAATGCGGAGGCGGCGATTAATTATTTGTCGGAATTGGGAGTTGGTGACCGCAAGCGCATGGCGGTAGGTGGCCATAGTTACGGGGCTTTTATGACGGCCAATTTATTGGCACATACCGATTTATTTAAAGCAGGAATCGCTCGAAGTGGTGCCTACAATCGGAGTTTGACTCCTTTTGGTTTTCAAAATGAGGATCGTACGTATTGGCAAGCACCTAAATTGTATTTTGAAATGAGCCCATTCAGTTATGCCGATAAAATCAAGGAGCCCATTTTGTTAATTCATGGGGAAGCGGATGATAATACGGGTACTTATCCGATCAATAGTGAGCGTTTGTATGCTGCCATTAAGGGCAATGGAGGAACTACTCGATTTGTTTTCTTGCCTTATGAAGCGCATAGTTACCGAGGCAAAGAAAATTTATTGCACATGCTGTGGGAACAAAATAATTGGCTTCAAAAGTTTGTGAAATAAAGGTTTTGAGTTTTCAATCTTCTCGATCCAGAGTATTTTGGGGTCGAGAAGATTTTTTACGCAATATCCAATACGATTTTCAGATTGGCTTTCAACTGGGAAATTTGGGTTTTAGATAGCGAGCCAATTTTCTTCATCATTCTAATGTTGTCAATCGCCCGGATTTGGTCGACGAGAATATCACTTAATTGATCTAAAATCCCTTTGTTTAGGTGCACTCTTAAAATGGTGGCTTCCAAATTGATTTGCGAAGTAATGGGGCAAATTAAGGTGGATGGATGTACGGCATTCATCAAATTTGTTTGAACGACAACCACTGGCCTTGTTTTACTAGGTTCGGTTCCCCTACTAGGACTTAAATTAGCCAACCAAATTTCGTATTGATTAATCTTCATCCCTCAATAACTCAAACTCTTTCAATATTTCCAACGAATTCTCGCTAACCAGATTTGATTCTTTAGCCAATTGATTTTTTAATATACGTCTCTTTTGATAGGTATTGTATAAACTCACCGCCTCATTAATATATCTATTTCTAGCTATTTTTAAATGACCGGTGATTTCTTCCGCCTCTGCATAAATAGGATCGTCAAGTTTTAAGGATAGTGTTTTCATCTCATTTTTTTTACAAAGGTATACATTAAAAGTATATACTTTTACTTTTGAGTAATTTTCTTTAATTTGATTCTTTAATCTGATTTTCATGAAGTTGATTTTTAAACGATTTTCATTTTTCACTATATTGTTTCTGGCTTTTTATGCCAAAATTGCTGCCCAGCAAGTGTATTTCACTACGGGCTTTAAAGTCAGCGAACTAAGTTCTGTACATGCGACCGTTTGGACTCGTTTGTGTGAAAAGGAAAAACCTAATCCCGTTGTTCATCAACGGCTTAATCAGGTTTTTAGACATCCCATTAATTTTGACGAAAATATGCCTATTGCCCAGATGGATGGCTCAGTGCTTGGAACTGCGGGTTGGGTTCGAATTACGTTACAATCAGGGTCCTTTAAAATTTCCAGTGGCTGGTTGTCAGCGGTTCTAGAAAAGGATTTTACAGTATTTTATACCTTCAAGGAGTTGAAACCTAATACCCGTTATGAGGTGAGGCTTGAAGGTAAGCCAACTGAAAAAGGTTTGGTTCAAAAGGCAGCAGGGAATTTCACGACGGCTCCAGCCATGTATGACAAAAAGGAGTTGAATCTGACCACGTCTACCTGTCAGTATTTCTGGAGTCACGATGATTCCTTAAAAGGATTTCATACCTACCAAAGTATGGCTCTTTTAAAGCCGGATCTTTTTGTTCAAACAGGGGATTATGTATATTATGATAAGCCGGGACCTATGGCCAATACGCCTGAAAAAGCGCGACATAAATGGCATGCCATGGACGCTTGGCCTTCCTTAAAATCATTTTTTCAATTTACGCCTATCTATATGTTGAAGGATGACCATGATTTATTAGCCGATGATGTGCATCCTGGTTCGGCTAATTTCGGCCAACTGACCATTTCGGATGGCTTGAAAATTTGGCATGAAAATGTACCCTTGGCTGGGAAACCCTACCGAACTTTGCGCTGGGGGAAAGATGTTCAGTTATGGTTTTTAGAGGGGCGAGAATACCGAAGCAATAACGATATGCCAGATGGAGCGACAAAAACGATTTGGGGAATCGAGCAAAAGAATTGGCTCATTAACACCATGCAACAATCAGATGCGACTTATAAAATCATTTTTTCTCCTACGCCTATCGTAGGGCCTGATCGAGGAGCTAAGGCTGATAATCACTCAAACCTTGCCTTTAAAACAGAGGGAGATTGGGCAAGGGAATTATTATCGGGCCAAAAAGCCGTTGTTGTCAATGGGGATCGGCATTGGCAATATGTTTCTAAAGATGCCACGTCGGGATTAATGGAGTTTGGATCAGGGCCAGTAAGTGACTTTCATGCACAAGGTTGGCCCCCAAATGAGAAAAGACCTGAGCATCAGTTTCTTCGTGTTGCAGGTGGTTTTCTAGGAATTAAAATGGTTTATGAACAGCAAAAACCCATTTTGTACATGACTCATTATGACGTCATGGGGAAGAAATTGCACGAAGAAAGAATCAAAAATTAAGCATGTATTTTCCATTTTTATTAGTTAATTTCAAAAAATATATCTCTTTTATGAGATCTTTAAAACCTAAAATAAACCAATTGTTGCTATGAAAAATTTACTCATTGTTGCCATTCTATTTTTGAGTTTCCAACAAACATCTTTGGCGAAAGAGCCTAAATTAAAAAAGATTTTTACGGGTAAAAACTTCGATGGTTGGAAATTACCAGAAGATTTAAGTTGCTGGCGCGCCGAGAAAGGCATCCTTTATGTGCGCAATAACGCGGCAAGAAAAGGAAGTAATTTATGGACAGAGAAGACGTACACCAATTTCATTTTCCAGGCAGATTATTTGTTGGGCGATGGGGTGGTTGATTCAGGTGTTTGGATGCGTTCAGAAAATGATCAAATACAAATAGGTATTTCAGGGTCATTAAAGCGTGACTTAACAGGCTCACCTTACATTCCAAAATTGAGATATCCCGTTGAAGCAAAAGGAATTCTAGCATTAGTCAAGCCGACGGATTGGAACACGATGAAAATTAAAATGGAGGGCAAAACCTATACTGTTTGGTTAAATGGCGTGGAAGTAATGACCTATACTTCTGAAACTATTCCAGCCTCAGGACCCGTGGGACTTCAATTGCATCCTGGGAATGTGATGTCGATTCAATACCGCAACATCCGTTTGGCCGAACTGCCTTAACGATTAAAAATCTTTTTCGCCATAATCTGTTTTGGTTGATTTAACTTTTTGACCTCGGTCATTAATTCTAAATCCTAAACTGATCTGAAAGACGCGATCCCACTTTCGATAATCTGTACTGCTGAAAAAATCTTTAGTTTGAGTTTGTATGGTTTGAACATTAGTGTTGAATATATTTTGTGCTTGGAAAGTGATACTCCCCTTATTTTGCCAGAGAGTATATTTCAAACTTGCATTCGATAAAAGTAATTCAGAGTCAATACCCTGTGTAGTTACTGATTTGGATAGGTAATTGACATCCCAAGCAAAACGAAGTCGAGGCAAAATATCAACGACTGTATTTCCATTAAGGTTATAATTAAAACTATTTTGAGTGGTCTCAATCCCATTGAATTTTCCTTGGACATCAAACTGATATAAATTCCCAGATAAGTAAATTTTCCAATTTTTTGTCGCCTTGATTTCGGTTGTAAACTCCATTCCGGTGGATTGTGAATTTCCTGCATTTGTATAGGTTCTGCCTAAAATAGTTCTAGAATAGATTTCGTTGACCCTAAAAACTTTATCTTTTAAAAAGTTCACATAAGCCGTTGCCGTGAATGAGATATTTTCGTAGGACTTGCTTATACCTATTTCAACGATATCAGCTATTTCAGGTAACAAATTAGGATCTCCATTTTCAATGGTCTCTGCATGTCGATGGTTTTTAAATGGGGACATTAATTTAGTGGTGGGCCTGTCAATTCTACGACTATACGCTGTGCGAAATGAATAGCTATCTGATATTTTCCACTGTCCTTGGAACGATGGGAAAAGATAAATTTGGTCTAAAGCATAGATTTTGTTTGGTTCAGCATTATGAGTTAATGTCCTACTTAAATATTCAGTGCGTAGGCCAAGCGCATAACTAAATATATTTTTTGTTCCATTTAATTGGACATATGGAGCATGAATTTTTTGCGATAATTTCATTTGATCACTAAAGTTAGGATCGGACTTCCATTGTTGGTTGCTCAGATTCAATCGTTCAAATAAAAAATCACCATCATGCTGAATTTGACGTATGTGATAGCCTATTTCTAATTTTCTATTGTTTGATAATGGAAGCGAATAGTCTATTTGAAACCTTAAGGCAGTCAGTGGACTTGTTTCGGTAGACCTTTCCCAAAGTAATAATTTGTTTGTTCCTTCGTAGGTGTCATAATTGTTTAAGGGCCCGCCTAATTCAGAATATTCATATAAAGCCAAGGCGCTCAATTTACTTTTGTTAGCATATATATGCGAGTAGTCAGCAGTAAATGTTTGAAATTTCCCGGAACGAACAAATAAGTTTTGATTATAGAATTCTTTGATGGGTGTTTTAAACGAATTTGAAAATAGGGATAAAGGAATTCCTGTTTGAACATACTCTTGGTAGTTCAAATTCGCCATTCGGTCGGTTTGTTTTTCCCCCACATACGCTGACCAGTTAAAGACATCGGTGGATTTAGGATAAAAGCTTCCCCCTGCACGCAAGGAATATTGAAAATCCCTATAGTCACGAATACCTTTTGAGGGCATGTAGGTCAATGAGTCTTTTAAAATGGTTCGAATTTCTCCTACGCGAAAGCCTTCAATATCAAAGCGCCTATAATCTGCTGCAGCAAAAATATTCCATTTTTTTTCTGCCAAAGTCCACATTAAGTCGCCTCCCCAGCGTAAAGGATTTGTCCCGGCATTCATCATATTTCCTGACCACGAAGTTCCTATTTGGCTGTCTTTTTTGGTGATGATATTGATCATTCCGGCTTTTCCATCTGCATCGTATCTGGCCGATGGCGTCGTCAAGACTTCCACACTTTCAATTAAATTGGACGGAATTTGCGCTAATACATCAGCGGGATTTCGACTAGACGGTTTGCCATCGACCAATAAAATAAATCCGGAACTACCTCTTAATGTTACATTGCCCTCAGTATTTACTGTCACCGAGGGCAGTCTTTGAATTAAATCAAGCCCCGTTCCATTGGCAGAATTTTGAAATTGACGCGTATTGAAAATTTGTTTATCTATTTGCAAATGACTCACTGAACGCTCACCTTGAACAAATACTTCGTTCAAAACTGTATTTTCAGGTTTTAGTTTGATCGTTAAAAACGAGTTTTTCCCTAAAATTGATGTATTATATGATCGGTAACCCAAGGCCTGAACTTTGACGAAAGATATATTGGCCGGGATATTTTTAAAGCTAAATTGGCCCAAAGAATCACTTAATAGTCCTTGGAATACCGTTGAATCTTTTTTCCAGAGGCTTACGTTAGCATAAGGGAGTATTTTTTCGGTAATTCCATCTTGAACAATTCCTTTCAGCATTTGGTCTTGTCCCCAAACTTGTATGCTAATGAATAAGATGCTTGCTGTAAATAGGTAAGTTTTCACTTTACAAAAATAGCTATTATATTAGGACATATTAATATCATATTGTTAACAATCGCACTTTCAAAATGGTCAATAAACAATGGAGTCTGGTTTTAATTTTTAATATCGCATTTCTTCCTTTTGTATTTGGACAAAGACCCGCTCAGGGACCTATGTCGACCGATAAATTCAATCCCATCAATCATGGGTATTCGTTGGTTTGGGAAGATGAATTTAACGGAGGCCAATTAGACACGTTGAAATGGAAACCCCGAGGTTTAGGAAAGCGTGCCCTTGGCTATGTGTCTACTGAGGCGATCCAAGTCAAAGACGGGCTTTTAAATTTATATGCCTTAAAAAGAAACGATTCCATTCTGATTAGTGCGGTCGGGACACAAGGAAAATTCATGCCTCAATATGGCTATTTTGAATGTAAGGCAAAGCTCCAAAATTCTCCTGGTGTTTGGGGTGCTTTTTGGTTGCAATCCCCGCAATTGGCCGGTGGAACTGACCCTAAAATATATGGAGCTGAGGTGGATATCATGGAGTTTTTTAAAAAATTAGGGACTGATATCGTTTCTCATAATGTGCACTGGGGACCTTATGGGGCGGGCCAACAAACCACCCGGGGGATGCAAAGTTATCTCAAGGGAGTTAGTTCAGGTTTCCATACATTTGGATTATTGTGGACGCCTGAAACCTATTCTTTTTACATCGATGGACTTAAGTTTTATGAAGTTTCCGCTGGGATTTCTCAAATTCCCGAATACCTGATTTTAAGTATGGAGATTCCCAGTGTCTTGGCCGAAATAAGTAAAACGGTTTTCCCTGACGTTTTTTCGGTGGATTATGTGAAGGTGTATCAGAAAAAATAATTTGCTTATGGAGAGAAATGAATCGGTATGAATCCTTTATCAAAGATTTTATATCTTTGAATTTAGGAACCATTCATTTGAAACCAGGAAAGGGAACGCTGAAATTAATGAGCCAAAATTTGCTCAAAGCCAATGACCTTGACATAAAATTAGTGACACTACGACGTATCAATTAAACCAAACGCTATGAAAAATTTACTCAAATTATTTTTGGTCTTTAGCACATTTGCTGCATTTAGCCAGAAGCCCAACATCATTTTTATATTTTCTGATGACCATACTACCCAGGCCATTAGTGCTTATGGAAGTAAAATAGCTAAGACGCCTAACATCGACCGAATTGCCAATTCCGGTGCTATTTTGTACAATAACGTAGTAACAAATTCCATTTGTGGGCCTAGTCGGGCTACCTTATTAACCGGAAAATTCAGTCACATGAACGGTTACAAGGTAAATGAAAAAGTGTTTAATATAGACCAAGCGGTTTTTCCGGAGGCCTTGCAAAAAAATGGGTATCAAACGGCTTGGGTTGGAAAAATGCATTTAGGCGCTCTTCCGCACGGCTTTGATTTCTTAAATGTGTTGCCTGGCCAAGGCTTCTATTACAATCCGGATTTCATTAATAAAAACAATGAAAAGATTCAATATGAAGGCTATGTATCAAATTTAATTACGAAATTTTCAAAGGAGTGGTTGGAGCAAAGAGATCAATCAAAACCCTTTTTTATGGTGGTCGGTCACAAGGCCACGCACCGGGAATGGTTTCCGGACATACAGGATTTAGGTTCCTATGATGATGTCAATTTCCCAATTCCGGATAATTTTTATGACAACTATGAAGGCCGGCCTGCCGCGCGCGACCAAGATATGACGGTAGACAAAACGATGGTATTGGGCTCGGATTTGAAGGTAAATGCCAACTTCAACAACCCGACTTATAAGCGTTTTACGTCTGCTCAAAAAGCTGCTTTTTATGAGTATTATCAAAATAAGATTACCAAGGAGTTCGAGGAGAAGCATTTGACGGGTAAGGCATTAGTGGAATGGAAATTTCAACGATATATGCGTGATTATTTGTCAACAGCCCGTTCGTTGGACCGTAATATTGGCGAGCTTTTGGATTATTTAGACAAAACAGGTTTGTCAAAAAATACCGTGGTGATTTACGCTTCTGATCAAGGTTTTTATTTGGGAGAACACGGTTGGTTCGATAAGCGTTTCATCTACGAAGAGTCCTTAAAGACTCCTTTCGTGATTAAATATCCAGGAAAAATTAAGCCTGGGACTAAAGTCCAACAAGTCGTTTCGAATGTCGATTGGGCCCCTACCGTTTTAGATATTGCAGGGGTAAAACCCACCGAAGGAATGCAAGGAAAATCTTTTTATCCCTTGCTCGAAAACCCCAAAAAATCATGGGACAATAAATCCTATTATCACTATTATGAATATCCTCAACCACATCGTGTA
>Ga0209768_10000611_pt1 | contig 23825 bp, 23 predicted proteins | sample LauGreSBDMM110SD_3_FD_187564 | JGI IMG/M metagenome (GOLD analysis project Ga0209768, IMG submission 187564) | Freshwater lake microbial communities from Lake Michigan, USA - Sp13.BD.MM110.SD (SPAdes) (version 2) | ecosystem: Environmental > Aquatic > Freshwater > Lake | place: Lake Michigan... | reverse complement strand
CATTGCAGCAAAGCTTTGGTGTAAGCATGTTTTGGTTTTTTTAATACGTCCTTCACACTGCCTTTTTCAACAATATGGCCTTGATACATCACAATGACATCATCCGCAATTTCTTCCACCACACCAAAATCGTGCGTTATAAAAAGCATAGCCATGTGTCTTTTTTCTTTTAAATCAGATAGGAGTTTTAAAATTTGTGCTTGCACTGTGACATCCAAAGCGGTCGTAGGTTCGTCTGCGATTAAAATTAAGGGTTCACACGCAATACTCATCGCAATCATAATGCGCTGTCTTTGCCCGCCCGATAATTCATCGGGATAACTTGAAACACGATCTGCTGCGATACCCACCTCTTTAAATAGAGATAGCACTTTTTTATTTAAACTATTGTTATCTAAATCAAGGTGCACACTTAATGATTCTTTAATCTGATCGCCAACCGTTAAGACAGGGTTTAAAGATGTCATGGGTTCTTGAAAAATCATGGCCATCGATTTACCACGAAAAGATCGCATCTCAACATTAGATAATTGAGAAATATTTTTCCCTTCAAAATAGATATCGCCTGTTTGTTTGAGTTGCGATGACAAAAGTTTCATGATGGAGAGTGCCGTTAAGCTTTTACCGCTCCCTGACTCGCCCACAATGCAAGTGGTGCGACCCGGATACAAATCAAATGAGACATCACCCACTAAAATTTTACGTGGTTCATGGATGGGGGACACTTTTAAATGTTTGACTTCAAGTATTTTTTTCATGATGTTTGTTTCAACAAGAATAGCGCTAATTCATCTAATGGCATCTTCGATTGCACTTTTTCAACCCTTAAGGATTTCACTTGGGCCACACCTTCTTTCATTTCATCGTCACCTATGATGACAGCAAATGCGGCACCACTTTTATCAGCACGTTTCATTTGTGATTTAAAGCTACTGCCCCCTGAATTTAAAACGACTTTTAATCCTTGAGTTCGAAGCGTTTCTGATAATTTCAACGCGTATTTTTCGGCAGCATCGCCTAAGTTCACAAGGTAAATATTGGGTTCGTTTTGGAGAACCACCCCCATATCTTCTAAAAGTAATATGATGCGCTCCATGCCAATACCAAAACCACATGCAGGTGTTTTATCCCCACCCAAGCGCTCAATCAAATAATCATAACGGCCACCGCCTGCAATCGTACCTTGGGCTCCCAAACGGTTGGTCACCCATTCGTATACAGTGCGATTGTAATAGTCTAATCCTCTCACCAATCGGTGATTAAGTTTGAAAGTTACACCCGCTTCTTTGAGGTATCCACACACAGCTTCAAAATGCGCTTTGGCTTCACTATTTAAATAATCGGATAGTTTCGGTGCCCCTTCAATCATGGTTTGCATGGTAGGATTTTTACTATCCAAAATCCGCAATGGATTTTGATGAAGTCGTCGTTTCGCATCATCATCTAAAAGTTCAAGGTGGCTCTCGAAATAGCGAATGAGCTCAGTTCTATATATGAGTCTATCTTCAGGATCTCCAATCGAATTAATATGGAGCTCCACATCTTTGATATCAAGTTCTTTCCAGAGTCTTGCCAATAATAAAATTTGCTCTGCATCTATATTGGCATCATCAAAACCAAAGGCTTCCACACCCACTTGATTAAATTGGCGTTGCCTACCCTTTTGCACATTCTCATGCCTAAACATCGGGCCTTGATACCACAAACGAATGGGGCCATTATAGGTGAGGTTATGTTCAATGACGGCTCTGACACATCCCGCGGTGCCTTCAGGACGAAGTGTGAGTTGATCCTCATTTAAAGGGTCTATCCATGAATACATTTCTTTTTCAACAATGTCAGTATGTGTGCCGACACTGTCCACAAATAGTGACGTGGGTTCCACAATGGGAAGATTTATTTTTTCATACGCATAAAGATTTAATACTTCACGCACCTTATCTTCGACAAAATGCCAGAGCGGCGTCTTATCAGGTAAGACATCATAGAAACCTTTAATGCTTTGTAATTTTTTGCTCATCACCGTTATTTTAACTTTGAATAGTGCGATTCCACATAGTTCATCACAATCGCTTTAAATTCATTCGCAATACCATCACCCTTTAAAGTGACAGTCTTTTCACCATCGACAAAGACAGGGGCTACTGGAATCTCACCCGTTCCAGGAAGACTAATCCCGATATTCGCGAGCTTAGATTCTCCAGGGCCATTCACCACACAGCCCATGACAGCGACTGACATATCCTCTACACCCGGATACTGATCCTTCCATTGCGGCATGGATTCACGCAAAAAGGTTTGGATCTCTAAAGCGAGTTCTTGAAAATAAGTCGATGTCGTTCGACCGCATCCAGGGCATGCAGTAACTAGAGGTGTGAAAGAACGAATGCCCATGGTTTGTAAAATTTCTTGTGCCACAACCACCTCTTTGGTGCGAGGTTCATCGGATGTCGGGGTGAGTGATACACGAATGGTATCGCCTATGCCCTGTTGTAAAAGAATAGCGAGTGCCGCGGTCGATGCCACAATGCCTTTTGATTCCATGCCAGCTTCCGTTAAACCAAGGTGGAGTGGGTATGAAGTCCTTTTTCCAAGTTCTTGATAAATAAGGATTAAATCTTGAACATGACTCACCTTACATGAGATGATAATTTTGTTTTTTGGGAGCCCCCAAGATACCGCTTGTTCAGCTGATTCTAACGCAGACTGAATTAAAGCCTCTCGCATCAATGCCTCGGATGAGAGTGGATTTTTTAGTTTTGCATTCTCATCCATCATGGAAGCTAACTTCGCCTGATCCAAACTTCCCCAATTAACTCCGATACGGATAGGCTTGTTATATGTTTTAGCAATTTCAATCATCGCTTCAAACTGCTCATCACGACGACTGCCCTTACCTACATTGCCAGGATTAATCCGATACTTAGCGAGTAATTTTGCGCACTCAGGGTAGGCTTGCAATAGCTTATGACCGTTAAAATGAAAATCGCCCACGATCGGGACAAAACAATTTCGCTTGTTTAAGTTTTCAATAATGTAAGGAATAGCATCCGCTGATGCCTCATTATTCACTGTCACTCGAACAATTTCAGAACCCTTTTCCCATAACCCATAAACTTGCTGTGTGGTTTTTTCAATATCTGCAGTATCGGTATTGGTCATGGATTGCACGACAATGGGTGAGCCACCCCCGACAGGAACTGATCCTACCATCACTTGATTTGTAAGAGATTTTTTCATGTCGCTATTTAACTAAAAAGCTTCAACTGATTTTTTTGTCTTAAATAATTCAAATGTAGGCTTAAGAAAAATAAAGCCAGTAAAGCATTCTCGTGATGAAAGGTGGTATTCACAAAACCTATACCAAAAATAGTCGTCCACGCTGAAAATGAACCCATGACAAAAAGCATCGCTTTGGAATCTTGATTGAATTTTTTATAAGAATTAATCAATGTAATCAACCAGATAAGCATAAAATTTAAAAAGATGATGAGCCCAAAAATACCTCGATCCACTAAATTGGATAGATAAATATTATGCGGATGATGATATTGCAAAGCAAAATCTTCTGTATTGAAAATTTCCCCTCTAGACTCAACAGAAGTTTTAATTTGATCTATTTTGACAAAATTCCAATTACCACCGCCAATACCTAAAAATGGACTCAGCCTCGCTACCTCAAAAGCTGCTAGCCAGACTTTATCGCGCTGCGCTAGAGCGTCATGATTTTTTTGATTTATTATTTGCTTCTCTATAACCGCAACAGGCTTTATAAAGATAATGGTCATCAATAAAATCGTTAATAAAGCTAAAGATATCGTTTTTATTTTGACACTGAGTTTGCTCAATAAAAAAATGGCTGGAGTTAATAGCAATGCGACCCCAAAAGCTCCTCTACTTTGACTGATCAAAACAGCACTTAAAAGAAAAATTGAAATGAGAGTCAATAGAAACAGATATTTCTTTTTTAATGTTTGGAATTGACTACATAAGAATACAAGAGATGCTCCAGCCATCATACAAAGATATATGGCTGAGTGATTAACGTGACCGACGGAGTTAAGCTGTAAAGTATCTTTTGAATGAAAAATTAAAAGCGTTATCAGTCCCCATATTAATGGTGGAAGCGTCATGAGGATCGCAAAAATAAATAAGTATTTTTTTTCCTGAAAATTATAATCAGACCTTGAAAGCGTCCAGCCGAAGGTAATCCAAAGTAGAATACCTCTAAATCCTTTCCATTCAGATCCCCCGGCTATACCTGGAAATAATGTGGTTAAAAATGAAGAGAGAATAAGTGATAAAAATACCCAGTCCCAACTGCTCCACTTTAAAGCAGGTGATTGAGATTGGCGATATAAAGCTAGGATTAAATAGCTAGCAAGAAATATATTTTTAGGGGCTTCAAGGCTTGGAAGAAACGCTAAAAAAAGGCTCAAAAAAATAAGCTCTAAAAATTTCAATTTATTTTTAAAGTAGATTTTCTTTAATGAGACTAATGACACAGTTTGCATAAAAAATACTTTCTCTATGATGATATTTGAATTCTTTTTAAACTTCGTTTTGTTTTATCACTGACCTGCCCCGCTAGTTGTCCACAGGCAGCATCGATGTCATCGCCACGCGTTTTTCTAACCGTTACAATGTAATCTTGATCCATCAACACTTCTTTAAAACGTTTTATTTGTTCATAAGATGAACACTTATATCCGCTACTTGGAAATGGATTAAAAGGAATTAAGTTAAATTTACATGGCACGTCTTTGACAATATTTAAAAGCGCTTTGGCATCTTCCACCGAATCATTGACACCATCTAACATCACATATTCAAAGGTCACAAAATCTCTGGGTGCTTTTTCTAAATAACGCTGACATCCTGCCATGAGTTCTTTGATCGGAAATTTTTTATTGATAGGCACAATTTCGTCTCTCAATTTATCATTTGACGCATGAAGGGAAACGGCTAACGCCACGGGACAATCTTCTTTTAAACGATCCATCGCATTGACTAACCCGCTGGTGGATAAGGTCACGCGACGTCGACTTAAGCCATAAGCCCTATCGTCTAACATGAGCTTCATCGCACTCACGACATTATCATAATTAGCGAGCGGTTCGCCCATCCCCATCATGACCACATTGCTGATAATGCGCTCTGAATTAGGTAGTCCGTTATAACCCTCTTGTTGTCTGATATGAAAATTAGCTAACCAAAGTTGTCCAATAATTTCAGCAGTCGTGAGATTGCGATTAAAACCTTGGCGGCCGGTGGAACAAAATGTGCACTCGAGCGCACATCCGACTTGAGAGGAAATGCATAAAGTGCCCCTATCATCTTCGGGAATAAATACGGTTTCAATCCCATTCTTGCCACCCACATCGAATAACCATTTACGTGTGCCATCTTCCGACAAAGCATCACTCATGACACTTGGCAATTGGATGGTCGCTTGCTCTTTTAATACATCACGAAATACTTTAGAAATATCTGTCATCTCATTGAAATTAATAAGATTTTCTTGGTAAATCCAATGCATGAGCTGCTTGGCTCGATAGGGCTTTTCACCGAACGTTTCGATATATGAAACGAGGTGCTCGTAGTCCAAATCGAGCAAGTTAGTCATTTAAAAATTAACCGAAGAAGTATTTAATTTCGATTTTAGCGTTGTCTAGTGAATCAGAGCCGTGCACGGCATTCGCATCAATGCTTTCAGCAAAGTCAGCACGAATCGTTCCGGGCGCTGCTTCTTTAGGATTAGTCGCCCCCATTAAATCTCGGTGCTTAAGTACGGCATTTTCCCCTTCTAAAGCCTGAATCATGACTGGACCTGAAATCATGAAATTCACTAAGTCTTTAAAGAAAGGGCGATCCTTATGCACTGCATAAAAACCTTCAGCCTCTTGTTGCGTTAGATGTGTCATTTTAGCTTTGATAATTTTTAAACCAGCATTCTCAAAACGTGAATAGATTTGGCCGATCACATTTTTTTTTACTGCGTCAGGTTTAATAATAGATAAGGTTTGTTCGATTGCCATTCTTTAATACTCCTAGTTGAGATTTAACACCATTGAAAAGACTGTTAAAATAACATTTTTAGAGGTTTTAATAAAGAACAAAGCTTAATGCAGCACACCTATTTAACCACCGCGATGTACCATTTTGTGAGTCTTCCTCAATTTGAAACTTTACGTGAACCTCTTTTAAAGTTTTGTATGTCACTTGAAATTAAAGGCACTATTCTTTTAGCGGATGAAGGCATTAATGGCACGGTCGCCGGTCCTGAAAAAGCGATTTATAAGTTACTCAATTACTTAAAAACAGACCCACTCTTTGAGGGTAACTTTAAAGGCCTTGGTCACAAAGAATCATGGTCGGATAAACATCCCTTCTACCGCATGAAGGTAAAACTTAAGAAAGAAATTGTGACTTTAGGTGTTCCTGGTGTGTCACCCACCAAAGTAGTGGGCAAATATGTGAAACCCAAAGATTGGAATGCCATTATTTCGGATCCTGAAGTGGTCTTAATCGATACGCGTAACGATTACGAATACGCTATTGGGACTTTCAAAAATGCAGTGAATCCAAAAACTAATACCTTCCGCGAATTCCCTGAATACGTGAAAACGTATTTTGATCCTAAGAAACATAAAAAGGTCGCGATGTTCTGTACGGGTGGCATTCGCTGTGAAAAAGCCTCTTCATACATGATGAGTGAAGGCTTTGATGAGGTCTATCACCTAGAGGGCGGAATTCTTAAATATCTAGAAGAAGTAAAACCTAGTGAGAGTCTATGGCAAGGCGAATGCTTTGTATTTGATCAACGAGTGGCCATAAAACATGGATTGGAAGTCGGTGATTATGATCAATGTTACGCTTGTCGTTATCCTTTATCCCAAGAAGATATAAAAAGTGATAAATATACGCCTGGGATTTCATGTCCTCATTGTTATAACACTCATACCCCTGAAAAATTAAAATCTTTAACTGAACGTCAACGACAAGTGATTTTAGCTAAAAAACGCGGCGAGGAGCATATAGGTAAAAAACTTGTTTAAAGAAATGATGCTTTTATTTAAATAAGCACAACCTACAAATCTCTCAAGTAACTTTTTTAAGTCTTTTCATATTGGAGTATTCAATAATGGCAATCGAAGAAACCTTATCTATTATTAAACCTGATGGAGTTAAAAAAATTGTGATCGGACAAATATATTCACGTATAGATTTATCAAAAAAGCTTTTTTTCTAAAAAATACTAAATAGCAAGTTATAAGCTTCAATAATTCTCGAAAAATTAAAACTTTTCTAAGTTTATTAAATTCTTAACCTGTATTACAGGAAAAGTTAACCCTTTTAAGCTATCCAAATTTAATCTTAGCTTTGGAAGAGGTAAAAGCTCATAACAAAAAAGTGTCAATTTTAGAATTGGCATAGGTATTTTTATAGGTGGTTTTTTTGTTGCTGCGAAGATGATCTCATTGAAATCTAAAGGCTCGGAATTAACTAAGCTGTATACATCTGACTTAATTACACCTCTATTTTTTAAAAAAAACTCTAAAAATTTCGATAGCTTATCTAAATTAGTCAAATACTGGGGTAAGTTATCGCTTTTTATTCCGACAGAGAAAAAAGGGATTAATTTACTAATCTGATAGATTTTTTCAATCAATCCAACTGGATATTGATCATCAAAAAGTCCTAGCCTAAATGAATAACCATTAATCAAACTAACTTCCTTTTCAATAAGTAGTTTTATATTTCCATAAAAACTTCGGCAGCCATCAAAAGCACTCATTGATGAGATATTAATAAATATAGGGATATTATTCTTTCGAGAAAAAGCTATAAGATTTTTATTGATGACTAAATTTATGTTGTAAGCATCAAGCTTTTTATCTTTATAACAGTATGCACAATTGATAATTGCATCGTATTTTAATTTGGTTAATGGAATGAAAGGATTTTGAATACAATATTCATAATGAATATCATCCTTTTTAAATCGATTAATTTTACTTACTTCAAGCCCAAGCTTTGATAATCTTTTAAATAAGGCGCTCCCAAGAAGACCGTTAGATCCTGCAATTAATACATTCATATCTTTTTATCTTTAATTGCGTTTACAATTCTTATTGCATTTGCCATAACAGTATAACTGTAGGATCCTGCTGGTATATTTGGCAAAATACTACTGTCTAATACATGAATGTTACGAACACTTTTTAACCTTCCATACAAATCTGTTGAATTTAAATTTGAATTTTTATTGCACATTGGAAGCGAGGATCCAAAATGATATCCAGAGAAAGGACTGGTAATATTCAATAAAGATTTAATTGGAAATAAACCTGACTTAGAAAATACTTTGGTTATATTATTAATAGAATAATTAAGATAAATTTTGCTATAGTGTCTAGCAATATTTGCTTCTATAGTATGGCTATTTTTAGAAAGGTTAACTGATGAAGATAAATCAGATGGCAAATAGCCTTGCGCAACATAAATTCTCTCCTTAAGGTAATTTGGAAGCTTAAATGGCAAAAAAGATAACCTTGAATCAATAAAACCTTTTGTATATAAAGAAGGGTAATAAATTTGATAGTGAATACTTTTATTTTTTAGAATATTTTTCTGTTTAATAACAAACTGAGAAAGTGCAATTGATTCTTTTTTATTATTTATTCCATATAAATTCTTAGATACAAGAGGAATATTAAAACATTGACTATCTTTTATTTCAATGTTCTTAATTTCTGGAAAGCTATTTAAGATAAGTTTTGCAGTGTTGATCGCGCCCAAACAAATGAGAATTTTTTTTCCCTTAAAAAGAATCTTACTTTTATTTTTATGTGTGCCAAAAACAGCTGAATAATCTTTTTGTTCACTAACTAAATCAATATGAATATTACCTTCATAGTCAATTTGTTTGGCTTTAATCTTTTCATTAATATAATTTTTAGCATTGAAGGTGGCGTTATGTCTGCATCCATATAAACATTCATTGCAAAATTTACACAAATTTTTATTGATTGCAAGTATAGATTTTTTTATTTCAATATTATTAAATTTGCTTCTTTTTAATCGATTAAAATAATGAAGCTCAGAATCATCTTTTTTAGCCAAACTTAAAGGGGATAAAAAGCTAATTTTCTCTTTAAGATTTTTATACCCATAACTTAAGCCTTTTTGAATGTCAGGCCAATCGATAAATTCATCTAAATCGAACTCCTCAATCGCGCAACCCCATATATTAGAAAGTCCTCCTAATGCATATGAATTGGAGATATTTAAATTCTTAATACGTTCATTAGAAATAAAATCAGTAGCAAAGCTGTCACCTATAAATTTTTTATTTGCGGTAGGTTTAATTTGGCTAATATCAATTTTCTGAAAATCTTCGTGAGACTTTTTTGAAGTAAGACCGTAATCAATAACAAGTATGCGAGATTTTGAATTTTCAAGTTCACTTAAAGCTGCAAAAGCTGTGAGTCCTGAACCTAAAATTATAAAATCGTACATAGTTATTTTTTATTTCGCCGAAAAGTAATTTTAGATTGAATTATAAAATTAAAGCCAAGTCCGTATGCACAGCCCATGCCAATAAAAATAAATGGCTTGATATCATCGGCTCCAAAAGTTGCCATTAAAATATTTGATATAGCAATATTTTGGACCCCCGCCACAGAGGCGCCCAGATAATAGCTAAAAAAAGTGCCTACTTTATTTGAAAAACTATATTGGCGGTTTAGATACCATGCAATCCAAGATGCATAAGAGTAAGAAAAAAACCGTGAAACTAAGGGCTTAAAAAAAACAATGAAGCATTGATAAAGAATATAATCAATTAAAAACACCAAGATACCGATTGTGGCAAACTTTATAAAGCTATTTAAAGTATTCTCATTAAATTTAATCAAGATTTTGCCATTTAACTATAAAAATTAGCTTCTTCTTGATGGAAGAGATAAAAAGCCAATTGCTAATGAAAATAAAAAAAATAACGGTCCAGCAATCATCATAAATGAAGATAGACTTATGAGTCTTAGTATATTTGTATCGGGCAAAGAACCAAATCCTGCATTAACCCATTGGTCTAAAGCTTTTAATGCACAAACGAGCCCAGTAATAAAAATCGCTACGCCAAAGAAACTTCCAAATTCGAGTATGGATGATTTTCTTAATTTTTCAAGTAAATTATGGTCTGGTAATAACCCTTCTTTAACTCCAATAACTCTAATTAATACAGAAAAAATTAAAAATAAAACTCCAATCAGCGTTATCGCCTCAAAAATAAATAATGAGTTGTAATTAAATTCTATATTTCCTATAGTTATCGGACCATTTAATAATTTAGAATATCCAAGACCAAATATAATAAATATGAGTAATCCTGGATAGAAAAAAAGCCATCTCGGACTAAACAGCAGCATAAAACGTAAATGCCTCCATCCGTCTCTCCATGGTCTCAAATGAGGCAGTCTATTGCGGCCATCTTTTGAAAGTGTCGTAGGAACTTCTTCAATTTTCATGCCTAATAATTTTGCCTTAATAACCATCTCTGAAGCGTATTCCATTCCTGTAGTTCGAAGATCCATTTTGATAAAAGCTTTTTTGTTAACAGCTCTTAATCCACAATGAAAGTCTTTTGATGGGCAATTGAAAAGCAGCCTACCTATAAAGGTTAATATTGGGTTTCCAATATAGCGATTTTTCCAAGGCATAGCACCCTCTTTAATGCCGCCTAAAAAGCGATTTCCCATGACAAGATCTGCACCTTTTTTTAAAGCTTTAATAAAAGGATCTAATTTGCTAAAATCATAAGAGTCATCTGAGTCGCCCATAATAATCCACTTTCCTCTTGAGGCAAGCGCGCCATGATAAAGAGCTGAGCCATAACCCCTCTCTGAAACAATTACTACCCTTGCACCTAATTTTTTTGCAATTAATTGAGAACCATCCGTGCTTCCATTGTCTGAAACTACTATTTCTCCTTTGAGTTTAGATTTTTTAAGCCATCTTTTAGCTTTGTTAATACAAAAAGCTAAGGTTTCGGCTTCATTTAAACACGGCATTAAAATAGAAATATCCATTATCACTTCCCTTTAAGTATCCTTTTTATTCTAGCTAATAAAATTAATAGATTAGCAAACCGCATCATTTGTCTTAGAAACACACTATGCAATTAATATCGACAAGTATTTTCCTGAAATCAAAAAAATTTAAGCTTTGATTTTGTATTTTTGCCAATTCCAAGTATCTTCGCACATAGCTTTAATATCAAAGCTTGTTTTCCATTGCAGCATTTTTTCTGCTAATGATGGGTCAGCATAATACTCTGCAAGATCACCTTGTCTTCTTGGCACAATTTCATAAGGGATTTTTTTACCTGAAGCTTCTTCAAAAGCGCATACAATATCCAATACGCTATAAGGTTTGCCTGTGCCAAGATTTACTGTGATCATATCAAAATTAGTTTCTAATTTATTTAATGCAGCAATATGGCCGAGTGCTAAATCTTTAACATGAATATAGTCGCGGACTCCGGTTCCGTCTGGCGTTGCGAAATCATCGCCAAAAATAAAAAGTTTTTCTTTTTTACCTGATGCCACATCTGCAATATAAGGCATAAGATTATTAGGGGTGCCATTAGAATTTTCCCCGATAAAACCTGAAGGATGAGCACCCACGGGATTAAAGTAACGTAAAATCGCAATACCTAATTGAGGATAAGCTCGCTTCATTTCGCGCAACACTTCTTCCACCATTAATTTAGTTTTACCATAGACATTAATTGGCTTTAGAAGCATGTTTTCATTATACTTAACGCTTATCGCTTCTCCATATACAGTTGCTGATGAAGAAAATATTACCCTTCTCACATTAGCTTTAATCATTTCGTCAAAAAGCATGATACTCCCCTTGACGTTATTATCGAAGTATAAAAGCGGCTTCTCTTCCCCTTCGCCTACAGCCTTTAATCCCGCAAAGTGAAGAACACTTTGAATATCATGTCTCTTAAATATTAACTTTAGAATTGCAGGATCACGAATGTCTCCTATATAAAGCAAAGGAGTTTTGCCTGTAATTTTTTGAACACCATCTAATATTGACTCATTACTATTAGATAAATTATCTAAGACCACAACATCACTGCCACGAATTAATAATTCAACTACCACGTGTGAGCCAATAAAGCCGAGCCCACCTGTCACAAGAATACTTGAAGTCATAATTATTTTAGTCTCAAAAGTGGCGCTATATCCTAAACATAATTTAAAGTTTAAATATCTTTCATAAAACTACTTAATACTTTAACTATTGTCTTGATTAGTTTGACCAATTTATATTACCAATAAGTTTGAGCGTTGTTGCAAAGATATTTAAAATAACATCTTTAGAGGCATTAATAAACAATAATCACTTATTTTAAAAAGTCAATTTCACAACCGCGATGTAACATTTTACGAGACTTGCTTACATTAAAGGCTTTAGTGAACCCCTATTTCAATATTATATGTCTCATGATATCAAGGACAAGCTTATATTGGATAATGAGTGCATTAGTTGCACGGTGGCAGGTTTTGCTACCCCAGAACCTCTCGAAAATCTAAAAAAAATGATCCGTTTATCAAAGAGGGCTTTAATGGTCTTAGTCATCTAGGAGTCGAGGGGTATATTTGGATTACTACCTATAGCTAACTTTATTACACTCTGTTTATATAAACCCAAAGAATCTTACCCAATGACTAAAATCTAAAAAATATTCTATTTTTTTGATATTAACTCTTAACTTATGAATTGGAATTTTAAAATTAGGGTTGTGAATATAATCTTTCCTTAAGAAATCCTTTATCAACTTTTTTTTATCTCTTCAGTTAGGCTAGTTAAAGTAAATTAATGCCCAAAGAATTCAAATTTAATCGTTCTACTTAAACCCTCATCAAGCGAATAAGGCGGCTTAAATTTACTAAATAATGGATTTGATGTTGAGTAAACTGAATGAGCACAAAATTTTTTAACTCTCACCGCGCTTATAGAAAGTTTTTTATTAAAAAGCATGGCTATTAAATCGAATATTTTACCGATACTAAGCCCTATAATATAAGGCATATAAAATCGATTTATTTTATCTTCTTTATTTAGTTCTCGATTGATCTTAATGACCAACTCATTCATTTTGTAATCAGGTTTATCAACATAATTAATAATGGTAAATTGTGAGTCAATATTCATTAAAAATTCAATAAAAGCTGCAATATTTTCTACATAAGCAATAGATTTCTTATTTTCACCTTTACCGATCATAATGAATTTATTTAAATGAATTTGTTTAAATAAATTATAAACATTGCCTTTGTTGCCTTCACCAAAAACGACTGTTGGCCTAATAATAATAAGCTTTCGCTTGAGTGGATCTTCGGATTGCCATTGCTTGTATACTAACTCAGCCTCATATTTGGTCCTTCCATAATCATTAAAAGGATTTATAGTGCCATTCTCATCTGTTTCTTTGTCACAAAATCCATAAACAGCGACAGAGCTAGTGAATATAATCGTATTAATATTTTTTCTTATTGCTGCTTGGCAAATGTTTTTTGCACCCTCAACATTAACTTCGTCATATAAACTTGAAGGCGTTACATCATCTCTATGCTCGGCAGCAAGATTAATTAAGATTGAATTGCTTGATAAGCATCTGTCTAAATCCTCATCTGACCTAACATCGCCAATTGCTACCTTCATGGGAAACGAAATGCTTTGAGCTTTATCCATAATTGAAAAATTCATTTTTTTCTCAACAAAACGCTTACATAAAACAGTACCAATAAAACCACTGCCCCCTATAACATTAATATGCATAAATTTTACCCATTTTTATATTGCTTAAATTTAATAAGCGCTGAAAAAAAACCGATAGTCCAAAAAAAATGGCAGCCTAAAAATCCTGGAAAAATAAATAAAGACTCTTTCATTGTATTGGATAATTTGTAAGAAATTACACTAAGAACTGATGCGTAGATCAGAATTAAAAGCAGAAGAAACTCATGCGCTAATTGAATAAAGAAGCCGATATAAAAAAGCATGCATATCAACAGGAATCCTAAAGGTAGCACAAGCTGTCTAAACGCCGAAACAGTCTTATGTTTGATTAAAAACAAGCCTCTACCAAGGCCATAGTTGTAGCAAAGCTTAAAAAAAGACTTTAAAGATTCTCTTGGGTAATGCTCAACAACAATTGAACTATCCAAGATAATTTTTTGATTTGATTTCTTAATTCTATAATTTAAATCAGAGTCTTCACTTATTTTTACCAATTCTTCATCAAACCATGAGCCTTTAGGTATGAGTTTTTTGTTAAAAGCCCCCAGATATAAAGAATCTACTTCGCCGCGATAATCTATGCTACGAAATTTTGCGCCTCCAAAAGACAATGGATGCTGCATGATTTTAGCAATCATATTTTGATTGAAATTTAATCCTACGGGCTTAAGACTTCCTCCAACATTTGCAGCTTTAGTCTCTGTAGACAATTTATATATCTGAGTTAAATAATACTTACTTATATGCGATCTTGAATCTAACCTGACGATTAAATTTGCTTTAGAATTTTTTATCAAAAAATTTAGTGAGGATGTTCTTGGTAAATTGGGTACATTCCAAAATCTAAGATTATTTTTTAAGGGACCAAGCCACTTTTTAGCTTCTTTTGCTTGATAATTTCCTGCATCAAGCAATAAGATTTCTATATTATTTTTATCAAAATCTTGTTTTGATAAATCATGCAAAAGCTTGTTTAAATAAAAGTTATCTCGAAAACTAGTGACAATTACACTTATAAGCATTATGAAAGTTTTATAGCTTAAAGCCTGCGACAACTGCATCATTGTAGAACATTTTTACTGTATCTAATGAGTACTTATCTAAATCGTAACCTACTAATGAAAGCTTTTTAAGAATATCATTTGTGACAGTTATGACATGACAGCCAATATCATCGGCCTGAAAAATATTAAGCAATTCTCTTGGACTAGCCCAGATTAGCTCAGATAGAGGATTTATTTTCATGATATCAAGCGCAGATTTCATTATTGGAATCGGATCTCTTCCTGTGTCAGCCACACGCCCTGCAAAGATGGATATATATGAGGGAACGCTTTCATCCAAAGATCCTACAACCTGAGAAACTTGATCAAGAGTCATTAGAGCGGTCACATTGAGCTTGACTTTTTCTTTTGCTAATTTCTTTAATAGCAAATAGCAAGGGTCACTTTTAGTATTGGTAATAGGAACTTTCACATATACATTATCACCCCAACTTGCAATTTCTAGAGCTTGCCTTTCCATTTCTTTAAAGTCATCCGAAAAAACTTCAAATGATAAGGGCTTGTCTTTAATGAGGCTGAGTATGTCTTTGCAAAACGCTCGATAATCTCGAATACCCGCCTTATTCATAAGGGTGGGATTTGTAGTTAAGCCCTTAATAAAAGGCTTTTGGTACATCTCAAGCATAGCTTCTTTGTCTGCACCGTCAGCAAAAATTTTAGTTTTTAGGTCATGAATTTTTTTCATAAAGCCATGTTTAGGATAATTGTTGATGCTTCAAAAAGTGATGCTACTTTATAGTCAAAATAAGTTGGTCTTTTTTCATCATATTGATAATCTATAAAAAAAGTTTTGCATCCAGCCGCTATGCCAGCCTCAATATCCCTCCATCGATCACCTACCATGAAGCTATTTTTTAAGTCTATCTTATATTCATTAGCAACTTCTAAAAAACTACCAGGCAATGGTTTTCTGCAGCTACAAAAGTCATTGTCGTCATGATAACAAGTTTTAAAAACATCTAAAGGAAGGTTTTTTGTTAGAAATTGATTAATTTCTTCTACGGACTCCCTCTTAACCCTTCCCCGAGCCACGTCTGGTTGATTTGTAACAACAGCCAAAAAATATCCTGCTTGATGTAAATTATTAATCGCTTCGGTAACATTAGGGATTAACTTCAGTGAAGCTATATCATTGGGCGGGTAGGGTTTGTTATTGTTAACTATCGCCTCATTAATGACCCCATCCCTATCCAAAAATACAGCTTTTTTCATATTACTTAACTGACGATTCCCATTTTGTTTGGTTGGCTTTAAGTTTTGGATGAGACACCAGCAAATGCCAAATAACAGCCTGGAAGGCTTCAGAATGTGGAGTAACATTGTCAGGGTTAACTGTAGGAATAATTACACACGCATCTGCAACTTGTGCAGTATATCCACCATCTCTTCCAATAACACCAGAAATCTTACTACCAACAGACTTTGCATATTTAAGAGCCGCAACAAGATTTGGACTGATATTTTTATCTAAATTGCCACCACCAACAGAAAAAATAAAAACCATATCGTTTTTATTAAGCTTACTCAATTTTAACCATGGTTCAAATATAGTCGCCCAACCTTCATCGTTAGTTCTAGCCGTTAACTCAGAAACATTATCAGTAGGCGCATAAGATTCTATTTCAACAATTTTTCTGAAATCATTGACTGCATGGGAACAATTTCCAGCACTACCTCCTACACCTAGAAAAAAAATTCTACCTTGATTTTTTTTGATCTCACATAATAAATCGGCTACTTTCTCGATAGCTGCTATATCAATTTTTTTTATTATCTCAATAGATTCATTTAGATGCTGCAGGGCGTATGTCATATTATTTACTCCTAGTTTACTTTTAAATATTTTTCTAAATCACCAATGCCATCAAATGATCCAATTTCATAAAAACGCTCACTCACAATAAATCCTGCCATTTTTTTCTTGACTGATAATTCGTGATAAACGTCCGAAAGATCAAAATTATCATTGATGTTATATTCTTTTATAATACTGGAAGATAAAATCGAGAGTCCGAAGTCAATATAATGCATTGCTGAATTATTACTCTTTTTGTTGTACTCCAGAATTTCTCCATCTTGATATATAACATTACTCTTATCCCATTTGCCAGAATTTTCAAGGATCGTCATTAAAGCTACTTTTTTTGACTCAAAGTATGCTGTTTCTACTTTATTAAAATTTATAGGTAAGTATGAGTCGCCATACATTACAAAAAAATCCTCGCCTAAATGAGTCAGTGCTTTATTTATTGCGCCCCCGGTTCCTAAAAGCTTATCACCATCATACGAATATTTAACATTTAGCCCGAATACTTTGCCACCTTTTATTGAATCTTCTATCATATGACCAAGATAACCAACACACAAAACAACATCTCGAATACCTTGATCATAAAGGTATCTTAATTGGTAATGTATAAATGGCTCTCCATTAATACTTATCAAAGATTTGGGAATAGTCTCTGTGACCGGCCTTAATCGAGCAGCCAAACCACCGCAGAGAATTGCTATGGGCAACATAGTTTAAGAAGAAATTACTTTTGTACCTTCGAAATCAAATCTAAACCTAACTTCTTCTAAGCCTGCGTTTTTCATGGTTTTTCTAAGTTTATTTCGGTCATTTGCCATAAACATTAAAAAGCCTCCACCTCCAGCGCCAACCAATTTACCACCTATAGCGCCATTTTTTAAAGCCAATTCATACCATTCATCAATCTGAGAATTGCTCATACCACCTGAGCGTCTTTTTTTGTTCTCCCAATGCTCATGCATCAGTTCGCCAAATAATAAAGCATTGCCACTCTCCAAGGCATCTTTACTTTTATAACCAAGATCTTTTACATAATGAAGATTATCGAGCATTTCCTTGTCATTTTTTTGTGATTTGGTATGTTGATCCTGAAGAATGCCACTAGCGCTTCTAGAAAATCCAGTAAAAAATAACAATAAATTATCTTCTAGGTGATGCAATGTCTCTATACTTAAATTCACTGGGGCTAAAGATACTGTGTCGTCTTTATGAAATGCAAAACAGGTAACACCACCTACAGAAGCAATATATTGATCTTGCATTCCAATCGGTTCCCCGAGTCTATCAATCTCTATATGACACGCCAATTCAGCTAATTCTTTATGATTAATATGTTTCTTGCGATAAGTGAATAAAGCCTTTAAAAGTGCTGTTGTAAAGCTTCCTGAAGACCCCAGGCCTGTTCCGGATGGGATATCCGCTAATGTAGTAATTTCAATTTGAGGAGTCTGCAGGTTTTGCATGGCTAGCACCTCTCGAATAATAGGGTGTTTTATTTCTTGAACGCTTTTAACATTTTCAATGGTTGAGTATTTGAGATAAATACCTTCTATGAAAGGTCTGGTAATTGTGACATATACATATTTATCAATGGCCGCAGCAAGTAAAAAGCCTTCGTGCTCTCTATAGTAAGAAGGCAAATCAGTACCGCCTCCACCAAGGGAAATTCGAAGTGGACTACGCGCAATTATCATAACCAGAATCCTTGTATATTTTTTGTATAATTTTTAAAGCTTGAAAAGCGTCATTCAAATTAGCTTGAGGGTTGCGATCCAAACTAATATCAGCGTAAAACTCTTCCATCTCAACATCCCAAGAATTATCTGCCATTGGGTATTCCCAAGACATTGTTTCTGGTGGCCCCATTTTTGGTAACATTTTATAATAAGTGAGACGCTCAACCCCATAGCTTCCTCCGAGACCAGAGATATCTAATTTACCGAGCTTGCCGTATATTTCCATTGAAAATAAATTCTTCCATTCTGTGCATGAGGCATGCAGAAATGCGACTTTATTATCTATCGTTTTAAGTATCATAAATCCATTATCATCGACCGGCATATCCCAAAAATAAGTATGTGCAAAACCATTTATATCTGAAAAGTCCCCTAAAAACCAACGGGACAAATCAATTAAATGAGGTCCTTGATCAATTAATTCCCCTCCACCTGATAGCTCTGGATTTGCTCGCCATTCCTTATCGTATCCAACTCTAGCACCATGTCCATAGCGAGCCCTGACAAACATTAACTCTCCTAACAAGCCTTCATCGACGATTTCTTTAGCCTTTAATAGAGCTCTATGGTATCGATGGTTAAATCCGACATGTACCTTTTTATTGAATTTTTTTGCAGCCTCCAAGACAGATTCAAGTTCGTTTGGGTTCCTTGCCGCCGGCTTTTCAACCAAAACATGCTTCCCTGCTTTAATTGCATTTAAGGTAATTTCTGCCAATGAATCATGGAGTGTTGCAATGATCACAATATCAATTTCTGGCAATAAAATAAGCTCTTGCCATTTAGTAAAAGACTTAACATTTTGATATTGATTGGCTAAATTTTGAGCCCTATGAATATCGATGTCAGCGCATGCAATTAACTTTCCTTTGTCGCCTAAAGCTTTTGCTCTTTTTTGACCAATAAGGCCGCAGCCGACAATACCCACCCCGAATTTATCTTTTTTTTCCAAACTATTTATCTCCCCAGGAAAATCCTCTATCACGCCCTGCAATTCTCCTTAGCGTGTAAGCGTCACTAGTATTTAGATCTGCTATATGGTTAGGCCAGTCTTTCCAGTTATCCCAAACAGCGCTGATTAATTTTGCAGTAATACCATTACTTGATGAGGACGCTAAAAAGAGAGCCAAATCAGCACCTAATTCGATAGGCGCACCACCATCTTTTTTTTGTTTTACTGCGCGATCATAAAAAGTTTTTCCAACTTTTTCAGGGCCGGCCTCAAGGATTTCATCTAACATTTTTGTATTGAGCGCTCCGGGGGCTATGGCATTCACATCAATGCCGAATTCTCGAACTTCTTCAGCTAATGTTTCAATAAAGCGCACAATACCTGCTTTAGAGACTGCATAAGCACTTAAACAAGGCAATGGATTTGTAGCGCCTCCACCAGACAATTGAATAATTTTTCCGTGTTTTTGTTTTTTAAAGTAAGGGGCAATTTCACGCAACATTAAAATAGAGCCATAAAGATTTATTTCAATTGTTTTTTTCCACTCATCCCAATCGTTATCTTCAATGTGACCCTTGGGGCCATATATGCCTGCGTTATTAACCAGAATATGGCAGTCACCTAATTCAGAAATACTTCCGCGCACAAACTTTTTTACATCAGTCAATGATGAGACGTCACATGAAAAAGTAACAATTTTTTGATTGGGATTTATCTTTAGTCGCTCTAATGCTTTATGGGCCTCTTCCAAAAGCTTTTCATTCCTTGCACATAGGGATAAGTTTGCTCCAGCACTAATATATTTTTTTGCAATTTCTAAGCCCAAGCCTTGATTGGCTCCTGTAATTAGAGCTGTCTTATTTTCTAAAATGTTATGCATGAATATTAAGTAATTAAATTAACTTTCAGGTATGCCCACAGAAATGTAATTGAACTGAAATGGGGCTTTTGATTTGCCAAGGTATCGATTAGCATCAATAATCACCAAATTAGGTTTAGCGGCTAAAAGAATTTGGTCTGCATTTTCCTTAAATTCTGGCCATTCGGTACCAATAATCAAAACTTGTGCATCCTTTAATGTATCAGATGCGTTACTACCCATTACAACACTAGACCAGTGACTTGGCAATTCTTTCACAACCGGATCGTAAACTTTAATCATGGCATTTTGCTCAATTAGCCAATCACATAATTCAACACTTAAAGAGCGTCTGAGTGTATCTGTTCCAGCTTTGTAAGTTAAACCCCACAGCGCGACTTTTATATCCCTCATGGATTGAAATTTTTGGACTAACTTTCTTCGTACCCATTTTTTATGCTCATCATTACTTAATCGAACTGAGGAAATAAGGAGTGTCGGCACATGATTCATTTTTCCAATAGCGCCTAAATATTCAATATCTCTAGCTAGAGTACCACCTGCAAAGGGGCCGCCTGGCGACAAATAAGCTTTAGGGCCAATACGAGCTTCCGTTTTTAATCCACGCTCTACTTCTTTCGCATCTGCATGAACCATCTCACATATTGATGCAATTTCATTTGCAAAGGTTACTGAAGTTGCTAAAAAGGCATTGATTGCATGTTTAGTTATTTCAGCTGACTCTACCGTCATCCATTCAATCTTCTCAGTAATTCTAAAGAGTATCTTTTCTAAAAATTCTTTTGTCTCTTGGTCTCGAACACCGACGACAATTCGATCTGGATTTGTAAAAACATCAATCGCTTTACCAAGTCGAAGGTTTTCAGGTGACGATGCGAATCTGAATTTTTTATGGAGAAGATGTTCAGCAGCGTATGCTTCTAATTTTTTAACAGACAGAACAGGCATTTGTGAAGAAATTAAAATTACAGTATTTATATCTAAGTCAGGCAATATCTTTTTAATTTGGTTTTCTACAAAAGCCACATCTGCCTTATCATCATCATCAACAGGGGTATCAAACGTGACCCAAAGGAGCTCTGCACCCTTTAAATTACTCGGACTAGACAATTCAAATTTCAAATTTCCATTATCAAGCCCTAAAGATATTAACTCATCGAGTCCTGGCTCAAAAATAGGTAGCCTTTTATTATTAAGGTCTTTGATTAGCGATGAGTCAGGATCAATACCAATTACCTCAAATCCTGATGAAGCCAAACAAGCTGAAGTGACTAAACCAAGATGCCATAAACCCTGTACACAGATTTTCATGTTAATTCCTGGAATCAAATACCCACTCATTGTACCTAAAGTACTCTAAAGTTTTAATAACACCTTCTTTAATGCTAACTTTAGGTTGCCATCCCAAGGCTTGGATTTTTTTTGTCTCCAAGTAAATAAAAGGATTATCTCCTATCCAGCCTCTATCTCCCCCCGAGTAATGTATTGCTGGCTTTACACCAAGCTCATCACATATCCATTGGACGGAATTATTAATTTCGCAGTAGCCATCCACTCCTAAATTGAAAAGATTAACTTTATCAAAGCTCTTATCAAGCGCTAAAAAAATTGCATCAATACAGTCTTGAATGTAAAGGTAAGATTTTTTTTGATTTCCATCGCCGAGAACATCTAAATTTAACGGGTCAAATTTTAGTTTTTTATAAAAATCAAAAACATGACCATGCGTATATCGCTCACCTAAAATAGAAACAAATCGAAAAATATAAGACTGAAATCCAAAACCTTCAGAGTATGCCGTAATCAGCCCTTCTGAGGCCAACTTAGAAGCTCCGTAAAGCGAGGTCTGAATAGGAAAAGGTCCATTTTCAGGGGTAGGTATTAATGGTGATTCACCGTAAACTGAACCAGTAGATGAAAAAATTATTTTTTTAACATTATTAGATCTCATAGCCTCTAAAACGTTATATGTCACTATAGTATTTTGCTCAAGATCCTTTCTTGGATGATCGGTTCCGAACCGAACATCAGCATTCGCAGCAAAATGAAAAACTGTGTCGACTCCTTTAAACCATTGGCTTAAATTGGGATCTGAATATAAATCAACCTGAATGAATTTAAAATTTTTATTTTTTAAAGCATTACTAAGAAATTTGATTTGACCTGTTGATAAGTTGTCTAAGCCAATAACTAAATGATTGGCTGCTAAAAGTCTATCAACTAAATTACTGCCAATAAAACCAGCACAGCCAGTAACGATGCTAATCATAATTTATATAAATAAAAAAATTCTATAAGGGCGGAGATTAAGGAAGGCCATAACATAATGAAAATTATAGGCTAAATTTTAGAAAAATTATTAAGCACTTATTATACTGATTAAGTTTCTACTAAACCTAACTGAAGAAAACATTTCTTTAAAATTTCTCTGCTCTATTGCGGAAATTTTAGTTGATAAAAAGTCATCTACCACATTTAAATCATTGTAGTTGTCTAGAATAAGGCTATTGAAGTCTTTTCTCAATTCTGAAAACATAACATTTTTATTGCAAACTACTTTTGCACCACTTAGGATAGCTTCAACAGCTACAAGCGACAAAGACTCCCATTTCGAGGTGACAAATAACACCAAAGTTGATTTATAGATTTTTAATAGATCTACCTCAGGTAAATTCTTATAATGCGTAACCCAGGGCGGAAATTCTCTAAACGTATTCGAAATAACTACATAATAATAACTAACTTTTGAAGAGCTTCTTAAGCCATTAGCAATTCTTAAAAAAACATCAAGATTTTTATTTTCATCGTCCCTGCCAACAAATAAGACAATTCTTCTTTTATTTCCTCTAAAAATTAATTTTTTGTTAGAGTTAAATGAAGGCATTGGAATATAATAAAAAATAGATTTTCTTGATGACTTTTGCTGTAAATAATTTATCTCGAACATACTTAGACAAATAATTTTTTTGGCTCTTAAAAAAACCCAGAATAATAGATTCTCATATAAAAATGCAAGAAATTTGCGCCGCATAGTAAACCATGGATGGAAACATGGTATGTAAATAATTCTTTGGGGAGAAAATATAAATAATGGTACAGAAAAAAAAACAGCCCAATCAGAATAGCCAATAATAATTATTTTAGACCTACCGAATAAAATCCTAAGTATATTAAACAGGGCAAATTGTTTGTTTGATAAGTTTACCTCATCAAATAAGAAACCTTGCATTTTTATATTTAAGATATTATTTCTAACAGTAACAATTCCACCATGTTTAATTTTTGAAGCGAAGTGGCTTGTAATTAAAAGTATTTTTTTTTTCATGGACTGATAAAGGCGATCAATTTAAAAGTGGCTTCTTGTATTTAAGAACAATTGCAACGCATATCCAAGGAATTGGATCGCCAACTGAGCTTAATATCAACAAGGTTATCACAAAAAATAAGAAGAAATTAAATTGCACTTTTTCTTTTATAAATTTTACGGAGGTAGATAATAAAGATAATAAGAAAAAAATAGAGCCTAGTAAACCAATATCAAGCATTAAATTTGCGATAA
>Ga0209768_10000610_pt1 | contig 23866 bp, 22 predicted proteins | sample LauGreSBDMM110SD_3_FD_187564 | JGI IMG/M metagenome (GOLD analysis project Ga0209768, IMG submission 187564) | Freshwater lake microbial communities from Lake Michigan, USA - Sp13.BD.MM110.SD (SPAdes) (version 2) | ecosystem: Environmental > Aquatic > Freshwater > Lake | place: Lake Michigan... | reverse complement strand
AAGCGCAAGGATGAATTCAAGCCCCCATCAGACATGGCACCGCTTGATGCGCGCCATCATTACTGGATCATGCAAAAGGTCAGCAGCAAATTGACGGTTGATAAAAACTTCAGACTTAATGGATCGTTGCAAAAAATAAATACATATGTCATTTCCTCAGATAACGCCGTATTTGCTTTAAAACCTGCGGGTTTTGCCGACGGTAAATACGCCTTTCTGAGTGACATAGACCCAGCCCTACCATCTTCAGCCAAAGTGCCCAGCCGAGAGGCCTTGTTCACATTGCGCAGTGGAGAAGGCCTGAGCTTGCTCTCACACACAAAAGGTCTTTCGGGTAGTCCACCCAGATCATTTGTTCTGTCTTTTGTTGATAACGAACGCTTTTTGGAAACCCGTCGCTTTGGTCTTTATGTTGAGGGTGTATTGCTTGGTGTTCTTTTGGCCCTAGCAATATTCGGTTGGTACTCTTACTTGGCAAACAAAGACCGAGCGGGTCTTTTTTATAGCATATGGATTTCATTTGCTTTTTTGTCAGTATTTACAGTTCTCAGTCAAGATGGACAACATCTTATGGAGTTCGTAGTGAATATCTACGGCACGAATATCGGTGTGGTCTCCTTGGCTTTCTTTTTATTTCTCTTTTTTGCTTATGCACAATTAGTTTTCTACTTTCTTTTTTCTAGTGCATTTTTGCAAACAGCAAAATTCTCTCCAAACACTCAAAAGTTAGTTTACTTGCTTATTATTTACTTTATTGCTCATTTCACCGTATGGACTTTCTGGGATCATAATTTTGATCCCAATTTGTGGCTCATGGGAAATGCAGTTATTCCAATGATAGTTTTTATTGGGCTTTACAGAGTGGCTTTTCAACGTTACCGCCAAGGCATGCGCATTGCCATATTTTGGATGATTGCGGCTGTGCCATATTTAATATTTAGGCTCATTTTTCTATCTGGTAATTTCGGGTTTCCCTCAGTATCCAGCTTTCTGCCGGAGTCAGGCTTTGGCGTCCTGCTTCAAAACCCCGGTATTTTCCAAGCATTTGGGATGTGTGCTGAAGCCCTGATCATGGCTTTGGCCGTTGTGAGCAGGAACGTATGGGTTCAAAAGGAATTGGCTAAATCTATTGACGCGCAAAAAACATTGGTCGAGGGACAAAACAAGGTACTTGAAGAAACTGTAGCTGAGCGAACTAAAGAGCTGACAAAGAGTACTAAGGAACTTGCTGAGACTGCCAGGAAACTGGAGGAACAACACCAAGAACTCGATGAGGCGCATCAGTTGGTAGTGGGTTCTGTCAACTATGCCAGCCGTCTTCAACGCGGCCAGTTACCACGAGAAATACGCATAGATGGTCGCTTTGCTTCCTTCGCCTCTATTTGGGAACCACGCGACACCATTGGCGGCGACTTGTATTGGTTGTCCAGTTCACAGCAGTCAGTGCCGTTTGTGTTGGCAGTGGCTGATTGCACGGGCCACGGTGTACCAGGTGCCATGCTGAGTTTACTGGTCAGCAACTCGCTTGAACGTATTTATGCCAATGACACCGATGAAGACCCCGCAATGGCTTTGATCTCACTTGACCACTATGTGCGTACAGGCCTGAACCAAGATCGACCCGACAGTGAGAGCGACGATGGGTGTGATGCAGCAATGCTTCGCATCGACCGAAACAACCAAACCATTGAGTTTGCAGGTGCCAAACTCGGACTGTTCCAAGTCAATGCACAAGCCGAAGTCACCAGGCACCAAGGAGCCAGGTGCAGCTTGGGCTACCAAGATGCAATTGAATCCAAAGACAAGCCCGTGGTGCAAATAATTCGCTACCAAGCAGGTGACGCCTTTGCCATCGTGACCGATGGTTTGACCGATCAGATTGGTGGCACAGGTGCTGTCAAAGTGTCTTACGGCTATAAACGCATTGAAACCATTCTTAAAGCTAATTGTTCGAGCAATGCGCAATCCATTGCCGATGCTGTTCGTGCCGACTATGTGGCTTGGCAAGGCAACGAGAGTCGCAGGGATGATGTGACAGCGGTTTTCTTCAAACTTTAGAAAGATAAAAGGTATGGATTTATCACAAGCTATTTTGTTGCGCAACAGTTTGCGCGAGAACCATGTGATCATGGCCTACAACGGCACGGTCTCTGACGACTTGATGATCACGCTGGCCGATTTGCTCAAAGAGCGCCTTGTTGCCAACGACGACGTCAAACGTTCGAAACTGATCTTTGCCGTCTTCATGGAAGGTGTGCAAAACTTGATTTGGCATGGCAAAGAACACGCGGAAAACATGGGCATGATCTTGATCACCGAGCACAACAAAGAGATCACCATCATGTGTGGCAACCGCATTGAAAAGGACAAGACCCAAGGTTTGAAGGACAGGCTCGCACAAATTGAAGGGGCTGACAAAGACACCATCCGCCAGCTCTACCGCGATGGAATGTCTCATGCCAGCGAACACGAAGGACCGGGCTCTGGATTAGGTTTATTGGAGATTGCCCGCAGGTCTACGCAGCCCATCAGTTACACCTTTGTCGATGTGGATGACAGCAGCGTGGACTTCATCTTGGCGGCCACCATTTAAGGAATGAAAGCAGAGGAATGAACATGAAGATAGAAGCCACAGACAGAACCCCCGCCATCACTTTGAGCCATGATCCGTTGAAACTGGTGATGGCGGGTGAATCCTTTCCTGAAGATGTATCAGCTTTTTACGGAGAAGTCATTACAGCCATCAACCAATTGGCCAGCAGCGCCAAGGGTAAGTTAGATGTTGAGATGGCATTGGTGTACATCAACAGCTCAAGCATCAAAGCCATGTACCGTATCTTCGAGGGTCTTGACGCTTACCGACAAGCTGGCAATGAAGTGCAGGTGAATTGGAGAGCCGAGGAAGACGATGACATCATGCAAGAACTTGGCGAAGACTTCAAAGACAGATTCCAAGCGCTGAGCTTCAGTGTGGTGCAGAGTAGCTGAAAAAAACAGAAATTTTTCATGAAATGTGTGATCACTAGACACATTTGAGGTACACGATTGGTGTTGACTTGTTTGGTTATCTAGATCCCACCAGTCTGGCCCTTTTGTGCTGGCAGTGGCTGATTGCACACGCCATGGAGCTCCGGGAGCTATGCTGTGGTTAATGGTAAGTAATTTAGTGGAATCAATTTACTCTTCCGGCGTCATGTCAGATCGCTTATGTTATTCATACGCATCCAAAATAAAATAAAACACATTTACTGTTGACAATAAAGTGGGAAAATAATTTTGCTTTACGGTTTTGTCGAAAATTCCAATTTAAATCATTACCGCTCATTGCGGCAACATCATTTTTTAAAAGTCTCCCATGGAAATTAAGGTTAATTTTCTCGATAAGCTTCGTCTTGAAGCCAAGTTCGATGATTTCACTGTCATCGCAGACCAGCCTATTCGTTATAAAGGTGATGGTTCAGCGCCTGGGCCGTTCGATTATTTTCTGGCTTCTTCGGCTTTGTGTGCAGCTTATTTTGTTAAGTTGTACTGCGACACACGCAATATTTCTACCGAAAATATCCGTCTATCGCAAAACAATATCGTTGATCCGGAAAACCGTTATCAGCAAATTTTCAAGATTCAGGTTGAATTACCGTCAGACATAACCGAATTAGATCGTCGAGGCATTATGCGCTCCATCGATCGTTGCACTGTGAAAAAAGTGGTGCAAGCAGGACCTGAGTTTGTCATTGAAGAAGTAGAAAACCTCGATGCCGATGCGCAGGCCTTGCTGGCTTTGACGCCGGCTTCTGATATCCGCACCTGTATTTTGGGCAAAGATCTGCCCTTGGAGCAAACCATTGCCAATATGTCGGGCATTTTAGCGAGTTTAGGCATCAAAATTGAAATAGCTTCTTGGCGAAATATTATTCCCAATGTGTGGTCGTTGCATATCCGTGATGCGCATTCGCCAATGTGTTTTACCAATGGCAAAGGAGCGACTAAGGAAAGCGCATTGGCTTCCGCATTGGGCGAGTATATTGAGCGGCTTAGTAACAACCATTTCTACGCTGGTGCTTTTTGGGGTGAAGATATCGCCAGCGCGGCGTTTGTCCATTATCCGAATGAACGCTGGTTCAAACCTGGCCCTGAGGATGCGCTACCTTCTGACATTCTGGATGAGTACTGCCTGCAAATTTATGATCCTGATGGCGAGCTTTGTGGCTCGCATTTGGTTGATACCAACTCCGGCAATGTCGAGCGCGGTATTTGCACGCTGCCGTATATCCGCCGCTCAGATGGCGAAACGGTATATTTTCCGTCTAACCTGGTCGAAAACCTATTTGTCAGCAATGGCATGAGTGCCGGTAATACGCTTGCCGAAGCGCAGGTGCAATGTCTCTCCGAAATTTTTGAGCGAGCGGTAAAACGCGAAATCCTTGAAGGTGAAATCGCCTTGCCTGATGTGCCGCTTGAAGTCTTGGTGAAATACCCCGGAATTCTGGTTGGGATTCAGAGCTTGGAAGAGCAGGGTTTTCCGGTATTTGTAAAGGACGCCTCGCTAAACGGAACCTATCCGGTCATGTGTGTCGCCTTGATGAACCCGCGCACTGGTGGTGTGTTTGCTTCGTTCGGCGCACACCCAAGTTTAGAAGTCGCCCTCGAACGAAGTCTGACGGAATTGCTGCAAGGTCGCAGTTTTGAAGGTCTGAATGACTTTCCCCAGCCTAGCTTTGAGAGCAATGCTGTGACTCATTCAAATAACTTTGTTGAACACTTCATCGACTCTAGCGGCGTCGTTTCGTGGCGCTTTTTTAGCGCCAAGCCTGATTTCGAGTTTGTTGAATGGGATTTTTCTGACCGGTCTGATAACGCCAATGCCGAGGAAGCCGCAACCCTGTTCGGCATACTCGATGGTATGGGCAAAGAAGTCTATATGGCGGTGCATGATTTGCTGGGCGCCACCGCATGTCGCATTTTGGTGCCTGGTTATTCGGAAATTTACCCGATTGAGGACCTGATCTGGGATAACACCAACAAAGCGCTGTTGTTCCGTGCTGATATCTTGAACTTGCATCGACTCGACCAAGGCAGCCTCGAGAAACTGCTGGAGCGCTTGGATAGCAATGATTTAGATGAATACTCCGATATTGCCACGTTAATCGGCATACAGTTTGACGAAAATACGCAATGGGGTAAGTTGACCGTTCTCGAATTGAAGCTCTTGATCCAGCTTGCCTTGCGGGAGTTTGATGCGGCGCATGAGCTTGTGGGTGCTTTCCTGCAATACAACGACAATTCCGTCGAGCGCAGGTTGTTTTACCAAGCATTGAATGTGGTGCTCGAGGTGATGCTCGATAGCGATTTGGAAATTGATGACTACGCCGTTAACTTTCGACGGATGTTCGGCGACGCCCGGATGGATGCCGTCATGGGCTCGGTGGATGGTAGCGTTCGCTTCTTTGGACTAACGCCAACGAGTATGAAATTAGAGGGGCTCGACAAGCACCACCGTCTGATTGACAGCTACAAAAAATTGCATAAGACGCGAGCGAATGCTGCTGCTGTCGCCTTATAGATAGGTCATTTTTTATACGAGCCTGACACACTCTAAAGTCGATCTCGCAGCCAGACAGTAATTTTTAAATTCTGTAGTCCATGCTCAGTCTAATGAACACTGAATTTACCAGTCGCTACTGTTAGGTTCACCTTTAAATGGCCCGCACAGTTCAGGTGTAATCCATCCCCCATAAAATTTTCCTGACTGAGGAACAACATTTGCATCGCCCACCCTGCAATCGAGATTGTGAGAGTAAAAAGCAATGCAATCAGCCAGAGGCTCTGCTCCAGCCAAGGGATGAGGATAGCTCCAAGCGACATGTGGCAAGCGCCGCTCGCCATCTACTAGATCCCAATAAAGTGCAGGGCCTTTCCACTCGCAAAATGAGCCTCGGCTTGCGCGACGCAAAAGTGCAACCTGTACGTCCGACATCGGAAGATAAAAAGTAGGTGGGTGTGAGGTCTCCCTTACCGCCCAGGCGCCTCGTGTTCGAGCGACCAGGGTTTTGCCCCACAGCACAACGATCTCGCGCTGGTCACGAACGAGTTCTGGCGGGCGAGGGAAATCCCATACTGAATGTTGTCCTTGCTTTGGGACATCTGCGAACGGTGGACGGTTATGACCTCGCCAACGCCATTGCGATCGGGCCTGGTCCAACGAATCAAGATCATCCATGCTCATGTTTACCTCGAATATGTGCAGTCAGTAATCATATGCTTACTGCTATTTTTTGTATCAATGTAACATTCAAAAAAACATTACTCAATAGAATCCAACATGCCCACCATATCGAACAGCTTTGAACTGAACTCCGTCGAATGGCGTCGGATTACTGATCCAGAGTGCACAGCATTTCTAGTTGATTTTGAATACAGCTTGCTTGGATATGACATGGTTAGCGGAAGACTGGATATGCTGCTTCGGTATGGAAAAGGCGGCCATTGCCGCCGTCATCGCCATGTGGCTTCTACTGTTACGTTGGTACTCGAGGGAGAGCAAATCCTTAAGCAGACAGGTCTTGATGGGAGCATCGAGGTGATACATCGTAATTGAGCTTCAAGGATTAACGTACTGCTGTGGTGACCGATGGATTGACCGATCAAATTGGTGGCGCTGCAGGGAAAACCTCTTATGGTTACCGTCGGCTGGAAGAAGTTCTCAAGGCCAACTCTACTAGCAGTGCTGAGGAAATAACACTCGCCATGAAAGCTGACTTTGCTATTTGGCAGGGCACCAATGCACGCAGAGACGATGTCACTGCTGTGGTGTTTAGGCTGTGAGGCATGCCCATTTAAATAACATGGCATCGTATTCTGCTTCCATAGCTGACCAATGCATTACATTGGATATATTCTTGAATCTGCAACTACTCTTCAAGGGCTCAGTATTCATGTACAGTCAGAATCAAGCATCCAAGTGGGAGGCGCGTCCTTTGTTGTTGATTGTTCGCAAGCAGCAAGAGTTTGTTGACAACCAAGAATTTTTAACTTTTTTGAGTAATGCGTTTCAAAATTAAACCAAAGGGATTGTATGAATTTAAAATCGTTGCTGCGCCTGAATCTCATGGTCATATTTTTGTGTGGAATAGTGCCTGCTCAAGCGGCTGAGACAGTAAAGATTGGATTTATCGATGTGCTGTCAGGTCCCTTTGCGCTGACTGGGCAAGGCTCTTTAAAGCAACTGCGAGAAGTCGTGTTGCAATTGAACAAAAAGTCAGCTCCTAATGATCCTAAATTTGAAGTGATTGAGTTTGATAACAAAGGCTCAACACAAGAAAGCATCAATATGTTGAAAGCCGCATCAGATCGCGGTATTCATTTCATTACGCAAGGGGGCGGATCGGGCGTAGCTTTGACGCTGGTAGATGCGCTCAATAAATTGGCTGAACGTGAACCTGCGCGTGCCATGGTGTATTTGAACTACTCGGCCATGGACCCTTTACTGACCAATGACCGATGCAGTTTTTGGCATTTCCGCTTTTATCCTTCCAGCGAGATGCAAATGGAAGCCTTGACCACCTATATGCTGGGTCGCAAGGACATCAAAAAAGTCTATCTCTTGAACCAAGACTACACCCATGGTCAAACGGTTTCTAAATCTGCCAGAGAGTATCTGGGCCGAAAAAGACCTGACATACAAATGGTCGCTAATGAATTCATTCCCATGGCGCAAATTCGTGACTTTGCACCTTATATAGCCAAAATTGCTGCCTCAGGAGCCGATACTGTCATCACTTCCAACTGGGGCAGCGATTTAACTTTGTTGTTAAAGGCAGCCAAAGACTTTGGCTTAAACGTGAATTTTTTCACTATGAACGCTAACAACCCTGGAACCCCAGCCCTAATGGGTTCTTGGGGTGTCAACAAAGTGGCTGTTATTTGGAATTGGCTGGGTAACGCCAATACGCCTGAGCTTGAAAAAATCTCTGTGGCCTACAAGAAAAAATACAACGAAGATTTTATTTTTGCAGCCCATTGGAACACCATGAATATGCTGTTCCAGGCTATCAAAAACGCCAAGTCCACCGATGCCAAAACCGTGGCTTTTGCCTTGGAGGGCTTGACGTACAACAGCCCTGTGGGCGAAGTAAAAATGCGCAAGACGGATCACCAACTTGAAGCACCTCTGTATTTGGGTATATGGGCTAAGCAAGGCTCCAAGGGAGTCAAGTACGATGCCGAAAACACTGGTTATGGTTTTCGCACGGAAGCGGTTTGGGATGCCTACATCAGCTCACAGCCCACATCATGTCAGATGAAGAGACCTTCGTAATCTTTCACCAACAGTTACTTGAGGCTACAAGTGCTTTGATCCATGTATCTGAAAATGGGGTAGATTTGATTTCCCCATTTGCGACTACTTAACACGCCATATCGACACACACCAGCTTGCAAGTAATGTGTTTTTTGTCATCAGGAATACAAGTGCGTATGCCTCCAAGTAGCCAGTGTTTAATCAGTCAGTCAATTGCCATTTTTTAATGGAAATTTTTAATAAGATTTGGATGGTACATAATTAGTCAAGTTTAAAAAAAAATAATGAGTCGTTTGGAAATATAACAATGAGCAACATAATTATTCTTGGTGCCGGACAGGTTGGAACCTCGGTAGCAAAAAGTCTGGCTAACGACGGTCATAACATCACTGTGATTGACCGTGATGCGCCCAAACTAAAAGAGCTGGCTTCCAAATATGACTTGCGCACCGTTACTGGTAACGCTGGGCACCCCCCCATTTTGAAAGAAGCTGGTATAGCGGACTGCGACTTGCTCATTGCTGTGACCGAGGTTGATGAGATAAACATGATGGCGTGCAAAATCGCATCCAGCATATTTAATGTACCTAAACGCATTGCCCGGATACGATCTTCAGAGTATTTAGACGACCCTATTCTGTCCGTGGAGGAAGTTTTCGGTATCAGTCACGTTATTTCGCCCGAAATGTTGCTTGCTCGACATGTTGAAAACCTTGTTTTTTATCCAGAGGCCCTCCAGGTTTTAGAGTTTGCGGAGCGCCAAGTCTGCCTAGTGGCCGTGACCGCTAAAGTCGGGGGACTATTGGTGGGAGACAGGATAGGCAATCTGCACAATCACCTGAAGACCACGGATGCGCGAATCGTTGCAATATTTCGCGGCACGAGCACAGTGCAGCCCTTAGCAGATACGGTTATTGAAGACGGCGACGAAGTGTTCTTTCTTTCTCGAACAACCGATATGCGGCAAGTTATGAAGGAGTTGCGTAAGGCAGACCGCCCTGTCAAGCGCATCATGATCGCCGGGGGATCTGAATTTAGTTGCCGGTTGGCCAAGGACTTAGAGGGTAGCCATTCGGTAAAGCTGATTGAGTCAAATCAGAAACGCGCGCAACAGCTAGTGGCAATGCTGGATAAAACGGTGGTCTTGCACGGTAGCGAAAACGACATTGAACTTTTAATTAACGAGGATATTGCTAACGTGGATCTCTTTGTCGCTGCGATAGGCGATGACGAGCGCAATATCATTGCGTCGCTTCTCGCAAAAAAAATGGGAGCTCACCGCGTCATTTCGTTGATTTATCAAAGCGTGTACGTTGGTGTACTAGAGGACAGCAAAATCGATGTTGTTATTGGGCTTGCTGATATCACCATTGGCTCTATTCTTGCGCATGTTCGACGAGCTGATGTAGCACGTGTGCACAGTTTGCGACGGGGTGCGGCAGAGGCACTGGAAATCGTGATTCATGGAGACAAATCCACCAGTCAGTGCGTGGGTCGTCGGGTGGATGCCATCGCATGGCCGTCGGGTGCCTTATTGGGCGCTGTGGTGCGTGGCCAAGACGTGTTGATGGCGCACCATGACCTGGTACTTAAATCCGAAGACCATTTGATTTTGTTTGTCACCGAGATAAAAACGCTGCGAAAAATTGAAAAACTTCTACAGGTTAGCGCAAGCTTTTTTGGATGAAGGAAATCATATGATGCAGAGAATAGCTGGGGTTTTGAATATTCTTGGATTCATCATCCTGATATTTACAAGCTTGATGTTGTTTCCAACAGCAATTTCTTGGTATTTGGATGATCAGGCCATTTGGAGTTTTATTGTTGGCATGGTTGCTGCAGGGATCATTGGCTTAGCCATGTGGGGTTGCACACGCAAGGCGTCACTCGGTAAAGAGTTACGCAATAGAGATGGTTTTTTACTGTCCGCATTGACCTGGATGGTGCTACCGGCAATCGCCACTATTCCTTTGATGCTGAGTATTCCCGGTCTGAGCTTCACCGATGCTTATTTTGAAACTATGTCGGGCTTGACCACTACTGGCGCCACTACAATTTCTAATTTAGACCAACTGCCAGGTTCCATCAATGTATGGCGTGCCTTTTTAGTGTGGCTAGGTGGCATGGGTGTGGTGGTGCTAGCGGTCGCGGTCTTGCCAATGCTTGGGGTCGGCGGTAGCCAAGCGTTCAAGGCGGAAACCCCGGGCCCGATGAAGGATGCCAAACTCACACCTCGTATCGCTCAAACAGCCAAAGGGCTGTGGCTGGTTTATGTGCTGATTACCTCGGCCTGCACCTTCAGCTTATGGGCTGTTGGCATGCCATTCTTAGATTCGCTGATCCATACCTTTTCCATCATGGGTCTCGGTGGTTTTTCCTCCCACGATGCAAGCTTTGGCTTCTTTGATTCAGCGGCTATGGAAGCTGTCGCCGTCGTATTCATGTTGTTAGCCAGCATCAATTTCTCCACTCACTTTTTGGCATTCTCAGGCCGGTCACTGAAGGCCTACGCCAAGGATAATGAAGCCCATATGGTATGGATCACCATGGTAGTCAGCGTCATTTTGGTGGCCTATTTTTTGTGGATGCAAGGGGTCTACCCTGATTTTTTAACTGCACTGCGACACGCAGCTTTCAACGTTGTCTCGATCGCAACCACCACCGGTTTGACCACTCAAGACTATAACCTGTGGCCCGCTTTTGCACCGGTGTTGATGATATTTTTATCTTGCTTTGCGACTGCTGCAGGCTCCACCGGAGGTGGAATAAAAATGATACGCGCCCAGCTATTGATCAAGCACTGCTTCAGTGAACTGCACCGGCTTGTACATCCAAAATCACCAATGGTTGTGAAGTTGAATGGAGCCGTTTATGAGCCCTCGGTACTGGACTCTATTTTGGCTTTTTTGTTTCTCTATGGTGCCTCCATCATTGTGTGCACCTTGCTCATGCTGGCAAGCGGGTGCGATGTGGTGACGGCACTTTCGGCCGTAGTCGCTTCTATCAACAACATGGGGCCTGGACTTAATCTGGTAGGCCCCGCAACCACCTTTGCTGTTCTGACAGACTTTCAAACTTGGATTTGTACCTTGGCCATGCTGCTCGGACGCTTAGAGCTATTTACGATGGTGATAATTTTTACACCTTATTTTTGGCGATCCTGATTCGACCTGGGCCTGAACCGGGGATCTAAGGATTTGGTACAAGACGCTGTCACATTACACCTTAAGAGCTTACTTACATTGCACGGTGTGTGAATTTGTAGCAAGGGTTCTATGTTGAAGAATTTGAGTAGCCATTGGGGATCAACTGAAACAATTAGTCCATAATGTTAAAAGTTAGTGTTTTTTGTAATTACGCTCATTCCTTGCATGGATAACCAGCCATGGGACGTATTTGCGTTGGTGACAGATGGTTTCACAGACCAGATTGGTGGTTCAGCGGGTAAAACGTCATTCGGTTACCGTCGATTAGAAGAAATCCTCAAAACCAATTGTCCGGCCAGTGCAGAAGAAATTACAGCTGCTATGCGAAGTGACTTTTCCGCAAGGAGCTAATGTTCGAAGAGATGACGTTACTGCGGTGGTGTTCAGGCTAGACTGCATTTTGTATAAGAGGCCTTAGCTAGGTATTTAATTTTGGCCCCGAACTGCATGAGTGATTCTTTTGTTTAAGGAAAAAAATGTCAAACGATAAAAACGTATTTAATCTTAACAACGGATTCACAGATCTTTGGACTTCTGTGTTGACACCGCTTAATGCGGATTTTTCGATTGATACAAACAAATACGTTATTCATGTCAAGACCCTGTTGAGCAATGGCAGCAAAGGTGTGTGCATATTTGACCAATACGGTGAAGGTCCCTCATTCAGCTTGCAAGAACGTAAAGCCCTTTTAGATGAGTTGATTAAAGCGGAAATTCCTTCCAACTCTATCTTGGTGTGTACCACAGCAGCTTCTATAAAAGATATGACTGAACTGACCCAACATGCTGTTGCGCACAAAGTCATTGGTTGTTTAATGGGCACACCTTTTTATTATGCAAAGTCTAGCAATCAAGGACTTATAGATTCTTATGCACATGTGATCAATGCGGTTTTAGAAAAAAATTGGTTTATCTACCTTCACAATAATCCGTTTGTTGTAAGTGGTACCTTGCCGCATGCAGTCATTACCGAATTACTTCGGTTGTTCCCTAACCACATATCAGGTGTTTTAGATGCCAGTGAAAATTTAACGACTTCATCAGAATTGGTGCGATCATTTTTTGCAAACTGTATGGTTTACACGCAGCATGAAAAAGACATCATGAAAGTGATTGAACTTAAGAGCGCCGGTGCGGTAAGTGTCGTTGCCAATCTGTTACCTAAACAAGTCAGCAAGGCGATCACAAAAAGATCCAGCGCACATGCAACATTGACAAATGATCTTTTAGATTTTGTGGTTGACCATCATCCAAAGATTCCTGCTTGCAAAGCCATCTTAAGTTTGCTACACCACAATCCTCAATGGTTGATTGTGCGTCCCCCGCTTGTTCAACTAGGCAAAGACGCACTGGCAGATATTTCTAAAAATCTGAAAAAATTTGCTTTCGACCATGAAATGAAGTTGCCCTGAGGCCGAGGCAATTTTCGGCTGTGTATCATCACCATCTTGCAGGAAATTGAATTGAAATCTAGGGATTCAATGATTTCGGCAGAATTGGTTAAATCTGCATAAGCTACATCAGGCAGGTCATTGCTTGGACTATTATTTGATTTTTTCCACAATACCCCCCCCTGTAGGGCTTCGTACCATAAAACTCTGCGCTAAGTAAACCTGCTTTAATAAGAGGCAGTTCGTCGAACATTCGTTGAGCATGTTCTGTATCGCTGCATTCAAAAACGATGACAGCTCCTTTACCATCTGTACGGCTATAAATCTCGCGAATAAATTCTTCACGGTAAAGCGTTAGGTCTGCAAACTGTGCCTCTAAAAAAGAAGAGGCGTCTAAATGTTACATCGTTAACAATTAACTGGCGACTTAATCAGGTGACTGTACCGCTTGATCAATCAAGGTTTTGTAAATCGCAGTGTCATTCGATCCGATTCACCAATAGCGCGATATTTGGATTTTTCATTTTCGGCTACACCCCGCAGATTAGGCAGTAAATTCCACACACCGCCCGGATGATCTTTCGTATCAAGCGGGTTACTGTTTATTTCCGAACTGCGATCAAGCCTAAAGCCGGCAGCGATAGCCGACTCGATGACAAATTGTTCAGTCATATAACCTGATTCAATTTGTTGGGGAAGGGGAGTTCCAGCTTTTGCCCGGTGCTCCACAACGCCAAGCACACCGCCTGGTTTTAGGGCCTGAAAAAAACCTTTGAACATCGGCTGAGTGTGCCCAGCTTTGGCCCAGTTGTGCACATTACGGAAGGTGACTACCAAATCAGCCGTTGAATTGGGAGCGAACACAGGCGCGCTTGCATCGTAAGTATTGATGACTGGATTGCCATAAAGTTCGGGCGCTACTTTGAGCATTTGGCGATAGGAAGTATCTCTGCGCTTCATAGCCTCTGGCATATCGACAGTAAGTGTAGGAACAGCTGCATAAAACTGGCCCTGCTTTTTAAGGAATGGTCCAATGATTTCGGTGTACCAACCGTTTGCTGGAGAGATTTCTACCACAGTCATGTTAGGTTGAAGGCCAAAAAAAAGCAGCGTCTCTTTTGGATGGCGGTACTGATCACGTGCCCGGTTTGCATCCGAGCGGTGTGGCGCGTGAATAGCCGTCTCCAATAATCCTGCATCATCTTGAGCGTGAGCAGTTTTTGTTAAGAAGATTGCCAATCCACTAGTCAACACCATGGATATGGTTAGGTTGGCAAATAAAGAGATTCTTTTTTTATACATGGCTGAATAATCAAAAAAAATTTGGAAATGACATTGGCAAGATATCAAAATTAAAATTCAATCAGCTTTGTCGTGTTGTCACAAAATGACCAATCAGATTAAAACACATTACCAGACTATGTGATGCTTGCCTGAGTCGTTGCAGAATTAGCGACTGGACTTCTTTTGACTCATGCTCATCAAGCAAATGAAGACCCGCATTTAAAACTCACTTGTGCGGGTGGGGGCGCATCTTGAATTTTTTCAAGAACGGTTGTCCTGTTCTTGTTCGCCTACAAACACACCCTCGTTCCAGGTGCCGCTGAACACTTTGCCTTCAAGTGTTTTAACTTTTCCTTGACCGTGCTGTTTGCCTTGTTTCCACTGTCCTTGGTACCAAGTATTGTTGTACATGTGTTGAGTACCCGTACCATCTTGCAAACTGTCTTTCCATTCACCAATGTAGATACCGTTTTTTCTGATCAGGCGGCCCATACCTTGAGCCCATCCCTGAACCAACTGTCCATCGAATACATCAGCAACCTCTCCGTTCAAGTACCAGGTCAAAACCCCCTTGCCGTCTGCAAACTGGTTGACGCACTGGCCAGTCCAACTCACCGTTTCGCCTTCTTGGGGATAAACATTGGCCATCTTGCATCCATTGCTGTCTGCGATCCACGCCACGGGATCTGCAAATGCATTGAATGCTGACAACAACAATACAGTGAAAATTGATATAGCTTTGAATGGGTATTTCATGGTTCTTGGCCTTTCATAAAACGTAATCAATTATGAGACAAACAGTTTTTTGGCACAACCCTTTGACAAATTTGGGTTAATAACATTTGAAATAATTATTTAGAACTGCAAGCTCATTTGATACAAATATCAATGTATTAATTTCTTATATTATTGATCAGGGTATCGTGCGCAACTTCTGAAAATTTCAGAATACATACTCAAACGCTCGCGGGCGTGGGGTTGTGCGTCTGAAATCAATTCAGCGACGCCTGCGGTTAAATCAATGAACTCAGGATTGCAGTGGTGCTTGATATTTTTCTTATACATGGCCTGAGGTTTCCAGTCGTTTTCTCTCATCAGCAGTGCGTAATGCAAAAACTCATGCCCTATCGCCCAATTCACCATGGGCCGACTCCATGATTGCAATGTGCCTGGCGAGACACTGATTTGCATCAAGTTGGCTGGCTCTGTTTCAGAGGGAAATTCAAACATGAATCGTACCGCAGGAGGCAAGTTCGACCGTATAACCACATCAGGCATGGCTGCGTCTTCAGGCGCCGAAGTCTGCGTTTTGATCCAAGACCAAATTTTGCTCAGAGAAGCTTTATCCAAAGGTCCAAGAACGGGCGCGACAGGTTCGGTCAGGGAAATCGCTTTTGATTCGAACTCTATTTCGAGCTCTTTGGCCATTTCTCTGATATCCGTGACGTGGTTTTGGCATAGTTCCAATTCATCTGTAAGACCTTTTTCAGAGTTACTTTCTTGATCCTTAAAGTCTAACTGAATGATATCGTTCAAATGCGATTTGAGTACCCAATGGTTATCCATCGCCTGCTCTGGTGAGACGCCGCCCTTTAAAGTGAGAAAGAACCCAATACGTGAGTAAATATGGCTGCGGGATAAAAAAATATTGGCATTGCGCCTTTGCTGTGGAATGGGATGATTAGCATAAAAGTCGCTAACCACGTCATATAAAGTGCTGCAGTAGCTGGAGAAATGAGCCAAGCCTGGTTTTGTTTGCTCCCACTGCGGCTGTGTGCTCGTCCAATCTGTAAGCTTGGGGCTTTGAGCTGAACAGCTAGCCGAGAGTCCGTACGTCATCAACACAAAAGAAAAACCAAGGTTTTGCCTTATTCTGCAGCTGATTGATCTGAGCAAATTACGAACAAAACGACATAAGGTCAGCGACCTTTCGGGAAGGTAATTATTCAAAGGTAAACGCCTTCAGGGAGGGGGAAAAATTCTGAAAATTAAGTATAGGCTTAATCTTTACCGAAATCCGAATCTTTGAGCGCCTGCCTGGAAACCCGGGACAGGGAGCGCCATCGTCGTCTTGCTCCGATGGTGCCAAGGACGTTTAACCCGCCTAAATTTCCAGCGATGGCAAGTGTCGCCATCCCTGAACCACCATAACTACGGCCAGCGTAACTAGATGTTCACATCGCAGCCGATGAGTCTATGAATTCCAGCATCTCTTTGCCAAATGCCTGCGGGTGTTCGAAATAGGGCAGTGCGCCAGAATCAAACACGGTGAAGCGCCAATTGTCCCGGTCGGCAAATCTCTCTTTCCCTCGGTAATCCACAAAATCGCCGCGTACACCGTGGCTCATCCAGACCGGCAGGTCAAGCCCGTCGTAGACCGTGGTGATATCGGCGCTAAACATCTGGGCTGACAAAAAGCACAACGGCGCATGCTCAGCACCGGGCTGGCGCGTGGTCCAGACCGCGTAGTCATACATACTCTCATCAATGGCGCGGGAGCCCCAGGTCTTGTTCAGAAAATAGCGAATCACGCCCGGTCGCGTGAGGCCTTTGAAAAGTAGGCTACCCCATCCCGGCCCTTTCAAGGTTGACCACAACCAATTCTGTCCATAGGTGGTGCCCTCTTTTGCTTGGCGCAGCTTCAAGCCGGTCATCCCGGTGGGACTGACCAGAGACAACGTGTTGAAGGTTGCGGGTTGCTCGACTGCGGCCCGTGCCAGAAATTCACAAGACAGGGACGCGGCCATTGCATCAATCGGTTTATCGCCGTGTTGAGCTCGGATATAGCTTGCTAGATCCAGGATAGCGTCTGTCATTAGGCGCGGGGTATACAGGCGATCTGAGCGTTCAGATGTGCCGTAACCCGGTAAATCGATGGCGTAGACCGTGCGGTGCTGACTCATCAAATCGAACATCGGCCGAATCTCGGCAGCGCTTGCCGAAGCGTTGATGGTATGAACAAGTAGAAAGGGTCTGCCTTGTCCTTTCACATAGGCACGGAGCAAGCCGCTTTACTTGGGATTGAACAAAGCTGTCCGTTGAGTGAAAGCAAAAGTGACCTTAGTTAGGCGAGATTGATACTAACAATTATTCTAAGAGAGCTTCCTTGACAGGCCCAATCTTCGGTCACCACCCCACCGGGCTTGAGGGTGCGCAGCGGTTGGCCGCGGTCAATTTTCGAAAAAATCATGACGAGCAGCTCACATACGACAATCCAGCGATCTCAAAGAACTCAGACGGCTTGGGCCTATAGTATTTCTCCTCCACCTCCTTCGACTGCTCGGCGTAGGGCTGCGTCATGACTTCTTGCAGCTCTCTAACTAGAGAGTAATTCCCCGCAGTCGCTTGGTTGTAAGCAGGCACAACAAACCACTCTCGCAAACTGTATTTTGGGTTGACGAGTTTCATCCGCTTAGAGAGCTCCGCACGGGAAGGGGGCTGCGCAGCATTCGCGTCGCTCGTGCTAGCGCTGTCAACGAGAAATTTCCATTTTGCAAGCCACGCTGACCAGCGCTTGTCCATTTCTTCGGAGTCATCGTAGAAGCTTTTTTTGAGTGGACCAATGTCGTCGGGTACCGCCGAGAGCTCGCGAAAGAAGAGGGTGTAATCGACAGGAGTTTGCACCATGAGCGTTTCGAGTTCAGCGAACAAGGCCGCGTCAAAAGTGCCGAGTCCAAGTTTCGCAGCCCACATCTTCTCCATTTGGACTTGCATCACTGTCGCAAAGCCACTTCGAATCTCGTCGAGCTGTCGCAGATAGTCCTGATGCAACGTCAGTGATGTCAGCAAGGGCCGCAAGGCCTTACAAAACATGTGGAAGTTGCGTTCTGCTGCCACGGTTTGGTTCAAGAACGCGAAGTGATGTCCGCCACCCGTCCATGGCTGGTAGAGCGGGTTGAACACATCGCAAAATCCAAATGGACCATAGTCGAGTGTGAAGCCACCGGCCGCGCAGTTGTCGCTGTTGAAGTTGCCCTGGCAGTAGCCGACGCGAATCCAGTTCGCCACAAGCGAGGTCAGGCGGCTGCGGAACGCGCGCGCGAGCAACACCACTTTTTCGGCAGTGCATAGTTTCTCGTCGATGACGTCCCCGTACTCACGATCAATCAAATGCAACACAATCTGCTCGAGCTCCTCCATCGCTTTCGGGTGTTCCTTCTTGAGCGCACGACGGCCGAAGAGCTCGAGCTGACCGACCCGAATGAACGATGGTGCGACGCGCGTCGAAATGGCGACAGCCTCCGATATAAGCATGTCGGGATCCGGCGAGCGTGATCCCTCCGAATACCACGGCCGCTTGACCTTTTCCGTTTTTGACACGTACAAACTCAGAGCCCGTGACGTTGGCACACCGAGCGCATGCATGTGCTCTTGCGCTAAGAACTCCCGGATACTTGAGCGCAGGACGGCGCGACCGTCCGCGCCGCGGCAGTAGGGCGTGCGGCCACCACCTTTGAGCTGCATTTCCCAGCGTCGACTGTTGATGACGGCCTCAAGCACGGAAACTGCACGACCGTCGCCGTATCCGTTGCCGGTTTGGAACGGGCACTGTTGGGTGTATTCGGTGCCGAATATGGACAATGCGTACCCACAGGCCCAACCCACCTTGCGCATCGGTTTCGGAACCTGCGAGATGTCGCCTGAAAACATGCGCACGAAGTCGGCCGACTGCGCCATGCTGTCTTTGAGGCCAAGTTCGTGGAAAAAATTTTTGCTGTGAGCGACGTACTCGGGGTCTTTGATTGGCGTGGGATTGACGGGGACATAGTGGCCCGTAAAAACTTGTCGCGGCGCGTGGTCGGCTCCGTCTGCTTTCGCCTCAGGATCGCAGTTGAGCGTGTCCATGAGCGAGTAGTTTGCCAACTTTGCAAGCTCGTCGAGCGTCGCGATGGTTGGGGAGGTTTCCGGGGACAGTCGATTTCTCATAGGTCTATTCATAGTGCGGATACAACGGTAGCTTACCCGCCGCGTGGTTTGTCGCGTTCACGATTTGCACGATTTTCGGGGCGGCACCTTTACCCGTCACTTCCAAGCCCCGCCTTCAGGTAAACCACCCACCTTTTTAATCTGGAATGTGACCATAGTAAATCCTTTGGCTGCGTACGATTGGGACAGGGTGATTGGCCCAAGTGACATCCCGTGTTGTTCCCACATTATCAAATTAAGCTTTCAAAACAGCTCTTAAAAAATTTGAAATATCGGCCAATTCATCAGGATGTACCGAATGACCCATGACATAGGTCTGCCATTGCACTGAATAACCCATGGCAATCAAAGCATTTTTAGACTCTTCTCCTCTCTCCATCACCACAACTTGATCTTGCGTTCCATGCGCCATGAATATGGATGTATTTGCATTGGCTTGACTGCGATCATGCGCCAAGGTATCGGCTAAGGGCAAATAACCAGACAGTGCAACGATACCAGCCAATTTTTGCGTGTACCGCAAGCCTGTATGCAAAGCCATTGCGCAGCCTTGCGAAAATCCCGCTATAACAATATTTTGATGCGAGATACCTCGACCAAGCTCTCGATTAATCAAAGCGGTTATAGCATTTTCTGAACGCTTGATGCCAACTGCGTCTTGTTGACATATTAAATTAGCCCCCAAAATGTCATACCAAGCGGGCATCACATAGCCACCATTGACGGTGACCGGCATACTAGGCGCATGAGGAAATATGAATCGAATAATTTGGCATCCATTTAATTGGAGTTGTGGCACAACGGTTGCAAAATCATTTCCGTCGGCCCCAAGCCCATGCAACCAAATAACGGCAGCTGTCGGATTCGCACCAGATTCAATTTCAATATGCGGTAAAAAATTGGGCATGACTCGCATTTTACGGATCAGCTCCGTTCAGGATGGATACCTTCTTCTTTGACTACCTGCTTGGCAGGGGCGTTGGGTGGATGGGATTTCATGTGCATCTTTACTCCTTAGGTTGAAAGATGAACCAAATTCCCTTTTTGATCATGTACCTATATTTGTTGCACACTTGCTGACGTTTGACGTAAATGTCTGACTAACTTTGATGCAAATGACTTCGGTGGTCATGTGTCAACAGCTTATGGAGTTAAAAAAAATTCACTTAATGATCATCTTCCCAGGGGTTATGTTTGATCTCTGATGGCATCCAAATGGTGTCGAAAACCTTTTGTAAGTGCTTTTCTCGAGCCAATTCCTCGGTATCCGTCATCGTCGAATATTTGGCTGCAGTTGGACTGGAAAAATTTCTACCTATCACGCTTGGTGCCGTGATGGCTTTTTTCAATTGACTTTTGCATTTTGGACAGTCAGTTGGACCAGCTTCATTGATACTGTGTCGAACTTTATAAATAATTAGACATGGTTCACATGTGTACTCATAAAAAGGCAATTTATATCTCCAAAAAAAACGGTCGACAAAGAACTGTCGACCGCTTAACTCGTTTACATAATGATCAGGCTAAGGCTGTTCTGACTATTTCAGCTTTGGCTTGCATCGCAGATTTTTGGTCAATGTTCCAAATTCGTGCTGCATTTTCACCGAGTATCTTGCGGCGAATTTCTGGAGTTATTTTGGGGTAGCCGTGTCCTTCAACAAGATGATCAGGGATTTGGAATTTCCTAAATGCTTCAATTTGCCATTGCGGGTTACCCCATAAAAGAGAGTCAGTACCCCACATCACATAATCTTCTCCTAAATCGCGCAGAAGTGTTCCCAAAACATGGGCGCATTCAAGCGGACGGCTGGTTACAGTAGCGGCAAATGTTGTGCCAATTTCAGCATACAGATTTTTTCGTTGAGGCTTGAATCCTTTCAAGGCTGCCAGTTCGTTGTGGTACGGCCAAGCTGCGTGGTAAGCGATAAAGTTCAAATCCAAAAAGTCATCACACGCTGAATCGAAGTCTTCGCAGTGAGCGTAACGGGCATAAAACTGGCCAAACGGAACGCCTTTATGGCACCCTATGTTTTTGATTCCTAATTTGCGACATTCCTCCCACATTGGATAGGCAAGCTTTTCATCATCGAACCACCAGCCTTTTTTCTCCGTTGCATCGAAGGTGTAAAGCTTCAGGCCAGAGACTTTGAAATCTTCAGCATACATGCGCAGTCGATCCAAAGTGACGTCTAAACCCTGATTAGGTGATAGGCCTCCAGCCAGCATCAGCGTATTTTTTGGCCACCGCTTTTTCACCTCGGCCTGATATTGTATTGGCACCATGTCCTGCCCACCGTAATGCTCAGCAAATCCAAACGGATTAAAGATACCTACGGTAGTATCACTACCTTCTAGGATTAGCTTGCCGTAGTGGTCGATATCCATGTCCTTTGTGCCATTCTTCAACCCAAATGCCTTGCCTAGGTCATCGAGTAACTGCACGAACCACATGCCGCGTTCAGTGGTGTTAACTCCAAGCTGGTAGTGACCAGGTCGGGTGCACACATGGGTATGAACATCAACGATGAAGTCACTACTTGCACGTGCCACTTGAATAGCTTCAGCCTTGGCATCAAAGTCTACCGCTTCAGCTTTGCTGACTTCAAAAAAATCCATACCAGTGGCTTCGTTTGCTGCAAGCATGGCAGCTGACAGCCCGATCGAAGATCGGAAGAAATTGCGCCGGTCCATGCCTGCTTTTTTGGCATGTTTCTCCATGTTCTCCTTGATTTTTTGTCCCATACCTCCATTAAGAAAAAGAGAAGTGCCAACTTCATTTGGATTAAAAGGATTGATAGCTTCTTTTTCTATGCCCTTGAATGCACTGAGTACATTGAATTCCATAATAATTCTCCTCAAGTTTTAAAAGCCGATAACAAAAAATGATTTTTAGAATGTATTGAGTTCTACAAAGGCCATCAAAATTAAGGCCTGATTTAATTAAAACTGGCTGGATATTTTGTGTCAACAGGGTATGCTCTGATATAGCGATACTAATAAATTAGTGAACTCGCCCTATAAATTGTTACGCACGGCTTTTGACTCAGTTTTTTTTGGCGGCTCCACAAACTGTGACTCAATCATGTGCCGCCGGGTTGACAGAAAAGTCGGCTTGTCAAAAACTCTTATGTAAATCGATAACTTTTATATTAAAAAAGTATTAAATTTGAAATAAATCGTTTAATTGAGCTGCAATTGTAAATTACGAATTTTCAAGCAGTCTGATAGATTTTGCACTCAGTCGCGTCATTTTGCACACGAAAAGTTAGACTCTAGGCCTGTAGCTTGTGAGCGCGGTTTTTAGGCATAAACATAGTGCTTTTTTGATCCGTAATCACGGTCATGACAGGCATAGCGCAAATGGTTTAATTTGGATTAATCCTGCATCTTTGCGGCGTATGTGAAAGTAAGGGTCTTTTGTAAGAAATAGAAATCCTGATACGATTAGATTTGTGAAAATTATTAGATCATTAGTTATGTTTCTGCTTTCTCTTGCAATTCCATTGCAAGGCATGGCTGTAGCCAATCAAATGTTCTGTCACGGTAGTGGTTCGGTTTCTACAGTCAGTCAAAAAACTACTGATCACTCACATCACCAATCAGATGACCACCATCATGATCAAACCAAACCTTTGGATCATCAAGTATCCAAAGCAGAGGTTGCTAAAAGCGTGAACCACAAATGCAGCACCTGCGCACAATGCTGTTTTGGAACTGCCTTATTACCTGCTCCGTTAATCCTGGTTTTCAATCAATCAGCTAGTACCCTTGTCGCAACTAGCAATGTGCTCTCAGGGGTGATTTCCCCCTTCAATTTAGAGCGACCTCCACGTTTATTCCTCGCCTGAGCAATTTAGCAGCCTAGCGTCTGCATGAATTGCATTCGTCCTTGTGATGCATAGACATCACGAGGCGTTTGATCGATGGTTAACGAGGAATTTATGCACTTCAAATCCCCCAAGTCATGTCAACTGGCTTTTGTTGTACTGCTTACCTGCTTTCATTTAGGCAGTGCCTTTGCTCAGTCTGAAATAAAACCTGAAGTCTCGAAAGCTAAAAAGCCTATCGAATTGGTCTATCAGTCGTCTTTTCAAAACTATCAGCGGTACTCCGCTTCCGACATAAAAACTTGGAAACAGGCCAATGACACCGTGAAAGACATTGGTGGTTGGCGCGAGTACGCCAAAGAAATAGCAGAGGACTCGGACACTAAGCCTTCTTCTGCCAATCCTTCTCATGGAGCTCATCGATGAACTTCAGATTCAAAAAGATCAAAACATTGGTGTTGGTCACAGCGGTTATTGGGTTGTCAGGCTGTGCCAGTTATGACTTGAATCAAGGTTTAGGCAGGGTGAACCGAGACGCTAATGACTTCACGCAAAACGAGCTAAATCTTGCAAAGAACAAGGAAGAGCGTGATAAGCGTCTTGCTGCAACGACTCAGCTTTTAGCCAAACCTGTAGGACAAAAAGAAGCTGTCCAGTTACTGCTGGCAAACAGTCCTGCGTTCCAAGCCTTGCTGGCACAAAACTGGTCTGAGGCAGCAAGTGCTGCTCAATCAGGTCGGATTTCAAATCCTACGTTCGCTTTCGAAAGTGTAGTGACGGGCAGTGAGACTGAGTTGACCCGTTTCTTCACGTTTGGTTTGCTGGACCTGATTACTTTGCCTCAACGCTCGGCTGTTGCAAACTTTCGAGTTGAACAAGCTCAGATCCGCATGACCGCCGAGGTTGTGGATCAAGTCACTCTAGTGCGTAAATCGT
>Ga0209768_10000601_pt1 | contig 23940 bp, 13 predicted proteins | sample LauGreSBDMM110SD_3_FD_187564 | JGI IMG/M metagenome (GOLD analysis project Ga0209768, IMG submission 187564) | Freshwater lake microbial communities from Lake Michigan, USA - Sp13.BD.MM110.SD (SPAdes) (version 2) | ecosystem: Environmental > Aquatic > Freshwater > Lake | place: Lake Michigan... | reverse complement strand
CTTGTCAAGAAAAAATATTGGAATGTTCTGACATTTTGGTATATTATACCACAAGGGCGGGGTGTTGTCAATGCAAAAAAATACCCTGCCCAAAGAATGGACAGGGTATAATTTTTGCGAAAGTTTAGGTTTTTTTAACTACTATTATCTGCTACTACCATCTAATGTAAAGAAGTTTCCTTGGACATAGCTTTGTCTGTCAGCTCCACTAGCAGTTACAGCTTTTGCAGATACTCTAGCATTAGTAATTGGTGGATAAAATCCACCTTGATTAACTGGTCCAGTGTAATATCCATCTTGAACTCCAACATACCATGATACATAGTCAGCATATAGTCCAGCAGTGCCGCTTGTAGCAGCGCCATTGGTAGAAGGGTAGTAGAAGGTACCAAGAGAACCTCCAAACATCCTTATATTTACATAAGTATCTGCTGTTATTGGACCACTAAAACCAATTTCAACTCCTATGCCTTCTCCTGCAAAATACTCTGCTGATTGTACTATTACTGAAGTTACTAGGGGTGCTGTGGCTGCTGGCGGCGTATATCCACAGTAACCAACCGAATTATATTCAATAACTTGATTATAGCTACCGCCACTTCCATCAGCGTAAGTTCCCCATCTTGTATAGTTTGCGTCACAGTATTGACTTAGTAAAGTTCCTGGTGCAGGATAGCTAGGTGCAACACTTGTATCGTAAATAATAACGTATGCTGTAGCCTGACCATTATCTAGTGATATAGTAAAATACTCTGTACCTTCTGTGAGTGAATCAGGATTTACAGCAAATATATGATACCCACCATTTGCAAGACTTCCAGTTAAACTAGCTCCGTAAAGATCTGCTGAAGTAACACCTGAAATAGTATAACCAAAATACCCACTTTGGTTAGTAGTAAAAGTAACTGTAAAATCTCCGCCTTCGTTAACAGCACCAAAATTACCAACTGAGGGCGTTAGTGAATAAGTTGGTGCTGGTGGTGCTACATATCCGCAAGCAGTGCTGTTATGAGTACCTTCAGTATATGTACCACCACTTCCGTTAGCATACACTTTATTTAGTGTATACGGTGCAGTACCATATGCTGCACAAGACTGACTTATAAAAGTTCCTGGAGCAGGATAAACAGTAGTACTAGTGTCGTATACAGTTGTTTGTCCAACGTATCCTATAAAGTCGCCATTATAACCAGAATTGTCGTAAAAGAATATCCAAACAGTTTCTTCACCTTCTGTGGTAGCATCATTTCTTAGTTGTCTGAAAAAACTACCGGTGTTGTTGTTTATTGTTATAAAACCTTGATTAGTATATGCTGTAAAGTCATTGGCATCTGTGCTACCATAGTTAATCCAATATATACGAGTACCATCTGCAACATTAGTAGTTGTAACAGTATAGTTAATAACTTCGCCTTCATTTCTTAAGCTTTGATCCCTATAAAATGAATAAGTTGGTGCTGGGGAGGTAACAGTCCAGGTGGGGGTTTGTCTAGCATGTCCACTGTTTATAAAATAAACATAGATTGTATAGCTTCCAGGATTAAAGCCTGATCCTGCATTACCAGGAGGACTAGTTGCATTACCACTAGCATCTAAGTAATAAACTGGGCTATCATAGCTAGTATTATTAACACTAAATCTATAGCTTCCATTTGGTGTGCCTCCAGTAATACTAAAAGTAACGCCGTTTGGAGAAACTACAGAAAGTGGAGTAACTGACACTACTTCATTATATACTGTTGTACTAGTATCATTAAAATTAACGTATGCTATAGCTTGGCCATTGACCAATGAAAAAGTAAAGTACTCTGTGCCTTCAGTAGTAGCGTCTGCGGTAACAGTGTATGTTATTACACTACCATTGCTAACGCTTCCGCTTAAAGCTGCACCGTTAATATCTGCTGAACTAACCCCTCCTGTAATAGTATAGCCAAAACTACCTGCTTGATTGGTACTAAAACTAATTGTAAAACTAGTGCCTTCATTAGCAGTACTAACAGAAGCTGTTAATACATAGGTTGCTGCTGCTACTACAGACCATGAAGCTTGACGAGTATTTTGTGTAGAGTCGAATTTTACATACACTGTATGTGATCCAACAACTTCACCAGGGCCTGCACTAGGATTGTAATAACTACCATTTGCGTCTAATGTTGCACTTCCTGAGTAACTAAGGTTATCTAAGCTGTAACGAAAAACAGTATTAGGAGTGCCTCCAGTAATTGAAAGTGTTGTTGCGTTAGGGTATGTTACCATTGAAGGACTAATAGTTAATACTTCGTTTTGAGATATTACACTAGTGTCATTAATAGTTACTGTAGTTGCAGAATTTGCTAAAGGAACTATTGTGCCGCCTGGTCCATAGGTAAATAAATTCATACCTGCTGTTTCAGGTCCTTCATAAGCAGCCGCATCTGCTTTAACTACACGTGTTATTGTTGCTGTATTATTATTAATAACGACAGTACTACTACTAATATTGTCGTTATAATCAGCAGCTGTATTAGTTCCTGTTTGTTGCCAATATATTGTTGTTCCATTTACAACATTCTCACTTGTAATTGTCCAGATAAGAGTACCACCCTCATTTATACTTGTAACATTTGGAGCAACACTATAAGTAACTATAGGCACATCTCGTATAAAAAATCCAGTAGAACCATTAATTGACCCAGTATATCCACCTATGGGTCGTAGATATAGTTGTCCGTATTCTGGCTGTTCTGTAACACCATCGTTATTAAGTATAAACTCTATAGCAAGCTGTAAATTGCTGGATTTAAGTCCAGACGTTGGAAAGCTAAATGTTCCTTGAGTACTAGGAGTAAAATTAGTATACTGAGCACCTCCGCTAATATTAGTTTCTGGATCATAGTACCTCATACTAGAAATGTCGGCTAGGCTGATTTCACCATAAGAAGTTCCTAGATCTACCCCTTCCCAGTTCCAATGTACTGGATGAGCATAATCTAAACTAGAAGTAATTGTAATACGTAGTATTTCATTTTCATTAGTAAATTGATTACTAACACTTAGACTATATACTTCTGGGGGCTTGGAAGTATCATTAATAAATACTGTTCCAGGATAAGTGTGTACTCTTGTACCTAATGGATAATCTAATGCTACTGTAAAGTTTTCTGTACCTTCTAATAGTAAGTCAGCTACAGGAGTCATTCTAAATACTGCTGCACCACCACTACCTAATGCGACTCCGTTATAGCTACCACTTGAGTACCAAGGGCTTAAGTCAAGATCTGCAAATCCTGCTGTGTTTGCTATAATTCTTGGGTATACCACAGTACCACTAGGGAGATTTGTAGCAGTTATAACCCATGCGTATTCTGTGCCCTCATCTAAGTAGACAGCACCAGTAGTATTACCACTTGGATTAAACATATTAAATACTGGTATAGGAGTAGTTGAGTTGTCTATAATATCAAAATTTAAGTAAACCGAAGGTATACCAGTTAATCTTATTCTAGCATTTTCTGTACCTTCTGTTTTTAGGTCTCTTTTTAGTACTATTGCTGCGGTGTCTCGACCATTAAAACCATCTATTTGAGCATTTCCAACAGGTAAAGCTTCAATAATGAAGTCACCACTAGTTGCTTGAGTAAAATCGTCTGCATCTGTTGAAAGATTTAAAATACTGTAAGGAATATATGTGCCTGTTGCAACATTTTTTGTTTTTAGTTGAAATACTACTGCTTGATTATTGCCACTGATATCTTCATTAAATCCAGGTACTCCTGCTGTAGTTGTATCTGGCGTTGTTATAAATGATAGGCTATATGCTTTATCTTCTGTCAAAGAAACAGAAGCGCTAGATAGTCCATTATTCAAAGATAAAGTTAAAGTTTCAGGGCCTTCTGTTACGTAGTCTTCACTAATAGTTAATTTAATAGTACCAATATTATTAGTTACTGTAAAAAATCCAGTTAAAGATTTTGGAAGTATTAATTGGTCATTACGTGTAACATATTCAATGTCGTCAAGAGTAATATTAGTGCCTGCAATAGTATACCCAATTTGAGACCCATTATCAACACGTGAAGTAGTTAATGTAAAAATTACTTGGTAAAGAGGAGTATCACTATTGCCTTCAAGTACAGTTGTTTTGTTTACAGTAACAACAAAAGTAGAAGGAAAGCTGGTACCTGTATAGCCTCGTTCAAGAGGAACTGTATCTAGTGCCATTATATTCATTTTGTACTGTTGACCTACCCAACTACTGTACGAATTGGCTCCATAATTCCACCAAGTACCAGAAGCTACTCCTGGAAGTGTATTTCCTAGTTGTAAAGCTTGAGTAGCTTGAGATGTCATTTTAACAGTTCTAGTGCGTATGGTACTAACACTTCCAGTATCTGTACCGCTATCTACCCTTTGTACCATTACTCTGTGTACGTCAAAAGCGCCAAGAGTGCCAAATTCAACAGACGAATATTCCCTATAATAATACTGAGCTGTTGCAGGTATTACAAAAGCCGTATTACTTGGGGGATTAGTAGTATTTACTGGAAATGATCTAATATCTGAGCCATTCCAAGCCGAAGCTGCAGGTGGTGGTGGAACTAGCCAATCTTGAAAAGTAAAGTCTTTTAACTGAATATGTAATTTTTCAGAATCATACATACATTTAGCAGTACTATTAAACACTTGTAGACCGTATCCACTGCCTAATATGTTGTTAGATATCTCTTTATTTGAAAAGAAATATACTTTTGGTACAGCTGCTCGTAGTTGTGCGTCAGTTAGCATAAAGCGATCTGGAACTATTGCAAATATTGAAACATAGTATTCCCCTGTTCCTGGATAAGGTACAGTATCTATCTTAGGATTGTTTAATAAGTGTATAGGACCAGCTCCTGCAGTAGGTTGTGAGGAGCCTACGCCAGCGTCTTGTGTAAAATACCATATACCAGTATCGTTGCTGCGAGGAAGAGTATACGCAAAAAAGCAATCAGTAATAGTTGGAGCTATGTACCTTAGTTCATAAACTCTCCACGTATCAGAAGCATACGTAGGATTGTCTACATAACTACTTGGTTGAGCAAATGAAGGATTGACTGAATACGAGCTTGAAAAAGTTGCGAAATCAAAAGCATTTCCAGTAACGTCTATATTTTTATAGTTTTGCCCAAAAAAATTACTAGTACCAGTAACTGATCCTGTAAAATACCAAGGTTTAACATTAGAGTCGTCAACAACTAATTCACCGTTATTATTGTTAAATTTAAAGCCGTAGGTCATCGTGCCATTACCATTAAAATTGTTCCTCGTCTAACAGAAGTGGGAACAGTTGGGTTAATTTCGTTATATTTTATTTGCGGATAACCACTAGTACCGTTATCTATAGTTTCATGCCAGTGATCTCCAGTATACAAAGTAATTACTCTTAATTTTAGTCCTTGTAAGTTTGCTTTGGTACCTGTACCATTATAAGTAATATATCTATCAGCACTGCTACCTGTAATAAATAGTGTTAAAAATTCAACAAAAACTCCAGCTTCACTAGTTGAATCATAGTAGACATTGCCTAAAGCATCATTAATTTGCATACCGTACATAGGTACTCCTTAAGATAAATCACCAATAATAACTCGTGGTTTAGTGCTGCCACTATTGTCCCAGACTTCAATTTTATTATTATATAAACGTATTCTATTACTACTACCTGGACGGCCTATAAACAGTTTTTCTGCATCAATACTACCTGTTACTAATTTTTCGCTAGTAATAGTATTTTCAACAATTAAGCTACCTGGTATATAAGTAGTCATTAGTGCCCAAGTAATAGGGGAAACACTAGTCAATTGATAAACTTTAGCACCATTATAGTTGTTATAACTAACAGTTGCAAGATCGCCGCGTACTGGGCTTCTGCCAATTACTGCGTCTACTTCTAGATTTGTAGGTGGTCCGTCTGAATTTGCGGCACGTTGAATTATATAACTTGCTGCACCTGGTCCTCCAGTAGTACCTAGTGTGCCATTGAAAGAAATTGCTCTAATAGGATAAGTAGTGCTTGCCCAATTAAGTGGACTTGTTAGAGTTGTACCAGCAACAGAAAGTGGAATAGTTATTGACCACAAAGTAGCTCCAGGAGTGCTATTTATGGGAACAGTTGTTTCCCAGCCACCGTCTACTACAAAGTCGGGATTACCCCACGTATAAGTACCCGCAGTTGGACGAGCTGGAGGGCTAGAACCACTAGTCCATTGGTAAATAGCTGGAAAAGCAGACATTTTACCTGCAACACCTGCCTCACCTTTTGCCCCATTATACAATATAGGCATTGTGATAGTCTTAGTTAAATTAGTTACTAAGTTACCTGCACTAACAGTTAGTGTAACTGTTACATTAATTGCAGTTTCATCAGGAGTTACTGTAATACTTGAACCGCTACCGCTACTAGGACTAGCGCCTGTAACTACCCAAGCGTATTGAGGTGAAGTTATATTTTGTGTTACTGCTGTTAAAGTAGCGTTTAGTGGTGTAAAAACAAGAGATGCATTTTGTACAAAACTAGTGTATCCTGAAATATCGATAACTTGTGCAGTAGCAGATATTGGTGTAGAAGTTAACTGACTAGAGACAGTAAATACTTCTTCTTCAATATCACTAATAAAAGCATATTTAACATAGTAAGGTGTACCTGGCACAAAAGGAATAGGCGTACCTCCGCCATTAGGTAGCCCAGTTATAGTAATAGAAAAGCTTAATCCAACTCCTTGAACCATATTGGCATCTGAGGGAGTAAAGCCTACTCCAGAAGGTCCTGCTACTGCAGAACACCATACTTTTACTTTAATTAAATCATCTCTAACATCGTCTGTTCTAATTGTGTCGTATGGAGTATCTAGTTTTAATATTAATGAGTTTACGCCTGGAAATAAGGTTCCTGCCATATCTATTCCTTAAACAATTGTTTTAATTTTAATTAAAGCATATGAACTTGCAGCACTGTAGTTACCAGTTTTATCTAATATTCTACATTCTACCTTATAGTCAATACCACCTTCCGAAATACGAGGTATTGCTACCTTTTCTAGATCTAGAAAGCCCTGTCCTTGAGTTTGTACTTCTGGTATAATTGGTGCAGTATCCCACAAATCTGTGATAGCTGTACTTTTATATAATCTGTATGCATAGGCTTTAAAATCCTTTTGCTGGTTTACAATAGTTGGAGTTGCTACAATATAAGTTTGTTGTAAATCTATTGCAAGTGTTGGAGACGCTGCAAAATTAATGGTTTTACCATTATTTGTAAACCAATACGTATCAGACCAAGGCCCAACAATAGTTCCAGAATTGTTAGTATATCTAGCTCTAACTTTGTAAAGAAGACCTGTTGTAAGTTGCTGTACAATAATACTTGAAGAATCTTTAGTACCGTAGTACGATGGAGAAGCTGTATCAAATAATCCATTGCCAGGAATTACTTGCAGTTGCACTCTTTCAGCACTTACACTAAGGTTAGCAGAATTAGTATAACTAATAATAGCAGTATTTGTAAATGTGCCGTTAGCAATTGTATCACTAATGGCACTATCGCTGTTTACAGAAACAATAGTAGGAGCTACGTTAATTATTGAGGTAGTTAAATAATTACCAGTAGTTGTAATATTTGAGTTATAAGATAAATAACCAGATAAATCTGCCGTGTATATTGACGGAGAGTAGTCTGCTAACATAAGTCTAGCACTAATATTGCTATTGGCTTCTATACTTAATACTATTAGCTCTTGTGATTCTTTGCTAACTTCTCCTAACATAAACAAGTCGTCAGGATTTACGCCGTCACCAGCTACTAGTGCTCCAGATAGTGTAATACTAGCAGAATATCCTGTTGTAGTTATAGGTGCTAAAGTTTTTAACACGCTGCTGCCTGTATTAGTTCTAACTCTAATATTGTAAGGTTTTCCAGCTTCTAAATAAATTTCTTCAGTTAAAGCTATAATCGCGCTGCCTACTGTGCAAGTTTTAATTCTGCCACTGCCTGCTCCCCATAAGGGAACATCATGCGTAACACGTACTAAGTCTCCGCGATTACAAACTAAGTATTCAAAATCTACATTTAATGAAAACATTTCTGGACGCAATTTTAACTGCGCCATATGCCACTGAGCAATATGTTTTGCTTGAGCAAAATTAGTTACACCAGGTAAATTAAGTTCTTCAAATAACTCTGCATTACTCTCGGTTTTACCAAGATTAAATACTCTGTATTCATTTGCTTGATATCCTTTTTCTTCATCAGCAATAGTAATACGAAATGCGTCAGGTATGCGTGGAAGTATTTTTGTAGCTTCAAACCCCCAGCTATTGTGTGGAGTAAAGTGCTGAACTACTCCAGTACGTGGTTTATCAACTACTACTGTCCATTTACCATCTATGTAGTTAGGACTTGCTTTGCCCGCTGAGCATATGTCTTTTAGTACATCCATAACACTAGTAATATTAGTTAGTACTGCATTATAAGTAAGCAAAGGTTTAGTAATGTCTCTAGTCCATTTACTGTTTGCATAGGTCATAGGCTCACAAAACTTATACCAATCAGCTAATGCATTTAAATCTACATAATTTGCGGCATCTATAATATTGTTTGCTACTCTGTAAGCATTAGCAGGGTGCATTAGTACATAAAGGAATAATGCTGCAGGATTGTTAGTAACATCTACAGTTTTCCAATCGTTTGTTATTCTATTTAGTACATTAGACTTAGTTTGTACTAAAGCATTAACCCCTTCTAAACTACCATTTATTTTATTAGTGCTTTGGACTTTAATAAAAGTTCTGGCTAAGTGACAATTTGGCGGATTTTTTACAACACGAATAGGTACTAGTTGATTATTAGAGTTTAGTGTTTGTTTATTAAATCCTGTTACTGCGTAAAGAATTGCTTTAGTATAATATCTATGATCTTTATCTTCTGCTTTTTCTGTTTCATCATTGTTTGTTCTAATTATTTGAATAGAGTACTTTGCTCGTGGTAATCCATGAATTTTATAAACATAGTTAAATGCGTCTTTTCGTTGTGAAAAGAATCCACCTTTGCCAAATATTAGTTCATTACCCATAGAACCTGCAATGTTTAATCCAGCATTTTTAGCGTATGTAATAGTCAAAGCTACTGCTGCATTACCCCCCTGAGAGTTTATGCCTTTCATTCTTACTGCGTGTACACTGTTAGCTTCGGCATAAAACCATGTTACAGCTACTTGATCGTAAGCATTTTTAGGTATAGTAATTAACTTTGCTCCATCAATGCTTACAGAGCCTTCATCGTCAACAGCTGCTGATATTTCATAGTATCCTGCTTCCGGGAAAGTTACTTGAGCAGTTTTATCAAACTCAAGGGCAGCTGTCATGCTGCCGCCTGTGCCTGTATATGACCATGTTCGATTATTTTGTAAAAAGAAGTTCCAACCATCGTAATTACCTACATAGCTTCCGGAAATAACGCCTGGAAATTGATTAGCATTAAATATAGGTTGTGGTGTGCCTGCAGCAACTGCAGTTTCTACAATTCGTCCTGCGCCTATAACAATGTCAAAATCAGTTGTAGGTATTTGACTTTGATCACCATCTGTAACAGCTGTACCATCTGAATTACGCTGCACTCCTCTGGTAACAGAAGTAAGTCCTAGGCCTTCTATAGTTCTAGTACTAGTATTAGCTAGGTGCGATACTGTAGAAGCTTCTAAATAACTTGAGCCAAAGAAACATAAAGTATGTAATTTAATATAACCATTCGGAATACTAGGTAGCCTTAATATATTGTTTCCGTCAGTACCTACAAAAGCCGCGTACGACCCTCGTGTAGTTAAACTCTTTAGATAATTAGAGGGATCTGCATATTGACTATCAGTAGCGGCTCCGCTAAATACTGCTATGCCACCTCCTGGTGCCATAGCAATTACATACCATTTGTAAAGATTTTCTAATTCATTAGTGCCTGGGTTAGTGTATACAGGTGCAGAACTAATTGTAGTTTTAAAACCTGTGTCACTAGGTGTTGCTGATGCGTAGTTGCCTAGATGGTAGGCAGGTAATGTTGAAAAACCTGTTTGACCAAGAGTGTCATTACGTAAACGAACTTGAATTGAACAAGTAGCATCGGTTACAGTTCCGTCAGTATTCTTAATTTTGCGCATACCTTCTGGAAAAGTAAATGCTATATCGATATCTTCAGCAAACTCTTCTAGAGTAATTACTGCGGGAGGATTTCCGTCTATACTATTGTTAACTAACTCAATTTGAGGAAATCTTTGCTCTATATCAGTTGGAAATAATTTGTCAAAAGCATCTAGCTTACCACTTGTAGTTTCCTGAGGTACTCCTAACAAAGTCTCTGGTACTGGGTGATCAAGTCCCACACCAGCTTGAGTAGTGTAAAAAAGTTCATTTAAAGTTTTTGCACCTACACGAATATCATCAACTGCTAGCGGTCCAAATCCCCATACAAGGGATAAGTGTAATACGCTAGTATCTGTTAATGTTTGTACATAAGGCACTGCTCCAAGCATTGCAGTGCTACGCATTTTGCCGAGCACAACAGGAATAGCGCCAAAACGATTAGCTTGATTTGCAGCACCGCTAAACGCATTTACAGGTGCGGAACTCCCTGGATCTTTTCCATTTAATGGGCGAATAGGAAAGGCGGCATTAATAAGTGCCATACCTGCCATATTAATAGCCATAGTACCGACTATTTTGCCAGTTGCAGTTACACTTACTTCAGCTGTACCGGCTAAAGTAGCTGTGGTTTCAGTAAAACCCATTGCAGCACCAATGTCAGCCCCATAGTTAATAGCTACATATAATACAATAATGGTAGCTATTAAACGCATAGTGCTCTTACCCTCTGGCACTACGTTATATACTACGCTTTGACCTGCTTGTACACGCACAGTGCTCCACTCGGATTGCGGGATCTTAACGCCGTCTAAAAATAAGATTAATTTTTTAGCAAAGTAATCGCTAATTTTATATGTATTAATTAAATTTTGGGATACATCGGCTAATGTAGCTCCAGGTATAACTAGTTGTGTGTAATTTGCTTGTTTTAAGGGGTGAGGTTTACCTACCAGCATTGTGCTAGCTTGCGTACTATATTTATAGTAACCTTCAATACGTTTAGTCCATTTTGGGCTATTAACAGACTCTAAAACAGTATCCATGCCGTCACGGGCATGGATAAACTTATCTTCTCCAACGTAGATACCTACGTGAAAAGGTTCCCCTAATATATTGAATACTATAACTGAGCCGATTTCTGGTGTTTGGACTTGTGACCAATTGTTTTTATATTGATCCATCATCTCAAGAATACGTGTATCATATGCTCCAGCATACTCTTCAGTATAGCTTGGTAAGTCGATATCATACTCTTGTTTATAAAATAAACGCACTAATCCCCAGCAGTCAATTCCGCTTTCATCTCTACCATTACTGGTATAAGGTAATCCAATATACTTATTATAATTCATTAAAATAATCCTGGAAAGTTGGCCGGAGTAAACGTAAAACATGGAAATGGTTCACGACTAAGGCTTACCATATTTAAATCAAATCTGATTTGATCAGCGTTGTAAGTAACATTAGTTATTTTAAAACCTGAAAAACTAGCTTCAACAGTGTTAGGGCTACTAGCTAGTACTATATCTATTTTTACACTAACGGGGCTTGTTAAATGAGTGCGTATAAGATCAATCGCTTCACGAGTAACAAAGTTTAGTATTAAACTACATTGTCCTGATCCTGCTTCTTCTTCGCCTGGCAAAGCTATTTGCATAGGCAAAAATAAATAGTCTCTACTAATGCCTCCATTAATAGTACTAGTAACGCCATATACTACATCTGTGTCTGTTGTTAGAGACTCAATCCTGTTAGTATAGCCATCAGCTAAACGCACAGGAGTTGTAGGATTTGATGGATCAGTAATAGTAACAAGTAAAATTAATGCTTCCGGTGTTTCTGAAGCAAACATTGCTCTAATAGCTGATTGTGATAAACTATTTATTCTGCTCATGGCATCACTTCAAATTTAAGACTGGTAGACCAGTACCCTGGTGCCATATATTGTAAAGTAAAAAATTCACCACTACTACCAGGTATAATACGTACTTCTACGGTAGTATAAAGTCGTGGATGCGTAAAGCTAAAACGATTAACACCAGCAATACCAGGCGTAGTAGTATTTGTAGGAAGATTTTTTATAAAGTCTTCTAGTTTCTGAGTCTGTGCGGTAGTCATTAAAAAGTTTAGAGTAAACTCACTAGGACGCGAAGCCCTGCGTCTTTGTTTCGCAGGGCCAGCATCTGTTTGTGAGCGTATAACATTAATTCCAACCGATTCAGTAAAGCCTTTTTGAGGCACTTGCGGAAGCGATGCTGGCCATGCTACTATTGGCATATATTATCTCCTTGCCAGTAATGGTGTTGTACCATAACTAGTTGTCATTGCTTGTTGAGTATTTGAACCTACACGATTTAATTCGCCTGCAACCATATCGCCAACCATTACTTCTATACGACGATTTCCACGTGAATCCATGGTTTCTTTAGTAGTTGCTTTTTCAGTGCTATAGTTGTTAATAACTACATCTACATTGCTACCGCCACCTCGAACTCCTAAGTTTCCTTGATTATCGCGCTTTAGGGGCATAATAGCTTCGGGACCTGCTTCGCCCATTAAACCTGTACCTTGTGCAAACTTAAATAGGGTAGGTTGATCAACAACTGAATTAGTAAACATTCCGCCTTTAGCGTATGTTTGCAGTCCAGTATCGTATACTGCACCTTTGGCAGCAGGTACTACAGGTGTTGCAGTAAAAAATGCTGCAGCTGAAGTCATCATACCACTTAGTCCATTCATGCCACCGTATAATGCAGACATTTGCGCACGTAATTCAAATCTAATTAAATCCATCAACATTTGATCTACAAGACCTTTAAAGTCTAGTTTACCAGTTCTGGCAAATTCAGCTAAAGCGTCGCCCATACTTTGGAAAGCACCATGTACAATGCCAGCATAACTATTCATTTTACTAGCAAGATTTTCCGTTTGATCAGCTGCAGCCAATTTTTGATCGTAAACAGCTTTAAAAGACTCGCTTTGTGCGTCTATAACTTTGTTCATTGTTGTCATTGACTCAATCTGAGCAACGTTAGTCATGATACCTAATTCATCAACTTCTGCATTTTTTCGTGCTAGATCTCTTTTCTCTTTTACATTATTTACATTAGATTGTCCTTCATTAAATTCTCTAAGTGCGCTGGCCCTGTCTAAATCTGCTTTTTCTTTGGCGGCCGCTTCAGGCGTAACTAAATTAAGTGCTTTTCTATAATTTAATTCGTCTTCTGCTTTACCGCTTTGAGCATCAGCTGTAGTTTTCTTAAACCCAGCTAGTTTTTGTTCTACCGTAAAGCGGGCTTCTATAAGTTTTAAAGCGTCTTGTAGGCCTTTGTTATCTTTTTCTTTTTCTTGTCTAGCTTTAACTAACTCTAGGTTTTTTTCTGCTAAAGCTATGCTTTTAGCGTCTCCAGGTGAATTGGTCTTAAGAGCGTCTATTTCGTTTTCTACCTTTTTGCGCTCTAATACAAACTTATTTTCTAGCTTTTCGTTTTCAAGTTTTGCTGTTGCTTGTACGTTTTGCTCTGAAGAGAATCCAAGTAAACTACTAATTATACCTAATCTAGCAATATCTTGGTCAAGTATTGCTTCGTTTAAACTATTTAAAGTTGTGGCTTGTGCCAGTTCTTGCGCTTTAAGTTTGATTCTATTATCTACACCTTTATTGTCTTTTTCTTTTTCTTGTCTTTTTATAACTTCTGCTAGTAGAAGTTCTTGTTTTTTGACTTCATCTCTGCCTCTTTTAGAATCATCCATTTCCGCATTTGTTATTGCTGTTTCGTACCCACGTCTTTCTAGAAGAAACTTACTGTCTAATACTTGCATCTCTAACATTTGCTTTTTAGCAAGATTTTCTGAAGCATTAAGAGTATTAATGCTCATTAAAATATCTTCTCTTGCTATCTCTTGTTGTAGTGTAGCATTACTAGCGTCTGCTATTTGTTTTGCATTAGCAAGCTCGCCTAGATTTACTTTTTGCTTAGTATCTAAAGAATTTGCACCTTGTTCACTATTTTTTAATATTAAAGCAGCAAGCTGTGGGCCCAACAAATTGTTAAGTTTATTAGCATAATTTTTTTCGTATTTAATTTGCGGATCATTTGTATTTCTTGTATACTGCGGATTATCTGGATCTCTTGATGAAAGATTTTCAAGTTTAATCATGCCAGTCGGGTTGTTGGCTAATACTTCTCTAAAATTTCGGGTTCCGGCTAGCTTAGCTTCTAGTTCTGCAATTGTTCCAGGAGATTTTTTAGCGTCTTTAGCGTCTTGCACAGCTATTCTATCACTAACTTCTTGTAATACTAACTCTAAGTCCATATTACTTCTGATTAACTGCATTGTAGTCTTTATTGCTTCAATTTGAATAGTAATTTCTGTGCCTTTTAATTCGCCTGTGCGTGCTGCTGCTTCTGCTCCAGATAGTGACTGCACAGTAGCTTGTGCAATAGTAAGTGCAGCTTTTTGAGAAGCTTGGCCAAGTGCAATATCTATATATTTTGCACCTTGTTTAAAAGAAATATCAACACCTTTTCCAAATAACTCTGTGGCTTGTTGAAAAACTTTTTTATCTATACCAAGTTGTAAGTTTAGTAATGTGCCTTCAGCGTTTTTAAGACCACGTATTTCTCCACCTAACTTATCTCTTTGTTCTTGTGCACTTCCTTGTTCTTGCGGTCCAATTCCCCAGAAAGTAGGGTCTTTAGCATGTATAAATTCTTCTGTTTTTGTAGTTATCTGGTCCTGTACAGCTGCTAGGCTTTGTCCATATGCTGTGTAGTCTTGTAATGTAGCTTTAAATTGTGCGCGTATTGCAACAAATTGCTCAACAAACTCAGGACCAAACTGTGCAATTTTCCTAGGAGTAGTTGCTAAGTCATTAAAAGCAGCATTTAGGTCATGAAGACTACCTTTTGTTAAATCATCCATGTTTAACGATAAGTCTGTTAAGGCGGCTCCAATTTTAAATAAAGGATTACTATTAGCTGTAGATTGAATAAACTCATCATAGGCTTTTGTAACATTTTCTGTAGCGGTTTTAAAAGATTGAAGTCTGGCACTAGATTCTGCTAGTCTAACAGCAAGAGCTTTATTTGATATTTGAAACTCGTCTTGTGCTTTAGTACTTATTTTAAATCTTGCTGCTACAGTAGTAAGATCTAAACTATTTACACCAAGGGCTTTCTTAAAACTTGCTTCTGCTTCATCTCCCATACCCGCTGCACGAAATAGTTGCAACTGTTGCTGTACTGTAGCGGCAAGATTTTTTGCTGACTCAGAATTAGCATCTTTATCAAACAATCCCTTAATATTATTTATTGCACGATCCCAGCCGCTATTATCCAACGCTTTTAATAAATCTTTAGTAGTTTGAATTTGTGTTTCAATTGCATCAGTTGTAGTGTTACTTGCATTTGAAAGTGCAAAAAAACCTTGAATTGAGGCTGTAGCTATTCCAGGCTGTTTTGCAAGAGCTGCTAAAGTTCTGGCTGAATTATCAACTGCGTCTGAAGTAGTTTTTATTGCTTTATTAAAAGCGTCTGCTTCTTTTTCTGTTTTTGTAAGCCAAGAGTCAAGTAAAGCAAATGCTCCAACTAGAGCACCTATAGCCATACCCCATACTCCAAATGCTGAAATTAGCGAGCCAATTTTTTGTACCACTATACCAGTAAGTCCGGCTGTACGAGTTAAACCTGCTTGAAACGCACTCATGTATGGAGCGGGTTTCATAATTGCATCACCATTCTTTTCAGTACCAGTTTGTACCATTAATTGGCCGGCTCTAGCTTTCTTAATTTCGTCATTTAATTTAGTATAAGCTGTTCTAGCTCCATAAATTGCTTGAGTTTCTGCAGTTGTAGATCTAATGCTATCACTTGCTAATTTATTTAATGTACGTTTTTGTATAACCTCATTAGAATAGTCTGTACTGAGCAGACCCGTCCGATTAGCTAAAACAACAGCTTGCACATTTGTATTAGCCATTTCGGCACCCGCACGTATTGCTTTTAATTCCGCAATGTGTGCTTTAAGTCTGGTAGCTTCTTCAGAATTTCGTTTAGCTAAATCGTTAGCACGACGATCTAAAGATTTTATTTCTGCAGCTGTAAGAGCAAATGGATCTTTAGCAGCTAATGCAGCATAGTCCGTTTTGTTAGTTTTACTAAAAGCACCATTTTTTGAAAGTTCTTGAATTCTACTTTGTGTAGCTGCTGACTTTCTATAAGCTTTTTCAGCAGCTGCACCTGCGGCCGCTGCTCCCATACCTATCTTTTCTTGCTGATCGGAGTACATAGTACTAAAAGCCATGCGACTTGCGTCAGCAGTTTTCTTTAAATTATCTCGGTATTGTCCTAAAGCAGGAATAGCACTCTTAATTATTGATGCACCTATTGCTGCTAAAACTCCAAGCAATGCTACAGGATTTTGAGACAATATATTAACTAGTGGTACAAAAGCTTTGTTAGTAATTTCTAGTGCTACAAAACTTAAATCTTTTAAACTAGCTAAAAGTTTATCGTAGGGATTAGCAGGTATATCAATAGAACTAAATTTGTCCATGCCTTCTTTTAGCACGGCATTAGCAAATGCTTGACGTCTTTCAAAGTCTGTTAAGCTGCCTGTAGCTTTACCTATGCTACGGGCATAATCTTCTGTGGCGGGACCTATTTTTGTAAATAAACCAAGTTCGTCTAGTAACTCAGGCTCTAGTTTTGAAATACCGCGAGTCAAACGACTAATAGCGTCAGGCATACCAATACCCAAAGCTTTAGAGGCTTTGTTTGCAACTGCTCCTAGCAGCTCCATCTGTTTACCGGACAATCCAGCAGCAGTACCTTTTGTAGTTGCTTCCATTGCTTCGCGCATACTAATTGCGCCGTCGGTAGCATTTCTTAAATTTTGAGCAATAGTACCTAATGCTGTTCCACTAGCAGCACCTAACTGATTCATACCTTGAACCATATTTGAAGTATCTGCTGCATCGCTTAATGCTCGGAAGGCAGCTCCAGCTGCAAATACGTTGGCAGCATAAGTAGCATATAGACGTACTAATCCATCAAGCCCACGAGCTTGGTTTGCAAAGTCTCGTCCTGACGCACCTGTGGCGCCGGCACTACCTCTGGCAATATCGTATTCGGTAGTACCCATTGTGGCTTTTTTCCAACCACTACTACCTTTTCCACCGCCAAGACCTTTACTCACCTGCTTATCAAATGAGTCAAAGGTACCTCTAGCCTTTTTGAGTTTATTGTCAATCTTCTCAATGGTTCCTAGGTCGTCTAGCTTAACTTGTAAAACTGTTGTATCGTTACTCATGCTTACTCCTGTTCGGATATTATCAAAATTTTTTGATAACTTAACTAGAGATCATTATACCATGTGACCACGCAGTTGTCAAACCAAAAAATTTTTAACGCAAAAAAGCCCGCTAATTTTAATTAGCAGGCTCTTGTGTTTTTTTCTTATTATTGATTTCTTCTGATCTAATATTATCAATTACGCGTATTAGCATAACTATAAATTTTTGCTCAGAAGGATCAACCTCTGTTGCTTCTAAAACATCTTTAATACCTATTAAGGATTTACCTAAGTAGTTTCCATTCATAAAATCCCACTCATCTCGCAGCATTCTATACGCATTAAACGCTTGCTGCACTTCAAATGGAAAATCGTCAAACTCAACCGGAATTTCAGACTCTATAGGTTCAGTACCTAATGTTTCACACATTTCAAAATACATGTCTTTAGTCATTGACACGCCCATATTTTGAATGTAGTTAACCAACTGCAGATTTACTTGCTGGAGCTGGTCGTCGAAAAGTTTCCCAAGTCTGTGACCTGTTCGCTAATAAATGCATCAAAGTTACTGGAGTTTTTCATTAAGTACAGTGCATTTTCTGCGCTATAACCTAAGTCTGCTCCCATGTCTTGTTCTTTTAAGTCGACTGGTGCTAGTTGTTCAAGATAAGTCAGTTTAAAACCGGACCATCCTTTAATAGCATTTTCAACGTAAAGTTGTAGAAATAAATCTTCGTTAAATTCTTCCGAAGCTTGACGATTTTTAAAGCTAGTCTTTGTGGACTTTTTGCGAATTGACAGAAGTGTTTCGCGAGATAAAAATGCCAAATCAATCATAAAACCAGGCATACCAGGATATTCGACCTGTACTGATTTTGAAGGAACTAACAGTGTTTTTAAAGAGAGAGTATTAATAGTCATTTTATAATAAGATTAAAAAGAGAGACTGGAGATCAAACCAGTCTCTATGAAAATACAGTAGCTACTTAAGTTGGTACTGCGTAATATTTAACAGTAAGCTCATTAGCTTTTTCAATGTTGTATGTACTACCGGCAGTGCCGAGTTCAGAACCTTGAGCAGTTAAAGTAATTGCTGTTGAAATAACTTGTTCTGTGGTTAAGGTTGGAATAGTTAGCATAGTTGTAGGCATAACCAATTCTACTTTATTAGTATCAACAACACTGCCACCAATAGAAATTAAAGCACTAAACTTGTTTTCAGTACTATTAGCAGTTAATAAATCTGCTAGTAAAGCTGAAGGAGAGCCCGTACCTGTTTTTAAGTAAGCAGTAACATTAGATGTTATAGTGCGCGTACCTGTGAAATACGTACAAGGCACATTTAGTGTACCTAAGTTGGCTGGTGTTAAATATGTTACATTATTAGCAATACTTAAGCTTCCACCTGTTAAGGCTACTGTGTATATAACAGGTGTAGCTGCATTGCTTGTAAGTGTCATAGTTGACAACTTATTAGCTATATAAGGTGCAGTAGTATTTTTTGGTTTATAAACCCCAGCTGCTACTGGAGTTGGACTAACAGTTACGTGAAATGAAGCAGTGGTTGCATCTAATACAATAGTAGCTTCACGTACATTCATACCTTTACCAGCCCAAGCAATACTAGCAATAGCATCAATACCAAAATCAATAGTGGCTGTATCAAGAACACAGTTATCAATAATATAAGCTGAGTTATCAAACTTAATAACTAAACCAAATGGTTGTAATTGGTGCTTGTTAGAACCAGAAAAAGTGGCGTAACTAGCTCTTTTATCTGTAAAAGTTGATGTTGAAGTAGATGTTACCCATCCGGCGCCATCTGAGCTTGAAATAGCACCCCATAAAACAGACTCTTCACAAGCAACTATGTCATCGGCGTCGTAGCCAGCAGTAACAGTACCTTCTACGTATCTAGGACGCATATAAGTGGAAAAACTCCAGTCTGCGGGTTCTAGCGAAGTATTAAAACTACGTTGTCCACGAATTGGTGTTGCACCAGCTTCGTTTAGTGTAACTGTTTCTTGGGCTGAATTTTGTGAGAATGAAAACCCGTCTTGGACTTGAATCTCAAATGTGTTTGAATCAGTGAAGCCTGTGTCTTTGACTTTACCATTACTGTCTACATGAGTCGTGAAGAACACTCGACTATTACGAATTAAATTTAATGCCATACTCTTTCCTTTATGATTTTTGGAAATATTTTAAGCATCGTGACTAGATATTTATCTGTTGTTATGCTTGCGTAAATCCGAGAGTTATACAAGTGCGTATCGCACTTGTAAGTTGATTTCACCGACACCATAAGGAGTTAATAGTCCTTCATCGGTGGTTATAGACTGAATTAAAATTTCAGTTGTTGACAGATTTCTAGTAGCATCATATACTAATACGCGATTAGCGTCTACTACGTTTTCAAGATCATTCAATAGATCCTCTAATTGTTGTTGTGTTTCGCTTTCGCTGCGAACGTATGCTTTGACGCTGACATTTAAATACGCCCACGTAAAGTCGCTGGGCATGTATTCGCGGATTTCTGAACCTGCTGTAAGATATACACAAGGAAAATCTTGTACTTCATCCCAGAATTTCAATTTAGGGTAGCTGTTATCATTTAAGTCGGAAGCAAATGTACCAGTACCGTTAATTATTTTAAATTTCTCAGCAAGAGCTGTTATAATACTTATTCTTTTTGTCATAAGGCTACTGCCCTTAATCTATTGCCTACCGTTTGTTGTGCAATTTGTCTAATTGATGTAGAGATTAGTAGTTTAGGCTCTCTGGTTTTTGGAAATCGCTGAATTCCAGGTGGAGGGCCTGAGCTAAATGTTGCGTAGGGGTATTTCATATAACTATAAAATGCAGTTATCATTCCTTGTCTACTTTCACTTAATCTAGATACTTTAGCAGAACCAGCAAATCTTCCTGTTCTATAATTAAGCACATCTTCTCTGTCTCCGTCACCCATATTATCTCTGATTTGCCATTCTAATTGCGAATTTATTAAAACTAACAATTGAGGTAAATTAACCTGAGATTGCTCAGGATCAGCACTTAATCTTAATGCGGGGCCTACAGTAGGAGATTTTTTAGCTTTGACTGTGGCTTTAAGCTTAGACAAGCTACTTTTTATTTTACTGCTAGCTGCTTTTATATCTCTGTCTAATTGTTTGCCTTTGGCAGCAGTAGAATTAAAAGATTTTATAGGTACTGGACTAATTTTTGCAATAAAAGGCTTAACTGTTGTTTTACGCAAGGCCGCTAATTGAACCTCTTTTATATGACTTCTTAGTGACTTAGAACTTTTTAAGTCTAGTAAGAAGGCTGCGATTTCTTTTTTGTTATCAGGAAAAGTACTATATAAAGATTTTCTAACTTCAGATATATTAGCTTTATAATTTTTATAAATTTGATTAAGCTTCTTAGCAACTATTTTTGCTTCTTGACCTATATGTCTAACAGCCATTTTATCTTTAGGATCTACTAAATTATCTTGACTACCTATATCTCTTAAAAGTGCTACTAATCCTAAAGCCCTTGACAATGCTCCAGAACCTTGATTAGTATTAACATTGCCTATACCTGCATATTTACTTTTATTTTTTCGCTCATCTTTTCCTTTTAACTGCAGTTCAACAGCTACAAAAATATTGCTTCTATTTTCTGTACCTTTTAATACAGCGGCAGTTAAAGCTTCGTACTCTGGTAATAAACTACTAGAAGCTAAATCTAGCATCTCGTGCAGTTTTATTATTTTTTCAATGAAATTACCGTCAATAAATTCACCTGCTTGGTATGTAGTTTTTAATCTTATAAATGCTTGAGATTCTATATGACCTACTTCAAAATTTTTAGAATAATTTTTAAGTTCTTCTGCGCCTAGTCCACAAGCTTTTAAAAACTGTTTCATAACACTAGCTGTGTTTGTGTAAGTGTCCTGATACTTTATTCCGGTGGCTTCTTCTACATTATCCGTAGTACCGGTATTAGAATATAATTCTAAAGTACTTTTATTACGCTTTTTATAATTTTTATTGTACCATGTTATATATGCTTTTAATAAAGGCGTATTATCGTATTTGCCTTTACCTTTAGTAATGCCAGTGTCTGTAATTACTGGCATTTTTAATTTGTAAAATTTCCAATGTCTGCGTAAGCCTTCTTCGGTAACTACTGTTTCATTATGACTTAAAGCCATTGCTCTATTTCTAAAAGTAGAAATACCGCGTCCCTTTTTATCATTCGGATTTACAGTATCTTGTATCATCAATGAAGATGTTACACCTAACAGTGCTTTTGCCTTAGATACATCTGCAGGAACAGTTAAACTATTTTGTAAACCATCTGTCCAAGAGGCAAGAGTTTCTGTGGTGCTATTCATCTCTTGTAAAGCAGCTCTTGCCTTCATTACTGTGCTAAACTCTGATATACTCATGTAAAATCCGCCACATATTGGTCTAGTATACGCTTGATTGGAGCCGGTAGGTTAGTTGAGCTAACATAATTAATTTGAGTAGTATTGGGATTTAAGTCTCGGCTACTGTGTACCGAACCATTATTTCTAGAGTAGTATTCTATTAAATCTAGTACAGCTAGTTTTAAATCTCCTGGTACAGCATCATAGCCACCAAAATAATTTACTCTATATCCGTTAAGTACTTCAGGGAATCCTTTTGGATTAATAGAAACTACTGCGTCACCTCGTGCAACCCAGTCTGTGAATTTTACTAAATTTGTATATGTTTTGCCATAGTCTTCGCTATAGGCTACTGATAATACACTTACAATGGGAGTTTCTTTTAATAAGATCTCTTTAAATCCACCATCAAAGAATTCAATTTTTACATCACTAAAGTAATCGATAAAAGTACGACGGCAATATGATTTCACTAGGTCGCTGACCTTAGGGATTAAAAAATCAATTTCTGAGTCTGAATTAACGCTAGTAATTCCCATGTAATTTTTGTACTCAGATTTTGTTACTAAATCAGTTGCCATAATTACCTCGCTTGTTTTATAAAGGCACAGTATACCTTTATAAAACAAGACCCCGAAGGGTCTTGTTAACAATTACACTAGCAAATCAGGTTGCTGTGTACTTGTGTGCTGTAACAGCGTTACCTAAGTTAGTGGTAACACGTGTCATACCAGTACGGAGGCTAGCCACCATAACGCGACGCTGTGTTTCAACTAATTCTTGGGTATCAATGCGGAGACCGCGCTGGTTACCAACGATAAAGTTACCTGGGTGCAATGCAATAGCGCCTGCAACACCAGTACCTGGGGAAGCGAACTCTGCAGAGACCAACACAGGGCTTCCACCAATTTGACCGATTTGACCGGTTAACAGTGTAGCTTGTGTACCAACTTGGTTCATTGTTTGGAAGGTTGTGTCTTCCAGCAATTGGTAATAAACATCGGTATTAACGATATAGATTATTTCTGATGGATCCAGACCCCAAGCACCCAAACCTTGACGCAATGTGCGTAGTTTAGCAACATTCAAACCAGCAGCAGTAGTGTTACCGGTAGCAGTGGTGTTAGTAGCCCAGTTTGCCAATCCCTTAACAGGGTCAGAACCGGAACCAGCACCTAACAAGAAAGCCTTGTCAACAGCGCGAGCAACACGACGGATCATACCGTCACGAATCATAGGCATCAAAGCGATCAAAGAATCTTCTTCTTCTTCGTATGCTGTATACTCGTTTGTGGCAAGTTTATAAGCATTCAAAGTGATTTCTTTAAAAGCGTGGGTTTGTGTAGCACCGGCAGAAGCGCCAATAGTTGATGTACCAGGAGTAGCAGCAACGTTACCAAACTCAGCGTTAGTAACCCAAGTAGCAGTTCCTGCTTCTGGATTCACTGGCATGGTCATCACATTGGTTTGCATAGCAATGTTGCGGAAAATAGGAGCAACAACTAAGCGACGACGAACTTCATTTTCCATGTTCAATGAAACTTCAAGTTCCCAAGTACCAGTTGTACCTGAAGGCTGGTGTGCACCATATTTTTCAACTAAGCTACGACCAAATTTTGTGCCGTCCAATGACTTACCAGCCATCTTAGCCAACATAATTGCTTTCTCTTTGTCAGCATAAGACAGGACGTCTTTGCTTTCTTGGAAAGACATTTTTGATTTTGTGATTGCTTCAATTTCAGCAGCTTTTTCTTTCAAAGAAGCCTCTAAACCAGCGATAACTGATTTGCTTGAATCTTCAGCAGCAGCTAAACGTTTCTCAACTTCGGCCATCAAGCGCTCAGCACCTGTGTCGCCAGTAGAGATAGAAGCAACAGCGGCTTTAACGCGTGCATCTAATTCGGCTTCTGTTTTTTCAGCAGCGGCTTTTTCAGCCAATTGTTTTGCCTGTGATTCGGCGATGGCTTTAGCAGTGAGCTCAGCCGCTTTGTTAGCTGCATCAGCCAACATTTGTTCTAATTGTTTAGGATCCATTTCCCATTCCTTTTTAATTTCGCCGCTTGCTTCCGTTGAGGATTCTA
>Ga0209768_10000596_pt1 | contig 24046 bp, 23 predicted proteins | sample LauGreSBDMM110SD_3_FD_187564 | JGI IMG/M metagenome (GOLD analysis project Ga0209768, IMG submission 187564) | Freshwater lake microbial communities from Lake Michigan, USA - Sp13.BD.MM110.SD (SPAdes) (version 2) | ecosystem: Environmental > Aquatic > Freshwater > Lake | place: Lake Michigan... | reverse complement strand
TCGCGGTTGATGATGACGAGGAGATCAATCTCCTTGACTTATTGCAAGTCATCATGGACAACTTGCGTCTCTTGGTCATCGGGCCGCTCGTAGCCGGACTTGTGGCTTTAGGAATTACTTTTGCGATTGCTCCCACCTTTACGGCAACAACCAAATTCATGCCCCCTCAGCAGCAACAAAGCGCTGCCGCTTCCATGTTGGCAGGCTTGGGGGCCTTAGGCGGTTTGGCTGGCGCTGCTACGGGACTTAAAAATCCGAATGACCAGTTCGTTGCATTTTTACAAAGTGAATCTATTGCAAATGCGTTGATTGACCGCTTTAATCTAATGGCGCGTTTTGAGTCTGACTTTAAGGTCGACGCGAGAGTAAAACTATCACAGCTCAGCCAAATATCCAGCGCTAAAGATGGGCTAATCACCATTACCTTTGACGACACCGACCCCGTCTTTGCGGCGCAAGTTGCCAACGCGTATGTCACCGAGCTCGAAAAAATGCTCAACCGCTTGGCTTTAACCGAAGCCCAAAACCGCCGTCAGTTTTTTGAGAAACAACTGACTGACACCAAAGAAAACTTAACCGCGGCTGAAACCGCCTTGCGAAAAAGTGGCATCAATATCTCCGCCTTAAAGTCCAACCCACAGGCCGCAATCACCGCGGTTGCTGAACTCCAAGCGCAGATCGTTGCGCAAGAAATAAAACTCTCGAGCATGCGGGGATACCTTACGGAATCGGCCCCCGACTTCAAACAAGCCCAAACCGAACTGGCTGCTTTTCGCAACCAATTTGCCAAACTAGAAAAATCGTCTGCTGGCTCCATGGGCGGTAAGGGCTCGGATGCAGACTATGTGGCCCGTTACCGCGATGTCAAATACTACGAAACCCTGTTTGAGCTTTTCTCAAAACAATTTGAGCTCGCAAAAGTAGACGAAGCACGCGAAGGCAATGTCATTCAGGTTGTAGATCTTGCGAGCACTCCCGAGCGCAAAAGCAAACCCAAAAAAGCGCTGATTGCTGTTTTAAGCAGCTTGGCAACTGGGATGCTTTTGCTTTTATTTGTATTTGTTCGAAGCGCGATGCGCGGCGCGGCGCAGACCCCTGAAACCGCAGAAAAGTTTTCTTCCCTGGGCCACGCTTGGAGAAAAGCTTTGGGACGGAGCCAAAGCGTATGAGCTACCTTCTCGTTTTTTCCGTCAGTTTGTTGGTCAGTGTTTTGATAGTCGCAACACAAAGCTGGCATGGGCGCTGGTCCTTGGACTTCATGGTGGGCGTTCAAAAGATGCACAAGCTCCCTACGCCACGTATCGGGGGCGTTGCCATTGCTGCGGGTTTGGTAGCTGCGTACATGCTCTCTGAGCCTAACGTTCAACGCATTTTGGGACACCTGTTGGTAGCGGGTATCCCTGCCTTCTTTTTTGGATTACTCGAAGATCTAACCAAAAAAGTAAGCGTACAGGTGCGTCTTTTTGCCACGATGTTTAGCGGTGTTATTGCAGCCTACCTAAGCGGAATTGCTATGCAAGATACAGGTTTTGCGCCCTTAGACTGGCTGCTGAGTTACACGTTTTTCGCCGTTCTATTCACGGGTTTTGCTGTAGGCGGTATCGCCAATGCAATCAACATCATTGACGGATTCAACGGCCTTGCGGCCGGTTCCGTGGCCATCATGCTTGCAGCGATTGGTTTGATATCCCTGCAAGTGGGGGATTTCGATCTCGCTAGTGTTTGTTTTCTTTCCATCTCCCTCGTATTGGGCTTCGCCGTTGTCAACTGGCCCAAAGGCAAGCTTTTTCTTGGCGATGGTGGTGCCTATTTGATTGGTTTCGTCTTAGCCTGGATGGCAGTCAAACTACCCATGCGCCACGCTGAGATCCATGCATGGACCACGTTGCTGGTTTGTACCTATCCCGTTTTAGAAGTTGGCTTTTCTGTGCGCCGGCGCCGAAACAGGGCAGGGGGCCAGTCTGGCCAGCCTGACAAAGTTCACCTGCACCACTTGATTCACAGGCGAATCACCTGCAAGCGCTTCCCCCAATATTCCGCATTATTTAAAAACGACTTAACCAGCCCTGTGTGCTGGCTTGCAACAGCCATACCGGCAGCATGGGCTATTGCCTTTTCGAAAAACACCGAGATGCTCGCTGTGGGTTTCTTTGGCTTCGTTCTTATTTATGCCTCTGTTTATGCCCGCTTGACTCAATTTCGCTGGTGTTTTAGTGCCCGTACGCTTAGGCCGGTGGTTGTAAAGGTTTCGCTTTGAGCACGCTTGAAGACATCAAACTTGCTGTCATCGGGCTGGGCTACGTGGGGTTGCCGCTGGCCGTTGAGTTTGGAAAACAATACGACACGCTTGGTTTTGACATAAATATCCAGCGGGTCGATCAGTTACGCATTGGTTTAGACCGAACGCTCGAGACTACCGCTGAGGAGCTAGCAATTTCCACTCGGCTTCAATTTAGTACCGAGGCTTCGGAATTGATTGACCGGAGCGTTTTCATTGTTACAGTGCCCACCCCAATTGACAAAGCAAACCGCCCCGATCTGACTCCGTTGATAAAAGCCAGCGAAACAGTCGGCAAAGCACTAAGACAAGGTGCCATAGTTATTTACGAGTCCACCGTTTACCCTAGCGCAACTGAAGAAATCTGCGTACCCGTACTTGAAAAATTTAGCGGTCTCAAATTCAATCAAGATTTTTTCTGCGGATACAGTCCCGAGCGCATCAATCCGGGTGACAAGGTAAATACGCTTTCTAAGATTAAAAAGATCACAAGCGGCAGTACGCCTGAGGTGGCCAATACAGTTGATGATTTATACAAAAGTATCATTACCGCTGGCACCCATAAGGCTACAAGTATCAAGGTGGCGGAAGCAGCCAAGGTTATTGAAAACACGCAGCGTGATTTGAACATCGCCTTGGTCAACGAACTCTCTGTAATCTTCGAACGCTTGGGTATTGACACGCTTGAAGTGTTAGAAGCAGCGGGTAGTAAATGGAATTTTTTGCCGTTTCGCCCCGGGTTTGTTGGCGGTCATTGCATTGGTGTTGACCCTTATTACCTTACACATAAGGCTGAAGAGGTTGGCTACAACCCCCAAGTCATCTTGGCTGGCCGCCGTATCAATGACAACATGTCTCGTTATGCTGCCCGCAACCTAATCAAGCGCATGTTGGTCAATGGCATTGACGTTGCTCGCAGTACCGTTGGCGTTTTGGGCGTCACCTTCAAAGAAAACTGTCCTGATATTCGCAATAGCAAAGTTATCGATTTGATTCACGAGCTTCAAGCTTGGGGTATTACCGTTGTGATAGCAGATCCTTGAGCAGATGCAGCAGAGTTTTCGCATGAATACGGCTTGACACTTGGTACCTTGGATGCAATGCATCCGGTTGACTCATTGGTAGTTGCGGTTGGTCACCATGAATACCGCGATCTATTACCCGCTCACTTGCGCGGATATTGCAGAAGTGAAAAGCCTGTGTTAGCAGACGTTAAGTGTCTATACAACCGGCACGAAGCCGCCGAAGCCGGTTTTACCGTATTTCGTTTGTAATAAATTGCCCATGCTTAATTACGCCCCTATTGTCAATCGCAAAATTCGCTTAGCCTTGGTGGGTTGCGGCCGCATTGCAAATAATCATTTAGCAGCCATTGAAAGCCATAACGATAGTGTCGAGTTGGTTGATGTCTGTAATGTAAATCCCTTGGCGCTGGCCCAAGCCGTCTCTCGCACCAAAGCCAATAGTTATAGCAATTTGACCGACTTGCTTAAAACCACCACTGCAGACTTGGTAGTTTTAACCACACCTAGCGGTCTTCACCCTGAGCAAGCTATCCAGGTTGCTACTTCAGCTCGCCATGTAATGACCGAAAAGCCTATGGCTACCCGTTGGCATGATGGCGTACGAATGGTCAAAGCATGCGATGAAGCAAGTGTGCGCCTGTTTGTCGTCAAACAAAATCGCCGAAATGCGACCCTGCAATTACTAAAAAAAGCAATTGAACAAGAACGCTTTGGCAAGATTTACTCCGTGGCCATGAACGTGTTCTGGACCCGCCCGCAGGAGTATTACGACAGCGCCAAATGGCGCGGAACTTGGGAGTTTGATGGCGGCGCCTTTATGAACCAGGCCAGTCATTACATCGACCTGCTTCACTGGTTGGTCGGACCGGTTGAAAGTGTGATGGCTTACACAGCCACCTTGGCCCGCAATATTGAGGTAGAGGACAGTGGTGTAGCAGTCATACGGTGGCGCAGCGGAGCCATGGGCACGCTGAACGTCACTATGCTTACCTACCCAAAGAATATGGAGGGCAGTATCACCATACTAGGAGAAAAAGGTACGGTTCGCATTGGTGGTGTGGCCGTTAATGAGATACAAATTTGGGAATTTTCAGATACCCGCCCTGAAGACGCTGATGTTGCTTCCAGCAACTACCAAACGACCTCGGTTTATGGTTTGGGTCACCCACTCTACTACCGCAATGTAATCGAAACCTTGCGCGGAAAAGCTGAACCCGAAACCGATGGCCGTGAGGGACTCATCACACTTGAGTTACTCATCGCAATGTATTTGTCATCGCGTGATGGAAAACGCGTTGCGTTGCCTTTGGAATACTAATATGAGCGTCACTATTCACCCCACGGCCATCGTTGACGAAGGTGCACAAATTGGGAAAGGTAGCCGGGTTTGGCACTGGGTACATATCAGCGGAGGTGCCCAAATCGGCCGCGACTGCTCTTTTGGTCAAAATGTGTTTGTAGGCAACCGCGTGGTGATTGGTAACAACTGCAAGATCCAAAACAATGTGTCGGTCTATGACAATGTCACTCTTGAAGACGACGTGTTTTGTGGCCCCAGCATGGTTTTCACCAATGTTTATAACCCTCGCAGCGCTGTCACACGCAAAGACGAATACCGCTACACGCTGGTCAAGCGTGGTGTCACATTAGGCGCAAACTGCACAGTGGTCTGCGGTACAACACTAGGTGAATATGCTTTTGTTGCTGCGGGCGCCGTCATTAACCGGGACGTGAAGCCCTACGCCTTAATGGCAGGTGTACCAGCGAAACACATTGGGTGGATGAGCCAATATGGCGAGCGACTTGCATTGCCGTTGTCAGGAACTGCCAAGGCAATGTGTACCCATACAGGGCTTATATATGTCGTGCATCATGGATTCTGCAGTGTTCAAGAATAAATAAAAGAACAAACAATGGAATTTTGTGACCTTAAAACCCAATACCAGCGGCTCAAAGCCGATATCGATGCAGGCATACAGCGCGTGCTCGACCACGGTCAATACATCCTCGGCCCCGAAGTGGCCGAGCTGGAAGAAAAGCTGGCCGCCTACACCGGCTCCAAATATTGCATCAGCGTGGCCAACGGCACCGACGCGCTGCAGATCGCCCAGATGGCACTGGGCATTGGCCCCGGCGACGAAGTCATCACCCCCGGCTTTACCTACATTGCCACAGCCGAGACTGTAGCCTTGCTAGGTGCAAAGCCGGTGTATGTCGACATTGACCCCCGCACCTACAACCTAGACCCGGGCTTGCTCGAAGCCGCCATCACCCCTGCTACCCGCGCCATAGTACCCGTGAGCCTGTACGGCCAATGCGCCGACTTTGACGCCATCAACGCCATCGCGGCCAAGCACGGCATCCCCGTCATTGAAGATGCCGCCCAAAGCTTTGGCGCGACCTACAAAGGCCGCAAGAGCTGCAACCTGTCAACCATCGCGTGTGCCAGCTTCTTCCCCAGCAAGCCCCTGGGCTGCTACGGCGACGGCGGGGCGATTTTCACGAATGACGACGAACTGGCCAAAGTGATGCGCCAGATTTCTCGTCACGGCCAAGACCGCCGCTACCACCATGTGCGCGTGGGCGTGAACAGCCGCCTGGACACCCTGCAAGCGGCCATCTTGCTGCCCAAACTGGCCGTGCTGGACGAAGAACTGAAGGCCCGCCAACAAGTGGCCGACACATACAACAACCTACTGAAAAGTCATACCAGCACCCCTGTAAGCCATCCCCGCGAAGGCGGGGATCCATCTTCTGCATTCCTCATCACCCCCTACGTCGAACCCTACAACACCAGCGCCTGGGCCCAGTTCACCATCCAAGTGCACAACCGCGAAGCGCTGCAAGAACAGCTCAAACAAGCCGGCATCCCCACCGCCGTGCACTACCCCATCCCCCTGAATAAACAACCCGCCGTGGCCGACGACACAGTGCAAGTGCCGGTGGGCGATGCGGTGGCGCAGCGGGTGATGAGTTTGCCGATGCATCCCAACCTGAGCAATGTGCACCAAATTTCCATAGTTGCAGAGATGCTACGAGCACAACTTTGAACAATTCAGATGACCTGAACTAAAAAAGTAATCAATGGAAGGCATATTTACAAAATACTTTTAAAAAATCGAACAGAAAAAAATATTGAAATAAAATTCAGAAAGGAATAAAATTGAAAAAAATTACAAACGAAGAATTCTATCGTGAACGAGCGAAAACATATCCATTTGAAGATAAAGAGGCTTTAATACGATATCGAAATGCTATAGATTGGATTGATTTTTCAAAAGAGAATTTAGTAATCAGAGAGGTTGGATGTAAATTCTCAGTAATTCGAGATCTTCTCACCAAAATCTCAGAAACCGTTGATTACATTGCAATAGATATTGACGAGCCGACTTTGCAAAGAATTCCAGGGTATACACCAGAACAATTTATAAAGCATAATGCAAATACTGGGCTGCCATTCTATGATCGATCAGTAGATTACTTGGTATGCTTAGAGGTAATGGAGCACTTGGAGGATGCAACAAAATTTTTTAACGAAACAGGCAGAGTTTTAAGTAATAAAGGTCGTTTAATCTTATCGGTACCTAATCCATATTGCTGGATGGAGTGCATTGGTAATGTTATGAAAAATGAAGATGTAGAAGGTCATATTTCAACATATACTTATCAAAACATAAATGCATTATCAAAATTTTGTGGTTTCAATTTGATTGATATGAAGGGTACATTTACACGGTTGCCTTTCACAAATAGAATATTTGGGGAATATAAATTGGCACAAACCAATAATATTTTTCTATCTAGGTCATTTATGTTTTTGCTTGAAAAGAATTATTAATCGAAAACTGGCTAAGTATGGAATATATGAGAATAATTAAGAAAAATACTAGATATTGATGAATTCAAAAATATTCATAAAAAGTGTAGCTGCATTAATGTCAGGTACAGTTGCAGCTCAAATTATAGCATTCTCATTTTCGATTATATTAGCAAGAATATACAGCGATCAAGATTTTGGATACTTTTCTGCATTCGTTGGCGTTCTCTCAATACTTTCAATTATATCGACAGGAGCATACGATAAAGCTTTGATGTTCGCTGGTTCGTCACGTCGTGCGTTGTCAATAATATTATTAGTTTTATTAATAGCATCTATACTTTCTTCTGCTGTTTTTGCCGGGGGGGGCATTTTAAAATTATTTTCTGTTGAATTACCATTTGGCTTCGGTTACGTTGACAGTATAATATTGTTGCCATTTGCAATTATATTTTTGGCTTCGTTTCAAGTTTTTAATTATAGTTCACTTAAATCCGGTGAAATACGATCGCTATCATGGTTGAAAGTTGGGCAGGCCATTGTTACAGGATGCGTTCAGTGCGTCGGAGCATTGGTAGGTATGAAGTTTATTGTATTTGGCTATGTGGCTGGATTCATAATTTATATACCATTATTATATAAAAAAATTAAAAATCTCAAAGATTACAGAAAAAGAAAAATTAAAGAAGCTACGATTGCAACAGCTAAGAAATATAGACACTATCCTTCATATGTATGCCCAAATGAATTAGTGGATGTAGCTTCGCATCAAATACCTCTTTTAATAATAGGTTTATTGTACTCTGTGTCTACCCTCGGTCAATATGGTTTTGCGCAAAGGATATTGGCAGCACCAGCAGCATTTGTTGGTCAATCTGTTGGTCAGGTATTTTTTAAAAGTATAAGCGATAAAAAAATAACAGCATCCGGTATGCAACGGCTAATGATCAGAGTATGGGTAGTGATGGGCTTAATTGGTACAATCCCTTTTTTGCTGCTTTTTTTAATTGGCGAAAATGTTTTCGTATGGTTATTTGGTTCTGGCTGGAGTGATGCTGGTAAAATGGCAGAGATACTCGCAATACTTTTATTTTTTCGATTTGTTAGTTCGCCAACAAGTACAATTTATTACAAACTAGGTCTTGTGCGAGAACAGTTTATATTTTCAGTAATGGCCTTTGCTGTAAGACTAACACCATTTATTTTTGTAGAATTTGAATATTCAATTTTCGTAATAATAATGATGCAAGTGATTGGAGAGATATGCATAATTTTGCTATTTAATCTCGTTGCTTTTTTAAAACTAAAAAAATTAAAACTTAATATAAATTAATTAAATTTTGAATGTGATGGACAAAAATAAATCAAAATTGCATGTTTTAATAATTCCATCCGAACATTTTATTACAGAATGGTCACCCCTAGGAGGGATCTTTCAGTTAGACCTGGCACGCGGCCTACGACTTGCAGGCAATGAGGTAGGAATTTTGTCGGTTGGTAGATACCCTAAATCAATGATTTTTCTTGAAAAAAAATATAACAAATATGAAGCTATTGATGGAGTGAATGTTGTGCGTAATTACATTCAGTTCCCATTGCCATTTAATTTAGTTGGAAATCGTATATACACGTGGCTATTTACTAAAATGGCAAATAGAATCTATGATGAATACGTTGCCAGAAATGGTGAACCAGATATAATTCATGCGCACAATTTTCTTTATGCCGGATGCGTTGCTGCAAATATTTCAAAAAGAAGAAAAATACCATTTGTTGTAACAGAGCACTCTAGTGCAGCTTTTACTAATGGTATAAGTGCGCCAACATTGTCCAGACTGAAAGCGATAGCTGAATTTTCAAGCGGTGTTAGCGCTGTGAGTAAAAAATTCTATAATGTATTAAAAGAAAAGTTGAATTTGAATTTTAATAACTTTAATATAATCCCTAATGCATTGCCAAAAGAGTTTGAAGATTTGCCAATATTTGATAAAACAGCGCAAAGCGGCCAAAAATTTGTATTTATAAATGTAGCTGAACTTATCCTTATTAAAAATCAGCAGCTCCTATTACAAGCTTTTGCAAAAGGTTTTAAAAAAACAAATACTTGTTTAAAGATAATTGGAGACGGTCCTTGCAAAGCTGATCTGATTAATTTAGTAAATGATTTAGGTATATCGAGTCAAGTGGAGATGCTGGGCCGATTAAACCGAACACAAGTGCGTGAACACATGAGACAATCGGATTCTTTTGTATTCTCAAGTGATGCTGAAACTTTCGGAGTTGTTTTGATTGAAGCACTTTCGCAGGGCCTCCCAGTCGTTTCTACTGATTGCGGTGGCCCGTCGGATATTATTACCAAAAATAATGGTATTCTTACTCAGCCAAAGAATTTGAAAGAATTGACAGACGCAATGTGTGTAATGAGAAATCAACGTGCTCAGTTTGATAGTTTGGCAATTGCCATTGAATGTCATAACAAATATGGAAAAACAAGTATAGCAAAACAATACATTAATTTTTACCTTAAAGCAATTTCAGAATTTAAGTGATGCAAAATAAAAATACTAAACTATGTCAAATTTTATAAAGGCACTTATCACAACAGGATCGATAGTATTCCTTATGGGTTTTGCTATACATATTCATAATTCAGCTCTTAGTGGTGTTAACATTATTTCTATTTTGTTGCTTCCATTCATAATTTATTCAATTTTGAAAAAAAAATATACCTCAACTGGTTGGCTTGCTATTTTTGCATTCGTTCTACTTATTATTTTTTCAACTATTGTCGTATTTTTAGATGCAAGCTCTGCAAATTTAAAATTATTGAGGGGCGCATTGGTAGCATCAGCAGCAGTTTGGGGCTCGGCTTGGTTGATTAAATATCATACAGATCTTGTTCCTAATGTTCTTTACTATACATTATTGGTCGCTGCGATTATTGGTATACTCCAGATTTCCTATTTATTGACTGGACTCGGTATAGATCCTGCTCAACAATTTGGCGATGAAACATTCTATCTTAATGCTCGAACATTGATGGGTGTCCCTTCAATATTTGGAAACCCTAATGATTTCAGTGTATTTTCATGTCTTATATTTCTATTCTTTTTGTTCAATAAGACTAAGTTTACTGTTTCAATAGTGCTTGCGTTATTCTGTATTTTTATTTCGGGTAGTAAAACTGCAATTTTAATTGCTATTTTTGGTTTGTTGGTTCGGGGCGGCATTGGATTAAAAATTATAATTTTGTTTTTTATTTTTATTGTTGGTATTTATATAAAATCAGCTGAATTCCAAGGCTTTGATCTATATGCCGTTGACCGCACACTATTTACTATTATCGAGTTATTATCTGGATCTGTTGATATTAATTCATCCGTTGCTGTCCGTTATGAATCTTGGCTTTATTTTTTTAGTGAATATTATAGATTTATTTCAGGGTCGTTTGTGGCGGGTGAAGTGTTTCCGCAATTTGTTAATGCAAGATTTGATACTTCATTGATTGCTTTAAATCCGCATAGTTTTATTATTGAGTTGCATGCACTATTTGGTTTTGGTGGGTTCTTGATTTTTGCCTTATTATTTATAGCAACATACAAATCAATGTCATTTAATTATTTAAATTTACCTTTTTATTATATTTTTTCTTCTATTTTTCTTTTGGTTAATGTTTCTTCTAGTATTTTGGGTTCTGGTTCAACTTATGCGCTCATTGCAATATTGGCCATCCGGCCATTATCAGCTTATTCGTTTAAAAATTATCACTCAAGGTTTGATTTAAATCTTGAATTTATTAACTTTAAAAATTCACGGAACAAACGTTGATCTCAATCATTGATTATAATATTGGAAATATCACTGCTGTTGTTAATATGTTGCAGCGATTGGGTATTGCATGTAAGGTTGCAACCTGTGAAGCTGATATTGAAAAGTCAGATCGAATTATTTTGCCTGGTAATGGATCTTTTGATGCTTGTATGCAGAATTTACGAGCAACTGGCTTTATTCCAGTACTTGAAAGTCAGGTCTTAAAATTAGGTAAACCCCTGCTAGGAATTTGTGTGGGCGCTCAAATGCTTGGTCATGGTAGTGCTGAGGGTGTTGAATCTGGTCTGCGCTGGATGGACATGAGAGTTGAACGTTTCCCTAGTCTGCCAAACTTACGCGTACCGCACATGGGCTGGAACCAAGTTACACCAAGTCAAAACGAGCATCAGATTACAAAAAATATGTCGGTCGATACGAGGTTTTATTTTGTACACAGCTATTATATGCAACCTGGGGACCCTGCCGATATTCTATTGCATACTAATTATGGAGTTGATTTTGCTGCGGGTGTTGCGCATCGTAATATTATGGGTGTTCAGTTTCACCCAGAAAAGAGCCATCGCTTTGGCAAGCAATTGCTTTCTGCCTTTGCCAAATGGGAGGGTTAATGTTTCAAGCGCGTGTAATCCCCAGTTTGCTGTTGCGTGGTAATGGTTTAGTAAAAACCAAAAAATTTAAAGATGCTGTTTATATTGGAGATCCAATTAACGCTGTACGTATTTTTAGTGATAAAGAAGCAGACGAAATTGTAATTTTAGATATTGATGCTTCGCGACTAGGTTGTGAACCGAATTATGAATTGATTGCTGAGATGGCGGGTGAGGCCTTTATGCCTGTTAGCTATGGTGGGGGTATCCGAACTTTGGAGCAAATCCGCCGTTTGATACGTTCTGGGGTTGAAAAGGTAGTCATCAACTCATTGGCGACCGAATCAACCGACCTGATTCGTGACGCGGTGAATGTGTTTGGCGCGCAAGCGATTGTCGGTGGCGTTGATGTTCGGCATAAAATGCTTGGTGGTTATTCGGTTGTTGCTAAATCAGGGACAGTCACGACACGTCTGAATTTGCAAATGCATATCCAAGCCTTGGTTCAGGCGGGTGTTGGTGAGCTATTCATCAATGATATAGACAGGGATGGAACGATGGCAGGGTACGATTTGGATTTAGTCCGAGCTGTTTCCAAAGCGCCTGTATCTGTTGTGGTCTGTGGTGGTGCAGGGACTATGCAACATCTAAGTGAGGCAGTGCATGAAGGAGGTGCATCGGCCGTTGCGGCGGGTAGCATGTTTGTATTTCATGGCAAACACCGCGCTGTTTTGATCAATTACCCCAAAGCGGATGATCTTGTGAAAGTATTTAGAGAATGAATCAACTGAATTACCAATGTTGCAGTCGCTGTGTTATGGACACTTCTGATCCGGAAATTTCATTTGATCCAAATGGTGTTTGTAATCATTGTCGGCAGTTTGATGAGCGTGCACAACGGGAGTGGTTTCCAAATGATGAAGGGGCCCGCCGTTGGAATATTTTGGTAACGCAAATGAAAGTAAATGGACATGGCAAAGAATATGACTGTATTTTAGGTTTGAGTGGTGGCGTTGACAGTTCTTACCTGGCACTTAAAGTGTATGAGTCCGGCCTAAGACCTTTAGTCATGCACGTAGATGCGGGTTGGAACACGGAGCTTGCAGTTGCCAATATTGAGGCAATTGTCAAATATTGCGGCTTCGACTTGCATACACATGTGGTCGACTGGGAGGATATGCGCGATTTGCATTTGGCCTATATGCGTGCAGCTGTTTCGAATCAAGATGTTCCTCAGGATCATATTTTCTTTGCCAGCCTTTATCATTTCGCAACGACTAATGGAATTCGACACATTTTGTCTGGTGGTAATTTAGCCACTGAAGGTATATTTCCATCCACTTGGCATGGCAGTGCTATGGATGCCATTAATTTGAAAGCCATACACAAAAATTTTGGTGAACGTAAATTGAACCATTACAAAACAATCAGTTTTTTTGATTGTTATATTTGGTACCCATTCATTAAAAAAATGCGTACGATCAGGCCTTTGAATTACATGGCATACGACAAAGCCGAAGCTTTGATTGAGTTACAGACAAAAGTTGGATATAAGCCGTATCCGAGAAAACATGGTGAATCTCTTTTTACCAAATTATTTCAAAATTATTATTTACCTAAAAAATTTGGTATGGATAAGCGGCGGCCGCATTTCGCGAGCTTGATTGCTTCAGGCCAAATGACGCGTGATGCGGCTTTGGCTAAGCTCGATGAGCCGCTTTACGATCCTGCTGAGCTGGAAATAGACATTACATATTTCTGTAAAAAGCTTCGCACGACTCGACAGCAATTCGATGCGCTGATGAAAGTGCCAACGCATCATTACAGCGATTTTCCTAATTGGGATGGTCGGTACCAAAAACTCAAGCGCCTACAAACCTTGGTAACCAAACTCCTAGGGCGTGAGATCAAAGTTTACTCATAATGAAAATTGCCCACCTCACCTCTGCCCACCCGCGCAGTGACATCCGGATATTCGGGAAGATGTGCCGGTCTTTGGTGGCTGCCCATTACAAAGTTTCGCTGGTGGTGGCAGATGGCTTGGTTGATGAAACAAGAGATGGGGTGAGTATTTACGACGTTGGCGCATCCAATGGTCGTTTTGACCGCATCAAAAACGCACCAAACCGCGTGTTTGATAAAGCCATCTCGTTAAATGCAGACCTGTATCACCTGCACGACCCCGAATTGATCCCGATTGGCCTCAAGCTCAAGCGCATGGGCAAGCGGGTGGTGTTCGATTCTCACGAGGATGTGCCCAAGCAGTTGCTGGGCAAGCCTTACCTCAATAAGCCAGCGCTGTGGGCGCTATCCAAGTTGTTTGGCGTGTTCGAGTCATGGGTTTGCAGGCAATTTGATGGCGTGATTGCCGCCACGCCCTTCATCCGAGACAAGTTTTTGGCGATCAATCCCAGGTCTTTGGACATCAACAACTTCCCGTTGTTGGGCGAGTTGGATGCCCAAGTGACTTGGGCTGATAAAGCCGCTGAGGTGTGTTATGTGGGCGGTATTGGTAGCATTCGTGGCATTTCTGAGGTGGTTCAGGCCATGGGCCTGGTGCAAAGTGGTGTGCGCTTGAATTTGTGTGGCCGCTTTTCCGAGCCTATGGTGGAGCAGGCTTGCAAGGCCATGCTAGGCTGGCAGGCGGTCAATGAACACGGTTTTGTGGACCGCGCTGGGGTGCTGCGCCAAGTGTTGGGCAGATCGGTTGCGGGGTTAGTCACTTTCCACCCGCTGCCCAATCACATCGATGCTCAGCCCAATAAAATGTTTGAGTACATGTCGGCTGGCATTCCGGTGATCGCCTCTGACTTCCCACTGTGGCGCGAGATCGTGTTGGGCAACCAGTGCGGCCTGTGTGTGAACCCGATGGACCCCGCTGCCATTGCCAAGGCCATTGACCATCTGGTGCAGCACCCGGATGAAGGCCGTCGAATGGGTGAAAACGGTCGACGCGCTGTGCTTGAGCGTTACAACTGGTCGATGGAAGAGGTCAAGTTGTTAGCTTTTTACAAGCAAATTTTGCAGAGCTGAATGACGGTTTCGCGAAAGTTTACTGGTGTGGGCAGGCTGTGTCTATGGCTGGCTCTGTGGGCTTGGTCGGGCCTTGTCTTTGCGCAAAAGCCTGAGCTTGCAAACGCCAGTTGCCAGGGGCCTTTGGCGCAAAAGACTTGGCAGCTTTGGGACGATGCAGGACAAGCCTGGGCTCAACAAGTTTTGCAGACACGCTTGTTGGAGCGGGGCGACACCTATGTGCTGTATGACCTGCAAACCCTGCACCACAACCTGTTGGCCATGGGCGTGCGCTGCAAGCAGTGGCTACGCGTGCGGCAGTTGGCCCATTTGGCCCAAACCGCATATACACAGCTAGAGCCCGATGCACTCGGCAGCCCATTGCGGCGCTGGGTTTGCCGGGGTGGGGCGGTGTGCAACAGTGTTAACCGCTTGGTCAATACAGAGGTTATGCTGACCAGCGTGCAGTTCTTGGCATTTGCCGCGCACGCAGCCAATGCCCTGCAAGGCCATTCCAAGGCCACGCCCGCCGACCAGCAATTTGCCTTGCAAACCGCACAAGTACTTGCAGAGCATTTGTTGCGCTGGGGCGATGCCAAAGCCGTGCAGGCGCTGCAAGCCAGCCTCAAGGCCACGAGAGATGATGTCAAAGACGGATCGTCTCGCTACTTCCTCACCGACAAGGTGCTGTGGCAGTTGAGCATATATGCGTATTTGGCGGGCATGTTGCAGCGCGACGCGGCCATGCAGCAGGCCTTGAGCCTGACGCCCGAACAGTGGGTGCAATTGCGCAAGCATGCGGGGGCTTTGGCTGGGCTGGTAAAGCATCGCACGCAATTGACCAGCACACCCACGCCGGGTGGTGTACCCATCCAAGTGGCCGATCTGGACGCCGGGTTTTGGCGGCATTACAAAGACAACCGCTACGCCGCCGATGAGGCACCCGACAAACCCGCCATTTGCGAAACCGACGCGCAAGGCAAGCGCCGTGCCGTGATCAAACGCCCACATGACACGCTGCCGCTGCGCCAAGACATTGGCTGGGACTTGAGCCACGCCCGGCGTTTGGTGCACTTTTTTGACGCCATCGACAGCCAAAGTGTTGCCATGCAAAAGGTGTGGCAGCTGCCGATGGAGGTATTACCCAGCCAAGCGGTCATGAAGGCCTTTGCGCAGCAGTTGCATCGCTACGTTTGGAATCAGGACGCGCAGCGCCCTTTGTTTGCCAACTATTACAGCGGTGCCAACGGCTGGTACCGCGTGGCCTATGACAACGGCACTGGCCGCTGTTCGGAGGGCTACCCGCCGCATGGTTTGACGGACTCGTTCCCAACGGGGGGCTTTGTCACCTGGGGCCAGTGGGTGCCACAGCTCGGGGTTTTGGGTTGGCAGCTGCTCGCTTTGGCCGAGTCCACCCAGCCCGAAGACCTCGACTTCATGTCGCGCTACTACCGGGGGTTGACGCCTGATGCATCCCCCCAAGTTTTGCGGCTTCAGCAACTCATGTTCTGGCCCACCTTGGTTCAGCAGCCCTGATTGACTTCTCTTGCATTGACAGAAACCATGAAAAAAATTGTCACCGTCTTAGGTGCACGCCCACAGTTCATCAAGGCCAGCGTGGTCTCGCACGCCATGCGCCAATCGGGCCAATTGCAAGAGGTGCTGGTGCACACCGGCCAGCACTTTGATGCCAACATGTCCGATGTCTTCTTTGAAGAGTTGGGCATGAACAAGCCAGATCACTTTTTAGACATTCACGGCGGCGGGCATGGTGCCATGACGGGCCGCATGCTCGAACAGGTTGAAAAAGTCTTGTTGGCCGAAAAATCCGACGCCGTGTTGGTCTATGGTGACACCAACTCCACCCTGGCCGGTGCTTTGGCAGCGGCAAAGTTGCACATTCCGGTGGCGCACGTCGAGGCGGGTTTGCGCAGCTTCAACATGGCCATGCCGGAGGAAATCAATCGCATCTTGACAGATCGCATTTCGCACTGGCTGTTTACCCCTACGGAAGTTGCAGCTCAGCATTTAGTGCGCGAAGGCTTCACGGTGAATCAGATCATTCCGGTGGGGGATGTGATGTACGACGTGGCACTGCATCACGGTATGAGGGTAAGTGCGCATGGCGGCTTATTGCAATTCCTTGAATTGAAACCGAAAAGCTATCTGCTCGCCACCATTCACCGCGCAGAGAATACGGATCACCCGCAAAGGCTGGCGGCCATCGTAGATGCATTGAAGGCGACAGGTCAAACCTTGCCTGTGGTGTGGCCGCTACACCCGCGCACACGTGAGGTGTTGCGCCAAGCTGGCCTACTAGATGAACTGTCGCGTAAGGTTATGCTCATTGAGCCGGTGGGCTATATGGATATGGTCCAATTGGAAAAATACGCGGCACTAATTGCAACAGATTCTGGCGGCGTGCAGAAGGAAGCTTTTTTCTATCAAGTTCCGTGCGTAACATTACGCGATGAAACCGAGTGGATTGAACTTGTTTCAGCAGGCTGGAATCGTTTGGTGCCTCCATTATCAGGGCAGGCTATAAGCTCCGCAATTATTGCTTCAATTGGTTCAACAGGCTTAAAAATACAGCCTTATGGTTCAGGCAATGCTGCAAAACTTTTAGTCGATAGATTAGTTCTTGATTTAGCAGCATGAAAACATTACCTCGACTGTCTATTCTGATTGCTGTTCGAAACGAGGGCGCTTATCTTGCTCGTACTCTTGAAGGGATTTGCGATCAGCTGGACACTGTTGTTGATTTTGAAACACTCGTGATTGATGGCGGGTCAAACGATAATACTCGAGAGGTCATAAATCAATTTATTGACCGATTGCCTGGCCTAAGGTTGCTACCAAATCCCAAAATTCTGGCAGCCTCGGGTTGGAACATTGGACTTGCTGAAGCCAAGGCACCTGTTGTTTCAATATTGAGTGGGCATGCAAAGTTACCCAAAGGCTATCTTGCACATATGCTCAAAATACTTACAAGCATGCGAGCAGGTGTAGGTGTGAAAGCTTTACCGGTAGGTGTTGACGATAAAAGTCAGTTGATAGCTCAGGCATTTTCTTCGCCACTTGGAAACGGAGGTGCTTCATTCATGGCTAACAGGGCCGCAGGTCCTGTGGAGTCAATCGCTTTTGGTTGCTATTGGAAAGACACTTTGAAAGAGATAGGTGGATTTGATGAGGTTATTTACCGGGGGCAGGATTGGGACTTGAATCTGCGCCTGCGGCTGGCTGGCTACACACTTTGGCTTGATCCAGAAATGCATATAGAGTACATCACGCGGTCCGACTTCAAGAAATTATGGCGTCGTCAATACTTGTCTGGTTATTGGAAGTATTTTATTCACCGCAAGAATAAACAACCCTTTTTACCTAGGCACTTAATTCCTGGCGTGTTTGTTGGCGTGTTGTTTTCGACAGTATTTTTATCATTTTGGTGGCCATACTTAATTACTCTCACAGCAATGTGCTTGCTATCGCACGTTCTTACTTCGCTGTGGCAGCATCAGAGATTGCGTTTACCCCTAAATAGTTTCTTAATGTTTTGGTGGACTGTATTTATTATCCATTTTTCGTATGGTTTGGGCTTGTTGGTAGGTCTCATCAAACCGCAAACTGCAGGAGAAAACACATAACTGATTAACCGCACTATAAATATTTTGGGCGAATATTGACATATTGCATTCGATTAAAGTGTAAGACGACTACGATGAAGTGACCACTGTGCATTTAAAATTTTCATGGCAAGTTAGTCCCGTACCCGACAAATTAACAAATGGCTGCGCAACGTTTCTACTTCTGACTCCTTTGCAAAAGGTGACGACAAGCCTGTTAACAAGTAAACCCAACTTTTAATCCAAAAATAGCAGCAATTTTTTCTAATGTTTCAACCGTAGGGTTGGCCGTACCCGCTTCTATTTGTTTGAGTGATTGCACACTGATGCCACGGTGTTTAGAAAATTCGGTTTGAGTGAGCCGGCTCATTTTTCGCATGGTTACCACTGCTTCTTGAATTGTCAATGTCCCTGCCGCGATGTCTGCGTAAAACTGCTCTCTTCGTGCGGCTGATTCAATTGGGGAAATGGATTTTTTGACGCGCTTATCCATGGCTTGATCCTTTGATGTCTTGCAACTGCCGGGCCTGGGCTTCGATGGACTTGGCGCATTGGGCGAGGACATCTTCGTCAACACCGCAGTCTCGGGTAATCACATCAAGGCGACCCACTGTTTCAGAAAATTGGACTAACTCAGCGGCAATCCATTCGCGTTCTGGCTCAGGGATATCGAGTTGTTCGATGATTTGTTTCCAGTCCGCTTGCCTGACTTCTTGCTTATCTCTCCAATGGCAACTGCGAGAAACGACCTCTGGGTCTTTAAACATAGGCGCGAAGTCAAAGAGGGGAGTGAGCTGAATAAGGCCTTCGGGGGTGCGTTGTACGGCCGTATTTCTGGCGTGGTTGTCCGTGTTGCGAAGGGCGAGGTTGAGTACATCGCGCTTGATGAACTCCATGGTTTCGCCCGCTGTGTCGGTAACCACTCGGCGGATACCTGCCAATAAAGTTTGCTGGGAATGCGCCATACCGAAACCACGTTGTCCAATGATACTGGCGAGGCTTTCTTGATGGAGGTGGTGTACCCCACTAACTCCAGGCGTTACTTGTCGATCAAACCTTCGAACAAACAACATTTCACCGCGTAAAACAGGTGCATATTTGCACCTTAAGCCTACTGCGTCAGCAACCTTTAAGTAGGCGGCCTCGTTGCGCAATACTGCGCGGTCTTCATCGCTTTTACCGCGTGGCAATTTAACGAGCCAATGCTCGCATGCCAATTCATCTGGTAGTGCCATGTCTGCAAACCAACGCCCATGGATATCCGTGGTTAATAAAAACTTGGGTGCAACACCTTGAACCCCTGTGGTTCCTGTGGCAAGCTTGGAATGCACTGAGATGTGGTTGAGGAACTCATCGGTGCGGTGGGTGATGTCATCCAAACTGATTCCGTCTTTGAGTTGGGGGTCAGGATTTTTCTTCGCCTCTTGGTTATAAAAATCCATTGCCGTGCTGATGCGTAAACACCCGATCGGATTGAATGCCCCAGCCATTACAAGCGGCATGATCATTTCGTCACTGTCTGAGAGATTCAAAGCAGAGAGTAAAAACTTACGCCCTTTGCCTTGGGGAACGAGGTCATACAAAAAAGAAGGGGGACGATGATCAGCTTCAAAGCCCATCGCGCCTTGCACCCTAGGCGCTGGCCTCAAACCTACCGGCATGGTCAAGGACACGGGCAGATTGATATCTCCAAAGACATAGCTGTCTAAGTAACTGAAGCGAACGCGGTCGTGGCTTAACGCCTGCATTTCTGCAGCCTGATGCCAGATGCCGGCGTGATGTAGTTCTAGGATGGCTGTTGTTGGATAATTCATTTGTTTATTTTAGTAGACTATTAACCAATATTTATACTAAATTAGTATATTTAAATAGACTAAAAATATCTTCCGAAGAATTTGTGCCAATATTTGGCTTGATCGTGCTAATATTTGGCATGACATTAAGTTCCGCACTCTTTACAGAAAGTCAATCTCGGCTTTTCCTTTGGCTTTTTGGGCAACCTGAAAGGGCTTACCACCTAAGTGAGTTACGCCGACTCACAGGTTTAGGCAGCGCATCCCTTCAGCGCGAACTCAATAGCCTTGCAGAAGCTGGGTTGGTAAATTCCAAGGCTGTGGGCAACATGCGGCAGTTCCAGGCCAACCCCTTGTCTCCGATATTCAATGAGCTGGTAGCGCTTACCGATAAAACCCTTGGTGTGGTTCCATTGTTACGCACCGCGCTGATGCCCTTAACCCCTGATTTGTTGGCCGCTTGGATATATGGATCAATTGCAAAACAAACAGATACCGCTCATAGTGATATTGATGTCATGCTGGTTGGCAGCAATTTATTACTGGGACGTGTACTGCCTTATTTGGAGCCTGTGCAAGCTCAATTGGGCCGTAAGATTAATCCAAACTGTTTTACACCTGAGGAGTTTGCAAGGCGGCAAGCCGAACCCGATTCCTTTGTTAACCGTGTATTGTCGCAACCTACTCTGAAGTTAATAGGTGATATCAATGACCTTGCCCGCGTTGGATAACTTAGTCCGGATCGGACAATTAAAGGTCGAGCCGCGTAATGCGCTCGAAATTGAACGAATGCTTCGCATGACCGGCAAATCGTTTGAGAGTATTCGACGCAGCCCATTTAAAAAGAAATTTAGCCGAGTATGAGGGCTATCTTGGCGTGGAAGAGTCGACTATCGGTGAGCTGTGTGATTGGGTGCCAAGTCTTATTTCGGATGTAGAAGCTTTCCGCTTCTAGTGACAAATAAGTGCTTATCCATAAATAGCCAATATTACAGCGGTCATGCATGTTTCGTACCGGCACGGTGTTTCATTGATCTAGCGCAAGCTTTTTGCGAATGGCCGCTCGGGGCTTCGATGATTTCAAATCAGTGTCACATTCGAATTTCACACTGGTGTCACATTCATTTTTCCAAAAGGAGTCAGAAGTGAGCCAATTTATAGACCAAGTTCGTACCCTGCAATGGGATGACCATCGCTACTACCACCAAAGTCGGATTAATCAAACATTGCACTTGATCAGTGCGGTGAGCTTTTTGGTGGCCTACGGACTGCTTTTTGTAGACCCTGCACTGGCCGGGATCGTAGGTTGGGTTGTGGGCATGGTAACGCGGCAGTCAGGCCACATCTTTTTTGAACCCCGGACTTTTGATGCGATCAATGGTGTTTCTGATGCCCACAAAGAATCCATCAAGGTCGGGTACAACATGCAGCGAAAAGCCATTTTGATCGGCGTTTGGCTGTCTATTCCCGTGGTTCTTTGGTTGAGCCCTGATGTGTGGGGCCTGATTAAACCCGCCATTGGAACCCAAGCCTATTGGCACGACGTTGGCTTGGCGTGGTTGGCATTGGGGATTGCAGGCGTGAGCCTCCGAACCGTTCACCTGTTTTTTATTCGCAGCCCTTCATGGGGTTTGGCTTGGGCAGCCAAAATTTTGCTAGACCCTTTTCATAACGTGGCCATTTACTGGCGCTCGCCTATCGCATTGATACACGGAGAAATGCTGGATCCTATCAATGGAGAGGTAAAAAATTAAAAAATACTATACTAATTATAAAAATACTTATGAAAGGGAGAGGTTATGTCGTCAGTCCAATTCGCTAAGAACCTTGTCAACGAAGCCCCAAACAGTCAGTTTGCCAAGGTGCTCGAAAATTTGGTTTTATCACTCGAGTCGGAAAAGTCCTTTGGTCTCCAACAGTTGTATGACTTGAGTCGCTCGGAATTTGATACTGCGATTGAAATAATGAAGGATTGGCGAATCTCTCGTTTCTATTTAGGAAATGCCAAATGCTTCGACGCTACGGACAAGCATCAAAACTAGGCGGTTTTTTATGACCGCCTAGGTCCTTTAGATGTCCTCTATTTCGTCGGATCCTTGGACGTCCATCACTGCAATTTCGGCGTACTGCACAGCATTGAGTTGGTGGCGATAGGCGCTGAAAGCGTGCATGTCAGTCGCAGTCTGATCGCCGCTTTCATAGGCCGATGCCGCTAGTTCATGCTCTTTGGCCGCTTGGTTAAAGTGGTACGCCGCCATACGGTGGCTTTCGGAGGGGTTTTCATATTCGTCTTCAAATTCTCCGACGATCTCCGGGTGATTTTCCTGGTGTTGCTGTGTCATTGAAATGCTCCTAAGGGTTAAGGTTGACGAGAGAAACTGGTGTCCTATTCACCAAGTGCTTTGTAGTATTTATTTGTGTCAGCCTAATGAACAATTGCACAGCAAGGGCTTCATCAACTTGCAATAAGCACGCTGTCAAATAGGTTCATACATACAAAGGTCATGCATGTTTAGATCCCCTTCGATTTCTGAACACCACCTGATTCAAACCGAAACCGGGTCTCGAAAATTAGCCTATACCGTCAGTGGAGATCTGTCGGCAGCCAAAGTCTTTCTTTGTTTACCAGGCCTTCTAGAGACGCGAGCCAACTTTGAGCCTTTGTTGGCAATGGCACAGAGTCACGAAAATTGCTGCTGGATCAGTTTGGATTATTGCGGCCGAGGCGACTCAGACCCGTTGGACCCGTCGATGAACTACTCAATGTCGGTTTATTTAGCCGATATTGAAGTTTTTTTGGCTGAATCGGTATTCACAAAAAAACCAGTCACAAGAAAAAAGTTTTTTCTTGTGGGGACCAGCATGGGCGGGATTTTGGCTATGCAACTGGCAAAGAAACTGGGCAAGAAAATACACGGACTGATTCTTAATGATGTTTCACTGAGCCTGTACTGGTCATCTTTGTACGGTTTGTATACGCAGTTTGACATGGTAAAAAAAGACAAGGGCTTTAGCGCAGAGGCGCTTGGAGTAGAGCCTCGTGCAGTGAAAAACGTTCAGTCACCTGCACATTTTGATTTGCATTACGAATTTGATTTGCTTGGCATGCATTTTCACCAACTCATGAAAGGCTTTGATGGGCCAGTTTTGCTGGTTCACAACTCTCACAGCAACTTGTGCCCCACTGAAATAGCGCAACAAACGAAAAGACACGTTCCCCATATAAAAATTTTTACAGTCCAAGGGCAAGGCCATCCTGTAGATTGGAGTTCTGAGGTTTGCGAGTGGATCAGTCAAGCCGTGGGCTTAAAGGAAGTTAATTCTGTGGGTCCCGTTCCTGAATTACATGTGAAGCAGGAACCGACACCAGCCGCCGCAGCTGATAAGGAAAGTTGTGCTGTTGTGTTGGTTTCAATACCCCAGCCAGAGACAACTCCCCAGGAGTTTCAATGGCTGAAATCCCCATGGGCACAGTTGAAAAATACGTTGAATCTTTCCCGAATTTTTCGATTGCAAAAAAATTAGTAAATCTCAGGAACAAACATCTCCGAGGGGACTTGTTGGCGGATGTAGTCTTCATGGCGAACACGCGCAGGCAAAATAATCGGCTGGTGGGGAACTTCTTCGTAGGGCATTTGTTCCAGCAAGTGGTGGATGCAGTTCAATCGAGCCTTCTTCTTATCTACCGCTTGAACAATCCACCAAGGCGCCTCTGGGATGTGGGTTCTGTCGAGCATGACTTCTTTGGCGGCGGTGTAGTCTTCCCAGCGCTTGCGCGACTCCAAATCCATGGGGCTGAGTTTCCATTGCTTGAGCGGGTCGTGGATACGGCCTAAAAATCGGGAGTGCTGCTCTTCATCCGAAATGGAGAACCAATATTTAATCAGTTGAATTCCCGAGCTGATGAGCATTTTTTCAAATTCAGGCACTGTGCGAAAAAATTCTTCGTATTGATCATCAGAACAAAATCCCATGACCCGTTCTACCCCTGCGCGGTTGTACCAGCTTCTATCAAAAAGAACGATTTCGCCCGCAGCGGGAAGGTGAGAGACGTAGCGTTGGAAGTACCACTGGGTTTTT
>Ga0209768_10000595_pt1 | contig 24124 bp, 27 predicted proteins | sample LauGreSBDMM110SD_3_FD_187564 | JGI IMG/M metagenome (GOLD analysis project Ga0209768, IMG submission 187564) | Freshwater lake microbial communities from Lake Michigan, USA - Sp13.BD.MM110.SD (SPAdes) (version 2) | ecosystem: Environmental > Aquatic > Freshwater > Lake | place: Lake Michigan... | reverse complement strand
GCATTTGAGAAAATATTAGGATTAATTACACCACATTCTTTACCTTCGATTAATCCCTTAATCCTTGATAAAAAACTTCTTTTATAATATGCGTTATTTTATTAAAAGACTATGAATTTAAAACCAGCCCATAACAGCGTGCAAGCGCAACCCTCTGGGTATGAGCCTACACGCGAAACGTTATGGGCAAGTTTAAAAAAATCAGATAATTAATTATAAGTTATTATATATCATTCAAGGACTTGTAAGCTTAGAAGACAAGCAAGACCACATTTTTATGCACCTAATTGAAAGTGCAAAATTTAACAAGAATAAAGACAAAGTTTATTTAGGCGTTCCAGGAAATCTTGTTGCTTATGCTTGCAAGGTTTCAGTAGACAAAGGATATCAAGGATTTCTTGCCTTTGACGCTAAAACAGCTTTAATTAAACATTATCAAGAATCACTTTATGCAACTCATTTTCGTGGACTGAGAATGTTCATTGAAACAGAAGCTGCATTAAGATTAATTTCAAAATATTTTAAATCGTAAAAAAATGGGACTAATTAGAGAACCGAAAAATGTTGACTTTACTGTCCAATCAGAACCATGGACAGCACTTGAACTTCGTGATTTTAGGAAGCTAATGAATGAAATTAAAGCAAAGAATTCTAAACCGAAATTGAAAGTATTGACTAAAAAGAAAAAGGTTGCTGCATAGTTTCTTCTGCAATTATTGATAACCACAGCATGCCCTACTAGTTATAACACGGGTTTGGCAAAAGTGGCGGTTCAGTGCACCGCAGACACATTTTTGGTTAATCAAAGTTTGATTCTCTGCATCAACATTTGTGGTGAAAATCGCCACCTTCGCCAAGCCCGAAACCGTTATGGGCAAGTTTAAAACAACATAGTGGTTCAAGGCAGGCTGACCACCTAAAGTGACAGACAAAAAAGTGGATACAAGAAAACCACAATAAAAAACAGGGAGAAATCTGAAAATCCATAAGAGTAAGAATAAAATTTTAAAATAAACAAAAATGGCTCAAGAAATATATAAACACGATGCCTTACTTCACTTGTTGTGGGCAGTAGCGTGTGCGAATTCAACAACAGACGATGAAAAATATGGCGCAGTATCAAGTGTTGAAGATGAGTATTATGAAAAAGTTAAGAAAGCTGAAGGAATAAATATTTCATTTGGTGAAATTGCTGATAAACGTAAAGCATTAAGAAAAAGCATTGGAACCGATGGGATAGTAAATGAGGCACTAAAAGCAACAAATGGATGTGGAAGAGAGTGGCGAACAAAAGTATATGGTTATATGTGGAGAATGGCATTAAAATCTTGGGAGGGGGAATATCATTCAGATGGTGACAAATCTAAGGTTTCAGATAATGAATATGCAATCATTAAAAGAGCTAGAGCTTACTTCGGAATAACAGAAGAGGAAGACGATAAGTGCATTAAGCTAACAAAAGTATAGCAACCGACCCATAACAGCACATTTGCAATAGCAGGGCGGAAGTGCTTCATTGTACTTCTGTCCTTTTTTTGTAATTTATTGCGTGTATTAAGCTTTGGTTATTTTAATCCCTGCCATCGCCAATGCGCAAACCGTTATAAGTAATTTTAAACTGATACAGACAATGGACAAAAAAATAATTCTTCATATTCCACATTCATCGATAAAAATACCTTTATATGAAGGTTACCTAGTTGACTCGACTATTCTTGATAAAGAGATTTTAAGATTGACAGATTGGTTTACTGACGACCTTTTTTATTCCGATGAAGACGAAATGATAATAGCTGATTTCTCAAGAATATTTTGCGACCCTGAGAGGTTTACAGATGATTCTCAAGAAGTGATGGCACAATACGGAATGGGCGTATTATATGAGAAAAGTGACAATGGTGAAGAAATTAGAATAGTAACTTCTGAGCTAAAAGAAAAAGTATTGACATCATATTACTGGAAACATCACCATAAATTCAGCCTTGCTGTAAAAAATCAGTTAGACATTAATGGCAAAGCTATAATCATTGACTGTCATTCATATCCTAGCAAACCACTAGAGAGAGACCTTGATAAAAATCCAAAGCGACCAGATTTCAACATTGGCACTGACTCTTATCACACACCTAAAGAATTAATAGATTTATCAATTTCATTTTTTGAAAACGCAGGGTACACATTAGGAATTGATTGGCCATATAAAGGTTCGATAGTTCCATTGGAGTATTACCAAAAGAATAAAAATGTTTCAACCATAATGCTAGAAATTAATAGAGCACTATATTTGAATGAACCAACTAATCAAAAATCTGAAACATATTATCAGTTAAAACAAATTACTAGTGAATACATTAGAACAATTAAAAACAGCTTATAATAAGGGGTTTGCGATTGCAGGGTTTCCTTGCACCGCAGACACATTTGTGGTTAATCAAAGTTTGGTTTTTCAAATCAACATTTAGGTAATGATGAAGTAAGTCGATTAGGTAAATGTGGATAGAGAATTAAAGAGTTTCCAAAATAATTTAATCTTTTTCTCTTTACTTATGTTACAAAATTTTCGAATATCCATTAAAATCACAAAAGTAAAATGGCTCATTTTCATTAAGGCCTTTTATTGAAAGTCTATAGCTACTTTCCCATATACTTTGCAAAAATTCGTTTTTGTCTTCAAATTGTTCATCGAAAGACTTTTTGTTAACTTGAATTTCTATGATAGGGCATGGGTAACCAATTATTTTCCCTTCTTTTATATCAATTGAATCTAAGCCCTGATCAATAAAATTCCAGTTTTCAATTATATCCTCAACATCTTCAAAGGCAGGCATAAAATTCATGCAAGAAAGAATATAATCTTTATTTCGTTTTGCTAATGGTAATAAGCCTAAATCAGGTAATGCACCATCACCTTTTGATAGTATAAATTTAATTTTTAGCTTCATACCTTTTAATAATTAAAATTTATAAGTCAAATTCACGGACAGGATGAACATAGCATTCATTTGTGATTGTTGTAGACGATTGACGGCCTGTATCAAGTTTCATAATAGTTATTATTAGGTTTTTATATTCAGGTCTAATCGATTAGGCAATTAATTTCTGCGTGTGATATGAAATTATAGCTTTATTTTGAATTAGTTAAAAAGTATTTGTATTTTTTAAATATTTTTATTAAATTTAATAAGATTATATATTTTTACTTTATTGATAATCAATTAATTTCTATTATTCACTATAATTTTAAATCATGAAAACAGTAAAAATCGGAAATCAAAATTGGACGGACCATAATTTAGTTTTGACAAGTTATAACAACGGTGATCCTATTCCACTAGCAAAAAATAACACTGAATGGGTTAATTTTAATAAGAAAAAGGAAGGATGTTATTGTTTCTTTGATAATGATGATACGAATGCTTCAAAAGGTCTTTTTTATAATGGTTATGCTGTAATTGACAGCAGAGGCATTGCTCCAAATGGATTTTCTATTCCAACTAGTAGTGATTTTGACGAATTAATTGAATTTGTAAACTCACAAGAAGGAGGATTATTAAACTTACTAAATAAGGTTGGTTGGGATGAGCATTTTGTTGGTACTGAAATTTATGAATTAAATGCTCTTCCATGCGGATTAGTTACAGTTGATATGAAATTTTTAAGTCCGAATGATAGTCTTGCTTTGTGGACTTCATCAAAAGTTGAAAAATACCTAACTGGTTATGAGCTTTCAACATACGTTGACGATGAGGAGGAAGAAGTTTCATTTAGCTCATATAATTATGATATTAGATATGGCTTTAATTTGAGATTAATCAAAAAATAACCCTAATTCTTTACTCTCCAGCCTAACAACTCATAAACCCGCCTTAAATCCTCCCAGAATTCGTTAGAATCTAGAAATTCAGATCCTACAGGTTATTTTTGTTAATAGCTAGGACCCAAAAAAAGCAGGTATTAATGGCCTGCTTTTTTGATTTTAAGTAATTTCTCAAAGACTCCTATTAAATTATAAAATTCCCTGAAATCCTTCCACATTTGGTTAGAATGTAGTTCAACGCAGCTTGCCAATTTCAAATACACATACTGCAAAATATTTAAACGATAGAACTTCAAGTGCATAATAACTTAGTCACTGAAAGCTATAATAGTATTCTCGATACAAAATGAGAATAATATTAAAGACTATATAACATGTTGTCAATATCTGAAAACAATATTAGAATATGAGATTGTATTCTATCTACAAAATAAAATTTGTTCTTTTATTTTTTTGATTGTAAAAAGATTACAATCTCAAAATTTATGTTTGTCTCATACCAATGTTACTCACCTTTAAATCTATTCAGTATGTTCAATTTCAATCAGCCTACCAACGTAATTTTAGATTCCATTGAAAAGATTTATGATTTAACTAAAGATTCTGTAATGAAGGAACTGCTACTAGAAAACTGTTCCCCTTACATTTTAACCCTTACTGATTTTTTTGAGTGCAATCCAGAACAAGCTGTTTTGCTATCCATATTGATTCAAACCCATTTAGAAAATGGAATAGTTAGTACTAAAGAAATACTAGAACATACTGATCTCAGAACTTCTTCTGCACTGTATATAAATCAGGTACTCATTCCTTTAGTAGCGAAAGAATGGATAACGCCAAAAAAAGATGTAAAATCTTACCCTCTTACAGAATACTTTATTAATAATAAATTAATTCGTTCTGTTTTAACTGGTAAATTGGAAATTACCAACACAGTTAAAATAGAAAATTCGTTTCAGTTAATTACTTATTTTCAAACTAAGCTTGTGGAACGAAATAATAAACGTATTTCTTATAGTGACTTTATTAAATCGACCTATGAAATGATAAAAGCTCATTCAAATATAGAAATAGCAGATTTCATTTTAAAAATGGACATAAGTCCAGGGGATGCAACTCATTTTATGTTCATTTGTTTGCAACATTATTTAGGAAATGAGACTTGCGAATACGATACTATTATTAGTGAATTAGCTCCTTCGAAAGAGGAACAATACCAGTTAAGAAATTCTTATAAGTCGGGAACTAATTTCTTATTGACAGCCGGATTATTGAAAGAATCTGTAAATAATGATTTCTTTGGTGGTTTAAGTTTTTTCTTGTCTGAAAAAGCAGTTCATGCATTTGATAAAAATGCAGTTGTAAAAAACAGATTACCCGAAGGCATGCTTACACAACTAAAGCCTGCAAGTATCGTGGAAAAGAAACTCATTTTCGAAAAAAATGAACAGCAGATGGTTAACAAATTACACAATATGTTAAGTCAGAATAATTTTTCCAATCTCACTGAACGTTTGCAAAGTCAGGGCATGAAAAAAGGCATTAGTGTGTTATTATACGGGCATCCCGGAACAGGTAAAACTGAAACAGTAATGCAATTGGGTAAAAACAGTAATCGATTTGTGATGCTTGCAGATGCAAGTAAAATAAAAAGCAAATGGGTGGGTGATACTGCAAAAAATGTGAAAGCATTGTTTGATGAATATCGCAAAGCAGTAAGAGAGTTCGATCAAACGCCTATTCTTTTGTTCAATGAAGCTGATGGAATAATAGGCAAGCGTCATAACGTTACCGACCGTGGTGATCAAGAAATGAATACCATGCAGAACATCTTATTGGAAGAGTTAGAAAACTTCGAAGGCATTTTCATTGCTACTACAAATCTTGTCGACAATCTAGACAAGGCATTTGACAGAAGGTTTTTATATAAAATTAGATTTGAAAAACCAGGTGCAGAAACGTTGATACAAATTTGGAAATCGAAATTTCCAAAGATTAAAACTGGGATATTGAAAAACATCTGTACTAAAATAAGTTTAACTGGTGGACAAATTGAAAACATCAGTAAAAAAATCGCCGTTGATTCTTTGCTAGATGAGAAGCTAAAAATAAATGAAAGCTATTTAATGCAATTGGCTCAGCAGGAACAGATGTTGGATAAAAAGAATGAAAGAAATGCTATTGGATTTAATCAAGGAGTATAAATAATAGCATTTATACACACTCGGCCATCGATTAACCGGTGGGCGAATTTTAAAAAGTGAATAATTCCGAATATTTTTCATCCCAATTTTTTATTTGTAAATACATTACAATCACAAATCTGACATTTGAGTCATAAACACAAACCATGATAAAATAAACATCCTCCAACTCGATTTCATTGTAAACTTCAAATGCAAACATTATGAAATCGATTCCTTATTGCCCAATTGCACGAAAAAAAAGACACACCATTAGCACACCAAAATCTGAATGGAAAAGATTCCGTCCAGATAGATATTTATATCATATAAGTTATGGTGGCACCTTAAATGTAAATGAAGAAAACTTATTGATTAAACGTTTGAGTATAGCTACTGAAGGAATTTGTGGAAAAGAAAAAGGTTTGGGAGGTGTGTGGGCAAACAATCAAATGAAAAGGGTTAATGATTTGTGGCCAATTTGTTTTGATAGATGGGACTGCCGATCAAAAGAATCGCATCTAATGATGTTATATGAATATGATGTTTGGCAAATTGATACCAAACTTATTGATAATATCTGGTATTTAGATCCAAATTTGATAGGTGGGTTTGAAGGAAGTGGTTATCCTACAGATTATTTGTATTGTGAAAATACCATACACCCACATGCATTAAAATTATTTACTTTTACCATTAATAATTATAAGTTTTTATATGAAGACAAATTCAATGTTGAATTCAATTTAGATCCTGTAGAAAAAATCAATGATTTTATTGATTTTAATTGGAGAGTGCAATAGTAATACTCCCAATTATAAAGTATTTATAATAAGTTTTAAATAAACATTTTTTCATTGTAAATAGTTTACAAACAGAGATTTTAATATTGTGACTCACCAAAACAAGCAAAATGGTGGGAATGATTTAGCTCACGATAGTAGTTTCGCTAACAATTAGTCGCCAGGTTTGTATCTTATTCATTATTTATTTGAGATTAGGAAAAATGCTTATTCCAAATGGTGTTGATTATCTCTGTACATTTTATATTTTTTACTATTTGGTCACATATTATTCCTCCGATTGGGTAGTCTGATTTACGTCTTTCACGGTAAATTTTCAATGCATTGAATGAATGTAATTTTATATCAAGCACTTTCATTGCGACGTGCATGAATCCGATTCTATCTGTCAGTGGGCTTAATTTTTTGTTTTTCAAATCTTCATGGGCTATCCAAGGTGGTGTGGAACAATAATAACGCAATGAATTTTTTCCATATTCAGCTATAGGTTCAAAATCAACAAGGAAAAATTGATCACCAGTAAAAATGATATTTTTTGGGTGTATGTCTCCGTGAACCAATCCTTTTTCATGTATTTTTTCAATATCATTTGCTAAATCTATTAAGAAAGATTTTTTTAAAATTGGCTTTAGATGTGAAAATTTTCTAGCTTTTAGAAGCGGCGTATACTGTTTTAATGAATTACCATGCAATGAATGCGTTATTTTTGGAATGGATTTTAAAGGTATATTACTGCATTTTTCAATAAGTGCTATTCTTCTCTTTAAAACAGGAGTTCTGCATTCAGTCGGTAAAATCCATTCTTTTTCAAATTGTTGTAATCTCTTTTTTCTGCTTTTTAACTGAATATTATACAACTGATTTTGTTTTATATTTACTTGCTATAAATTATCCCCTACTAAAATAGATATAATTCATAGCAAACAGAAAAAAATAACTCAATTTCAGCAATTTAGTGGAGGTGTACGAAATTTTATAAGGGCGTAAAAATATTGGATATGTCGAATTAGTTTATTAATTTCATTTAATCTAAATCAAAATTTTTAAAACAACAATTATGGCTAAAAACAAGATGATTGATATACCTGCTGCTATCAAGTTAATTAATGATTCGGAGGAAGATAATGTACCAAAGAGTGTTTATGAAAATCCAGAACTATATCTTTCGCTAATAAAAGAGGGGGAAGATTATGCTAGTTTGCCTTGGTTGGTTAGTGAGTACATGCCAGAATCATTACGAAGAAAAAATAAAGATTTGATGAAACAGCTAGTTCTTCATGATCCTAACGTTTATGAGCATCTTCTTGCCCCATTAAACGATGATAAAGAGTTGGCAGAACTAGCGATTACAAGTGATGTGGAACTTTTTAAGTATGCAGGCCCTGCGGTCAAAGGTGACAAAGCTTTTGTCAGTAAATTTCTTAAGATGTGGCTGGAGAAAAAGCCTGAGTCCCTATTGCCTCTTTCATGGATTCCACTTACTTTGGCAAAAGAATTGAAATTTATTGAATCTGCTAATGTAAAGTCTATGCCTGCAAAAAAAGGATATAACAGATTTGTAATTCAAATTGAGCAAGAGGAAGTTACCGAAAAGAAGGCAGATGCAGTACTGGCTAAACACGAAGCTTTTATTAGTGCTGTAATAAAAGACAAAGGAGCTGAGTTATTTGATGAGATTTTTCAGCGAAACAATTCAGAAGAATACGAATCAGTTGAGACCTATGCTTTTTTATATTTCAGAAATATGACACTAGAAGATCTAAATGATTATTTTAATAATCTTGCTGCTAAAAAAGTTTCTAAAGCCACCACTTATGTTTTTGATATCGAAAATCCTAATTACATGGACTATTCGGGGGGGGAGGTTAGTTCAGGTTCAATCGATTCAGATGAGTTTGATGGAGATTTTGATGTATATGAAAAAGTAATAGGGCCTTTTAACCTGAAAAAATGGCCAATTAAAATACTTGATCAATACCAGTAAACATTATAAAATAAAAGGGAATTGGACAACAACATCGCATCATCGTTATATATAATAAATAAGACGCACTGAATAGGCAGATGAAAAAAAATACAATTAATAAAAATCAAGATGTCTGTTTATACAAATTCAGCATTAGCAGTTATGGCGGCGAGACCGTCATGGGACACATAACGAAAGAACAATTTGAGTACTGGAAGGACAAGAGCAATCAACTACAAGAGTATTTAATGGGGTTAGATATGAGGGAGTACGAGAATGAACATAATATTTCTGACGGAGCAAAATTCGACAGACCCTGGCATGATTTAGACAACATTGTGCATGTCTGTGGTGGAGAAGTGGCAAAAATACAAGAACTTTACATTGAAGAGTATGATGAGAACCTTAACTTGACCAAAACGTGGGATCCTATTGATTTAGGATTCGGTAACTTGGAAAAACTTAGTATCAGACTCAATGATTATCAGAGCTTTGACATGGACCATGAAATCGTTATTAATAAGTATTACTTTTACGGACAAGCATTCTACAAAGGCGCCTGGCATAACGAAGAGCCGGTAGAAATCAGTGGTGGGCTGAAGTTGAGTAAATTAATACTTAACTGTGTGCAGGTTGAGGGTTGGCTTGTCTGCCGCAGCATCAGTTATGAAGGATTGGATGATGAAATCTATTTTTCAGAAGACAGTACGTTTAAATCACAGACTTGTAGTGTAAATGAAGGATGGAAAAGTACCCTTTGAAAACCACAAATATTTATATTCGCGAAGCAAGAGATGGGGTGGTCTAATTTTTCAGGAGCAGCATTTGTTAAAAAGATAGGGAAATATTTGGGGCTAGACATAAATGATAAAAGAAATATGAAGGATTCAATTGAAATAGCAATTCAAGCTGTTAAAGAAAATGGTTGGGCATTGGAGGATCTCACAATAAATCAACGTGAAGATAGAAAAATAGTTATTGCAGCAGTAAAAAATAGTGGTTGTGCCTTGCAATTTGCATCAAAAAAACTCCGTAGCGATTTTGATATTGTGAAGATTGCTGTTAATGAAAATGCTTGGGCATTAGAGTATGCAAGTAAAGAATTAAAGTCTAATAGAGAAATTGTTCTTTCAGCTGTAAAACAAGAAGGAAGCTCTTTAAGGTATGCTAATAAAGAACTTAGAGATGATATTGCTATAGTAAAAGAGGCTGTAAAACAAAACGCAAATGCATTAAGATCTGCTGGTCAAAATTCAAAATCAAATTTTGATCTTATTTTAACTGCGGTAAAACAGAATGGTTCAATTTTACAAACTGTTAAAAAAGAGCTTCGTGAAGATATTCGGATAGTCCAATTAGCCATTAAACAAGATGGAGATGCACTTCAATTCGCTGGATCCAAATTCAAAAAGGATAAGAAAATTGTTCTTTCAGCTGTCAAACAAAATGGTAGCGCATTGCAATATGCAAATGCAGTATTAAAAAATGACTATGATATAGTGTTGTCTGCAGTTTCCAATTATGGTAGGGCTTTAGAATATGCAGGTAATACTATGAAAAGTAATTCTGACATAATTAATTCTGCAATCAAGCAAGATTCGACAGCTATTCAGTTTGCAGGTATAGATTTTAAGAAAAACTATTTTAGTAGGCTCCCCAAGGCTGATTTACGAATTGAATGTTGGAATCGTGGCAAAGAAGTCTATGGTGTGAAATACGCTAAATCGAAATTTGACTCTAAGAAGTTTTTAAGTAAATACAAAAATGATTATTACAACTTGTCTGATGAATCTATTGAAAGTGAAATTCCATTCAATGAGAATACAGGATTAAAAGTTTCATTAAATGAAGTTGACTTTATAAGTCGTGACGGTTATAATGGCGGACCCTTTCCTTTAAATATTAAAATTATAGAACTTGATTCCAGTGTTTCCTATCGTCTCGTTTTAAACGCAACAAAAAACGAGTCTTGTGTGGTTTGGTTTCACGATTATGTAAATACAGTAATTTGTAGTTGGAAAAAAATTACTGATTTTGATATCTCCAAAATAACTGTCTATATTCAAACAAGATTAGATGATACTGACGGAACCTCTTACAAGATTATCAAAGGAATAAAGTATAATGATCGTGATGCTATAGATGAAGAATGGAGCGGCGAACCTAAAAGTGGTTATCAAGGTCCATTTATTTTGTAGGTATGGACTAAAATGCTGAATACATTTTTTATTGCCGTTTGTTATAATAATAAGATTATACTTAAGCAGAAATTGAAAACTAAAGTCTCGAAAAGTTTAATTACCTATTAAAGTAAGTAAAGTTGAAAGAACGAAAGACTAGATATAGTATTACAGAGGAGATAGTTATAAACTATTTGAAATTATTTCGCGGCCAAAGTGGTCTTTATATAATTCGTGCAAAGAAAGGCAAATCAGAAGTACTCAAAAATATCTGCCAATTTAATGGTTTCAAATATAAAAGTGATGTCGCTTATGTTGGAAAAGGGCAGTGCTTGAAAACTACGGATCTTTACAATCGAACCAAACAAGAGTTGGGATGGTCGAATTTTGTTGGGGCTACATTCATGAAAAAAATTGGTTCCTATCTTGGTTTTAGCGAACAAGACAAGAAAAACAAACAAGCTCAACTTCATACTCGCAACTTTATCATTGATACTTTTGAGGTAGAATGTAAAAAATTACCATTAGAGAAAAATTTACTTGCATGGGAAACTGAAATGATTAACAGCCTTGGGGCATGTCTAAATTCAAAAAAAGTTACTATTGATGAAAGTGCAAATTGATGAATTTTCAAAAAGGAATTTACGGTAGCTTTTTGCTGCATTTTACTCACTTTTTTTCGGACCCTTTAACTGCCCAAATGAACATTGGCTGCTATATAAACTACTAAAAGGGCTATACAATGGAATATGAACAACTTATAAAATAAAAGGAGTTAATTGTTAAACAAGTGAATTATTATTTTAAAACAAAATGAAAGAAATGAAAACCCTCATTTGAATTAATTACCAACCCTCTCCCTGCAATACAGACAAGCACCATCCGCACAACTTTTATTAAATTTCATCTCTTGAATTTGATTCCATATTTTTAATAACCAGTCTTCGTAGCCCTTGTTTTCTTCATATTGAAACACTTTTACTTTATTATTATCTTCTTTCTCTTCTACGTAATGAAATGAGAAATCTATTGTGTATTTATCTCCATAATTACCATTGATTAGGTAATTATACATCATCCCCTGCCTCCAATAAGGGCTGCCAATTTCTTGGTCATTTATGAATTTCTTGCTATTGGGATAATACTTTCCAGTTTTATAATCAATAACTTTCGCATTATCCCCATAAAATTCTAACCGATCCACCATGCCACTGATTACTACCCCATTGCTCATTTTATATCTGAGATAAGATTCTATTTCTTCTGGCTTTTTTAAGAACGGTCTTTCTCTTAAATAATCAATTGAAATCTGCCTAGCGGCATTTTTATACCCATTTTGGTGTAAGGGATGAAAATTATACTTGAATTTTTCAAACACATTATCAATTAACTCAACCATTCTTTCATTTGAATATTGAATTGCAATATCCTTTGCAACGCATTCGAGTATTTCATGTATAAAGCTTCCAAATGACATCGCCTCATTGCCTTCATCTGTTAATTTGCAAATATTCAAAAAGAAAAACTTATTCTGACATTGCAACCAGTTATGTGTACTGCTAGTTGAAATAGCAAATGCTTCAACTCTTTCTTTTAACAAAGCCATCAATGTGTCGTTGGCTTTAATAGTATAGGTATCAGATTCTATTACAGGTAATTCAAGCTCACTAATTTCCTCTGTATGTGCAATACCATCCATTAATAAAGGAGCCAATAAAATTGATTTTTTTAAAGGATATTTCAAGGTTTCATCTGTGCAATAGCTTACATGCAACTTGGTTTTCGCTCTTGTTAAGGCTACATATAATATCCGGCGGATATCTTCGATTTCATCAGAGTCTTGTTTGATCATTTGATTGAAGACCTTAGGGACTCTGATTCCATTCCATGGATTAGAAGCATCTTCCCAGTTCTTATTTTGGCAACCTTTTACAAATACAGTATTATATTCAAGCCCCTTACTAGAGTGAATGGTAGAAAGTATAACTCCTTTTTTCCCCTTTTGTTGAGATTCCATTGGAATAGATAAGCTATAGATATTATAATACCACAAATGATTAGAAAGACTTCTATACGTTTTAAGTTTATCGGATAATTCGAATGAATTTATAAACTCACTCCAAGTGCTTAAAATATTTTGATCCGTTAATGTGTCCTTTGATACATATTGGATATAAAGTTCATTAACCTCATTATTTATTGCTAAATCTGCACTCTTAGATAATTCAATCAGCTTTTGCAATTCAGTAAAAATAATATTACAATCTTTATGGGACTCTCTGCTTAAAATCCATTGTAGATAATTTGTTTCTTCTGTAGAATCTTTTTTATAGTTTAAAAAAGTGATTAATAACTTTTCTGTATATGCAAATTCCATCATTAATTTAAAGAAATAAATGATTGCCAACTCATTATTTTTATTGTACAATCTTATAAACTGACTAACATAATACATTCTTTGCCCAAAAGAAGTTTCTAATAAGTTTTCTTTTGATTGGTTGTTTGTAAATTGAATTTTATAATAATTCAACCATTTTTTAATACTAGCAGATTCCTTATTATTTCGGAATAATACAGCTATATCAACGTTATTACCCTCTTCATTGATTATCTTATTAATTTCTGTAGCAATTCCAAATGACTCCTGTTCTTCGTTTTTATATGACCGTATTATTGGAATATTATTAATTGAGGGAGTAGTCACTCCTACTATTAAGGGAGCAGATTTCAATGCATATCTATTTTCATTTTGTTGAATTACAGAGAATGAACTTCTTAAAATAGACTCAGTGCTTCTGTAGTTGGTATCCAATAGTATTACTTTTATATCTGGAATCATCTTATGAATCCAATTAAAGTTTTCTGTATTGGCCCCTTGAAATTTATATACACATTGATCATCATCCCCTACAATAAACAAATTCGGCTGTTCTACGTCTCTAACAAGCACTTCAAGTAAATTTAGTTGCTTAATATTTGTATCCTGAAACTCATCAACCAATATATATTGATAAGTTTCCTGATACTGACACAACAATGAGTCGTCTTCATTTAACACTTTTACAGCTTGATCAAGCATGTCGTCATATTCATATTTGTTTCTCTCCTTAAGTATTTTCAAATACTCTTCATATATAGGTGCAATTCCCTGAGTAAAATCAATAATTTTCTGTTGTAGCTTTTTACCCTCTGAATTTAATTCGCCATCCTTTTTAAAATATCCCTCTACATAAGGCAGCACATTATTGATTGTATGCAACGAAGCCATTTCTAGAGACTTAGACGTAATGGCATTTTGCTTAAAAAAACTAAACAACCTTGATAAAGAGCTTAGCCTTACTTTATTTGCTGGCTTTAATTCAAAATATTTCCCTGAAATATTAGCATTTGATAAAAGTTTCTCTAAAATCATGAATCGTTGCACATCTGAAAGCAATCCACTTTCTGATAGATTATTTTTTTCGATATTTTGAAATAATATTTTATTTGCAAAGGAATGATAGGTATGTACTTCAATTGACTCTCCTTCAGGTCCAAGCAACTCTAATAAGCGTTTTTCCATAGACTGAACTCCAGCATTTGAAAAAGTAAGACAAAGGATATTAGAAGGCTGCATATCAGTCTCTATAAGAATTTGGCCAATCCTAGTAGCCAAAACCTCAGTTTTACCCGTTCCTGGGCCTGCTAATACCATTACAGGGCCATCTATATGCTCGACAGCTTCTTTTTGAGGAGTATTTAATTTTTCAATAGCTTTAGCGAACTGATGTTGGGATGGAGTCATTTTTATGATTTTTGTAAAAATGAGTTATGAGATTGTAATCTTTTTACAATACTATTATTATTTTAAATATGGCTTTAAAAAGTACGAAATGGATGCCCTGACTATTAGAGTCCTTAAAATTATTTATAAAGATAGAAAAAGAGAAATGTACCCATAGGTGATCAAGCCGGCAACCCCTTATCTCCAGTTTTCTCCCATTTTTTATCGGCTTTAATTACTGGAATTTCATCACCATTTTGAAAATTTAATAAAGATAAATTGTTTTTCATCCAAACCTGTTTACCGATGGTAACAGTTTCGATACTAGATTTTCCCATAGTTATTATTTTAAGGAATTAAATGTAGTAAATATGCATTAAATTTAAAAATATTAATTTAGCTGTGATTAACTTAATATTTTTCTTTTTTGTTTTTAATTAATTAGGACTTGAGGGTAAAAATTAATTCTTAAACTTGAAATTTGTATTTTTAGAATCTAAAATAAATTTTTTTAATTAGTATTAAACAATCCATGATAGCAACCTTTATTACAATTTTTATTGTCTTAGCCATCATCTTTGGAGTATTTTCATCAATCGGATGGTGTGTTGGGATCTTCAATAGAAACCTTAATTCAGATCAACGAATCAAAGCTGGCTTGTTTATAACTATTTATTTTTTCGCGATGATATGCTTTAACGGATGGCAGTGGTCTAATGGAGCAGATAAATTAGAGGAAAAGCGGGGCAATGCTTTTAGAAATAGTAATCCGGGCTATTATAATCCAAATTCTGTCAATTTTGGAAATGAAAGACCTGATAGTTACGAATTGATTAAAGCCAAAGAAGACATCGAAGCATATGACGATAAGATGACCAAGAAAATATTACTTTGGCTGGGCGGATATATTATGCTATTTATAGTTGGTTACATTGGAGAGAGCATCTATCCCCTACCTGAATAAAAAAACAGGATCGCCTATATTCTACTATGAAAGCATTTTTTGATTTAGCCGGTAGAGCTGGTAACTTTGAATGCCATTGAGCAGATTATTCACAGAGATGCCGGATTTAATGCCTTCAAGCTGTTCTTCCATAGTGCCTTTAAGTGTTGAAAAGGATTCACTAGTGATATAAGCCAAGTTACTCAATTCTCCTACTATAGAATTCTCTAATTGATATATTGAAACCAAAAGTGCATTCAGCCTATTACCAATCCCATCTAATTTTGCTGACACCTCATTCTGCCAATTTGAATTAAAAATAGCAAGCTTATCGAACGCTTCATAAATTTCATAAAATGTAATCATGTCATCTGACAGCAACGCACTTACCATACTGATGGAGTGAAAAACCAATTGTTCATACGCGTGTACTTGATTCTTCACCAATCCTACTCTAGCTTCTAGCTCATTTTGATTTTTAGTATCCCGAATTGAATCAAAAATCTTTTGCGTATTTGTTCGTTTTGACTTTATGTAGTTTGAGATTCGGACAAATTGCTGAATATAATTACGATCAATTTCAATAATTTGTTTTTGATTTTCTACAATGATTTTATTAAAATCATTTTCTATCAAATCTATCTCTTCATTCGAGTCCTTATCCAATTCTGATAAAAAATTATTTTTAGAATCAGATAACTTATCACGCAACAATTTATCAACTGATTCGATATAACCATTTAATTTTTCTTGCCATTTTTTTTGGGAAGAAGGAAAGTTCTTAAATAATTCTTGAATTTCACCCATACGATTACAATCAACTCCTACATAAAAACCGGAAGGATTACAAAAACTGCATTTTTTATTAAAAAAAACACTAACCTCATGCCATGTCACATTTGACATTTCTGAATAGGTCAAGGAAAAATCCTGTGGTGAATTAAAGCAAAAATGTATCCTTTCATTCCCAAGAATCCAACCGTTTTCAAGACATGCAAAAGGACTATCGTTATACATAGTTCGAACCGTCGCATTTATAGTTTTTTGTTCATTTGAAGAATACTTTCTTACACCTACTTTTGTATTTTCTACAGTAAAGTAATATTCATGGAATAAACCAATACATTCAACAATTTGATTTCTGATTTCTTCCAAATCATCATATGCAACAGCATCAAGATTTAATAAATCAATTGATATTTTATTTTTTATAAACTTCTCTATCATAACTTAATTGATTGAAAATATCAAAGTTATAGCATTTTTTATAAAGTAATCACCTCACCCTCTCCACTTCCAATCTCACTCCCGGCTTCTGTAACTCTTCAATAAAATCAACTTGCTTTTCGCTGTTTATAATCAACTGCCCTTAAATATCAGCATGGGAAGTTTTCTCTGTTAAAAATTCCCCACTTGAATTTATAAAAACTGAAACAACCGGCACTTATAATTTATTAACATCAATTTGCTTTTCAGCACTATAGATATAAAAGGATTGGTACTGTTTATCCTGTAAGCTCCCTAAAAAATAGTACGTTTTACAAGTAGACACTTTTTGTAACTTTAAAAAACGTAATAAATGAAAAGAAGCACATTCAGTCCTGCAACAGGGCTAATGGCCCGTAATTTTCAAATTCCATTTTTTTAGTTAGAGGAGATTAAAGATATTTATCAAAGTTTTGATGAAATTATGATAACTTTATTATCATTAAAAATTTATTCCCATGTTATCACTAGAAATGTCAAATGGTATTTTTTTAACTCAAAAAGATCTAGAAAAGTATCTTTCAGAATGTAATAAATTCATCAAAGAAAAATATGAAAATGAAAAAATTGTTCAATTTGAATTTGAAGAGTTAGTAAAAGATATAGAATATCAAATTCATGAGAATATAAAAAAGTATGAAACTATAGAATTAGTTGTAAGTGATATTAAAAAAAGAGAACAAATCAAAGATGAGGTGATTTGGGATGATTATATAGAAGATACAATACAATTAAGAGGTAATGAAAAAATTGGGAAATGGGATCCTTATGGAGATGATAAAAGAGATATTTACATAATTGAATATACGATAGACTACTTTAAGTATAAGAATCCCTTTGGTTATGAAGTAGTTTTTCCGGATATTAATTTTTTCGAAATTTTATCCACTAAACCTCAAAATATTAAACGGGGTGATAAAAGAAAACTTGACCTAAATTTTTACAGACCGTTAAAATATAGTGTCTTTACTGGTAAAGATGATATTAGATATTACAATAAATCCAATCTACTTCCTATTTCGATTGAGGTGTTAGATACCAATTTAGTAACACCATCTGCTGAAAAACCTATTATAAAACATTCTCTTTATTATCGATTACTTGCATTTTCTTTTCTTTCAATATTTATAATAGGGGTATATTGTTTTATTAATGGTGTAACTTTTGGGTTGGGTCAGGAAGAAGCCTTTGCCCTATTTGGACTAATACAATTTTTAGGACTAACATCAATTTTTTGGTTATTAAAAAACACCAAATGGTTTGGTTGGTTATGGACTTGCTGGTGGATATTATGGGGTGTATTTATTGCCTCTTTATTCTTAAATAAAGGTAAAAAAAGTATAAAAGAATGGTGGAATAAGGATTAATTGCTAAATCTATTTAAACAAATTCTATGTCAACCACTACTAACAAAATAACTAGTCCGCTGATTACACAGGAAGATGCTGTCATTCATTTCATACAACAGCTCGACATTGATATGATTAACACACTACTTGATGAGGGACGAACCTACCAAGATATGGAAAAGCATGTTTTCGTCCGAAAACTAGGATATGCCTTTGATGAATTTATAGATTCCGGAGAAACCTTGCTAAACTGCACTTCAGGTCAATGCGATGCAGTAAAATGCAACTTTAAATGCAGTGGCTATTCCTTTACGGTCAACAACTCCGACAAACACATGGATTTGATTATTGAAAAAGATCATGAAGACAAAGTCCTAGATATTTATGAATGCAGGTTTTTCTTATGCAATGGTATGGAGAAAAGAAATAGTTATGAGACGAGGGTGAGGATTGATAGAGAGTAGAAAAACTTGTTGTTGATTGCAAGACTAACATTTAACTAAATTGAAATTAATCTAAATGAATCTAGATTCATTTAGATTAATCTAGATTAATTTGTATAAATCTGATTTGCACAATAAAATTTCTCTATGAACTCATTATTTATTTCACCTTACGCTAAAAAATTTGGTTTAGAAGGATCATTTTCTAAAAAGCAACTCGGATGATGAAGAAATATGTATGCTTTAGGGTACTTAAAAAAAATTGCCTAATGCTTAATATTCCCTACCGTAATGCGATTAAGCGATAGAGATATAAATACTATTAAGGGCGTAGTAACAAGAGCTATTAAAAGTAACAATTATGACATGTGTAACCGAGTAGCATACAAAGTAAAAGACATTTTAAAAATTACTACCGAGATGTATCCTGAGCAATTTTTGGAAAAGCTGCTAGAAGATTATTATTATTTAGCTACTACAGAATAATTCGTTGTAAAGCTGCTTTTAGTAAGAATAGTACTAAATAACAAGGCCCTTTTAATAAATAAACTGTTGGTTTTTGGAACGTATTTTATTAAAATTAATAATTTCTGGTAGATCCAATAGCAGATACCACAAATACTATAAATATGATGTAAATAACTATACCCACTATTTGTAAGCACAACCCAATAATTGAACAAACTCTGCCAGCCTTTATATTATTATACGATGCAATGGAGTATTGGCTTGGGTTGGCTTTATATAAAGCAACATCTTTATTAGAAATTACCAAAGCAATAATGCCACAAATAAAACATACTACTATGGATAGTATGCCTAAAACTAATGTAGTAGTTGCATTCGGTAATTGTTGTTGATTACTATTAATATTGGATAAATAATCGTTGCTTTGATCTGTCATTTTAGTTAGTTTGATAGTTAAATATTTTGTAAATGTAGCTTACCAAGATAATAGATATGCATAAAATGTAAGAAAATTTTAAAACTTTAATAGTATTTGCTAATCTCTTGGAAAGATGTAATGCCAAAATAATAAAAAGTACAATAATTGGCATAAGTGCTGGATACAACTTAAAGCTCTCCCCTAAATTACCTTTTAACAACTCTATACCAGCACGTTGAATACCACACCCTGGGCAATCAAAATGGGTAAGTTTTTTAAAAATGCAAGGCATTTGGTGTTGCTCTAACCAATTTATAATTGATAATTGATAATTGATAATAAGTGTGAGCAGCATTTTTAATTTCCTAATTTTTAATTCTTAATTAACTTAGTATGCTCTTGCAAACAACACTCTTTCTTTACTTGGCTTACCACTTAAAATACAAACTCCCTCTTCTTTTTTATTATTTAATGGTATGCAGCGTATAGTTGCTTTGGTTTGTTGTTTAATTTCTTCTTCGGTCTCTGGTGTACCATCCCAATGGGCAGCTATAAATCCACCCTTTTCATCTAATAGTTTTACAAACTCATCCCAATTATTTGCAGGGGTAATATGTTCGTTTCTGTAGGCTAATGCTTTGTTGTAAATATTTTGTTGTATGTCATCTAACAAGGTTACAATATGTTGTGCCAACCCATCCAATGCCATGGTGTTTTTTTCTTTAGTATCTCTTCTTGCTACCTCTACAACATTGTTTTCAATATCTCGTAAGCCCATAGCAATACGTACGGGCACTCCCTTTAATTCGTATTCTGCAAATTTCCAACCTGGTCTTGCATTATCGTTATTGTCGTACTTAACTTTTATGCCTAAAGCTTTTAGTTCCGCAATAATGGCATTAGCCTTTTCATCCACAATAGGCTTACTTTCTTCGCCTTTATAAATGGGTACAATTACTACTTGTATAGGTGCAATTTTGGGTGGCATAATTAGTCCCTGATCATCGCTATGTGCCATTATTAATGCACCAATTAAGCGTGTACTTACCCCCCAACTTGTTGCCCACACATACTCTAACACATTGTTTTTATCACTAAATTTTACATCGAAAGCCTTTGCAAAATTTTGACCTAAAAAATGACTTGTACCAGCTTGCAATGCTTTACCATCTTGCATTAACGCCTCAATACAATAGGTATCTTCGGCCCCAGCAAAACGTTCGTTAGCGGTTTTTACTCCTTTAATTACAGGCACTGCCATATAGGTTTCTACAAAATCGGCATATACTTCTAACATTTTTTCTGTTTCTTCAACTGCTTCTTCTTTGGTGGCATGTGCGGTATGTCCTTCTTGCCATAAAAATTCGGCGGTACGTAAAAACAAACGAGTACGCATTTCCCATCGTACTACATTTGCCCACTGGTTTATAAGTATAGGCAAATCTCTGTAGGATTGTATCCAACCTTTATACGTATTCCAAATGATAGCTTCACTTGTTGGGCGAACAACCAATTCTTCTTCCAACTTTGCTTCAGGATCTACCATTAATTTACCCTTATTATCAGGGTCGGCTTTTAATCGATAATGGGTTACAATAGCACACTCTTTTGCAAAACCTTCGGCATTTTTTTCCTCAGCCTCAAATAAACTTTTAGGTACAAAAAGTGGGAAATATGCATTTACATGCCCAGTATCTTTAAACATTTTATCTAACTGATCTCTCATGTTTTCCCATAGGGCAAAACCGTAAGGCCTTATTACCATACAGCCTCGTACTGCAGAGTAATCGGCTAGTTGGCCTTTAATTACAAGGTCGTTATACCATTGCGAATAATCTGCTGCTCTTGTTGTTAATTCTTTACTCATATAGTTAGTAATCCACCAACGGCAGACTTTATTTATTTATTATTATTAATAATTTTTTTAATTATAAGTATACTTCACTTTTTATTGGAGTGCTAAATTAAGCCAATCATAACTAACCACTTTCACCTCTCAATTTTAAACTCTCTCACTATCATTTAGCACATATTTAACACTTTACAACTATACTTTATGCAACTCTGGCAAAGCATTTGATACCTTAATAAAGAATTAAGTTCTACAAAAATAGTAACTTCATTTTTAAATTGTTTTAAAAACAAACACCATGAATACAAAACTTTTACTTTTGGCTTTTTCTGTAGCTGCAATAAGCAGCTGTAGCACAGCTTACAAAAGTGGACAAACCCCCGATGATGTGTATTATTCTCCTGCAAAATTTGAGGAAAATAAAGATAAAGATGATAAAGAAGAAAAAAGAACCGACCTAGCTCAACAATCAACGGAGGAAAGAAGAATACGCCAAACGCTAAGAGACCGCCGCTGGAGGGTTTTTGATAACTACGATTATACGTTTAACAACAGCCCTTATAATCATTGGAATTTTAACCAGAACAATTATGGTTACTATTATAACCCTAAATATTACCCTACTCCAATTTTTACAACTATTCCAGTAGTAAATACTGTGGCGCGTAAAATAAACTTAAATGCTTATCAGGGTTATAATACAGTAACTGCAAAAACGGTTACAACAAAAAATAATACAGTGGTAACTTCTTCTCCAAAATATAACAATAGCAACTACAACCCAAGCACTCCTAAAAAGCAAACATTTGTAGGCAAAATTTTTAGAGCGATTACTTCTAAAGAGGGTATCCCCCCTACTACATCCGAAAGTAATTCAGGTAATAGTAACACAAGAAGCTTTCCATCTTCAAACACCAAAAGCTCTTCTTCATCAAACGGAAGTAGCAGTGGTAGTAGCTCGGGATCAAGTGTTACACGACCAACAAGAGGTGGGCAATGAAATAAAATTAACTCATTAACCTTTATACAACCAAGCCAGTTTAAGTACTGGCTCACCAAAAAACTTATGTTATGCATAAATATTTACTTATCATTTGCCTACTAACCAGCAACATTGTTTTTGCACAAATACCCGAGGATGCTAAGCGTTACAGTTTTTACCCACAAGGTGGCACAGCCCGTAACATAGCAATTGGTGGAGCAATGGGATCGTTAGGTGGTGATATTAATGCCACATTTGTAAACCCAGCTGGGCTTGGCTTATTTAAAACTAAAGAAGTTGTACTTACGCCTGCTTTTGCTTTTAATAATAATAAAAGCACATATAGAACAACGCTAGAAAAAAATAAATTAAATAATTTTAACTTAGGTACTACAGGTTTTGTGTGGGCACATAATAACCGCTATAAAAAAAGCAGTAGTGCCTTTAGCCTAGCGCTTACACAAACAGCCGATTTTAATAACACCGTAAAATATAATGGCTTAAATAACTTTAGCTCTATGGCAGAGCAGTTTGCCGAGGAAATGGTTACTGTAAATATTAACAATGTATTATCTACAAATTCACCAGTGGCTTATGGTGCAGCACCAGCATTTTATACCTTTTTAATTGATACGCTTAGTAGTGGTGGTAACCTTACTGTAAAACCTGCAACTGGTTTTATATTAGATGCAAATGAAGCTTTAAAACAAGAATATACTAAAACTACCAAAGGCGGAATTTACGAATTGGCACTAGGTTTTGCCCACAATACAAACGATAAATGGCTATTTGGTGGAACTATTGCTATGCCTATTGTCAACTATAAAAGCACCACTACATTTAAAGAAAGCGATACGAGTTTAAAAACGAGTAATTTCTTTAACAACTTTGTTTATACAGATGATTTTACAACTAAAGGAATTGGATTAAATGGAAAACTTGGCGTTATTTATCGTCCTAAGGAATATGTACGTATAGGCTTTGCCGTTCATACCCCAATGTTTCTATTTTTAAAAGATACTAGAGAAACTAATTTAAGTACAGCTTTAGAAAACCCTGTAAATACCTATACTACATCCTCTAAAACATTTACCAATAATGTAAAAGGCGAAAGCAAATACATACAATCAACCCCCTTTAAAGCTATGCTTAGTGGCTCGTATGTATTTAGAGAAGTGGAAAACGTAAACCGCCAAAAAGCATTTATAGCGGCCGATGTTGAGTATGTACACCATAAGGGAAGCCGCTTTGGTAGCGATAATGAAGAACCTACAGAAGATGAAAAAGCCTATTTTAAGCAATTAAACAATGTGGTAAAAGGGTATTATAAGGGCAATTTTAATTTTAGAGTTGGTGGAGAGTTAAAGTTTACTATTTTGATGGCTAGGTTGGGTTTTGCCTATTATGGAAACCCTTATGAAGAAGCTGAATTAAAAGCAAATAGAATGATTTTAAGTGGTGGCTTAGGCTATAGAAATAAAGGTGTTTTTATTGATTTAACCTATGCACATTCGTTTAATAAAGATGTTGATTTTGCGTATCGTTTAGCAGATAAAGCCAATACATGTGCAGTTGTAAAAAACCAACGAGGAAATGTAGTAGCAACACTTGGATTTAAATTTTAATAATAATTAATACCCTACATCATATATTTACCTATCAAAATAATTTTTATGAAGAAAATATTTTTC
>Ga0209768_10000589_pt1 | contig 24215 bp, 21 predicted proteins | sample LauGreSBDMM110SD_3_FD_187564 | JGI IMG/M metagenome (GOLD analysis project Ga0209768, IMG submission 187564) | Freshwater lake microbial communities from Lake Michigan, USA - Sp13.BD.MM110.SD (SPAdes) (version 2) | ecosystem: Environmental > Aquatic > Freshwater > Lake | place: Lake Michigan... | reverse complement strand
ACCTTCAACGCTCGATCGATTTTTACACCAAGGTGATGGGCATGACTTTGCTCAAAACCACAGAAAACACTGAATACAAATATTCATTGGCTTTTGTGGGTTACGGCAGCAACCCCGATCATGCAGAGCTCGAACTCACCTTCAACTGGGGCGTAGAGTCTTATGACATGGGCACTGCCTACGGTCATTTGGCCATTGCCGTACCAGATGCTTATGCAGCCTGCGAAAAAATTCGCAATGCCGGCGGCAAAGTGACGCGTGAAGCGGGCCCAGTTAAAGGCGGCGCTACGGTCATTGCCTTCATCACCGACCCCGATGGTTACAAAGTGGAACTGATTCAGCGAGACTTCACTTAATTCACTCTGAGCATTTTGAAGACCCTGACCTTCCCTCATTCCGACAGGCCCGATCAATCACCCTGCGCCCCGAATCGAGAGGCACTGCTGGCGAATTGGCCCCCAACGCAAGACCTTTGGATCTTCGGTTACGCCTCGCTCATCTGGCGACCCGAGTTTGAAATCTTGGAACAACACCCAACCAAGGTTCAAGGTTGGCATCGCGCTTTGAAAATGTGGAGTCGTTTGAACCGCGGCACACCTGAATGCCCTGGTTTGGTGTTTGCCTTACTGTCTGGCGGCAGTTGCCAAGGCCTGGTGTTTAGAACGCCCGCAATGCAAGTCAGGCAGACCATCGAGCAACTCTGGTTGCGCGAAATGCCCAACAGTGTTTACACAACACGTTGGTTGCAGTGCCCCACACCTCAAGGCCCTGTCAATGCACTGGCTTTCACTTTGCCTCGCAGCAGTCCCAGTTACACAGGCAACTTATCCCCTGCGCAATATCAACATATCTTTCAAAATGCCACCGGCCGTTACGGCACTACCTTAGACTATGCGAAAGAGACCTTTCACAGCTTGAAACAACAAGGCATTCACGACAAGGCACTCGAGGCTTTGCTGCAGCATGCCAAGGATTGAAAATGAACATCGCCGATTTACGCAAAAGTTATGAAAAAGCCGAGCTGAGTGAAGACGCTTCAGCCTCTGATCCGCTCAAACAATTTGAACGCTGGTTGAACGAAGCCATTCAATCAGAAGTGCCCGAGCCCAATGCCATGACCGTTGCCACCGTGGCCAGCAACTTGCGTCCCAGCACACGGGTGGTGTTGATCAAAGGCTACGACGAGCGCGGCATTGTTTGGTACACCAACTACGACAGCCGCAAAGGCCAAGAGTTGGCAGGCAATCCGTTTGCAGCTTTGCAATTTCACTGGGTTGAACTCGAGCGTGTGGTGCGCATAGAGGGCCGCATGGAAAAAATCAGCGACGCAGAAAGTGATGCTTACTTTCACAGTCGCCCCCTCGATTCGCGCATTGGCGCATGGGCATCTCCGCAAAGCCAAGTCATTGATGGCAGAACCGTGTTGGTGACCAACGCTGCAAAGTACGCCGCCCAATTCATGTTAAATCCGCCCCGCCCTCCGCATTGGGGCGGTTACCGCTTGGTTCCAGATGAATGGCAGTTTTGGCAAGGTCGCAAAAGCCGCCTTCACGATAGATTGCGCTATCGCTTGAGTGAAGGCGACTGGGTTCGCGAACGCTTGGCGCCTTAAAAGACTTTACGTTGGCTTCATCCATTCGGAAAATGTTTTCTTAAACTTCCAAACTTTGGGGGCTGCCACAGCCAAGCAATAGCCTTGAGTCGGATTGCGCTCAAAGAAATCTTGGTGATAGTCCTCAGCAGCTGAGTAGTTATCCAAATGAAGAACCTCAGTGACAAGGGACGATTCAAAGATGTGTTCAGCCTCGATTTCAGCCATGATGGACTTGGCCACCTCCGCCTGCTCTGGCTTGGTAAAGTAAATGCCACTTCGATATTGGGTGCCACGGTCATTGCCCTGGCGATTCAAGGTGGTGGGGTCGTGGATGACAAAGAAAATTTCTAACAAGACCCGGGTACTGATGATTTGCGGGTCGTATACCAACCTGACCACCTCGTTGTGACCCGTCATGCCCGAGCAGACTTGCTCATACGTTGGGTTGCGGCTTTGGCCATTGCAATAGCCCGATTCAACGTCCAAGACACCTTTGACTTGGACAAAGACAGCTTCGGTGCACCAGAAGCAGCCGCCCCCAAGAACCAAAGTTTCAGCGTGAGATGGTATTTGCATCGTCCTATTTTGACCCAAAATGTGGCCAACATGCTTAAAACCCCGCTCAAAGCAGGCACTTGTCAGTGGCTAAGTAGGCTTAATCATGGAACAGTTCCATGGAATATTTCGCATCGCGATAAAATCCACAATCTTTGATGTTTGACGGATTTAAATCATGAAGCCTTCCTTTCAGTGGCAAGACCCCTTTCTCCTCAACGCGCAACTGAGCGACGACGAAAGGGCCATCGTCGATGCCGCCCATGACTTCTGCCAAGAAAAATTACAAACTCGGGTGTTGATGGCGGCACGCCACGAGAAGTTCGACCGTGAAATCATGAACGAGTTTGGCAGCATGGGCTTCTTAGGCTCCACCATCGATGGCTACGGCTGTGCTGGTTTGAACTACGTCAGCTACGGCTTGGTGGCCCGCGAAGTAGAACGCGTGGACAGCGGCTACCGCAGTGCCATGAGCGTGCAAAGTTCCTTGGTCATGTTCCCCATCTATGAATACGGCTCTGAAGCCCAACGTCAAAAATACTTACCCAAATTGGCCACAGGCGAATGGGTCGGTTGTTTTGGACTCACAGAACCCAACCATGGCTCTGACCCAGCAAGCATGATCACACGCGCCAAACCCGTGGACGGTGGCTTCATCATGAAGGGCGCCAAAATGTGGATTACCAACGCCCCCATTGCCGATGTGTTTGTGGTCTGGGCCAAACTTGAAAGTGAAGGCGATGGCCAGTCTGCCATTCGCGGCTTCATCTTAGAAAAAGGCATGAAGGGCCTTACAGCGCCCAAGATTGAAGGCAAGATGAGCTTGCGCGCCAGCATCACTGGCGAAATCGTGATGGACGATGTGTTTGTGCCCGCAGAAAACATGTTGCCCAATGTGTCTGGTTTGAAGGGTCCCTTTGGTTGCTTGAACAAAGCCCGTTATGGCATTGCTTGGGGTGCTTTGGGAGCCGCCGAAGACTGCTGGCATCGCGCTCGCCAATACACCCTTGATCGGGTTCAATTTGGCCGCCCCTTGGCGCAAAACCAGTTGATTCAGAAAAAATTGGCCGACATGCAAACCGAAATCGCTTTGGGTTTGCAAGGCTGTTTGCGCGTAGGACGCCTCATGGACGAAGGTCAAGCTGTGCCAGAGATGATCAGCCTGATCAAACGCAACAGTTGCGGCAAGGCCTTAGATGTTGCCCGCATGTCGCGCGATATGCACGGCGGCAATGGCATTCACGACGAATACCACGTGATTCGCCACATGATCAATTTGGAAACGGTCAACACCTACGAAGGCACGCACGATGTGCATGCGCTGATTCTCGGTCGCGCTCAGACTGGCTTGCAGGCTTTTTATTGAGCATTGATACATCTCAAGCACAATTCAAAAGACCGCTTTAGCGGTCTTTTTTTTCACTGATATCTACTTGACACCTTGACTCCCCCATCCCTGCGACTTACATTACTAACCAACGAGTCATTAAACGTGTCTGAATCCCTCCTTGCCCCCAAAAGAGAACGTCGCAAACAGCAGCGCCCAGGCGAGTTGCTGGAGGCGGCGCTCGATTTGTTTGTTGAAAAAGGCTTTGCTGCAACCAAATCAGAGGAGGTTGCAGCCAAAGCGGGCGTCTCCAAGGGAACCCTGTTCTTGTACTTTCCCAGCAAAGAAGAATTGTTCAAAGCGGTGGTTCGAGAAAATGTGGTGAAAACAGTCACAGAGGGCGCACTGGAGGTAGCCAACTTCAAAGGCAGTAGCGCCGAACTTCTGAAAACATTGATGCTGGAGTGGTGGCGCAGATATGGCTCTACCAAGGCCTCTGGCATCACCAAATTGATCATCAGTGAAGGCAATCACTTTCCAGATTTAGCTGCTTTCTACCAGGAAGAAGTCATCGACCCCGCTACGCGAATGCTCAAGGACATACTTGAGCGAGGACGGGCATCGGGCGAGTTTCGCAACTTCAACACAGAACACACCACCATGGTGGTGATCGCACCCATGTTGTTTCTCATCATGTCCAAACACGCCAATGCCGTTTGCATTTCTGGTTCCCAAGAAACCAACCCTGAAAATTTCATAGCGCAGCATGCTGACCTGCTTGTGCGTGGACTTTCCAATTCAAACTAATTATGTTGATCTCAAAAAAACTTGTCTTTGGTATCGCCTTTGTGGTGCTAGCAGGCCTCCTTACTTTAGGCTTCCAGAAGGGCTGGATTGGTAAGCGAGCAACACAAAGCAGCTCCCTCAAAACCAATGTCTCTGTGAGCATTGAGTTGTCAGATGGCGACATTGCCATTGCTCAAAAAATGACCATGACCCAAGGCTTGCCCGTTTCTGGCACGCTCAAGGCCGTTCGCAGCGCCATGGTCAAAGCCCGCGTAGCCGGTGAACTCGTGTTGCTTGAAGTTCGCGAAGGTGATGCTGTGAAAATGGGACAAATTGTTGCCCGGGTTGACAACACCGAATACCTAGCTCGACAAAGTCAAAATAAACAGCAAGCAGAAGCTGCACGCGCACAAGTTGAAGTGGCTCAAAGACAATTTGACAACAACAACGCCTTGGTCAATCAAGGCTTTATTTCTAAAACCGCGCTAGATACCTCTATCTCCAACCTCAACGGTGCCAAGGCAAGCTATCAAGCGGCCCTATCAACTTTGGATGTGGCGACCAAGGCATTGGATGACAGCGTTTTAAAAGCCCCCCTGAATGGCTTTGTCAGCCAACGCTTTGCGCAACCTGGCGAACGCGTGGCACCCGAAGCCCGAATCATTGAAATCGTTGACCTGTCGCAACTTGAACTTGAAGCAACCCTGACTTCTGCACAAGCCATGAACGTGAAACTTGGACAGATTGCCAAACTGAATGTTGAGGGTACCCACGAAGAAGTCTCAGCCAAAGTTTTGAGAATCAACCCAAGCACACAAACAGGCAGTCGCAGTGTTTTGATTTATTTAGGATTGCAGTCCCACCCCATGTTGCGACAAGGCGTATTTGTTCAAGGAAGTTTAGGAACACAAAAAGTTCAAGCCATTGTCGTCCCGCTAGAAAGTGTGCGATCGGACAAACCCATGCCCTACGTGCAAGCCATTCGCGATGACAAAGTGATGCACATCCAAGTAGAGCTTGGTGCAAAAGGTGAGGCCAATGGCCAAGCTGTGATGGCCTTGAAAGAAATCGAAGAAGGCGCTTTGTTGCTGGCACCTAGCGCAGGCGCGGTCAGAGACGGCACCTTGGTAACCCGCGCCCCTAAATCCCCGACGACCACAACCGGCGCCAAGCCATAAGCACAGCCTATGTGGTTTACCAAAGTCAGCATCCAGAATCCGGTCTTTGCGACCATGATCATGCTCGTGTTCGTGGTCATGGGTTTATTTTCCTTTCAGCGCTTGAAAGTCGATCAATTCCCGAACATTGATTTTCCTGTGGTCGTGGTTCTGACCGAGTACCCAGGGGCATCACCTGAAATTGTTGAGAGTGAAGTTTCTAAAAAAATTGAAGAAGGTGTGAATTCAATTGCCGGTATCAGTGCCCTGACCTCGCGCAGTTATGAAAATCAATCTGTGGTGGTCATCGAGTTTCAGCTGAACATGGATGGCCGAAAAGCAGCCGATGACGTGCGCGAAAAAGTAGCAAGCATGCGCGCAACTTTACGCGATGAAGTCAAAGAGCCGCGCATCATTCGCTTTGACCCTACCAGCAAAGCCATATGGTCTTTAGCGGTTTTCCCTGAAACCCAAAATGACAGCAAACTGACCAGCCTGGTTGAGCTGACCAACTACGCGGAACAAACCATTAAGAAACGTTTAGAAAACGTTCGCGGCGTGGGTGCTGTCAATGTATTGGGCGGTAGCCGAAGAGAAATTAACATTTACCTGCGGCCAGATGCCATGGAGGCTTTGGGCGTCTCGGCAGATCAAATTGCCGCCGCGGTTCGAAATGAAAATCAAGATTTACCAGTCGGGGCCTTGCGATCCTTTTCGCAAGAGCGTGTGATTCAGGTTCAATCTCGCGTCAAACGACCCGAAGATTTTGCCAACATCATTGTGGCTCGCAAAGGCACTACGCCCATCCGATTGTCACAAGTCGCCACTGTGAATGACGGTGCGCAAGAAATGACAAACATGGCGCTCTACAACGGCGAAAGAACCTTGGTGCTCACGGTTCAAAAGGCACAAGATGCCAACACCATCGAAGTGGTTGACGGGCTGATGACCACCCTGAAAGAGCTGCGCAAACAGATTCCTGCGGGCATTCGTCTTGAACCCGTATCAGATGGCTCGCGTCAAATTCGAGTCGCTGTCGACAATGTTCGCCGAACCCTCATTGAGGGCGCACTGCTGACCATTCTCATTGTGTTTTTATTCTTGAACTCGTGGCGCTCAACGGTCATCACGGGCTTAACGCTGCCTATCTCATTGATCGGCACATTTTGGTTCATGAGCATGTTTGGTTTTACCATCAACATGATCACACTCATGGCCTTGTCCTTGTGTGTGGGCTTGCTGATTGACGACGCCATTGTGGTTCGTGAGAACATCGTGCGACATGTGCAAATGGGGAAAAATGCTTATGACGCAGCCATGATCGGAACGCAAGAAATTGGCCTTGCTGTTCTGGCAACCACCTTGTCCATCGTGGCTGTCTTCCTGCCCATTGGTTTTATGGAGGGCATCATTGGCAAGTTCTTCCACGAGTTTGGCATCACCATTGTGGCAGCCGTACTCATCTCCATGTTTGTCAGTTTCACATTGGATCCCATGCTGTCGAGTGTGTGGCATGACCCTAGCATTCATCCGCAAGGCCAAACTCAAAAGCCGGCCAGCTTTTATGACAAAACGGTGGGCCGTGTCACGCATTGGTTTGAAGTTCAAACCGATCGCATGGCTGACAAGTACCAAGGCATGTTGGCTTGGGCCTTGAACCACAAGCTCACCACCCTGTTAACTGCATTGCTGATCTTCATTGCGAGTGTTTTCATGGTGCCGCTTTTGGGCACTGAATTTGTGCCTAAGGGCGATTACTCCGAGGCCACACTGGCCTTTCAGACGCCAGTGGGGACTTCGCTTGAAAGCACGGCCCTCAAAGCCAAACAAGTTGAAAAAATTGTGCGTGAATTTCCAGAGGTTGAATACACCCTGACGGGCATGAACACGCCCAATGCACAAGGCAAAAACAGCGCCAGTATTTATATTCGTTTGGTTGATCGGAAATTGCGCCAGCGCAGCGTGGAGGACCTAGGGGCTCTGCTGCGAGAACGACTTAGCAAAGTTGCCGGCATTACGGTCACCCATGTCGGCACCCTAGATTCTGTAGCCGGCAGCAAGCAAATTGAATTTTCACTTCAAGGTGCCGATCAGCGTGAGCTAGAACGACTGACCTTGCAGATCATGGAAAAGATTCGCAACATCCCTGGCTTGGTCGATTTGGATTCCAGTGTCAAACCCAACAAGCCTTCAATTTCGATCAACGTGTTGCGCGAATCAGCTTCCGACATCGGCTTAAGTGCTGCGCCTATTGCAGGTGCTCTGCGCACCTTGGTGGCCGGGCAAACTGTGGGCAATTGGCGCGCACCTGATGATCAGACTTACGATGTCAATGTGCGCCTTGCACCAGAGTTTCGAAATAGCCCACAAGACTTAGAGCGTCTGCCGTTTAGCCTGCCAGCCCCCGACGGCACTTCGCGAACCGTTCGCCTAGGACAAATTGCACAAGTGCAAGAAACCACAGGCTCCAACCAAATCAACCGCCGCGATTTGATGAGAGAAGTGTCGATCAATGCCAATGCGTCAAGAAGATCGGCGGGCGAAATTTCGAACGACATTCGGAAAGTTTTGGATGCAGTGGCTTGGCCGCCTGGGTACCGCTATCAATTTGGCGGCACCACCAAGAGCATGAATGAGTCATTTCAATATGCCATCACGGCCCTCATCATGGCCGTGATTTTCATCTACATGATTTTGGCCAGTCAGTTCAAGAGTTTTTTACAACCTCTTGCCCTCATGACTGCCCTGCCACTCACCCTGATCGGCGTCGTCTTGGCGCTCATGGCCTTCAAGTCTGCGCTCTCTATGTTCTCGGTCATTGGCGTCGTCATGCTGATGGGCTTGGTCACCAAAAATGCCATTTTGCTAGTCGACTTCGCCATCAGAGCCCGTGAAGGCAGCGTTTCAGACACAGGGCAGCCCGCCCCTGGCTTAACTCGGCACGACGCGCTGCTCATGGCCGCCAAAGTCCGACTCCGCCCCATTTTGATGACCACTTTGGCCATGATTTTTGGCATGATCCCGCTGGCATTTGCCATCACAGAGGGCTCAGAGCAACGATCACCCATGGGGCAAGCTGTCATCGGAGGGGTTATTACCTCCTCTTTGCTCACCCTTGTGGTCGTGCCAGTGGTTTATTGCTACATGGACGATTTGAGTGAGTTTTTGAAAAGGCTTTGGTCTGGCAAGGAAAAATCAAATTCCGAGGCGCCCGTAGAAGCTAAAATGTGATGAGCTAGAATTAGATACCCCCTGGAGTAGCCGTGAACAATGACATCGCCCGTTTCAACATGATTGAACAACAAATTCGTCCTTGGGAAGTCTTGGATGGGCAAGTGCTTGCATTGCTTTTAGAGGTGAAGCGCGAGAACTTTGCGCCCATGGCGCACAAAGCTTTGGCTTTTGTCGACATGGAAATTCCCTTAAGCAAAGACGCTGACTCTGACCAAGTCATGTTAGCCCCACGCGTAGAAGCGCGTTTTTTACAAAATGCAGCCGTCAAACATACCGATAAAGTGCTGGAAATTGGTACAGGCTCTGGCTACATGGCGGCTTTGTTGGCGCATCAAGCAGCCAGTGTTTTAAGCTTTGAATTAGACCCTGCATTGGCCCAACTGGCTCGCGCCAACCTTCAAACTGCAGGCATTCACAATGCAGAAGTACGCCAAGCCGATGGCAGCCAAGGCGCTCCCGCCGATGGCCCATTTGATGTCATCATGCTCAGCGGGTCTGTGCCAGGGGTTCCCCAAATTTTGCTCAACCAACTGAGCATTGGCGGTCGTTTGTTGGCGGTGGTTGGTGAAGATCCCATGATGCGAGCCAGCGTCATCACTCGTACAGCCGAACAGCAATGGCAAACTTCAGAGCCTTGGGACACCATCGCCCCAAGACTTAAAGGCTTTCCTGAGCACAATCGTTTTGCCTTTTAAACTTTGAAGCCCTCTCACAGACAAGACCGCCTTATTTATGCAACAAGTCAACCCCACCCAATTGAGTGAATGGATTGCGCAGTCCTCGGCACAAGGTCAACCCTTGATTTTGGATGTGCGCGAAACTTGGGAGTGCCAACTGGCGAGCATTGCGCCTACAGGCTGTGAGGTTCTCATCATGCCCATGCAAACCGTTCCAGCTCGCCTGCATGAGCTAGATAAGAAGAGGGCCATTGCTTGCCTTTGCCACCACGGCGGCAGAAGCATGCAAGTGGCTACATTTTTAGAACACCATGGCTTTGAAAATATCATCAACATCAGTGGTGGCATTAACGAATGGTCCAACCAAGTCGATGCCAGCATTCCTGTTTATTGAATTGACCTTCCTTTTTATTGGCAAATCCCACGAAAGATATTTATGAATTTGCGCTTTCTCCCTTTGACGTTGGTCATTTCTGCCGGTTTCGCTGGTTCAGTTCAAGCACAGAATCTGATGTCCTTGTTCGAAACAGCAAGGGGCTACGACGCCACATACAAGGCTGCTCAGTTCCAATACACAGCCAACTTGTCAAAGGGCGAACAAGCCAAAGCTGTTTTGCTTCCAACAGTTGGTTTGTCTGCCAACCTGAATAAGACGGAGGTCGACTTGGTAGCCGCTTCGCAAACAGTCAATTCTCAAAGCATGGCCGCTACCTTAAGTGCATCCCAGCCTCTCTATCGTCCTGCCAACTCTGCCACCTACCAACAGGGCATGCGCCAGCTGGCGTTGGCAAGCATTCAGCTCAAGGCTGCAGAGCAAGACCTCATGGTTCGTTTAAGCCAAGCCTACTTTGATGTGCTCATTTCCCGTGAAAGCTTGGACTTTGTGAAAGCCCAAAAATTGGCTGTTGCCGAACAATTGGCTGCCGCCAAACGCAACTTTGAAGTCGGCACTTCAACCATCACTGACAGCCGCGAAGCGCAGGCTCGCTATGACTTGGTACTGGCACAAGAAATTGCTGCTGACAACGATTTGCGCATCAAACGATTGGCTTTGAATCAGTTGGTTGGACTGAACAACATCGAGCCCAAATCTTTGTCGCGCATGGCCAAGCTTACTGCCCCAGAATCATCATCGATTGACCAATGGGTGAAACAGTCTTCAGAATTCAACCCTGCTGTTCTTCAAAGCCGCGCAAGCTTAGACATTGCCAAACTTGAAACAACGAAAGCAGAGGCAGGCAACAAACCCACGCTCGACTTGGTTGCTGGCATCACGCCCACACGCTATAAAAACGGTAAGGGCATCAATACATCCCAAGTGGACACCAACTCGAGCAGCATCAGCTTGGCCTTTAACATGCCCTTGTTCGCAGGCTATGCGACTCAAAACCGCATCAAGGAAACCGTTGCACTGGAAGACAAAGCCCGCTCAGACCTCGATGCCGCAGAACGCAACGTTGCGCAATCTACACGCTCCGCCTTCTTCGGCTTGCAATCTGGCATTGGTCAAGTCAATGCACTGCAAGCCGCCGAGGCCTCCAGCCAAAGTGCTTTAGACGCCAACAAGTTGGGGTATCAAGTAGGTGTTCGCATCAACATCGATGTGCTCAACAGCCAAAGCCAACTGTTCCAGACCAAACGTGATTTGGCCAAAGCGCGTTACGATGTTTTGTTGGGTCAACTCAAACTGCGACAAGCCGCCGGCACGCTGACCGAAGCCGATCTGGCTTCGATCAATGCACTTTTAAATCCTTGAAAGATGATTGAATTCAATCTTTGATTGAATTCAGTAACTCTTGCACTGCCAGCACAGTGCGTTCAGTAGCACCGCCATGCTGCTGTGCAAATTGCGCAGCATGATGTGCGCGAATCTTTTGCACTTGCTTGTTCTGCACTGTCTCTAAAGCCAAGCGCACAGCTTCTGCCATGTTGGGCGCACGCTGTGCCGCGCCCGAGGCTTGTGCCGCTTCAGAAGCCTCTGAAAAATTGAAGGTATGTGGCCCCATCACAATGGGGCAAGCACAGGCCGCCGCTTCAATTAAATTTTGACCGCCCAATTTTTCAAAACTGCCGCCAAGCAAAGCCACATCGGACAAGCTGTAATAAAGTGCCATTTCACCAAGACTGTCACCCAACAGAACCAATGGTGTTTGGTGTTTTTTTTCTGCACTTAAATCTGAGCCCAAGTTGGGCCCTTCTTGGCCCCAACTTGAACGTCTTGAAACTCGCAGGCCGCCAGACTGCAGCAAACTTTCAACCTCAGTCACACGCTGCGGATGCCTTGGCACAATCAACCAATTCACTTGGACATCAGGTTGTTGCGTGATGAGTTTCTGCCAAGCCTCCAACCATGAACTCTCTTCACCCTCGCGCGAACTGGCCAACATGACAACGGGTGCGGTCAGTTGATGGCGCCAAGATTGACCCAATGCAAATTGGGCCGTATCAGGCTTAGCATCAAACTTCAAATTACCAAAGATACCCTGAACGTTGGCACCTAAGGTCTTAAGTCGGATGGCATCGTCTTGCGCTTGCGCACAGACTGCGCTAAGTGATGCATAGGCAGGCCGCATGAGAGCGGGCCATCGCTGCGCTTGCTGCATCGATTTTTCACTCATGCGTGCGTTGACCAACATGATGGGAACGCCGTGAACTTGCGCACGCTGAATCAGCACAGGCCACACTTCCGTCTCCAGCAACAAACCCATTTTGGGTTTGAATGCGAGAAAAAAACGGTCAAGCACTTCGGGCGAATCCCAAGGCTGCCAAACTTGTAAATCACCGTCTTGCAAAAGTTTGCGCCCTTCCTCGCGCCCTGTTGCTGTGCCATTCGTTAGCAACAATTTTATCCCAGGCATGGCCTGCCGCAAACTCTCCAGCAAGATGGCCGCAGTCCGTGCTTCGCCCAGAGAGACTGCGTGAATCCAAATCCAATCTTGACGAGCGCTTTGCGTGTAATGACCAAATCGCTCTTCAATGAACTGGCCATAAAGCGGCTCTGCTTGGGCTCTCTTTTTCATCTTACGTCGAAGCAAGGGCTGCGCCAAACGCATGAAAACGCCGTAAAGCCAAAGAGAGAGATTAGCAATCACTCAGCAAATCCGAAAGAATGAGGCACAACCATCAATGCGCCGAGCTTTGCAAGCTGGCATCTGGCTTGACGGTTCTCAACAAGGTCAGCATGTCGTTTTCAATGCGATGCAGGGCATCTTCTGTATGCCCCTCAAATCGCAAGACCAATACAGGTGTGGTGTTGGAAGCGCGAATCAAACCAAAGCCATCGGGCCAATCGACACGCAAACCATCCATGTCTGAAATTTCAGCTGGGGCTGAAAAATAGTCAGCAGCCACTGCCAATAATTTCGCTGTGAGTTGGTGAGGCTCGCCTTCTTGACACGCCACGTTCAACTCGGGCGTGCTGAAACTGCTTGGCAATGCTTTGAGAACTTCATTGGCGTTGGGGCTGCGACTTAAAATTTCCAAGAGACGACAACCCGCGTAGGTGCCATCGTCAAAGCCATACCAACGCTCCTTGAAAAAGATATGGCCACTCATCTCGCCGCCCAGTGGCGCTTCACCGCCCTCTGCTTCTATCTGTTTCATCTTGGCTTTGATCAGAGAGTGGCCCGTTTTGTACATAGTGGCCTGTTTTGTACATCAGGGCTTTTCCGCCCGCAGCGCGAATGGCGGGAGCCAAACGTTGCGAGCACTTCACATCAAACAAAATGGTGCCATTGGGCACTCGACTCAATACGTCTTGGGCAAACAGCTGCATTTGCCTGTCTGGGTAAATGGTTTCACCATCTTGCGTAACGATGCCCAGTCGGTCGCCATCGCCATCAAAGGCGAGCCCTAATTCGGCACCCGAACTTTGCAGCGCTGCAATGAGATCTTTCAAATTTTCTGGTTTGCTAGGGTCGGGATGATGGTTCGGGAAATTGCCATCCACTTCGCTGAACAATTCAATGACCTCGCAGCCCAATGCACGAAAAATACCGGGGGCACTGGCGCCAGCAATACCGTTGCCCGAATCAACCACAATTTTCAGGGGACGGGACATCTGAATACTTGAAACAATGCGCGCAATGTAGGCGGGCAAAATATCTACAACACGGATAAAGCCACCCTGTTCGAATTGCCAAGACTCATTTTCAATGATGTATTGCAAGGCCTTGATCTCATCGCCATAAACAGCCCGGCCACCCAACACCATCTTGAAACCGTTGTCATCTTTCGGATTGTGGCTACCGGTCACTTGAATACCGCTGTCGCACACGGTGTGCGCCGCAAAATAAAGTTGGGGTGTGGTGGTCAGCCCCACATCAATGACTTCAATGCCAACTGCCACCAGGCCGCGCATCAAGGCTGCCGACAACACGGGCCCACTCAGGCGACCATCGCGCCCAACCGCCACGGTATGCCGTCCTTCCTTCATGGCCAAACTGCCAAAGGCTCGGCCCAAGGCTTCAGCCAAGTTTTCGTCCATGTTTCGCAGGTAGGTGCCGCGAATGTCGTAAGCCTTGAAAATGGATGCCGTGACTTGCATAAAAAAATAGCCTTGGTAGATGTGACGCACCGCTTTCCTGCGCGATCCCGGGTGAACTTCTTTGGCCCTCATTGTAGATGCGACAGGCTCAAATCGGATACGATGGCCGGATGCAATTTCACCCTGAAACATGTCACAAAACCATTCAAAGTCCCTGGGGGTCATTGACCCTAGCAGCCAATTCGAAGGGACTGAGCGGTGTTTGGTTTGAAAACCAAAAACATTTTCCAGACACGCACGCTTGGACACTTTCAAACCAACACCCCACTTTGCTTCAAGCTGAGCAAAGCCTAAGAAATTACTTTGACCAAAAATGGCCCCCTGACAGTTCAGCTAGAAAAGAACTGCGAAACCTTGCGCTGGATTTGAGCGTTGGCACAGATTTCCAAAAAGCCGTTTGGCATGCCCTTATGAGCATCCCGATGGGGCAAACATGCAGCTATGGTCAACTTGCAGCAGCCATCGGTCGCCCCAAGGCAGTTCGAGCGGTTGGCACAGCTGTCGGCCGCAACCCCATCAGCATCCTTATTCCTTGCCACCGCGTGATGGGCAGCCAAGGTCAAATCACAGGTTATGCAGGGGGCATTTGGCGCAAACAAGCTTTGTTGAAGCTTGAAAACGCAAGCATCAGCCCATCCTTGGCAGGTCACCATCAATGAGCGAAAACAACCGTAGCGATTCGCAAGATTGGCGAGTCGACTACTTGATATTGGCCGCCTTATGGGGCTCATCATTTTTATTCATGCGCATGGGCGCGGCAGAATTTGGCCCCTTGGCTACGGCCTGGACACGCGTTTGTGTGGCCACACTGTTTTTATTTCCTTTCATGCTTTGGCAAGGCCACTGGGCTTTGTTTAAATCAAAGTGGAAGATCATTTTGGGCTTTGGTGTTTTCAATTCCGCCTTACCTTTCGCCTTGTTTGCCTATGCTGTCATGCACATTTCAACAGGCTTGTCAGCCATTTTGAATGCGGCAGTGCCATTGTTTGCAGCTGTCATTGCTTGGCTCTGGTTAGACGATCGTTTAAACCGATGGCGAATTGCGGGCTTGTTCATTGGCTTCATGGGCGTCACGCTATTGGCCGGCAATCAAACCAGTTTTCACAGTGCGGCCAACCCAGATACCAGTCCTTGGGGTCAATACACAGCCATTGCAGCATGTCTTGTAGCCACTCTGTGTTATGCCATCTCCGGCAGTTTTACAAAAAAATTCATGCCCAATTTGCCGCCGTTGGTATCTTCAACAGGCAGCCAATTGGGCGCCTGTTTAGCGCTTGCATTGCCAGCGCTTTGGGCCATGCCAGAGGCCATGCCAAGCACTCAAGCATGGCTGTCAATTGTCATATTGGGCGTAGCTTGTACGGGCATTGCCTACATTTTGTATTTCAGATTGGTCAACCGTGCAGGGCCAGCCAAAGCACTGACTGTGACTTTTTTAATTCCTGTATTTGCTTTAATCTATGGCGTGGCATTTTTAGGTGAAGCAGTCACTCTGAGCATGCTATTCTTGGGTGCAGTCGTAGTTTTTGGCACGGCCTTATCAAGTGGCTTATTTCCTAAAAAATGAAATGATCAAATCATGAAACGTCTACCCTTTATTCTTCTTTTGTGTCTTTCTGCAAGCTTCACCGCATTCGCACAAAACGCCAGCGTCAACAACCCTGTGGCCGGCAATCAAGCACCCATTAGGTTAATCGTGCCCTTTACACCTGGCACTGGCATTGATTTGATTGCCCGAACCGTTGGCCCCAAACTCTCCCAAAGACTTGGCAGACCAGTGGTCGTTGAAAACAGGGTGGGTGCATCGGGGAACATTGGAACAGAGGCCGTGGTGCGCGCGGTACCCGATGGTCAAACCCTCTTGGTCAGTGTCAACACATTGGTCATGAACAAGAGCCTCTACACCAGCTTGAGCTTTGACCCTGTGAAAGATTTAGCACCCGTCATCCTGACCAGCTGGGGACAGTTGCTGTTGGTCACTCATCCCAAAACAAATTTCAAAACACCCTTAGATTTGGTGGCTGCTGCCAAAGCCAACCCTGGCCGCATCAACTATGCATCTCCTGGCGTGGGCACCCCTCACCACTTGGCCATGGAGCTGCTCAAAAACACTTCCAAAGTCTTCTTAACCCACATTCCTTATCGCGGCACGGCACCTGCAGTCACAGACTTGTTAGGCGGCCAAGTCGATGCCATGTTCTTGCCAATCCACGTGGCCTTGCCCCAAATCAGAGCAGGCAAACTCATCGCCTTAGGCTTGGGCAGTGAACAGCGGCATCCTCTGCTGCCCAACGTCCCCACCATTGCAGAATCTAAGGCCGGCCAAGTGAATGTCGACATGTGGTTCGGCATCTTCGCGCCTAAAAATACGCCCAACGACATCATTCAGACCTACAACAAAGAAATTAAATTGATTTTGGCCAGCGAAGACGTTCAAAAGGCCTTTCAACCCCAAGGCATGGACCCTGCCAACAGCACACCCGAAGAGTTTGGTCGACTGGTTGAAAAAGATGCCATCCGCTGGGCTGAACTCATCAAATCTCAAAACATCAAAGCAGATTGACCATGAACATTGCCATTGTGGGCGGCGGCATTGCCGGCTTGAGTTTTGCGTTAGGGCTTCACAAGCGCGGCATTGACTGCGATGTTTTTGAGGCTGTCAACGAAGTCAAAGAAATTGGCGTGGGCATTACGCTACTGCCTCACGCCATGCGCGAACTTGCTGAAATTGGCGTTCAATCTGCCATTGAAGCGGCTGGTATTGAAAACTTGGAAAGTGTGTTTTTCACTCACCACGGCCAATATGTTTACAAAGAGGCTCGGGGGCGGCACGCCGGCTATTCACTTCCAGAAATTGGCGCACACCGCGGAAAATTGCATCGTATTTTGTTTGATGCTGCAGTCAGCCGATTGGGCGCAGACAAAGTTCACACCGGTATGAGGTGCACCGGCTATTCGCAAGATGACAATGGCGTTCATTTAAATTTTCTCAACGCCCACAACAACACCAACGTGTCCGTGAAAGCCAAGATTGCTGTGGCTTGCGATGGCGTAAATTCTGCAGTTCGCAAACAAATGCACCCCACAGATGCACTTTGTTTTGGCGGCATCAATACTTGGCGTGGTGTGACCATTCACCCACCCATCCTGACCGGCAAAACTTATTTGCGAATTGGCACGGTGGAAGTCGGCAAAATGGTCATCTACCCCATCATTGACAACGTCGATGGCAAAGGCAACCAGCTGATCAACTGGGTGGCTGAATTGCAAAAACCCAACGCCGTCATGAACGACTGGAATCGTTCGGTCGACCCAGGCGTCTGCGCAGAAATCTACAAAGATTTCAAGTTTGATTTCCTCAATGTGCCCGAACTCATTCTGAAGTCTGAGAAGGTTTTTGAATACCCCATGGTCGACAAAGACGCACTGCCTTTCTGGACACAAGGGCGCATCACCCTCATGGGCGATGCAGCACACCCCATGTACCCACGCGGCTCGAATGGCTCCGCCCAAGCGCTGATAGATGCGCGCACTTTGTCTGATCAATTGAGCCAGCAAGCTGATCCGCGCGACGCACTCAAAATGTACGAGTCTTTAAGGCTTTCCACCACCGCCAAAGTGGTTGAAACCAATCGCAATGTTCCGCCCGACTTTATTATCATGAAGGCGCAAGAACTGAGTGGTGGCAAACCTTTCCGCCACATTGACGATCTGATCAGCCAAGACGAGTTGCGTCAAATATCAGACAACTACAAGAACGTGGCAGGTTTCGCTTTAACAAAGTGAACAGGCGCCTCAAGGGCCTGTTGAGGCTTTTGGGACTTGCTTGAGTTGTGCTGCTCAGGACTTAACTCTGCCTGAAGATAGCGGGCTCGCAGTTGCCCGCAACCCGCTTGCACATCTTGGCCTGCAGAATTTCTAAGCTTCGTCAGAATGCCTCGCCGATGCAGCGTGCGCGCAATTTCTGCGGCACGCTCCCATGAGGGGCGCTTGAAAGGCAAATCGTCTACAGCGTTGTAAGGAATCATGTTCATCAATGCGTACTTGCCTTTGAGCAATCGAACAATGCCTTCAATTTCCTCTTGCGTATCATTCACGCCTTCAAGCAAAGTCCACTGGTATTGAATGGGGTAACCCGTTTGTTGGGCATAGATTTCCTCGGCCTTCACCAACTCTTCAGGGCTCATTTTGGGGGCTCGTGGCAACAATTCAGCGCGCAAATCGGCTCGGGTTGAATGCAAAGAAAGCGCCAGTGTGGGCTTGACCAAACCAAGAGGCAGTCGCTCGAATACACGCCAGTCGCCCACAGTTGAGAACACCAATGACTTGTGGCCAATGTTGCCAACCGTTCCCAACACCTCCATGGCCTCCATCACGTTGTCAAGATTGTGTGCCGGTTCACCCATGCCCATGAACACCACTTTTTTAACAACCCGGTGCAACCTAGCAAAGGCAACCTGCGCCACAATTTCTGCACTGCCCACTTGTCTGATCAAGCCTTCTTTGCCCGTCATGCAAAAGACACACCCCACGGCGCAACCTACTTGTGAAGACACACACACACCATCGCGAGGCAAGCCCACTGTTTCAACGGTTTGGCCATCCTGAAGCGCAAGTAGCCAACGCACCGAGCCATCTTCTGCGGGATGCGTTGATTGCAAGCGAAGCAGATTGGAAAGTTTTTCAGACAACTGCGGCAACTCTTGACGCAAAGCCGCCGGCATGAAGCTCTCTAGGGGCCTGCTGCCACTGTTTTGCGGCTTGGCTTGTGACCACAAACGCAAAATGCGCTGCTCATGGGCAGGACGGGCCCCTAAGCAACGCAATTGGTTTCGAATTTCAGTGATCTGTTGAAATAACATGCCGCTATTGGACATGAAATTTCAGCTTTATTGCATGGTGATGCTGAGGTCATTCTTTCAATACGCTTCAGCTTGGAAGCCATCTAGAAAGCTCCTGAGGCGATTGAATGTGCGCATGGGCCTGCCATTTTTGGACATCACTTTGTGCGCCTAAGTAACCATAAGTGGCCGCCACGGTTTTCATGCCAGCAGCATGCCCAGCCACGATGTCCCGCTCATCATCGCCCACATACACGCAAGCGGTGGGCGTTACTCCCAAACGCCTAGCTGCCTCGAATAAGGGTTCGGGGTGAGGTTTGGCGTAAGGCGTGGTGTCGCCACTAATGACCACAGCCGCCGTTTTAAAAAGTGGCATAGCCTGGATTAGCGGCTCTGCAAAGCGTTTGGATTTGTTGGTCACAACACCCCAAGGCATGTGGGATGCAACCAATGCGTCGATCATTTGAACAACTCCCTCAAAAGCAAAAGTTCGCTGCGTCATGCAGGCTTCGTAATTGCGAAAGAATTCTTCTTTCATGGCGTCGTATTCGGGATGCTCTGGAGTGAAGCCAAACGCCAAGCCAATCATGCCGCGTGCACCTGCGCCGGCCATGGGCCGGTAATGCACCAGCGGCAAAGAAGTCATGCCGCGGTCCACCCGCATCTTATCGACGGCTGCGCCTAAGTCTGGCGCGCTGTCAATGAGCGTGCCGTCAAGGTCAAATAAGACGGCCTGAATGTTTTCAAACTTCATAAGCGGTCGCCTTGCTGCTTCAATTTGCCGATGGCTTTTGGGTGGCCATCAAATAATTTACATCGGTATCAGAGTTCATGGCATAAACGCTTGTGAAAGGGTTGTAAGTCATGCCCTTCATCTGTTTTAACTCAAGACCTTCAGCACGCAGCCAATCGGCCAATTCACTGGGTTTGATCAAGCGTGCATATTCGTGAGTTCCTTTGGGCAACAAATTAAGCACGTACTCGGCGCCCACAATGGCAAATAAGAATGATTTTGGATTGCGATTCAAGGTTGAAAAGAACACCCAACCACCTGATTTCACCAATTGCGAGCAAGCCTTCACCACAGCAGCGGGGTCGGGCACATGCTCCAACATTTCCATGCAAGTGACCACATCAAATTGCCCCGCTTGTTGTGCTGCCAAGTTTTCTGAGCTGATTTCTTGGTACTGCACACCTTGCGTACCCGCTTCAATGGCATGCAGCTGCGCCACCTTCAGAGACTTCACAGCCAGGTCAATACCTAAGACTTCTGCGCCTTGTCTGGCCATGGCATCTGACAAGATGCCGCCACCACAACCAACGTCGACCACCTTCTTTCCCGACAGTGGCACCAGCGTTTGAATCCAATTCAAACGCAAAGGATTGATTTGGTGCAGAGGCTTGAATTCGCTTTCGGTGTCCCACCAACGGTGCGCCAAGTCAGAAAATTTGGCCAATTCGGCGGGGTCCACGTTGGCGGAAGAAAATTGGGAAGGGGTAGTTTGTGAAGTCATGGATGACATTGTCTCTGAAAGTAAAAAAGCCTCCCGAAGGAGGCTTTTTAGAATCAGCCAAAGCTTGATTTAATTCAAGCTAGCTGTTGATCAGTTGGGGCGTGTACCCACAACTTCGATTTCCACGCGGCGGTTTTTAGAACGGCCAGCATCTGTTTTGTTGTCAGCAACGGGTTGTTTCTCGCCCTTGCCTTCAGTGTAAACGCGGTTTTTCTCAATGCCCTTGGTAATCAAATAGGCTTTGACGGCATCAGCGCGCTTGACTGACAATTTTTGGTTGTAGACGTCAGAACCAACAGAGTCTGTATGACCCACAGCAATGATCACTTCAAGGTTGATGGCTTTGACTTTACCAGCCAAGTCGTCCAATTTAGCCTTACCGTCAGCTTTCAAGACTGATTTGTTGAAGTCAAAGAAGGTGTCAGCAGCGTAAGTCACTTTGGTGGCTGCAGCTGGTGCTCGTGCTGGTGCTGGTGCTGGTGCAGCAGCTCTTGGTGCTGGTGCAGGTGCTGGTGCAGCAGCTCTTGGTGCAGGTGCTGGTGCTGGTGCTGGTGCTGGTGCAGCAGCTTTAGGTGCAACAATGGCACCATCGCAACCAGCAGCAGCTGTAGCAGGTGTCCAATTGGCGCCACGCCAGCATAAATCGCCTGCGCCATTTTTCCAAACGAGTTCTCCTGTGCCATTGCGCCAGTTGTCTACGGATTGCGCGCCAGCAGCAGTTGCCAAGGCAGCTGAAACCAACACCATTGCCACTATGTTGAATTTTTTCATGGTTCTCCTCATGGGGATAAATACCGCAGATATCCTGCGAAAAAAGAGACGATTTGAATGACCATCACCCAAAACGTTGAAATCATTGTGCCATAGACATTGGTGAATTCCCCAATTTGGTGAAATCAGCGTGATAAGGGTCAGTTCATAGCTAAGCATGTGTTGCAAATCAACGACACTCTTTGGACCTAAAATGACACTCTTTCACCCAGTGCGCCTGACCCCTCATGACCCAGTTTGCCAAAGAAACCCTTCCTATTAGTTTAGAAGAGGAAATGCGCCGCAGCTACCTCGACTACGCCATGAGCGTGATTGTGGGACGCGCCCTGCCCGATGCCCGAGACGGCCTCAAGCCTGTGCACCGCCGCGTTTTGTTTGCCATGCACGAGTTGAACAACGACTGGAATCGCGCCTATAAAAAATCTGCCCGCATTGTGGGTGACGTGATTGGCAAGTACCACCCTCACGGTGACCAATCTGTCTATGACACCATCGTTCGCATGGCACAAGATTTTTCGATGCGTCACATGTTGGTGGACGGCCAAGGCAACTTCGGCTCTGTGGACGGCGACAACGCAGCGGCGATGCGATACACCGAAATTCGTTTGGCCAAAATTGCCCACGAAATGTTGGCCGACATCGACAAAGAAACCGTTGACTTTGGCCCCAACTACGATGGCTCTGAAAAAGAGCCTTTGGTGCTTCCAAGCCGCATTCCCAACCTTTTAGTGAACGGTTCTGGCGGTATTGCGGTCGGCATGGCGACCAACATTCCACCTCATAATTTGAACGAAGTGGTTGACGCTTGCTTGCATATGCTGCGCAACCCAGGCGCCACCATCGACGAGTTGATGGAAATCATTCCTGCACCCGACTTTCCAACTGCCGGCATTATTTACGGCATCAATGGCGTGAAAGATGGCTACCGCACGGGCCGCGGCCGTGTGATCATGCGCGCCAAGTGTCACTTCGAAGACATTGACAAAGGCCAGCGCCAATGCATCGTTGTAGACGAGTTGCCTTACCAAGTGAACAAAAAGACCTTGCAAGAGCGCATGGCCGAATTGGTTCACGAGAAAAAGATCGAAGGCATCAGTCACATTCAAGACGAGTCTGACAAATCTGGCATGCGCCTGGTCATTGAACTCAAGCGTGGTGAAGTGCCTGAAGTGGTGCTCAACAACCTGTACAAACAGACCCAGTTGCAAGACACCTTTGGCATCAACATGGTGGCCCTGATTGACGGCCAACCCAAGTTGTGCAACCTCAAAGATCTGATCAGCGTGTTCTTGCAACACCGCCGAGAAGTAGTCACACGCCGCACCGTTTTCACCTTGCGCAAAGCGCGCGAACGCGGCCACGTGTTGGAAGGCTTGGCAGTGGCCATGGCCAACATCGACGAGTTCATTGCCATCATCCGCAATGCGCCTACCCCGCCAGTAGCCAAGGCCGAATTGATGACCCGCAGCTGGGATTCCAAATTGGTTCGCGAAATGCTGACACGCACACGCGCCGATGGGGGCGCTGTGAATGCCGACGACTATCGCCCTGATGGCTTGGAAAAAGAATTTGGCATGGGCAACGACGGCTTGTACCGCCTGAGCGACACCCAAACACAAGAGATTTTGCAAATGCGTTTGCAACGCTTGACCGGACTCGAGCAAGACAAAATTGTGGTCGAGTACAAAGAAGTCATGTCTGAAATTGAAGACTTGCTCGACATCTTGGCCAAGCCCGAGCGCGTGTCCACCATCATTGGCACCGAACTGGGCGAGTTGCGCCAAGAATTTGGTCAAACCAAATTAGGAGCCCGCCGCAGCTTCATTGAAAACAATGCGCAAGACTTGGCCACCGAAGACTTGATCACGCCCACCGACATGGTGGTCACGCTGTCGCACAGCGGCTACATCAAGAGCCAACCTCTTTCTGAATACCGCGCCCAAAAACGCGGCGGTCGCGGTAAACAAGCCACGGCCACCAAAGAAGACGATTGGATCGATCAGCTCTTCATTGCCAACACACACGATTACATCTTGTGCTTCTCCAACCGCGGCCGTTTGCATTGGCTTAAGGTCTGGGAAGTGCCTGCAGGTTCACGCGGCTCGCGCGGCCGCCCCATCGTCAACATGTTCCCCTTGCAAGAAGGCGAAAAGATCAATGTGGTCTTGCCTTTGACAGGCGACATGCGCAGCTTCCCTGCCGACCATTATGTGTTCATGGGCACCTCCATGGGCACCGTGAAGAAAACATCGCTTGATGAATTCAGCAACCCCCGCAAAGCCGGCATCATTGCGGTCGACCTTGACGAAGGCGACTTCCTCATTGGTGCCGCCCTCACAGACGGCAAGCACGACGTGATGTTGTTCAGCGACGGTGGCAAAGCCGTTCGATTTGACGAAAACGATGTGCGCCCCATGGGCCGAAATGCACGCGGCGTGCGCGGCATGATGCTAGACGAAATACAAAGCGTGATAGCCATGCTGGTGGCCGAAGATGAGCAGCAAAGTGTTTTGACAGCCACAACCAACGGCTACGGCAAACGCACTTCCATTACCGAATACACGCGCCATGGCCGTGGCACCAAAGGCATGATTGCCATCCAGCAATCTGAGCGCAATGGCAAAGTGGTGGCCGCCACTTTGGTTCGCGCCGAAGACGAAATCATGTTGATCACCGACACCGGTGTGTTGGTTCGCACGCGTGTTTCTGAAATCCGTGAACTGGGCCGCGCCACTCAAGGCGTGATCTTGATTGGCTTGGACGATGGCGCCAAATTGTCTGGCTTGCAACGCATTGTGGAGAACGATGCCATTGTGCAAGATGAAACAGACGAAAACGATGCCGATGATGAAGGCGGCGCAGCGGAAAGCGGCTCGACTGAATGACCAGACCCTACAACTTTTCTGCAGGCCCTGCCGCCATTCCCGATGCCGTCTTGATACAAGCCGCCAGCGAAATGCTGGACTGGCATGGCAGCGGTATGGGCGTGATGGAAATGAGCCATCGTGGCAAAGAGTTCATGTCCATTTACGAAGAAGCAGAAACCGATCTTCGCGAGTTACTGTCGGTTCCTGCTAACTTCAAAATTTTGTTCATGCAAGGCGGGGGCATTGCAGAAAATGCCATCGTGCCATTGAACCTTTCGCAAGAAGGCGTGGTCGATTTTGTAGTCACTGGCAGCTGGAGCCAAAAATCCTACAAAGAAGCCACGCA
>Ga0209768_10000587_pt1 | contig 24270 bp, 24 predicted proteins | sample LauGreSBDMM110SD_3_FD_187564 | JGI IMG/M metagenome (GOLD analysis project Ga0209768, IMG submission 187564) | Freshwater lake microbial communities from Lake Michigan, USA - Sp13.BD.MM110.SD (SPAdes) (version 2) | ecosystem: Environmental > Aquatic > Freshwater > Lake | place: Lake Michigan... | reverse complement strand
CGCGCCACTAGCAGCTAATGCTCGCATCTTGGATGCAGGTTGTGGCTTAGGGCATGGATTGTATGCACTGCGTCTCGCTTATCCTAAGGCGCAGTTAGATGGCATAGAGTGGAGTTGGCCTTTGCGTTTACTTGCAGCTGTGCGCTGTCCATGGGCATCAATACGGCAAGGCGATATTTGGAAAGCAGATTGGCGTGATTACGATATGGTGTATTTATTTCAAAGGCCAGAAAGCATGCCGCGAGCAGTGGCGAAAGCACGTGCAGAATTATTGCCAGGCGCGTGGTTAGTGAGTTTGGAATTTATGGCAGAAGAGCTACAGCACCAAGCGAGTGTACAAACAGTAGAAGGTAAGCCGGTGTGGTTATATCAAGCCCCGTTTTTATTCGCAGAGCATAAAACTAAATCAAGCAAGCAAGTTCAAAAAACAAAAAAGAATAAATAGTCTTTATACATAAGCGCCGGCGTATGTCACGATTTTACCGCCGGTACCTATTTTGAAGCGAGAGATACCTGCCAGACTACGTGTGTTAATGCCACCCAGATCCAGTGTATGAATTCCTAGTGCGCGCAACTCTTCAAACGCACGCCACATTAATAAATTATGCGCATGCTTAGCGCGGCCATCTGCATTCGTCCAACCTACATGATAAGTCGCAGTTGATCCGTGTAATAAAAACAGCATGGCTGCAATACGATTATTTTCTTTATGCTGTTGAGCATGACTATCGAGCTGTGCATGTAGCATCAAGAGTGTAGTAGATGGATCAGCTCGCGCTGCGTGGTAATGCTGAATAAAATGGGACGGTAGACCATGAAATTTTTTTTCAATTCGCTGAGAGCTCTCTGCTTCAAATAACCACTGTAATTCTGTATCCGTATCTGATACCTGCACAATGATTTTTTTATCTCGTTCGGCTGCAGCCAGACGATTACGCCAACGTCCTTCACAAGCAACGCGTAGTTGTGTATTTGTTTGCGTAAGATCGACAAGCACTGTGGAATAGCCAGTCATGACTCGTGTTAATCCAACTAGACTAGGATGATAGTGTTCTGTCAGTGCTGGAGAAAAAATAAGCCAACGCGGCTTGGGTAGGGGACAGCTGCGTTTCAGTTCGCGATAAATTTTTTGTTGTTCTGCCGCCGATACTTCAGTTAACCATATTGGACCTCGTGTACAGAGTGCGATGCCAAGTACACCGATATAACGACGACAAATAAACTGCGCTAAGGCGATAGTTTTACCTTCTTTGATCACTTGTGCGCGATGACAATCCAGCCACATGGCCTGAAAACTTGCGCCATAAGCCCAGTCTTGTTGCAACGCTGTGATGTGCGGTGCTTGCAATTGTTCCCATTCCGACTGTTGGATGGCATTCCAGCGTATATGCATTACGTTTAAAATTTAAAAAGCATTCGTGAGTAAAAGCATAACTCAGCAATTGAGTCGACAATTCATGCTTGTAGCAGCATGAATTCATAGTTTGCAAAGCTATAATCTGTGCATCATTCTAAAGGGTAGAGAAATGTTGCAGCGGTTTTTTAAAGCCAGTCCCATTGTTAAAGTATTGGGCCATGATATTGATAAGCCTAAGTTAACCGCAGCAGGCTGGTGTCTTATCTTTCTTTATCTCGCTTTACCATTCATGTTGATAGGTGCGTTATTTGATTTTTTTATTCAATTAACAACGGGTCATTGTGTGGGTGTGTGGTGTTTATTTAGTTAGCATTTAAATAAATAATTATTAATTAAACATTAATTGCTGATTAATTAACTGCTGTTCTCGTCTTCACTATAGAAAAAACTTCCACTTTGTTTCACAATTGCAATACAGTACGCGAGTCTTAACTTCAATTATTAAGACTGGTGTCGATATACAAGTTGATTAGATGGGTTATGAATCCCATCCACAACACTGAGTGTCAGTGCTCAAGGAGAGGCAAATGCTTTTTTTCGTTGGATTAGCCGTTGTTTTTGGCTGTGTTTTCGGTGGCTTTATTATGGCCGGCGGCAAAATGGCGCCGATTATTAAAGCGGCACCGGTTGAAGGTTTTATTATTGTTGGTTCAGCGATTGGCGCTCAGCTGATTGGTAATAGTATGGGTATTTTCAAAGGTGCCATCGGTGGCATGGTGAAATGTATCACTGGCCCTAAATGGAAACCACAGGATTACCTCGATTTGATTCTCTTGGTCGGTAAGTTATTGGCCGTTATGAAAAAAGAAGGTGCGGTTGCCTTAGAAGCTCACGTTGAAAATCCTGATTCCAGCGGTATTTTTGGGGAATATCCCAAGCTTGCAAAAGACCATGCGATTGTTGGCATGATTTGCGACACCTTGCGTTTAGTGGTGATTGCACAGGGTAATCTGGATGCAGACGCTGTTGGCGATGTCTTAGATAACGCGATTAAGACTCACCATCACGATGAAATGAAAACTCAAGGTACTTTGGCTTCGATTGCAGGTGCTTTACCTGCGCTAGGTATTGTTGCTTGTGTTCTTGGTGTGGTTAAGACCATGGGCGCGATTGATCAACCGCCACCTGTACTGGGTGGTCTGATTGGTGGTGCGCTGGTTGGTACCTTCTTGGGGGTTTTCGTGGCCTATGGTGTGTTCGATCCTATGGCTAACCGCTTAGGTCAAATCATTGACGAAGAAGGCCAAGTTTTTAAAGTGATTAAAGAAATGATTGTAGGTACTTTAAAAGGTAACCCTATTCCTTTAGTCATTGAAGCAGCACGTGCTTGTATTAGTCATCATAATCAGCCTTCCTTTGCTGAAGTGTTTGACGGATTACGCGGTAAGTAATTTCAGCTTATCTCGAGTGTGGGATTGGATCCGAAGTTGTCATCAGCGCTATGGCGCAATAAGATTTCGGATCTGATTCATGCTCATCATTTACGACGGCGCTTGTCCGTTCTGTTCTAGTTATATCTCTCACTTACGTTTACAGCGCACAGTTGATCAGATTACGTATCTGAATGCACGTCATGAAGATGACCGACTACATACTTACATTCAATCAGGCTATGATTTTGATGAAGGCATGTTAGTGATCATTGATCAGCAAGTTTATGCCGGTGCAGATGCCATCCATGTGCTTGCATTACAAAGTTCTGGCAGCGATATGTTTAATCGCTTAAATCACTGGATTTTTAAACGCGCCATGTTAGCGAAGATACTTTATCCCTGTTTGAAATTTGGCAGGCGATGCGCTTTGAGTTTGTTAGGCATACCTTTATTAAAAAAGTCGTAATTCTGTTGAGCAGTAAATAATGGCAGGGAAGGTGCATAACCAAGCCCAGAAAAAACGATTCAAGCCAAAATGCCAGAATACAAGGAAGTGAAATAAAGCCGCAATACTGCACCACACGATTGCCCACAGTGGTCCCATTAACGCTAGCGGGAAAGTGCTTTCCCATAAAATAAAGGACCAACAACTCGCTAAGGCAAACCACTTTTTTTTATAAATACTGTTTTCTTTCAGCGGTCCAAAAATCGCTCCGTTTATAAAAAATGATAGTGCGCGTCCATTGCGCCAATGCGCATCAAATAGTTTCACCGTACCCGAAATAAAATAAGACGAAATCGATTGTATGGTGATGAACCAACAACCTGCGCGATACGCTATCTCAGTGCCGACTAGTGGTTGGCTTACATGTGTGATGAGTAGGCCGGTTAACACAGCCAAGGTCATAAAATCACTGCCACCATTGAAGGCGCCACGCCAACGTATCAAAATAATCAGTGTGCTGATAAATAAAAACACACTACTGACACTATTCATTCCAAAAAAAAGGGTAGTTGCTGTTGCCGCACGCAGTATTAAATGCAACTGATGCTGGCGATCTTGATAAATAAAATCAGCTAGTCTTTGCATCCATAAGGGATTGTGCAATAAATCTTGTCGCTGTTTACTCCATGCCCAAATTCCGGTTTCACGTAAGGCCGGCTGAATTCGAAAAAATTCCAGCGTTTGAATCAGTAGACTGATCGCACATAAACATTCAACTGCACGTATTGCAAGATAAAGAGCTGACATACATCACCAAGCGATAGCGGGGGAAGTCAGTACAGTGGCATCTTCATGCTTGCCTGTAGGCGGTGCCATTAATGTCAACTGGAATTGATAATGTTGTATAGCGAGTGAGGGATAGTGCTGTTGTAAATAATCGCGCGCATGGCGCGTGATTAATTGATAGGTCACGAGTTGTTGAACATCTTCTTCCTCTTTCAATACTTGTATATCAGCAGATAAATGATCGACCAAATTTTGATTGGCCAGTGCTAAGTTAATCGCTGGATTATGAAGAAGTTGCAGTAGGCTGCGACGTGCACGTGGAATAGTGGATTGCCAAGGAGACCATGTTTTCTCGGCATTGGAATAACGTACAAACAACGTGGGCACATGACCCATGCCATGAAAAAATCGCCAGTTAGGAAAGAAGCACCGCAGCAAGAAAAGCCAAGGGCCTGTGACAACTTGGCTGCGATAAATCAGAGAAAAAAACAAAGCAGCAAAGTAAAAAACAAGCGCCCAGATGGCGAGGGATGAAAAGTTCATGCGGTCTGGCGGAAAAAGTTGCTGATGTACAATATTCTCATAAATTATTAAGATAGAGCATCTTAAAAGCGTCTAAAAATAGCCATGCTCCTCAAATGAAGACTACTTATTTTTCTCGATCTTGTGTCATGTTGTTGAGTCTCGCCTTAGCTGGCTGTGCTAGTGAGTCAGAATTGGCTGCGATTCGCCTAGACACTAGCCATCCGCTTTATAAAAGCAAAGCCTGTCAACAAGCCTTGTCAACTGTGCAAAATCATAAAGACGCAAAATCAGTCAGTACGGTGGCAACACCGGTGTTGGTATTTTTGAGCGGTGGTTTATTGTTACCGGTGGTGGCAGCTAATGCTGGTCTGGATACAGTCGATCGCGTCGATGCCTCGAATTTAGAAATGCGTTGTGGTGGCAAGGGCAAAACGAGAGAAGAAATTACAGAAAAAGTGGTAGGCGGTGCAGCCTTAGGATTGGCGGGCGGTGCGGTTGGCAAATGATATGTATATGCCTAAGCTGAAAAGATTAATTTAATTGTTTGGAGTGTATCGCTTGAAAAAAATATGTTTGGGATTGTTGCTGTTAGTTTGCAATATGGCGTATGCAGAATGGACATCGGTAGGACGTTTTGATAACGGTAATTTTTATATAGATAAACAATCTATGGTCCGTAAGGGGGATCAACGTGAAATCTAGACTTTGATGGATTATCGCTTTGTGCAGATGGATGGGAATAAAAATATTTTTCGGTCTTCACGCTCTATGATGCAAATACATTGTGTAGAAAAAAAAGCGCGCATTATTCATATGAGTTTTTTTAGTGGATCTATGTTGCGTGGTAATGAAGTGGGCAAAATGGGAACGCTAAAAGAATGGGAGCCGGTACCTCCTGATACACCGATTTATCGCATCTTAGAAGTGACTTGTGGCCTTTGATATCACGGGTGGTTTGCGTTGGCATGGTCGTGCTTTCATGCGTAGAAAAACGCTGTGGCAGCCCGCACGTTTAGCGATTGCAGATTGGTTAGCGCAAACAAGTCCCGCTAATAAGCATTTATTGTTAATCGGAGGAAGCGCTGGTTGGATGATGTCTTCCGATTGGTTGCAACGATTTCAGCGTATCGATCTGTATGATCTTGATCCCCTTGCAGGATTGTTATTTAGAGTTAATCACGGTCGTGCCTTACGGCTTGCTGGTACAAAGCTTTTTTTTCATCGTTGCGATGCAATTCAAGATTTGGAAATTTTATTATCTGAACATCCCAGTGCGAGTATTTTTTTCGATAACGTACTAGGTCAACTTCGCTTCCGTACTGAAGACGATGATCAAGCCGAGCAAGCCCTAGAAAAATTTTATCGCCGATTACATAAGCGCGATTGGGGCAGTATTCATGATTTGTATTCTGGCCCCGTGAATCAAGATAGTATGGCTGCTCCGCAGTCGGTGCGTTTTCAGGGATTGCAAACAGCAAAGGGACTCAATCTAGAAGGTTTGCAAGGAGCAGCGGCACAATCAACATTGTTACGCGCAGTGAGCGCAAGTGGCAATTGGATGGATCATTTCACTTCTGCAGTTTTTCCAACGGGACTTGCTTTGCATGTCATGTCTTGGCAATTCTCATCTAGTTACTGTCACTGGTTGCAAGCTGGCTGGATTAGTACATCGGTGTCACAAAAATAGCGCATCATTTTATTTACAGTAAGTTATGTGTCTGTGTTGTTATTTTATAAAGTGTGGCATGCATAGATTAAAGCTTGCTGATCTGATGACGATAATCAGATTTGGATACAATTACGCAAAATAAATCTCTCGCTATTCAATGAATAAGTTTTGAGAGCAGCATTGACTGAATTGCATGCTGATACTTAGATAATTTAATGGATTTCGTTTATAAAAGAGGACGCACATGAAGCGTAAATTAGCATTGGCAATGATTTGTTCATTGTTTGCCTCACAGGCATGGGCAGTCGGCGCGCATTGGGAATATGAAGGTGAACATGGTCCTGCAAATTGGGCGAGTATGGAGCCTAATTTCAAAACTTGTGGCATGGGTAAACGTCAATCACCCATTAACATTGAAACACGTGATGCGGAAAAAGGTGGGTTGCGTCCTATCGTGTTTTCCTATGTTCCAGGTCCGGCTGAGATTTTAAATAATGGTCACACCATACAAATTAATCTTCCAAATTCAGGTAGTGCACGATTTGATGGTCTGGAATATAAGTTAGTGCAATTCCATTTTCATACGCCGAGTGAAGAAAAAATCGATAGCATGGCTTCACACATGGTGGTGCATTTAGTGCACAAAGCAGGCGATAGTAAATTAGCCGTCGTGGGTGTGTTATTTAAATTAGGTAAAGAAAATGCAGCCTTAAAACCTATCTTTGATAATTTGCCACCTAAAGAAACCATGACTAGACCGCTAAATGTGTTTAATCCTGCAGATTTAATTCCTGCGGATCCCATTTTTTTTGGTTATACCGGTTCATTGACCACACCGCCTTGTAGTGAGGAAGTGAAATGGCATGTGATGAAGACACCAATAGAAATCTCCTATGCACAATTAGCGGCATTTAAGAAGCTCTACAAAATGAATGCGCGTCCGGTTCAACCCTTGAATGGTCGTCGTGTTCAGGTATTGCAGCCTTAAGCGATAATCAAAAAATCCTTAACAAAGAAAACGCTTTATGCCGATGTGCATAGAGCGTTTTTTTTATAAAAAAATTTATAAATTGATAATTTTTTATGTGCGTAGTCATAAGCGATAATCGCTACATATATCGTAATGTTATCTTTTTAGTTATTCCTAACATGGTTTATCACTATTACTGAAAATTCTTCTGCATTTCATACGCTTAAATGAAGATTGTTACGGTAAAACGTTGGATTTATTAAAAACTCTTGTCTATAATCAAATACATTACAGTGGATTAATCTCTCTCCGCTAGTTATAAAAATACCAATATCAATAAGCATGTCTGGATAACAGGCAATCAGAGGAATGCAATGCGCTCACCATTAAAAATTCTGATCACTAGCCGTAAAGGCGGAGTGGGTAAAAGCTCTATCGCCGTTAATCTGGCTGCGTACTTTGCTCGCATAGCGGGCAAGAAAACTTCATTGGTGGATTTTGATTATCAGCGCACTGCCTCGCATTGGGTCGCAGATGCACCTCAAATCGGAATTGATTGCCGCAGTTTTACTATCCCTAATTCCAAAGGTGCAGGTAACGCACTATTGGAAGCAAAAGAAGCCCTAAGAAAAACATCAGAATCAAGTCAAGTCATAGTTTGCGATTTAGCTTGGGCAGATGTGTTGCCTCCAGAATTTTTGTTTGAATTTGATTTGGTGTTAGTACCTAGCGCTGGCTCGAAAATTGATTTACTAAGTTCATTAGATTTCGTCAGTCGCTTTTCTTACATTTTCAATTCACGCATGCGCAATCCGCCTAAGTTAGCGATTGTTCCAAGCAGAGTAACCAGTCTCGATAATTTCAAAGCGACTTATGATGCCGTGTTTAATGAAGGTTTTGTTCTTGCTGAACCCGTCATGCACGTGCCAGAAATTGATGACGTATTTGGTAGTGATTATTTCATTGCCTCTGAAAAGCTAGAAGCTAAAGAAAACTTTTTACAGTTTTGTCGTTCAGTTGAAGACTTAGCAGAAACTGGTTTAAATCCAAGATTGAATGTAAAAGAACTCACTTTCCAACATAAGGTGAGTGGATCTGTGCTGGATCGTTTTCGTGCAATTCGTAATTCTTCACAGACACCATTATTACGTGAAGCAGTCATAGAAGATTTACCTGCAGTGGCGCAGATACAGGTTCAAATTCCTTCATTCCTCACAATGCGCGATGCTTAATTATTCGAATTAGTGCATCATCATTGCAATAAAAAAATCCGCAAGCATTGTTCAAATGACTGCGGATTTTTTTTAACTATTTCTTTTGCGGCGGACCCTTTTTATCATCAGTAGGTTTGGGTGGTGGTGGTGCTGTGCCATATAAAAGATTAATACCATCAGGATTGCCGTCGGTAATAGATTCTATCAAGGTATCGATTGCACCTGCGACTTCGGTAGAGTCTGCCGCTCCCATCCATTGCGCTCGATTATTGCGTAGTGCAACTAACTTCTCAGGCGCACAATCAGGTCCATTGTTAGCTAACCACTTGAGTGCTTTTTCACGTCTCGCTTCAGCGTCTATGGTTTCCATTCCAATGACACGAAACGCACCAATCGGACATGGCGTTTTCATAGAAGGTTTTTTGGGTGGAGCGTCTGCGACAGCATCGCCATCCTTACCCGCTTTATCTTTTTTATTCTCTTTCGGTTTTTTGCTATCGGCAGCTTTTTTAGCAGCATCAGCTTGATCTTTTTTAGGCTCGTCCTTTTTAGGATCTTCTTTCTTCATATCTGCTTTCGCATCCGGCGCTTTTACATCGGCAGCTTTGTTGTCGCTAGGCTTAGCCGCTGCAGCAGGCGTATTGGTAGCAGGTGTTGGATTTGCAGCGGGTGCAGCTGCAGGTGTTGGATTCGCAGCTGGTGCAGTTGCAGGCTTGGCTGTAGTAGCGGGAGCAGGTGTATTTTGTGCGTTGCTAGTGATAGGCAGTAGCAGGCTAGTCAACAACAGAGGAGCAATCAGTTTATGTTTCATGATCGGGTACGAACGCTAGAAGTAGAAACAAAAAATAGCAACAGTCTTATTGCTTAGCTTGCTGCGCATTCGGATCCTGATACATCAACATAATGCTAATACGTCGGTTGCGAGGATCGGCAGGGTCTTTAGGATTAAAAGGAGCGGTGTCTGCTACGCCTTCGATACGAGCAAATCGATCTTCATTCAATCCACCTGACTCCATCAAGCGTCGGGTTGCTTCTGCACGTTCACCAGAGAGTGACCAGTTATTTCGCTCTGCTCCTGCGAAGGCAAGGCTATCTGTATGGCCGCGAACAGCAACCTTGTTAGGCATATTCGCTACTGATTTTGCGACTTCTCGTATCAGTGCTTGAGCCTTAGGCGCCATCCCTGTGGTGCCCAAACCAAACATAGAGAAATCTGCTTTATCAATGATTTCAATCCGCAAGCCTTCTTTTTCGCGTATGAATTGCACTTGATCTTTGATTTTTTCGAAGTCCTTATTTTCTGCCATCTTCTCTTTGACTTCTTTTTCTAACTTGTCAAAGTTTTGCTTATCCGTTTCAGCAGAAATTTTTTGTCTTTCCTCTGGCGACATGTCGCTGCCATTTTTATTATTTTCGCTATTGACGGCACTGCCCGTATCCGATTTAGTGCCATTCTCTGCGCGCGGTGTTTCACGCAGCATAAAGGAGGTACGTTGTCCTGCATAAGGCATACCATCAGGATCAAGCAGAGATTGTCCACCCATGATGCCACCGGAACCTGCTAAATCACTCATTTTCACGGCGCTGTGGGAAGTCGGCTTGAAGTATTCCGCAATACTTTTGCGCTGATCTTCATTAGTGGCCGATAACAACCACATGAGTAAGAAGAAGGCCATCATGGCCGTCATCATGTCTGCCAGCGCAATTTTCCAAGCACCACCATGCGCACCGGCATGGTCGCCTTCGACCTTTTTCTTAACAACGATGGGTTCTAGCGGTGGGAGACTGTCTGCAGGGACTGCAGGCGCAGCGGCTTCTTCACCTTCTGCTGGTTTAGCGTCTTCGTTTTGATCTTCTGGTTTTTCTTCAGCCATGATGACTTCTCTCACTGCGGGTACCGTACTTATTAATCGACAGCAGGAGAAGTAAATCAAGACTCGCCATCAGACTTTTACGCACTGTACTATTCTTTATGCAACATAATACCGTAGATGTTTCCACAATGCATATTTTTAGCCCTGAGATTACCCCTTGTATGACTAGTTTTCAGCCACTTTTAGGACGGTTTTTACTTAAGTTCTGGGTATGCCTATTTTTTTTAGGCCAGACTAGCTTGTTGCTTGCCGCATCAGTCTCGACAGATACCAATCCTGAGACCGCCACTGGCTCACAAGCTAAGCAGCTAGTGCGTGCCCAGCATTACATGGCGGCAGCTGCTAATCCACTAGCCACCGAAGCGGGGCGAGCTATTTTGCGTGAAGGCGGCAGTGCAGTTGATGCTGCAATCGCCATGCAATTAGTCTTGGGTTTGGTTGAGCCGCAATCATCTGGCATAGGCGGTGGTGCATTTATGAAACCATCGATGGTCGTGAAACTGCTCCATTAGCCGCCACGCCTGATCGATTCATGCAAGACGGACGCGCTATGCCGTTTATGCAAGCAGTCAATAGTGGTAAATCAGTGGGCACTCCCGGCTTATTACGCGCTTTGGAGTTGGCACATCAGAGGCACGGCAAATTGAAATGGGCGCGTTTATTTGATGCGGCAATTCTGTTGGCGGAAGAAGGCTTTCCTGTGTCACCACGCTTGCACATGCAGATAGCGAATAACAAGGATTTATTTGAACAAACTGCTGCACGTTCTTATTTTTATATGAATGGTGTAGCACACCCAGTTGGCACACGATTAAAAAATCCTGCCTATGCAGAAGTTCTTCGACGCGTCGCTGCAGAAGGAGTGCATGCGTTTTATCAGGGAAGTATCGCTAATAAAATCGTTGCAGCAGTGCGTGAGCATGAACGAGCTGGCGATTTAAGTCTGGATGATCTTATGCACTATCGTGCAAAGTTACGTGAACCAGTTTGTAGTGTGATACGTGTTTACACTATCTGTGGCATGGGGCCACCTTCATCTGGCAGCATCGCTGTTATGCAAATGCTGGGTATGTTGCAACAGCATCAACTGGAGAACATGCAGCCCAACTCCTTAGCTGCAGTACATTATTTTTCTGAAGCAGGGCGACTTGCCTTTGCTGATCGTGATCGTTATGTTGCTGATCCTGATTTTGTTACTGTTCCTGTAAACGCAATGTTGGCGCCTGATTATTTACAACGGCGTGGTGCGTTAATTGATAGTCGATTCAGTATGGGACGTGCTGTCGCAGGAGAATTATCACTCAAGCTTACACAACGTGGCATCGATCATGCTGCAGATTTACCTTCTACGTCGCACATGGTAGCGATCGATCAACAAGGTAATGCTGTCAGTATGACGAGCACCATAGAATTTGAATTCGGTAGCAAAATTTTTGTTGAGGGATTTTTACTCAATAACCAGTTAACCGATTTTTCACTTACACCTACTGATCTCTCTGGTGCACTGATTGCCAATCGTGTTGAAGCTGGTAAGCGGCCGCGTAGTTCTATGGCACCACTGATTGTTTTAAAAGATAACAAGCCTTATTTACTATTAGGTTCGCCAGGTGGTAGTGCCATCATCAATTATGTGGCTAAGACTTTGATAGGCGTCATTGATTGGCAATTAGATGTGCAACAAGCAATTGCATTACCCAATATGGGTAGTCGAAATAAGGAAACAGAGCTAGAACGTGGTTCTGTGTTGGAGAAACACCAAAGTGACTTGCAGGCGATGGGACATCGCGTCACTATCATGCCCTTTCCTAGTGGTGTGCAAGCTATCATGAAGGAAAAAAATGGCTTATCCGGTGGCGCTGATCCTAGAAGAGAAGGCAGTGCGAGTGGTGATTAATCAATATTTTTTTAATCAAGGATGTAAGATCATGAAGGCTTTACCATTATGCATGCGCACTATTGCATTAGCTGGAATATGTTTGATAAGTGGTATCACGCAAGCGGATACGCTGCAAAAAATCACTGAGAGTGGAGCTATCACTTTAGGTTATCGTGAATCATCCATACCCTTTAGTTATCTTGCAGAGCCCGGTAAGCCTAGTGGGTTTGGTGTGGATATAGCGAATAAAATAGTAGAAGCAGTGCGTAAAAAAACCGGTAAAAAAGATATTAAGGTTGTGTTTCAAGCAGTGACTTCACAAAATCGTTTGCCCTTAGTGGCGAATGGCACTGTCGATCTGGAATGTGGTTCAACCACGAATAATGCAACGCGTGCCAAAGAAGTGAGCTTCGCAGTTAATTATTTTTTTGCTGAGTCACGTTTGTTAGTCAAAAAATCTGCACAGATAAAACGGCTAGGCGATCTATCTAATAAAACAGTCGCCACCACAACGGGCACCACAAGTTTTACCCAACTGCGTAAGCTCAGTTTAGAAAAAAATCTGAATCTCTCTGTAGTGCCTGCAAAAGATCATGCGGATGGTTTTTTATTGCTAGAGTCAGGTAGAGCGCAAGCTTTTATGATGGATGATGTGTTGTTAGCAGGCTTGGTTATGAATGCAAAAAATCCAGCGGAATATGAAATCGTTGGTGAGCCATTACAAACCGAAGCCTATGCTTGTGTCTTACGTAAGGATGATGCCGCTTTCAAAGTCTTAGTTGATGAAACCTTGATTGGCCTGATGAAATCAGGAGAATTTGAAAAGCTGTATAAAAAATGGTTTGAATCAGCGATTCCACCGAATGGAAAAAATCTCGCTTTACCTATGAGTCAGCGTTTAAAAGAAAATCTTAAATCGCCTAGCGATCAACCGGCTAGCTAACATGGCTTGGGATTGGCAATTTTTTTGTAATAGCACCATTACCACAGAGGCTACGGCCTCTTGTTTTGGTAAGGGTGGCGACATCACTTACTTGCAGTGGATGCTTTCTGCATGGGGTTGGACTGTCAGTGTTGCTGCGCTTGCACTTGTGATTGCCTTGTTGAGTGGTGTAGCGATAGGTGTGCTACGAACGCTTGCTAGTCGTTGGAAACTAGTAGCGATGATGTGGGTAGAATTATTTCGCAACATACCCTTACTCGTTCAGGTTTTTATTTGGTATCACGTTGTCCCTGCATTTATCCCCGCATTACAAGCCTTGTCTTCATTTTTACTTGCATCAATAGCCTTAGGTTTATTTACTTCAGCACGTATCGCAGAACAAGTGCGCTCTGGCATACAGGCATTACCACGAGGGCAAAGTCAGGCTGCTTCTGCATTAGGTTTGTCACTTGTGCAGAGTTATCGTTATGTGATTTTGCCGCAGTCACTGCGCATCATCTTGCCTGCCTTAACATCCGAGGTGATGAATGTTGTGAAAAATTCTTCTGTGGCTTTTGCCGTGTCAGTCACGGAATTAACGCTATTTGCTATGCAAGCACAAGAAGAAACTGCACGTGGTATGGAAATTTATTTAGCTGTGACCATGCTGTATGTCATCACAGCGTTAACACTGAATCGCATCATGGCATGGATTGAATCTATGACACAACTGCCTGGTGTAATAGGTGTGAAAGCATGACATTCGATTTCACATTTTTCAGTGGAAGCTTGTTACAGACTTATGTTTTACATGGCTTCTTATTTTCATTGCAGCTCACAGTGTTAGCAACCTGTGGCGGCATAGTACTGGGTACAGTGCTCGCATTAATGCGTTTATCACAGCGTGCCTTATTTCACTGGCCTGCGACCGTTTATGTGAATGGTATGCGTTCCATACCCTTAGTCATGGTTTTACTTTGGTTTTTCTTACTCATGCCTTTTTTATTGGGCAGATCAATTGGTGCGGAAGTATCGGCAGTGATTACATTCATTGCTTTTGAAGCAGCATTTTTTTGTGAGATTATTCGTTCAGGTATACAGTCGATTCCTAAAGGGCAGACTTCAGCTGCAATAGCCTTAGGTTTGTCACAACAACAAACACTACGTTGGATCGTGTTGCCTCAGGCTTTAAGAAATATGACGCCTATATTGCTCACGCAAGTCATTATCTTGTTTCAAGATACTTCCTTGGTTTATGCCATTGGTGCCTACGACATGCTCAAGGGTTTTGAAATTGCGGGTAAAAATTCTGGGCGACCTGTAGAAGCTTATCTCGCTGCAGCACTGATTTATTTTCTGATTTGTTTTAGCCTTTCTCAGTTGGTCAGACACTTACAGCAACGCACTTCATTTACAAAATAGAGCTATGAATTCACCTACTATGATTCATCTGTCGAAAGTCAATAAATCTTATGGCACTGTCAAAGTCTTAATTGATTGCTCTTTGACGGTAAAAAAAGGTGAGGTAGTAGTGATTTGCGGACCATCAGGTTCTGGTAAATCAACTCTGATTAAAACGTTGAATGCCTTAGAGCCTGTGCAGAGTGGGGAAATTAGTGTCAATGGTGTTGTCGTGAATGATGCCGCGACAAATTTATCTGAGCTGCGATCGCAAGTTGGTATGGTGTTTCAGCATTTTGAGTTATTTCCACATTTAAGCGTATTAGATAATTTACGCTTAGCGCAGATACAGGTTTTGGGTAGGGATCATACAGAGGCTACACAACGTGCACAGAGCTTGTTATCGCGAGTGGGATTACAAGCGCATGCACATAAATTTCCAACACAACTCTCAGGTGGTCAACAGCAGCGCGTGGCAATTGCGCGTGCCTTAGCCATGGATCCGGTGGTGATGTTATTTGACGAACCTACTTCAGCGCTTGATCCTGAAATGGTAGGAGAAGTACTGGATGTGATGGTGCAGTTAGCACAAGAAGGTATGACCATGATGTGTGTCACCCATGAAATGGGATTTGCAAGACGCGTTGCTCATCGCGTTATTTTCATGGATGGCGGCTGCATACTGGAAGATTGTAGTAGCGCTGAGTTTTTTGGTGATGTTACTCAGCGCACACCGCGCGCGCAGGAATTTTTATCGAAAGTGTTGGCGCATTAAATTTCTATCTTAGTTCCTAACTCAACTACACGATTAGCAGGAATCTTAAAAAAGTCAGATGGTTTGGCTGCATTTTGCATCATCCAACCAAATAAGCGCTCACGCCAAATAGCCATACCTGGTAACTTACTCGGCACTATCGTATCGCGGGCTAAGAAGAATGAGGTATCGTTTACATCGAGTTTCAGTCCTTGTACTTTTTCCATTAACGCCAGCACACTATTCATATCAGGCGTTTCTTTAAAGCCATGTACAGCACGCACTATGTAGATATTCCCACCCATATCGTTGATGGTTAATTTATCTTCATCACGTACATAAGGCACGTCCCAAATCGACAGCTTTAAAAATATCACGCGCTCATGCAAGACACGGTTGTGCTTGAGATTATGTAATAAAGCTACTGGCGTGAAATCAATATGCGCAGTTAGAAAAACTGCAGTACCTTCTACGCGATGCGGTGGATGTGCTAGTAAGGCATCAATAAAGTCAGGCAGACGAATCGAATCATTGACTACACGATCACGTAGTAATTTTCTACCTTTATACCAAGTGGTGAGCATTAGAAAACATACTGCGCCTAACATTAAAGGATACCAACCACCATCTTTGACTTTGATTAAGTTCGCAGTCCAAAATGAAAAGTCGATCACAAAAAACATCGTAATCAATAGCGCAACATAGAGAGGTTTGATATTCCATTCTTTTGCCATCACGATGCCAAGCAAAGTAGTGGTGATCAGCATAGTGGTGGTAACGGAAATACCATACGCTGCAGCTAGATTGCCTGACTCTCGAAATTGAATCACGGTGAAAATTACGAGTGCAAGTAACACCCAATTCACCATGGGCATATAGATTTGCCCACGCTCTGTGTCAGACGTGTGCAAAATCACCATGCGTGGCATGAAGCCTAAAAGAATGGCTTGATTTGCCAGAGAGAACGCGCCAGAGATCACGGCTTGTGAAGCAATCACGGTAGCAATCGTCGCTAAAATCACCATAGGCCATAATGACCATGCAGGCAGCATCATAAAGAATGGATTGCTGATGGCATCAGGATTAGACATCAGTAGTGCACCCTGACCAAAATAATTAATCAGTAATGCAGGTAGTGTCACTAAGAGCCAAGCTAAACGAACAGGCTTACTGCCAAAGTGTCCCATGTCGAGATATAAAGCTTCAACACCAGTCACAACCAACACCACAGAGCCCATCACGATATAAGCTTGCAAGGTATGCTCACGTATAAAATCAACCGCATACATGGGTGAGACTGCCCAAAGAATAGTGGGGTTATGCCAAACACTAATTGCACCTACAATCGCGATCGTTAAAAACCAGATCAGCATGATGGGGCCGAAAAATTTTCCTACGATTGCAGTGCCATAGCTTTGTACAGCAAACAATGCAATGATAATGATGATGGTGCAGGGAATAACGAAATGCTTCATATCGGGCTGAATGACTTCTAGGCCTTCAACCGCAGATAACACTGAGATGGCAGGTGTGATGACGGATTCGCCTAACAACATACAAGCACCCAGTGCGCCCAACATTAAAATAAATAAATAATAAGTGGGCTTGTCACGTGCTGAACGCAAAGCCAAAGCCATCAGTGAAAGCACACCACCTTCACCGTTGTTATCGGCGCGTAAAACGAAGATGACATATTTTACTGTCACCACCATGATCAAAGCCCAAAAGATCATGGAGATAATGCCAAACACAGCTGCATGGGTGAATGGAATACCATGCTCAGGGCTAAAGCATTCTTTTAATGCATATAAAGGTGAGGTACCAATATCACCAAAAACAACGCCAATAGCAGACAGCACTAATACGGATAAGCGATCGTGATGCGCTTGACCGCTGCCATCAATATTGACTGGTCGCATGACCGAAGACTGTGAAAACTCTGGATTACTTATCGACACGGTGAATTCCTTGTTGTTCTATAGCCTAGCCTGTTTAATACTCTCATAGACTGACATTGTGATTAAAAATTACCAACGATGTTGGCTTTTACTTAATGATAATAAATTGTCATGTTTTATTTATGATTTTTTTAGGTAATGCGTATTCTATAAATGAGTATTTAACTTCACAAAGGTTTAGTGATCACCACCGCACCTCTGAGTTTGCCTGCACTATATCCAGTCGCTTGATCATTTGGATATTCTTGCCGAATCTTTTCAGCTAGAGCAGCAGGTATGTCTTGCGCCTGACCATGGCAACTGAGGCATTGTGGTTGTACCGCTATCGCTTTTGCGTAATGCAGTTCACGTTTGCCATTCGCGGTTTCCACCACTTTCCAGTATTCGAGATCTGCAGGTTTTTCACCTGCAGCTAAGCGCTCTTCAAATTGTGTCAATGCTTCTTTTTGCCACACATTCGGGATACCCATTTTTTGATTTCTGGCTCTAGTACCTACGCGCGTGATTTGCACACCATGTTCAGCTGATAGAGAGTTTGCAATAGCTGGTGCCGCTTCTTTACAAACACTGACTGCAGCAAGTGGACCATCGGTACTCAATGCCGTTTTGAGTTTCTGTCCCAAGCTATTCAGTAGTTGTCCTGCGATGTTGCGTGTGCTGTCCACCGTCGAACTTTCTAGGTTGCCTGGTGTGGTGTCTGCACTAGCACTGATGGGAATTAGCAAGCAATGCGCAACCAAATAAGCTGTAGTGGCTATTAGTTGGGATTTTTTCATGGGGATCATTTTTTAACAGTAGGTGAACAAGCTTGATCGGAAGGAGTGAAGCGATACAGACCATAATCTGCAGTTTTTGCAATCAGGATGGCGGAGTCTAACAATGGTGTTCCCTTTGCTATCGCTTGTAAAGTGACTACCCATGTTACGGGTTGAGCACATAGTTCAAAGGAAAAATCTTGTCGTGCTCTGAGTATTGTTTTCTTTTCTGCGGTAGCAAAATAGCTCGCCTCCAGTAATTCTTTATGCCATTTATCATCCTGCAAAATTGCTGGATTGTCCCAGTTATAAAACACAGGAATAGGCTGTTGCGCTCGACTGTAAATTATAAAATCAAAGGGATAAACATCTAAGAACATCACAGGCTCATTTGATTGAGCTTGAGATAAATAAGCTTGGGCTAAGGGTTGAGTGTAATTATCATCATAATTTTTTGCCAGATAACTCATGAGTGTGACACACAAACCAGCAGCTAGAATAACAGGTATTAGTCGCTGATAACTAAATGCGTTTTGCCAAAATCTTTGTAGCGTGAGTCCTTCTGCAATCAGTATGGCTAGGGGTGGTACCACAGGCAGGATATACCCTATTAATTTAGATTGTGGAATAGAAAAAAATACCAGAATAAAAATTAACCAAACCCAGCACAGTGAGCGACTAGTTTGCCATGCAGGTTGTGCTGTAGTTGTTAAGCGTATGCGTGTGAGTAATAAAGGAAACCACGGCAAGGTAAGTGCACTCAGCGCCACAGGTAAAAACCAAAATGGCCGTGCATTATTAAAGCCACTACCTACAAAACGATGAAATTGCTGCTCTATAAAAAAGTAATAGAGAAAACCATTGAATTGTTTTTCCATTTCTATAAACCATGGAAAAACGATGGCTGAGAATAACACCGGTCCTGGCCACCACAGTAAACGTGGAATGAATCTCCAGTCTTTATTGATCACTATCCATAGCAATATAACCGCACCTGGCAAAGCTATGCCGATTAAGCCTTTAGACAGTAAGCCTAGCGCTGCACAACACCAAGCTGCGATTAGATAAGTACGATAAGCATCGCTCTGCTTCATCGCTAAAATTGCGTACGCTGCAAAACAAATCGTAGCAGTGATGCATCCTGCAACTAACATGTCGTGATTCGCGTATTGCGCACCACCATAAAAGAAGGGGCAGGTTGCTAGGATAAGTAATGCTGCACGCGCAACAGAAGCGGACATCCAACGACGTATGAAGATATAACTTGATAGCATGGCGAGCAGCGCGCCTAACATAGGTGCAACGCGCGCCGCCCACAAATTAACGCCGAGTAGTTTCATGGATAGTGCAGTGATCCAATAAAACAAGGGCGGTTTATGGAAATACGGCAGACCATCTAAGGTCGGTGTGGACCAACTGCCTGATCGCAGCATTTCCCAAGCCACGCCTACATAGCGACCTTCATCCGGCACTGAAAGAGGACGCATGCCCTGCGTTAGTCCTAGCCAAATGACACAAGCTAGAGCAACTAGAAGCAATTCATGCCAAGATTTACATCCTTTTTCTTGTACAGTGAAGGTCAGATGCGCGGTGGTCTTGGATAAAAATTGTTCTAGAGATCTCATCTGAAGTGGGAAGCTTGAATTAGAACAGGTACTATCTTCTACAAGCACGAATGGTGATATGAGAAGGTTAGTGCGTCTGAGCTAAAAACAGAATTTTACCAATAAGCGCAGAGCAGTTAAGAATAATCTCGCAAGCTTGTGGTTTTATATTGGCTAAGTAAGAGTGAATCGCGTTGAGATTTGTTCTTAAAATGGCAATACAATTCATTTGGTAGTTAAATCTAAGCTGATGAATGTTTAATGCTTTTATGCGTAGTCGTACAAACTTTGTAATGCTTGTGATTATGCACCATTGACGCAATTCCCCCTTTCAAAATGGCAAATTGTCAGACAAATTTTGCTGCGCCAAAATACCGTTATTCATTTATTTCATTCACGCCATGCCGCCATCATTACAAGCTGAACTTGATGTAGATTTACTAAAATCCTGGATAGGTCGAACACAGTCTGCGCAAGATGTGGTGAGCATAGGATCAGCGCAGGCAATGGCAGCAACCTTAGATCAAACAATAGTATTGGGTCTTGGAGACGCCTTACCGCCACTATGGCATTGGATTTATTTCTGGGCAGTGAGTCCACAATCAATGTTAGGTGAAGACGGTCATCCACAACGTGGTGGATTTTTGCCACCTGTTCCTTTACCTAGACGAATGTGGGCTGGTGGACGATTGCGCTTTGATCATGCAATTCCAATAGGATCAACCGCTACACGTGATTCGCGCATTGAGGATGTAAAAGTTAAATCGGGTGCTTCAGGTCAACTCGCTTTTGTAACAGTCTCGCATCAACTCTCGATTGAAGGTCAAGTTGCTGTGGTTGAAGAACATGACATAGTGTATCGCGATCATCCTAAAGTAGGCGCACCTTCTGCTCAGTCTAAGCTTGCTCCTAAGGATGCAGTGTGGTCACGCACGATAACACCAGATCCTGTTCTCTTATTTCGTTATTCAGCGCTCACCTTTAATGGACATCGTATTCACTATGATAGAAGTTATGTAGCCGATGTAGAGGGATACCCAGGTCTGATTGTGCATGGACCATTGATTGCTACCTACCTGATAGAGCTAGTGCGATCACATAATCCTTCGCGATCCATACAGTCTTTTGATTTTCGTGCGGTCTCCCCTATATTTGATACAGCTAGCTTTAGTGTGCATGCCCGTCCAGAAGAGGATGGTAAGACGATACAATGTTGGGCTACCAATCCACAGGGTGAACTTGCTATACAAGCGGTAGCGATTTTGCGTTCAGAATAAAAAGTTGATTTGGAATTTACTATGCGTCCTTTAGATGGAATCACGGTCGTCACTTTAGAGCATGCAATTGCTGCGCCTTTTTGTACGCGTCAGCTGGCTGATCTTGGAGCCCGAGTGATTAAAATAGAAAGGCCAGAGAGTGGTGATTTTGCGCGTGCTTATGATGGGCGTGTGAAAGGCATGGCATCCCATTTTGTTTGGACCAATCGCTCTAAAGAAAGTTTAACGCTGGATGTAAAGCATGTAGAGTCGAAAAAGATACTCGATAAATTGTTAGAACATGCTGATGTATTAGTACAAAATCTAGCGCCCGGTGCGGCAGCACGCTTAGGCTTATCGTATGAAGCGCTGCATGAAGCGCATCCACGTTTAATCGTTTGTGATATTTCAGGTTATGGTGCTGATGGTCCTTATCGCGATAAGAAAGCCTATGATTTATTGATACAAAGTGAATCAGGATTCTTGTCTGTCACTGGAACAGCAGATGAACCTTCTAAGGCAGGTGCTTCGATTGCTGATATTGCTGCAGGTATGTATGCCTATACCAATATACTCGCTGCATTAATACAAAGAGGTAAAACGGGTAAAGGCTGTCGTATCGATATCTCTATGTTAGAGAGTATGTTGGAGTGGATGAACTTCCCACTGTATTACGCCTTTGATGGCGCATCAGCACCAGCGCGCGCAGGTGCTGCACATGCAACGATTTATCCGTATGGCCCATTCCCTGCAGGTGATGGTAAAACAGTGATGTTAGGTTTGCAGAATGAAAGAGAGTGGGTGATCTTTTGTGAGCAAGTGTTATTGATGCCAGAGTTAGCGACAGATCCTTTATTTTTATCCACCGCTGCACGATCAGCAGCCCGTAAAGAACTGTACGCCATTATCGTAGAAGCTTTTGCAACGATGACGGCTGAAGAAGTGATCACGCGTTTAGAAAAAGCACAGATAGCAAATGCACGTTTAAATGAAATGTGTGATATTTGGGAGCATGCCCAATTGAAAGCGCGTGCACGTTGGGCAGAAGTCGCTTCACCGGTGGGTGCTTTGCCGGCCTTACTTCCACCTGGTGTACCGAATACATGGACTGCACGTATGGATGCGATTCCAGAACTAGGTCAGCATACGCAAAGTATTTTGTCTGAACTTGGCTATGATGATGCGCGTATCAATCAACTTAAATCTGAAAAGGCTATTTAAATGCAAGCCGCTGTAGCTGTTTCTTATTTATTTGTACCTGGAAATCGCCCTGAGCGCTTTGATAAAGCATTTGCAGCAGGTGCTGATGTCGTCATCATCGATCTTGAAGATGCAGTACCACCATCAGAAAAAGAGGCTGCGCGTGCTGCCATTGCTGCTTGGTGTGATGCATCTAAGCCTATTGCTTTGCGTATTAATAGCGCTGACTCAATTTGGTTTTCTAGTGACCTAGAGTTATGTGAACAAGCAGGTGTGACAGCAGTGATTTTGCCTAAAGCTGCGCATTTATCTGAGATTGCACAAGTCATGCAAGCCGGTGCGAAAAAAGTATTACCACTGATTGAAAGTGGAATAGGGCTTGCCCATGCATTTAGTTTAGCGGCTGCACAAGGTGTAGAGCGGCTAATGTTTGGCAGTATCGATTTTTCTGTAGATATGGGAATTGAAGGTGACGATAGGGAGTTGGATTACTTTCGCTCACAACTCGTATTAGCTTCACGACTTGCTGGTATTGCTGCACCTATCGACGGTGTCACAACAGCGATTGATGATACTGATGTATTGCATGCCGAAACCTTACGCGGCAAGCGTTTTGGTTTCGGTGGTAAGTTGTGTATTCATCCTAAGCAGCTAGCGACTGTGCATGCAGCTTATTCGCCTACGCCAGATGAAATTAGTTGGGCACACCGTGTATTAGATGCAGCGATTGCAGCTAACGGTGCAGCAATTGCTGTAGACGGTAAGATGGTAGATAAACCTGTCATCATCAAAGCACAGCGCATAGCACAACAAGCCGAACGCACGCGTTAAATTAATAAGCTTTAACTAGGTGTTTCAGTAAATTCAATTTTTTGCGTCATCCATACATGGCTAAGCTTTGCTGCAAATCCACACCTAGTTTTTTTGCAATAGCCTGCATCTCTTCACTAGATTTTTTCTTTGCAAAAATTTCTGCCATCGCTGTATAGGCTATCCATTTTGCATCGACTTCAAAATAATCACGTAAGTTAGCGCGGGTGTCACTGCGCCCAAATCCATCTGTGCCCAAAGTGACATAACGACTAGGTACAAATGCTCTGACACTTTCTGGAATCGCACGTACATAATCTGAAACAGCAATCACTGGACTATTCGACGTTTGTAATTCTTGCGTAATCCATGGCAAGTCATCAGATTGTTGAATACGTTGTGCACGTTCACAAGCTATGCCATCTCGTGCAAGTTGTGAATAGCTAGTCACGCTCCAAATCGCAGCACTGATTTTGAATAGATCTTTAAGTAATTGTGCTGCTGCGATCGCTTCTTTTAACATAGGGCCAGAAGCAAGTAAGCGTACCTCTGCATTTTCATGTGGCACAACACAGTGCATGCCGCGCAAGATGCCACTTTTTGAATTGGCTGGAATGCTAGGTTGCGCTTCATTTTCATTGGTGACGGTGATGTAGTAAAACACATCGTCATGCTTTTGCAGCATACGTTCCATGCCATCTTGAATGATGACTGCTAATTCATAAGCATAAGCAGGATCATAAGAAATACAATTTGGTATAGCAGCAGACATTAGATGGCTACTACCATCTTGATGTTGTAAACCTTCACCGCCTAAGGTCGTGCGTCCTGACGTAGCGCCAATTAAAAATCCGCGTGCTCGTTGATCTGCTGCTGCCCAAATTAAATCACCCACACGTTGAAATCCAAACATAGAGTAATAAATATAAAAAGGCAGCATAGGTAAACTATTCACAGAGTAGCTAGTTGCTGCTGCCGTCCAAGAAGCGATAGCACCAGCTTCTGTGATGCCTTCTTCTAAAATTTGTCCATCTTTCGCTTCGCGATAATACAAAATTGAACCTATATCTTCAGGTTCATAGAGTTGTCCTTGTGCTGAGTAGATACCAACTTGACGAAATAAATTTGCCATACCAAAGGTACGTGCTTCGTCAGCCACTATGGGCACTACATGCTTACCGAATGTGGCATCTTTTAATAAGCCACCCATCATGCGCACTAATGCCATGGTAGTTGACATCTCTTTACCATCCGCGTCACATGCGAATTGTGCATACTGCTCAATTGCTGGTACAGGTAAATTTAATTTTGGATCTATCCGTTGCGGTAGGTATCCACCTAAAGCTTCACGCTTTTGTAACAGGTGACGCATTTCTGGGCTGTCTGCATCTGGTTTGTAGAAGGCTAGATTTTCTGCTTGTTCATCAGTGAGTGGTATTTGAAAGCGATCACGAAAATCAA
>Ga0209768_10000586_pt1 | contig 24277 bp, 16 predicted proteins | sample LauGreSBDMM110SD_3_FD_187564 | JGI IMG/M metagenome (GOLD analysis project Ga0209768, IMG submission 187564) | Freshwater lake microbial communities from Lake Michigan, USA - Sp13.BD.MM110.SD (SPAdes) (version 2) | ecosystem: Environmental > Aquatic > Freshwater > Lake | place: Lake Michigan... | reverse complement strand
GGACTTTGTTAAGTTCTTTGTTAAGTTTCTTCTACGCTCAGCAAGCTTTTCCTGTATAATCCGCCCCGCGGTGCGATTAATGGCGCCGCATAAGTTGCATCGCAGACCCCAAGCATCAACCTGAAGCCCTCCCGCCCCCAGTGCTGTAGTTAAGAGCACTACCCCGGCGCAAAGCTTTTGTGCCGAAACCTTTTCATTAAGTTTTCGTCTGTTTCGTTGGTTAGCGTTGCTTTTTTACGCTGTCGCGCGGCATTTTTATGCCTGGCGCGGTGTTCATTTATCGCGAAAGAAAACCATGAGTTTCGAATCACTAGGCCTACATCCTTCTATTATTAAAGCACTGACTGAAGCTGGCTATACCAAGCCAACACCAGTGCAGGAGCAGGCTATACCAGCGGCGATTGCAGGCAGAGATCTGCTTGTTTCATCCCAAACTGGATCAGGAAAAACCGCAGCATTCATGCTGCCTTCTTTAAATCGTTTTGCAGCGGGCGCACAAGAAGCACCACAAGGCAAAACTCCCAATCAACAAATGCAGGCTGCACGTTCCAAAGGCGAGCGTCCACGTTTTTCACCTGCTAAACCAAAGATGTTGGTGTTAACCCCAACCCGTGAATTAGCATTGCAAGTCACTACGGCAACCGACAAATACGGCAGTGGTATGCGTCGTGTGAAGGCTGTATCAATTTTGGGTGGCATGCCTTATCCAAAACAAATGCAATTGTTATCACGTAATCCAGAAATTTTAGTCGCTACGCCAGGTCGTTTGATCGACCATATGGAATCCGGCAAAATTAATTTTTCTGATTTAGAAGTATTAGTTCTCGATGAAGCCGATCGTATGTTGGATATGGGTTTTATTGATGACATAGAACGCATCATTGCTAAGACACCTGCTACTCGTCAAACCATGTTGTTCTCTGCCACCTTAGATGGCATGGTCGGCAATATGGCACGTCGTATCACGAATGACCCAATGGTGATTCAGATTGCAGGTTCAGCCAGCAAACATGAAAACATTCAGCAACGTGTACATTTCGTGGATGACCTGTCACATAAAAATCGTTTACTCGATCATTTACTGCGTGATGCTTCGATTGATCAAGCTGTTATCTTCACTGCTACTAAACGTGATGCAGACACGATTGCAGATCGTTTGAATATTGCTGGCTTTGCAGCTGCTGCTTTGCATGGTGATATGCATCAGGGTGCACGCAATCGCACGCTAGATAGTTTGCGTCGCGGTCAAGTCAAGGTATTGGTTGCAACGGATGTTGCAGCACGTGGTATTGATGTTCCTGCTATTACCCATGTATTTAATTACGATTTACCTAAATTCCCAGAAGATTATGTACACCGCATTGGTCGTACTGGTCGCGCTGGTCGGAATGGTATTGCGATATCGTTAGTGAATCACAGTGAGAGCATGAATGTGAAACGTATAGAGCGTTTTACTAAACAAGTAATCCCTGTTGATATCATCGAAGGTTACGAGCCTAAGAAAACAGCGTCTGCAGCAAAACGCCCTTCCCGTCCGAATGGATGGCGTCCTGGCGATGGCCGTAGTCGTCCTCCAGCAAAACCAGGTCAGCGTACTTTTAGCAAACCTGGTGCGCCACGTAAAGAAGGTGCAACTGGTGGTGGTTATAAAGGTAATCGCGCTAGTGATGCACGTCGCGGCTAAATAGCGCTATTAGTTTGCGAAGTTAATTTGTAAAACTAATTAAAAGTTCGATCACACTGGCCTCCGGCATCATGCGGAGGCCAGTGTTGTTTTAAGTACGGTTTTTCTTTATTTCATCGTAATAAGCAGGAGATCAGCATGCAAGCAAATACCGATCAAGCACTCCGACTGACATCGTTTTCACATGGAGGTGGATGCGGCTGCAAAATCGCACCCGGTGTATTAGCTGACATACTCAAACAATCACAAGGCTTTCCAGTACCGCCACAATTATTAGTCGGCATAGAAACAGCCGATGACGCTGCAGTCTATCTACTGAATGATGAACAAGCTCTAATCGCTACCACTGATTTTTTTATGCCCATCGTCGATGATCCTACTGACTTTGGACGTATAGCAGCAACCAATGCAATCTCTGATGTGTATGCCATGGGCGGCACACCCATCATGGCACTGGCATTAGTGGGCATGCCGATTGATAAGTTACCTATAGATACGATAGGCAAAATTTTGGCAGGTGGCGAAGCTATCTGCGCAGAGGCAGGCATACCGATCGCAGGCGGACATACTATCGATTCTGTAGAACCTATCTATGGCTTAGTCGTCATGGGTTTAGTGCATCCATCCCATATAAAACGTAACGCAAATGCAAAAAACGGCGATCAACTCATACTCGGCAAACCCCTAGGAGTAGGTGTGCTCTCTGCCGCATTGAAAAAAAATGCGCTCGATGCAGAGGGCTATACAGCGATGATACAAAGCACAACCAAACTCAATACTGCTGGCAAGGATTTAGCAAAACTCAAAGGTGTGCATGCCATGACAGATGTCACTGGTTTTGGCTTATTAGGTCATGCCAGAGAAATGGCACGTGGCGCAAATGTGCAAGTCAATATTCAACTCTCATCCGTACCATTTCTTAGCCAAGTATTAGCATTAGCAGAACAAGGTTTTATTACAGGTGCTTCTGCTCGTAACTGGAATGGCTATCATCAAGATATAACTCTTGATAGCAGCATTAGTGATGTTCAAAAAGCATTGCTCTGTGATCCACAAACTTCCGGTGGTTTACTCGTTGCTTGTGCGTCAGACGAAGTAGATGCAGTGATGGCTTGTTTCCATGCGCATGGATTTGCAGAAGCTGCTGTCATTGGCAATATTCAAGATGGCACAACGGGTGTGCAAGTAAATAAATAACGCATCAAGCTCGTAGCCTTAAGCAGGAACTTGACTTACTAGGTTGCCACCTAGTAGCTCGAATTTTCATTCCTCTTTAAGCTGCTATGACACCACGTTCAGAAAAAAACAATAAACCCTCATCCTCAAATCAAGCTTTAATAAACAATCGCATCACTAGTCTGAATAAAGATGCATCAAAATCAATACTCAATAGCCCAACAATACAATCGCAACAAGAAAAAAAACAGCAAGAACCATGTAATAGCCAAACGATACTAAAGGAATTGTATTTCGCAATTTCTAATTTACAAAAAAAGAGAACACCAGAATTCAATGAAATAGAAATCGTATGTCAGAAGCTGAAAAATGCTGAAAACATTTTACTTCTCGAAGGCAGTCAGACTGAACTAAGCAAACAATGTGATCGACTACGGTCACAACTACCTCACCTCTTCAATAAACTTCAGCAATACCTCGAATACCAAGAAGCACTAGGCAACAAAATAGATATTGAGACTATTCATACTCTATGCTTAGGATTGTCAGCACTAGCCAATCCACTGAATGACAGTTTTTTATCGCAAGAGCAATGCGCTAAGTATCAAGAAAAACTAACGCATATCAGTACAAATTTTTGCACAGCGCTCATCAAACCACTACAGCATGGATCACTTCACAGCGGCAAACTATTGAATATTCTCAACTGGTATAGCCGAGGCATGAAAAAAGACCTGCTTAATCGCCATGATAAAGCCATAAAACAAATCTTTCAGCTCACACTAACACGCCTACAAAATTGGGCTAATGGCTCGGCTGATGCTGACTGGCTCACAAGTAAACAGCTCAGCAAGTGCATGGTTCAGCTCAATACCATGATTCATTTAAGAGTAATTAACATTGAAAATAATGCAGAAGGAAAATCTAATCCCTAGCATGGAGTGAAACAGTCTATGGTTTATGTCAGTATTTTCTATCTAATGACGTATGGCTTAACGATTGCAATATCATTGAATTAATTAATGTAACAAACACATTAAAAGATGGAATAGACCATAAAATATTAAATGTAGAAGATCAATCACTACGCGAGACAGTTAACTACATTTGCGAACGGATTAATCAACAAGACTTTACGCTTAAAAATTATGGCGAATTAAATTCACTTACAAATTGCTGTAATTTTATGCGCTGCCTATACGAACATAAATTAGTCGGCAATAGCACTAGCCTGAGTGGGCTAGCAATGCAGAAATTAGTTAGTACCTTTGTTATCTATAAATCAGATGAAAAATACAATACCAATCCACAAGCAGTCATAAATATTCCTAGCTTTATAAAATCAGTCTCTCGCTGGATACAAGCACAAGAAAACTCTACAACAATATTAAGTAAGTCAACATTATCAGAAGCAGTCATTGCAATTTTAAAAATCTGTAAACAGCTTTGTCAAAAAGAAAAATTAACATGGCTAGAATCATCTGTTAATAGTAGTGGACTGCTATCAGCATTAGATTATTTCAATCAAAATAAACTAATCCCAACTCAACAACAATCTAGCTTGATTTTTATATTACGATCATTACTCGATAATATTAAAAATTGGCATCAAGATGACATTAGTAGCGTATCGATTTTATTAGCACTTCGCACCCTAGCCTCCTTAGAAAGCAAATCAGTCATATTTCAATCTTTACAAAAATCTGGATCACTGAATAAATCTCTCCCCACATTACTCAATTACTTAAACAGAAATAATAAAAACAAACCTATTATTTTTAACAATGAAGAAAAGTTAGCTACGTTAGAAACGATACGAATGGGCTTGCAAATTGACATAGTTTCTATCGATGACCATCAAAATTTACTACAGCACCTACTTAAAACCAATCTTCCAGTCAGCTTTCAACAAATTGAATCTGCTATTCTTGAATTCAATGGCGCATTAAAACAGACTAGCATTGTAGACATTGAAGAAAACAACGAGCTCCAAGATGAAGATAAACATCACACAGAACTACCCTCATCGCTAGCTCTAACAAAACGTGGTCCGACCTACCGTGGAACGACTACTGAAAAACAAACTGAACAAAAAACTTTAATTCGTACAAACTCTCTATTAAAACAGCAGGACTGGACTTCAGTTCCGTTTAAATTTTCACAAAATAATAATGTAAACAACATATCAACAACAAATATAAATCAACTACCCGTAGAAACTGCTGCAACAATTCCAACCATCACCGTTAGAAAGGAGAGAATTAATTTAAAAAATCAGCCAATTACTAATGATAATAATAAAAGTGTAGAAGCTGAAAAATATAAGGTAAAGGAATATCAACACAACTCAAAAAATCCATCTATTAGTCGACAACAAGCAAAAAGTGAATGGTTTAATTTATTAAAAAAAGAAAAATCTAGTTCATTAAAAGAATTACAAAAACTGGCGGCAATTTACCCAGAACTCATATCGCTACAAGAAGAAAGTAAAAAGAAAAAACTAGGCGCAAATGCGATGTATTACGCAATTACTCTAGGAAAGTTTGAACTTGCTTCATGGCTAACAAAACAAAATAATCCTATTGCGGGACAATCGTTCGGTGATTTCATGGAGATTGTCATGCATGAATTAACCGTGATAGAAGATAAGCATGTACAGGCTATTAATTACTTTGTTTCATCGCAAGTAAAAATGGCAGAAAGCGAAGGGAAAATTATTTTAATGAACCCTATGCAGCTAGACTATGCAAAAGAAATTCCAGAAGTTAAAAATATTCTAGAAAAATATGACTTACTTACAAGTTTCAAATATTTTCTATCTTATGGGCTAATATCAAATCACAGAAATAAATATTTAAATAAAAAAAATGATATGGTTTCCCCTTATATTTCTACTGGAATGTCCATAGAAAATTTTAATATGAGGGAATTTTTGAATGCAAATTATGAAAAAGGCGCAACAAATCTTATAACTTTATTGACGTATTCGCCAATTCAAGAAATTGAATTTTGCTTAAACTTCATTGATGATAAGAGCGATTTTATTCATTCAAATATTCCAGATAGTAATGCAATTTTTTATGCAATACGTAATGAAAGCAAGGGACGATTCGATATTATTTCACTTTTATTAAATTCCGTAAGCGATAAAGATAAGCTAATTTATGCATCAAATATGAATGGGATGAATACACTGAGCTACGCAATAGAATTTAATTTACATGAGATGGTGACGATTTTACTTGAGCATGCCAGCAATCCCGATCACCTAGCCCAAAGATCACACTATGCAGGATTAAGCAGCCTTATGCATGCTGCTGAAACGGGGAACGCAAAAATCATCAAAACTCTGTTGGGCAAGGTAAAGAATAAAAATTCTTTAGCGCAGTTAGCAGATGCAAATGGAAATACAGCGCTCATGTTTGCGGTAGCACGAAAAAGAACAGAAGCAATCAAAGTATTACTAAATGAAACACCCGATTCAAATCTGTTGCTCTCACAAATGACTCTGCGTGGTGAAACTGCTTATGACATTGCTCTTAAAAATAATTACCACCACATGCTAGATGTTTTACGGCCAGTTCATCAGAGAGAAAAATCAAGCCCATCATCATCGGTGAATAAGCTAGAAGAAATTAATAAAAATTTAATTCCAGATCAACTTGAGGAAAATTTTCATGTTTTATTTGGCGCCATCAATGATGGCAATATAGCACTAGCTAAATTAATTGTTCGATCAAATATAGATATTGAAAAAATAATTCATAAGAAAAACGTGAATGGAACTACGCTTCTCATGGTGGCAGTGAAAAACAATAATATAGAAATGATAGATTTGCTTTTACAAACAACGAGTGATAAAGATTCACTGATTCTTGATAGTAGTCGTGAAGGCATTAATGCTTTCATGATCGCTATTAAGGAGGGTTATATTGAAGCTACTGAAAAATTGTTTCGCTCAGTCAGTGATAAAGAAAAACTGATTTATGCTGAGGTGAAGGATGGATCTAACGCATTAATGATCGCCATAAAATATAACCGACTAGGAATTGCTAAACTTATTCTTCAGAATGTTAGAAATCCTTCTTTTTTAGCTCAAACAAAAATGCATTCTGGTCTGACGAGTCTTATGATTGCAGCAGGCTTAGGTAATATACTAGGTCTCAGGTTATTGCTTGTCTTTGTGAAAGATCCATCCGCGCTCATTAAAATTATTGATACATCGAACAACTCAGCACTCTTTTATGCTGTGGAAGGTGGATATCTGAATGCTGTTAAAGAATTACTTAATTGGATGACAGATAAAAAATCATTACTTACTCAAATTAATCAGGATGGTGAAACTGCGTATACGACGGCTTTGAAATACAACCAAAGACATTTACTTTCTTTGTTAGATCCTAATTCATAAAACTGAACCGATAAAACTCAACAAAATTATTTTCTCATTGTTGAATTTTCAATAGAAAAAAATAGGGTTTACTTTATTTCTTCTTTATCCATTCCCCTGCTTTTTGTAGGTCTGTTCCCGCACCCGATACAAGTCCGCCAACTGTTCCGCAGCTTGCTAGGAAAAATGCTATTGATAAGATGACTAGTTTTTTCATATTTCCTCCGGTCTGAAAAAATTGATGTATTTATTTTAACCATTTTAATTATTCTTTAGGAAAAAAGCAGTTCGCAGCAGCAAATGTGCAGACTTGCTACACTCTGCGCACTTCTACATCCCGCCAGTGCCATGTCTGAATCCCCTTTTTCCTTGCAATGCATTTCACTCAATAAAGCCTATGGCCAGCGCCATGTTCTTAAGAATGTAGAGTTATCGGTCGCGTCCGGTGAATATGTGGCCATTATGGGCGACTCAGGCGTCGGTAAATCCAGTTTATTGAATCTAATCGCAGGCTTAGATAAACCCAATAGCGGAAAAATCTGTATAGATGGCGTAGATATCAGTGCTTTAAATGACGAGGCTGCCACTTTATTAAGACGTGAAAAATGTGGGTTTATTTTTCAGGCATTCCATTTATTGCCGCATCTGACTTTATTACAAAACATTGCTCTTCCCTTAGTGTTAAATCACCTTCCTCTGGGTAGGGCGCAGCAACTGTTATCTGCAGTAGGTTTACAAGATAGAGGTGATGATTTCCCGCGCCAATTATCAGGCGGAGAAATGCAAAGGATTGCTATAGCCCGTGCTTTAGTGCATCAACCTAGATTGCTACTGGCAGATGAACCGACCGGTAATTTAGATCCTGATACTGCACAAGATATTTTGCAATTATTAAAGCGGGAAATACGGGCAACAAATGCGTCTGCTATTTTAGTTACGCATTCTGCATTAGCTGCTGCGACTGCAGATCGTGTACTTTTATTATCACGTGATGGCTTAACAGACATTACAGGTAATAAAGAATTTGCATCATGCAAATAACACTTATTCGCTGGTTGTTATGGAGTGAGTGGCGTGCTCACCCAGTGCGCTTACTACTTGCGCTGTGTGCGATTGCACTCGGTATTGCGCTAGGCTTTGGCATACATTTAATTAATGCTGCAGCTTTTAATGAGTTTTCTTCCGCTGCCAGAAGTTTATCGGGTAGTGCTGATCTTCATATCCGCGCTAGGAGTGCTCTCTTTCCTGAATCCGTTTATCTTTCTCTTGCACAAATGCCTGACGTTGCAGTGGCAAGTCCCGTATTAGAAATCGAGGCGATCGTCCCTGGTAAATCATCCCCTTTAAAAATTCTAGGCTTAGACAGCTTTCAAGCTGCAAACATCACACCTGATTTACTCGCGCTACCGGATGAACGACAACCATTTGCTGGTTTAATGGCGGATACACTTTTTCTATCCCCTGCTGCGATGCAATGGCTGAATGTAAAAATTGGAGATGAAATCACTTTACGCTCTAGTACGACCTTACTTCATCTACAAGTTGCGGGAGTATTGCAGTTTGCACGTGCAGGACAACGACTCGCCGTCATGGATATCGCTGGTGCGCAATGGCACTTTGGCAAAGTTGGTCAATTGTCTCGTGTCGATATCAAGCTTGCTCCCGGTGTGGCAGCAGATGGTTGGACTAACAGAGTACTGGCTCAATTAGGTGACACACTAGTAGCAGTCGCTGCCAGTGATCAAGAACAACGTACTGCATCACTATCACGTGCTTATCGTGTGAATTTAAATGTCTTAGCAATGGTTGCACTCTTTACAGGTGCTTTCTTAGTATTTTCTACCCAAGCTTTATCTGTATTACGCAGACGATCGCAATTTGCATTATGTCGTGTCATAGGTATGACGCAAAATCAATTGATGAGACAAATTCTGTTAGAAGGATGTGTAATCGGTGTGTTGGGCTCACTGTTAGGTTTAGCTCTAGGCATACTCATGGCTAGTACTGCGCTTAATTTATTAGGCGGTGATTTAGGCGGTGGTTACTTCCCTGGCGTACAACCACAATTGGAATTTGATGGTCTCGCTGCGTTTCTATTTTTGTTGGGTGGCGTGATTGTCGCTTTACTAGGCACACTAGCTCCAGCTATTGAAGCAACGCGTGCTCATCCAGCAGCTTCATTAAAAGCTGGTAGCGAAGATCAGGCATTACTGTCGCTGAATAAGCCATGGTTAGCATTGCTGAGTATCTTAGTTGGCGCCTTACTGACACAAGCTCCACCCATATCGAATTTACCGCTTGCGGCCTATCTTGCTATCGTTTTTCTATTGATAGGATCGATTGCACTCATGCCTCAACTTGCTGCTACTGTCTTTAAATTGTTAGCACGTCGATGGCTGGGTGTGATGACAGGTCTTGCACTCACACGATTAGCGAATGCGCCTAGTCAGGCTTCAATTGCACTCTCTGGTGTCTTAGTCAGTTTTTCACTCATGGTTGCAATGGCTATTATGGTATCGAGCTTTCGCACTTCAGTTGATACATGGTTACAGCAATTATTGTCCGCAGATATGTATGTACGCACTGTGAGTGGTGGTGAACAAAGTGTATTGCAAGTCCATGAACAAGAAAAAATATCTAGCTTGCCTAACTTAAGTCGCACAGAAAAAACACGACATTTTTCGCTGTTACTTGATCCAACCAAACCTGCCGTTGCTGTTATTGCACGCTCTATCAATCAACAATCGATAGAGCGTAGCTTGCCTTTAATCGAGTCTGCTTTATCTGATATGCAGTATCCGATTTGGATTTCTGAAGCGATGGTGGATTTATATGGATGGAAAAAAGCACAAGTCGTTCAACTTCCTTTAGCTGGGAAGTTGCATGCTTTTACTGTTGCGGGTGTCTGGCGCGACTATGCAAGACAATCTGGATCCATTCAAATGCGCTTAGATGATTATCAGAATTTAACGGGTGATAAGACAATTAATGATATGTCGCTGTGGATTGCCTCCTCCAGCAATGCGACTGAAGTGCGCAAGCAGCTACAAGCATTGTCCTTTAGCACTGCACTAGAATTTGCAGAGCCCGGCGAAATTCAGCAAATTAGTATGAAAATATTTGATCGTAGTTTTGCTATTACCTATGTCTTAGAAGCCGTCGCTATCATCATTGGTTTATTTGGTGTTGCAGCTAGTTTTTCATCACAAACACTAGCACGCGCTAAAGAGTTTGGTATGCTGCGTCACCTAGGCGTCACGCGCCAACAAATTCTTTTCTTGTTAGCTGGTGAAGGTGCTCTTTTAACCAGTATGGCTATTTTAGTTGGGTCACTACTAGGACTTTGCATCAGCCTAATTTTAATTTTTATCGTGAATCCACAATCCTTCCATTGGACTATGCAACTACATATTCCATGGAATTTATTACTCGCTACAGCAAGTATTCTATTTATCTCTGCTGCACTTACTGCGTTGATATCAGGGCGATTTGCTATTTCAGGTAGTGCCTTACGCGCGGTGAAGGAGGATTGGTGAAACAGCGGTTGCAACAATATCTGTACTGGATCGTATGTATTTTTTTAATAGGTCCACTTTCATCACAAGCCAGAGCACCTGTATTTGCTAAGGTGCTGCCGCATCACACATTACAGTTCCCGCAAGATAGAGGTGCACATCCAGATTTTCGTACTGAATGGTGGTATGTCACCGGGTGGTTACAAACACCAGATCATCAAACGCTAGGTTTTCAGGTCACTTTTTTTCGCTCGGCGACTTTGCATGATAGGGATAATCCTAGTCAATTCGCACCTCAGCAATTAATAATTGCGCATGCTGCTATTTCGGATACGAACAAAGGTAAATTACAGCATGATCAAAAAATTGCACGTGCTTATCCTAGTATTGCAGAAGCTAAAGTCGGCGATACCAATCTCAAGCTACATCAATGGAATCTTAAGCGCGAAAAAAATGGTATCTATCAAATACAAATACCAGCCCGTGAGTTTGATTTAACACTGAGCTTACAGCCCACACAAGCTATGCTGCTACAAGGTGATCAAGGCTATTCCCGTAAAGGTCCCAAGCCAGAGCAAGCTAGTTACTATTACAGTGAACCACATCTCGCAGTGAGCGGTAGCCTACAATCTGGCAATAAAAAAATCGCTGTTAACGGACAAGCTTGGTTAGATCATGAATGGTCTAGTACCGTATTAGACCCTCTTGCAGTCGGTTGGGATTGGACTGGTATTAATCTCGATGATGGTTCTGCTTTAATGGCTTTCCGTATACGGAAAAAAGATGGTGGCATTTTGTGGCAACATGCCGCACTGCGTGATGCACAAGGTAAGCTTAAGCACTTTGTAGATAAAGAAATACGTTTTACACCGCTACGCACATGGACTTCACCGCGTACGCAAGCACGTTATCCCGTTGCACTGCAATTACAACTAGGAACGAGCACATGGGATCTCATTCCTTTGCAAGATGATCAAGAACTTGATGCACGACGTACTACTGGCTCGGTGTATTGGGAAGGTGGTATACGTGTAGAGCGCGATAAAAAGCCAGTAGGAAAAGGCTATTTAGAAATGACAGGCTATGTTAAACCACTCAAATTATGAACACAAAAACTGAACGACCAAAAGCAAAAAGCGGATTAAAAACACTAGCAGCATTACTGCCTTTTCTCTCGCCTTATAAAAAACAATTTTTCTATGCAACGATTGCCCTAGTCATTGCTGCTGCCTCCACACTCACTATTCCGTATGGATTTCGTCAGTTAATTGATTTAGGTTTCACTGCTGGCAATCCCGATCATGCAAGTCATGTGAATTATTATTTTCTGGGATTGTTTGGTGTGTCTTGTGTATTAGCCATCTCTACAGCAGCACGTTTTTACACTGTGTCATGGTTAGGTGAGCGTGTGACAGCAGATATACGTAGTGCAGTGTATGCCCATGTGGTTCAACAAAGCCCGCAGTTTTTTGAAACAACACAAAGCGGTGAAGTCCTCTCTCGCTTAACCACTGACACCACATTAATTCAAACCGTGGTTGGTACCAGTATCTCTATGGCTTTACGCAACATACTGCTCTTAATTGGTGGTTTGTTGATGATGTTGATCACGAGCGTAAAACTGACTTCTATCATCATCGTGATGCTACTTGCTGTATTGGTTCCTATTATTATTTTTGCGCGTCGTGTCAGAAAACTTTCGCGCGCTTCGCAAGACAGAATTGCTGATGCCTCAGGTTTAGCAGGTGAGATTTTAAATGCTGTAACAATAGTTCAAGCTTATACCCACGAAAAAATTGAAGCACTACGTTTTGGTAGAGCAGTCGAGCAAGCTTTTACTACTGCGATTAATCGTATACGCGCCCGTTCTATTTTGACGGTGATGGCCATACTCATGATTTTTGGCGCTATTGTATTTGTGCTGTGGCTAGGCGCACATGCTGTGATGGATGGCGGCATGAGTGGCGGTGAGTTGAGTCAATTTATTTTATATGCAGCAATCGTCACTGGTGCGGTCGGTGCATTATCTGAAGTAATAGGTGATGCACAGCGCGCTGCAGGTGCTAGTGAACGTTTGATGGAGTTGTTAGCAGAACGTTCACCCATTACCTCGCCTTTGCATCCTGTCGCTTTACCAGTGTTGGCAAAACAAGGTGCTGCTCTACAAATGCGTGATGTGTTTTTTAATTATCCATCACGACCAGATACTTCTGCCTTATCAGCACTATCGCTTGATATCGCTCCTGGTGAAACAATCGCTATCGTAGGACCTTCGGGCGCAGGTAAGACGACGCTATTTCAATTGCTATTGCGTTTTTATGATCCACAAGCAGGCAGCATCACCTTAGATAGCGTGAATATTAAAGAACTCGATCTCCACACTTTGCGTAACACCATAGGTATCGTGCCACAAGATACGGTGATCTTTTCTGCAAATGCGATGGAAAATATTCGTTATGGCAAACCTGACGCAACGGATGAAGAAGTGATGGCTGCTGCCACATTAGCAGCAGCGCATGAATTTATTGAACGCTTACCTGAAGGTTATCAATCATTTTTAGGTGAACGCGGTGTCAGGCTCTCAGGTGGTCAGCGTCAACGTATTGCGATTGCACGTGCTTTACTTAAAAATCCTCCCCTACTTTTACTCGATGAAGCGACCAGTGCACTAGATGCTGAATCTGAACGTTTAGTGCAGCATGCTTTAGAAGCTGCGATGGCAGGACGAACCACTTTAGTCATTGCGCATAGACTCGCTACGGTGCAACGGGTAGATCGCATTCTTGTTTTAGATCAGGGTCGCGTAGTGGAATCGGGCACGCATCATGACTTAGTTGCGCAGAATGGTTTATACGCCAGTCTGGCGGCTTTACAGTTCAATTCATAAATTAATGTTTTCATAACGTCGTTCTGAATGAATCTAAATTAAGGAGCAAGCAGGGTAAAATAGCGGCTTATTTCCTGCTTGATCCCATGCGCCCTTATCTCGACTTTATGCGCCATGTCTATGAACATGGCACCACCAAAACCGATCGTACCGGTACCGGCACACGTTCTGTCTTTGGTTATCAAATGCGGTTTGACTTAGCCGAGGGTTTTCCTCTGGTCACCACAAAAAAACTGCATTTAAAATCGATTATTCATGAACTGATTTGGTTTTTAGCCGGCTCTACCAATATCAAATACCTAAAAGATAACGGCGTCTCTATCTGGGATGAATGGGCCGATGCAAATGGTGATTTAGGGCCAGTCTATGGTTCGCAATGGCGTTCTTGGCCTGCACCCGATGGCAGTCATATCGATCAGATTGCTCAACTCGTCGAGCAGATTAAAACTAATCCCGATTCACGACGCTTAATTGTCTCTGCTTGGAATGTGTCCGATATTCCGCGCATGAAGCTGCCACCCTGCCATGCATTTTTCCAATTCTATGTCGCTGACGGCAAACTCTCTTGCCAGTTGTATCAGCGTAGTGCTGATATTTTTTTAGGCGTGCCTTTCAACATTGCATCCTACGCACTGCTCACGCATATGATGGCAGAACAAACCGGTTTATCTGTTGGTGAATTCATTTGGACTGGTGGTGATTGTCATTTGTATTCGAATCATTTGGAACAAGTGCGTGAACAGTTATCACGCAACACCCTGCCCTTACCTAAGTTACACCTCAAGCGTAAGCCTGCATCGATTTTTGATTATCATTTTGACGATATAGAAATCATAGGCTATGAATCTCATGCAGCAATTAAAGCGCCAGTCGCAGTGTAAAGACCAACATCATGTCAGATAGCTTAACGCTTGTTGTTGCCACTGACCGTAAAGGTGGGATAGGGATTAACAATACCCTGCCTTGGCGTTTACCTGAAGACCTCGCTTTTTTTAAGCGCACGACCACTGGTCACACAATTGTCATGGGACGTAAGACTTTTGATTCCATAGGCAGACCCTTACCTAATCGCCGTAATATTGTTGTCACACGCAATCCTGATTGGCAGCATGCAGGCGTTGAAGCAGTGCTCTCACTGGATGCCGCCATTACACTAGCAGGTGAGGGTGAATGTTTTGTGATTGGTGGCGCACAAATCTATACCTCTGCCTTGCCACTCGCTATGCGTCTTATCATTACTGAGATTGATGCTGAGTTCGACTGTGATGCCTATTTCCCTGCCTTTGATAAAAGTCAGTGGGTAGCCCACTCACGCGAAGTCCATCATTCAGAGAGCAACGGCTTTGATTACGCTTTTGCTATCTATCAGCGCAAGTAATTGCTTTTTTAGCTGTAGTTTCTCCCCCACGCTGCCCGCTTATCTGAGAAAATCCCGCATTCGCTTTTTTGACCCTTGCCGTCATCCGGAGAACCCATGAAATTCCGCTTCCCCATCGTTATTATTGATGAAGATTTTCGCTCTGAAAACACTTCAGGTTTAGGCATACGAGCACTCGCTGATGCTATGGAAGAAGAAGGGATGGAAGTGTTGGGTGTGACTAGCTATGTCGACCTATCGCAGTTTGCACAACAACAGTCGCGTGCTTCTGCATTCATACTCTCGATTGATGATGAAGAATTTGGTGGCGGCTCACCAGAAGAAACCGAGTTCGCACTAAAGTCATTACGCGCATTCGTAGAAGAGATACGCTATAAGAATGCGGATATCCCTCTTTATCTTTATGGTGAAACTCGTACCTCACGTCATATCCCGAATGACATTCTGCGTGAACTACATGGCTTCATCCATATGTTTGAAGACACACCAGAATTCGTAGCGCGCCATATTATTCGTGAAGCACGCGCTTATCTTGATGGTCTCTCTCCACCCTTCTTTCGCGCTTTAGTGCATTACGCACAAGATGGTTCTTATTCATGGCATTGCCCTGGTCATTCAGGTGGTGTCGCTTTTCTTAAATCTCCAATCGGGCAAATGTTTCATCAATTTTTTGGTGAGAATATGTTGCGTGCCGATGTATGTAATGCGGTAGAAGAATTAGGTCAGTTGCTTGATCACACAGGTCCAGTTGCTGCTTCTGAACGCAATGCTGCACGTATCTTTAATGCAGATCATTGCTACTTTGTGACCAATGGTACTTCGACTTCTAACAAAATGGTGTGGCACTCCACTGTTGCACCAGGTGACATCGTGGTAGTGGATCGTAACTGTCATAAGTCTGTGCTGCATTCCATCATTATGTGTGGCGCTATTCCTGTGTTCCTCATGCCTACGCGTAATCACTTAGGCATCATCGGTCCGATTCCTCTCGAAGAATTCAAGATGGAAAACATCATGAAAAAAATCGAGGCCAATCCTTTTGCACGTGAAGCAAAAAATAAAAAACCACGCATACTCACCATCACCCAATCTACTTACGATGGTGTGATTTATAACGTAGAAACGATTAAGTCCATGCTAGATGGTGAAATCGATACACTGCATTTTGATGAAGCTTGGCTACCGCATGCTAGCTTCCATGATTTTTACAAAGACATGCATGCTATTGGTAAAGACCGACCACGTGCGAAAAAATCCATGATTTTTTCTACACAATCAACACACAAACTTTTAGCAGGTTTATCGCAAGCTTCACAAATTCTGGTTCATGAATCTGAAACAGTGCAACTCGATCGTGACAGTTTTAATGAAGCGTATCTGATGCATATTTCAACATCACCGCAATACGCCATTATCGCTTCATGCGATATCGCGGCTGCCATGATGGAGCCACCTGGTGGCACGGCGCTAGTAGAAGAAAGTATTTTAGAAGCACTAGATTTTCGTCGCGCCATGAAAAAAGTAGATCAAGAATGGGGCAAAGATTGGTGGTTCCAAGTTTGGGGTCCAGAGAATTTCTGTGAAGAAGGCATAGGTTCACGCGAAGACTGGATGATTAATGGTAAAGACGAGTGGCATGGCTTTGGGAAAATTGAATCGGGCTTTAATATGCTCGACCCTATTAAAGCGACGATTGTTACACCCGGTCTTTCACTTGATGGTGTGTTTAGCGATACCGGCATTCCTGCTTCTATCGTCACAAAATATTTAGCTGAGCATGGGGTTATTGTTGAGAAGGCTGGTTTGTATTCCTTCTTCATCATGTTCACTATCGGCATTACCAAAGGTCGTTGGAATACGCTGCTGACTGCATTACAGCAGTTTAAAGATGACTACGATAAGAACCAACCTTTGTGGCGCATCTTGCCTGAATTTGCAGTCGCTAATCCGCAATATGAACGTACTGGCTTGCGTGATCTCTGCCAGCAAATTCATACTATGTATCAATCGCATGATGTCGCACGTTTGACTACTGAAATGTATTTATCCGATATGCAGCCTGCTATGAAACCTTCGGATGCATTTGCAAAAATGGCGCACAGAGAAATTGATCGTGTCGCCATTGATGAACTCGAAGGCCGTGTGACTGCTATCTTACTCACGCCTTATCCACCCGGCATTCCTTTATTAATTCCAGGTGAACGTTTTAATAAAACGATTGTGGATTACTTGCGTTTTGCACGTGACTTCAATGAGAAGTTCCCAGGTTTTGAAACCGATGTACATGGACTAGTAAAAACCGTAGTGAATGGCGTTAAAGGTTATTACGTGGATTGCGTTAAGCAATAGTGTTGTCAGTATTTTCAGGCAATAAAAAAGGGAGACTGCAGTCTCCCTTTTTTTATGTTGAACTTAAATTTATGTCTTAGGCAGAGTAACGCCGCGTTGTCCTTGATATTTTCCACCTCTATCTTTGTAAGAGGTTTCACATACCTCATCGCTCTCAAAGAACAAGACTTGTGCACATCCCTCTCTAGCATAAATTTTTGCAGGTAGTGGTGTGGTGTTGGAAAACTCTAAAGTGACATAACCTTCCCATTCAGGCTCAAATGGCGTGACATTTACAATAATGCCGCAACGCGCATAAGTCGATTTACCCAAACAAATCGTCAGCACACTGCGCGGAATACGAAAATATTCAATGGTGCGCGCCAAAGCAAAAGAGTTAGGAGGAATTATGCAGACATCACTCTTCACATCAACGAAAGAATTTTCATCGAAATTTTTAGGATCAACAATGGTGCTATTGATGTTGGTGAAAATTTTAAATTCATCCGCACAGCGTATGTCATAACCATAGGATGAAGTGCCATAGGATACGATTTTATGTCCATTTGCTTCACGTACCTGACCGGGCTCGAAAGGCTCGATCATGCCCGTTTGTTCAGCCATACGGCGTATCCATTTGTCAGATTTTATAGTCATGTTAGCAAGTCAATGATGTTCAAAAATTTAGGTGAAACTTCAGTAAGTCTGTAATTTTACGACAATCTCTCGTTTTTAATACATCTTCTATTTAACGCTGCATGGCTTCCCACATTTTTTGTAAGCGCTTGGCAGAGACTGGCATGGGTGTCTTCAATTCTTGTGCAAATAGTGAGACCCGGAGTTCTTCTAACATCCAACGATATTCCTGCATTTTTGGATCACGCGCAGCATGTGTTTTAGCTGCTCGTTGCCATAACATGGCAGCTTGCTGCCACTCAGCCATCAGCCTTGTATCACGCACAGGATCAGCTCTCCACTTATCTAATCTAACTTGCATGGCTTTTAAATAACGAGGGAAATGCGCAAGTTGCGTATGCTCTGTCTCCAACACAAAACGTGCTCCGATTAATTGCTGTAACTGCATGTGCATATCTGCTTGCACTTGTGGTGCTGATTTAATTGCCTGTAGTTTTTTGGGAAGACCATGAAACTCCGCAAGAATTTGTCCTACCAATCTAGCGATCTCGTTCACTAATAAATTCAAACGCGCCTTGCCTTCATCGCGGCGTGTATTAAATTCTCCTGAATTTTTAGGTAAAGGCTCTTGTAAACATGCGCGCGTTAAACCGGCTTGAATGATTTGATCACGCAACTCTTCTTGCGAGCCCAATGACATGAACTGCATGCCCATTTGCTGTAACCCAGGGACATTTTTTTCTAGATACTTAAGTTGTTCTTTAAGCTGCAAAGCAAACAAGCGTCGTAAACCATGCACATGCAAAATAGCGGCTTCACTAGGATCATCAAATACTTCTAGATCACAGTGCGTGACACGATCGACTAAAGCGGGATATCCAATTAAAGTTTGTTTGCCCTGTTGGATTTCTAATAACTCAGGTAACTCACCAAATGACCATGTGGTGAGTTGTTGATAGGCGGCGTTATTGATGACGCTACCTGATTGTTTTTTTGCCGATGATGTTGATGATGTCGATGAAGCGTTTATATTTTTCTTTGTTTGATGGTCATCTGCTTGCTCATTAGCTTGTTCACTAACTGACGCATTCTGCTCTGCTAATTTTTGAAACTGCTCTCTTGCTTGCAAGCCTAATTCCGATTGTAGTTGCGCGAGATTACGTCCCATTTCTAACTGACGTCCATGCTCGTCTATCACTTTAAAATTCATGAAATGATGCGCAGATAAGGTCTCAGGTTTGAAATCAGATCTGGCTACTGCAATCGTAGTTTGCTGTCGTATATCAGTAATCAGTGCATCAAGTAATTCACCGTGGCCGAATTTTTTAGCTGCTGCGAGTCGATCACAAAATCCTGCTGCGTATTCAGGTATGGGCACACAATGGCGGCGTAATTTTTGCGGTAATGATTTGAGTAATAAGTGGGTTTTTTCTTTCAGCATACCCGGCACTAACCATGCACAGCGTGCAGCCGAAACCTGATTCAGTGCAAACAAGGGAATGGCTAAGGTGACACCGTCACGTAATGAGCCTGGTTCAAAATGATAGGTCAATGCCATTTCTAATCCAGCATTGCGCATCATTTTAGGAAAGAGATCAGTAGTGATGCCGGCTGCATCATGCCGCATTAAATCTTCACGCTCTAAATACAGTAAGCGTGGATTTTTTGCGCTAGCAGTCCGTATCCATTTTTCAAAATCAACTGCATTATTTATATCAGCAGGTATCGCTTTATCGTAAATTGCAGCGATTAATTCTTCATCTACCAATACATCTAAACGCCGAGATTTATGTTCGAGATGTTCAATCTCGCGTATGAGTTTTTGGTTATGCGCAAAAAACGGAGCGCGCGTTTCAAAGTCAGCTCCAGCTAGTGCATCACGTATAAAAATTTCACGCGCATGTTCAGGATTGAATTTGCCGTAATTCACACGACGCTGACTATAAATCACTAAACCATATAAAGTGGCGCGTTCATAAGCAGAGACTTGCCCACTTTTTTTCTCCCAGCGTGGCTCACCCCAAGATTTTTTTAGTAAATGTGCACCGACTTTTTCACACCACTCTGGCTGTATCTGTGCGATGTTACGTGCATAGAGTCGTGAGGTATCAACCAGTTCAGCCGCCAATATCCATTTGCCTGCTTTTTTTTGCAAACTAGATCCTGGCCAGATATGAAATTTAATCCCACGTGCACCAAGATAATGTGGCTCATCTTCTGCTTTAAAACCGACATTGCCTAATAAACCAGTGAGTAGCGCTAAATGTAATTGTTCATAGGTGGCCGGTGTTTCATTGAGTCGCCATCCTTGCTCACGCACCATGGTGAATAACTGACTATGCACATCGCGCCATTCACGCAAACGTAAATGCGATAAAAATTGTGCGCGACAATGTTCTTGTAACTGACGATTCGATTTTTTATTATCTATTGCGTCTTCAAACCAATTCCATATTTTTAAATAACTATGAAATTCGGATTTCTCATCGGCGAATTTTTTATGTGCTTCATCTGCTGCAGCTTGTACTTCAATCGGTCTATCACGCGGATCTTGCACAGCAAGTGCAGAAGCAATGATGAGCATTTCTGTTAAACAGAGATGATCACGGCCTGCCAATATCATGCGACCTATACGTGGATCGAGAGGTAATGCAGCTAACTCTCTACCTAATTTCGTAAGCTGTTTATCTTCATCGACTGCACCTAGTTCTTGTAGTAATTGATAGCCGTCGACAACTGCACGACCGAGGGGTGGCTCTATAAAGGGAAAATCTTCTACATCACCTAAATGCAGGGACTTCATGCGCAATATGACTGACGCTAATGAAGAACGCAGTATCTCTGGCTCAGCAAATGGTGGACGTTGTAAAAAATCTTGTTCGTCATATAAACGTATACATACACCAGCTGCTACACGACCGCATCGCCCTGCACGTTGATTTGCGGCGGATTGCGCTATCGGTTCAATTTGTAATTGCTCAACTTTATTTCTATAGCTATAGCGTTTTACTCGTGCTGTACCTGCATCAACCACATAACGTATGCCAGGCACGGTTAATGAGGTCTCAGCGACATTTGTCGCCAACACAATACGGCGGGCATTAGAAGTTTTGAAAACACGCTCTTGTTCTGCTGCAGATAAGCGTGCAAACAAGGTAAGGATTTCTACATGAGGTGGATGATGTTTACGTAATGCTTCTGCTGCATCGCGGATTTCACGCTCACCCGGCAGAAACACCAACACATCACCCTGACCTAATAAAGCTAATTCATCGACTGCATCGACAATGGCATCCATTAAATCGCGTTGCTCTTTATTTTTTTGTTTTGCGCTCTGTTGAACATTTTGTGATGCGCCTATCTTTAACACTACAATGGGTTCTACTGGACGATAACGAATCTCTACTGGATATAAACGTCCCGAGACTTCAATCACAGGCGCGGGTTGTTCAGGCGTTCCAAAATGTTGTGCAAACCGATTGGCATCAATCGTGGCAGAGGTAATGATGAGTTTGAGATCTGGACGCTTGGGCAACAACTGTTTTAAATAGCCCAACAAGAAATCAATATTTAAACTACGCTCATGCGCTTCATCAATGATGATGGTGTCGTATTGCTTGAGTAGAGGATCGCCTTGTGTCTCTGCCAGCAAAATACCATCGGTCATGAGCTTGACCCACGCTCCTGCTGTCAGGGTGTCATTAAATCTGACTTTAAAGCCCGCATGCACGCCAGGTGCAGAGCCTAACTCTTGTGCTATGCGTTTTGCGGTGGATGATGCTGCAATACGGCGTGGCTGGGTGTGTCCAATTAAGCCGTGCTCACCGCGTCCCATGGCCAAACACAGCTTGGGTAATTGTGTGGTCTTGCCTGAGCCCGTCTCTCCACAAACAATGATGACCTGATGTTTTGCTAGCGCTGCTGCGATTTCTTCACGTCGAGCGGAAACCGGCAGCTCTTCAGGAAAGCGTATCTCGGGTAAGGGATTACGGGGCGAGCGGGCTTGATGCGTAGCGCCAACTGCTGCGTTCTTAGTTTTTTCGGAGGAATCGGGTGCGTACATGGCGGAGCGAATTATAATGCGCCCATGGAAACCTCGAATCAATTCGTAGCATGGCTGCGCTCAGTCGCGCCCTATATTCATGCCTTCCGCGGTAAGACCTTTGTGGTCGCCTTTCCTGGCGAGCTCGTCAAGGCGGGTGCTTTGCCGGTATTAGCGCATGATCTCTCACTACTGCATGCCTTAGGGATTAAAGTCGTGATCGTGCACGGCTCGCGTCCGCAAGTAGAAGAGCAGCTCGCTTTACGTCAATGTGAAACCCGTCTGCATCAAGGTTTGCGTATTACCACCACAGCTGCATTGGAATGCGCCATGGAAGCAGCGGGTGAACTCAGACTGGATATTGAAGCCGCATTTAGCCAAGGTTTGCCAAATACGCCGATGGCAAATGCAGCTGTAAGGGTTATTTCTGGCAATTTCGTCACTGCTCGCCCTATGGGCATTATTGAAGGTGTGGATTTAGAACTCACTGGTGTGACACGCAAGATTGCGCATGAAGCGATTCATCCTATTTTGCATGCTGGCGGTCTGGTATTGCTTTCTCCCTTAGGTTTCTCTCCCACCGGTGAAGTGTTTAATCTGGCGATGGAAGATGTGGCTGTGGCTGCTGCGATTGCCTTAAGAGCAGATAAGCTGATATTTCTTTCCGAGACACCGATGATGCAAGACCAAGAGAGAGAAGATATTCATGAACTCTCTACGCATCAAGCGCAAGCCGTGTTGGAATCTGGCTGTTTGCCAGCTGATTCAGCGTTTTATTTACGTCATGCCTTAGAAGCCTGTGTGAGTGGCATTCCTCGTGCGCATATTGTGCCGTTTGCTAGAGATGGCTCAGTGCTGCTAGAAGTATTTACGCATGATGGTGTAGGCACCATGATCGCTGCTGAAAATCTGGAAAGTCTACGTGAAGCCAGTATTGAAGATGTGGGTGGCATTCTGCGTTTGATCGAACCATTAGAAGCCGATGGCACTCTGGTGAAACGTGGTCGTGAATTAATCGAACGTGAAATTGATTATTTCTCCGTGATTGAGCATGATGGTGTGATTTTTGGTTGTGCCGCTCTGTATCCCTTCCCCGCTGAAAAAATGGCGGAGATGGCATGCTTAACTGTTAGCCCAGATTCACAAGCGCAAGGTGATGGTGAAAGACTGCTCAAACATATGGAAAATCGCGCTCGAGCAGCAGGATTTAAAAATTTATTTGTATTAACGACACGGGCAGCACATTGGTTTTTAAAACGTGGCTTTGTGAATGCCACTTTTGATGATCTGCCTAAGAATCGTCAAAACATGTATAACTGGCAGCGCAAGTCGCTGGTATTAATTAAAAAACTCTAGTTCTGGAGAACACAATGGCGCGCATGGTTCACTGCATTAAATTAGAAAAAGAAGTTGAAGGCTTGGATTTTCCACCTTACCCAGGTGAGTTAGGCAAAAAAATCTGGGAGAGTGTGTCTAAAGAAGCGTGGGCAGCATGGTTAAAACATCAAACCATGTTGGTCAATGAAAATCGTTTAAATTTAGCCGATGCTCGTGCACGCAAATATCTTGCTACGCAAATGGAAAAACATTTTTTTGGTGATGGCGCGGATGCTGCGCAAGGTTATGTACCACCGACTGAATAAAATTTTATGCCTAACAACCTCAATATGTAATGTAAATTTGTAGGTACGATTAGCGCAGCGTAATCGTACGAAAGAAATTTAAAAACATACGGCCGATTACGCTGCGCTAATCGGCCCTACAAATACTTTATTAAATTGCTTTTAAAACGTCATTGTCTTAACACCATCCACCATACCCAACAAACACACGTTTGCACCTTTACGTGCAAATAATCCGTTGGTGACAACACCTGGCAAATCATTGATTTGTTGTTCAAGGATAGAAGGTTGCGTTATTCGTAAACCAGCAGCATCAATAATGAAGCAACCATTATCTGTAACGTAAGGTACACCCTCTTTCAAACGCAATATCGGTGTTGCGCCCATAGCTTTTAGTGCACGACTGACTACCGCCTGTGCCATGGGAATCACTTCAACTGGCAAAGGGAATGTGCCCATAACCTCAACTAACTTAGAACCATCAGCTATACAAATAAATTTCTCTGCAACAGAGGCGACAATTTTTTCACGGGTTAACGCACCACCACCACCTTTAATCATGGCGCCACTGGCATCAATTTCATCTGCGCCGTCTATATAGACCGGCATGTGGGTGATT
>Ga0209768_10000585_pt1 | contig 24281 bp, 27 predicted proteins | sample LauGreSBDMM110SD_3_FD_187564 | JGI IMG/M metagenome (GOLD analysis project Ga0209768, IMG submission 187564) | Freshwater lake microbial communities from Lake Michigan, USA - Sp13.BD.MM110.SD (SPAdes) (version 2) | ecosystem: Environmental > Aquatic > Freshwater > Lake | place: Lake Michigan... | reverse complement strand
TTTGCACAATGGGGCCGCATGCTGGCGACCCAGAATACGGGGGCATTTCAGTTCATCAACGTATTGCTCCAGCACATGTACGGCCCTGGTGACGATGCATCTAAGTTCACCACGCATGTGTTGCACGCATGCCATCGCAATGACCCCGTGCTAAAGCTCTCCGCTGGTGAGCAAGCACGTGATTTCATCTACATTGACGATGTGGTCAGTGCCTATGACACGCTGCTCATGCAACGTCACCAGTTGGAGCCTGCGCAGGATATGGACGTGGGTTCTGGCGTTGCACCCAGCATTCGACAATTTGTCGAGTCCGCTCATCGCCTGAGTGGTTCCCGCACTGAATTGCTATTTGGCGCCATCCCATATCGCGCCAACGAAGCCATGCACTGCTTGGCCAACTTGGAGCGCATGGCGCAACTGGGCTGGACACCTGCATTTGACCTGGATGCAGGCCTCAAGAAAACTATCGAACTGGAATTCAAATAATGAAGTTATTGATCACCGGCGGTTGCGGTTTCCTCGGCAGCAACCTCGCTTCTGACGGCTTGGCACGTGGTGATGAATTGGTTGTCTTTGATAACCTCTACCGAAATGGCTCTCGTGAAAACCTGATTTGGCTGCAAACCCAGGGTCAATTCACTTTCGAGCACGGCGACATCCGTAACCAAAACGACATCACCCGCGTGATCCAGTGGTTCAAACCCGACGCCATCTTTCACCTGGCCGGTCAAGTGGCGATGACGACTTCTATTGCCAACCCACGCATGGATTTTGAAGTCAACGTGATGGGCACCCACAACCTGTTGGAAGCCGTGCGACAACTTGTCCCCCATGCCACGGTGGTGTATTCATCCACCAACAAGGTCTATGGCGATTTAGAGCAATTCAATTACGTTGAAACGGATACGCGCTACAAATGTGTTGAACACCCCAACGGCTTTAACGAGCAGACCCAACTCAGCTTTCATTCTCCTTATGGGTGCTCTAAGGGGGCGGCAGACCAATACATGCTGGATTACGCCCGAATCTTTGGCCTCAAGACCGTGGTGTTTAGACATTCATCCATGTATGGCGGCAGGCAATTTGCGACTTACGATCAAGGATGGGTGGGATGGTTTTGTCAAAAAGCGATGGAGGTCAGCAAAGGCTTGCACAAAAAGCCCTTCACCATCTCTGGCACCGGCAAACAAGTGCGCGACGTGCTTCACGCGGACGATATGAAGCGGCTTTACTTGGCCGCTGTAAACCATATCGACAGAGCCAAGGGCCAAGCCTTTAACGTCGGTGGGGGGTTTGAGAACAGTCTGTCGTTGTTGGAACTGTTCGCGTTTCTCGAGCAAATAGTTGGCGTCAAACTGCACTACACACAACTCCCCGTGCGCGAAAGCGATCAACGCGTGTTTGTATCTGATCTTGGCAAAGCCCAACAATTGCTCGACTGGCGTCCCCTGGTTTCCGCGCATGAGGGCGTAGCGCGCATGGTTGAATGGGTGAGCGCCACGAAATGACGGCAGATGTCTCCAGGGAGCGCACTCGCAACTATTTCCAACAGATTAAAGGGTCTGTCGTTTATAAAGCGTTAGCCATGCTGGCGTCCTTCCTCGCCATCCCCCTGATGATTCGATACTTGGGGGAAGAGCAATTTGGCGTTTGGTCAACACTGCTGACTGTCATGTCGTGGATCGTCTTCTTTGATCTGGGTGTGGGTAACGGCTTGAGAAACAAAGTGGCCGAAGCCTTAGCGAAAAATGACAAGTTAGAAGCCGCCCAATATATTTCCTCTGGTTACAGTCTGATTGGTTTGATGGCATTGCTAGTTTGGGCAGTGGTTACCGGAGTCTCATACTTTTTGCCTTGGCAAGCTATTTTTAATACCCAGGCCATTTCAGAAGACACTTTGCGCTTAACCGTACAAGTCGGAGTTTTTTTCGTTGTTTTGAATTTTTGGATTGGCTTGATCTGCGCCATATTGGGTGCTGTTCAAAAAACATCAATCACCGCACTTGGACAACTCATTTCTAATTTCGTTGCTCTGTTATTCGTTTTTTTACTTACCAAAAAATTTGACGCATCAATCATTCACCTCGCCTGGGCTTATGGAGCCTCCTTGGTCATTGCAAACTTGGGCTTGAGCTGGTGGTTTTTCCATGTTCAGCCTGAATTAAGACCGAAACCTTCTCTTGAAAGCTGGCGCGTTAGACCGCTCTTGGGATTGGGGTTTCAGTTTTTTGCGATACAAATTGCAGTACTCATCATTTTTACAACAGACAAAATTTTGATCACACAACTATTTGGGCCAGAGTACGTTACACAATACGATATAGTTTTTAAGTTGTTTAGCGTCATCACTTTTGCGCATACCTTAATTTCAGCACCACTTTGGTCCGCCTACACTGATGCTTATCACAGAAGTGATTTTGTGTGGATAAGGAACATGTTAAATAAGCAACTAAAAATCTATTTCTTGGTTACTTTAGCTACTCTTGGCTTAATTATTTTTGCCAGATCAATTATTAATATATGGATTGGCTATGAATTCGAGGTTCCATTTTCTTTGCTTATGTTCATGGGATTGCTCATTTTAATTTCTGTTTGGAATAATATCTTTGGAGTTTTATTAGGGGGGATTGGAAAAATAAGACTTGGCTCAATATACACCATATTTACTGCATTGCTAAACATTCCGTTATCGTATCTGATGGCTATTAACTTTGAATTTGGTGTCTCAGGTGTTGTCCTTGGTACAATGTTATCCATTGCTCTAAGCTCAATTATTGGACCAATTCAAGTTTACTTTTTTATATATGCAAGAAATAAAAATACTACCTTTGCAAATATTTTGAGATGAGCAATAGCCCTGTTTTATCAATTTGTATTCCTACTTTTAATAGGTTAAATTACCTTCGGGAGTTACTCCAAACTCTCTTACCGCAAGTTCAATCTAAAACCGTTGAAGTTTGTATTAGTGATAATCACTCAAGTGATGGAACTCCCGAATTTTTAATTAATCTTTCCCATAAATATCCATTCCTTCGATGTGTATTTAATTCACAAAACATTGGATTAGATAAAAATATGTTGGCAGTAATAGCCATGGGTACTGGCAAATACATATATCCTATAGGTGATGATGACATTATCCCAAAGCATTCCTTAAGTGCAATTTTAGCAGAAGTAAATAAAGGGGGTGATGTAATTATATTGAATGGCTGGCATACTAATCCGGCGCTTGATAAAATGAGATTGCATTTGCCTGAATCACTTTCTGGGCATTATTTTGCGCGAGCAGATGAGGCTTTTATCTCCCTCTGGGATAAAATGCCATTTGGGTCATTTATTGCTTTGCGTGAATGTTTTTCGAAGAAATATTCACATAGATTTGTTGGTACCAGTCATGCTTACACAGGTGCTGTATGGGATGCACTTGCAGATATAGAGAAAGATAAGGGACTATGTCAGATTAATTGCATGCGCGAACCAACAGTACTGTTGAGGGGGGCAGAAAAGTCATGGCGAAAAGATGCCGCGTTGATCACACTTTATGAAATCCCTATTTGGTTTTCTATGGTTATGGAGAAGGATGTTTACAGAAAAATTATCCCATCGATTAGGTCTGAATACTTGGTCATTCAAACCAAATTTAATTCGTTGATTCAACTGCGTGCCGTTGGACAGTTAAATAGAAGTGATGTTTACAAGCTGGGAAGCGAATGCACCCCAGAGCAGATTCAAAAAATGAATATGGTGGCAATTCTTCCCTCGGTTATCGCACAGATAATCGTGAGGATGCAAAGCAAAATTAAGGCCATTTTAATTAATCGTTGATAAATGAGTAAGCCCCAAGTCAGCATTCTGATCCCTGTTTTCAACCGAAAACAATACATCTCTGAGTGCATCCAATCAGCGCTGAATCAAACCTTCACAGATTTTGAAATAGTGGTGGTTGATAACGCTAGCGATGATGGCACTTGGGAAATTTGCCAACAATTTGCGGCGCTGGATCAGCGGGTTCGTATATTTCGTAATGAGACAAATATTGGGCCTGTTCGCAATTGGCAACGTTGCGCGCAAGAAGCCGACGGAGTTTTCAGTAAAATTTTATTCAGTGATGATTACTTGGAGCCGGTTTGCTTGCGTGAGATGCTCCCAAAGTTGAGCGATCCAAAGGTTGCGCTGGTTTACTCCGACGCGCGTTTAGGCAAATCCAGGGAAGACTCTATCATTGTGTATTCTCAGGCAAACTCTTCAAGAATTGGCAGCAGCCTTTTTTTAAATCTTGTCTTATCATATAAGGCGCCCAAAAGCCCTGGTGCTGTTTTAATTCGCACCGTTGATTTATTGAAAAATCTTCATCCTTCATTTCCGACTTCTACGCCGCGCTCGTTTGAAAAAAATGGCGCGGGACCTGATGTACTGTTATTATTATTAACATCACGGGACTACGAATATGTTGAGTATATAAAGCAACCTCTTGTGTTTTTCCGTGATCACTCTGCTTCCTTCTCTGCTGAAAATAAAAACAATGAGGTTGTGAAAGGTTATCAGTCAGCAATAGCTTTTTTCTTAAAAACAAATTACGGTGATCATTGCTGGTTGTCTTATCTTTCGGCTGAATGGATACTACATATTCGTTTGAGTCGATGCTGGTGCAATCCTGTTGATCATGTAATGGAGTTTGAGGGTGTTGGTAAACTGAGTGAAGTGATGAGACTCATTTGCTTAGCGATGGGCCATGTCGCTAACACCATATACGAAAAAATCATTAAGTCAGTGGCGGTTTTGACAGCTTTTAGCAAATCGTGAGTTGGTATATGAAAGGACTCGTGACGATAACAGCGAAAACCTCACATCTATCTTGACCTTTTTTGAGCTTGCTTGTAAAAACCAAATCTTTGTGAAATATTCCTTGCTCAGGATCGAACAAACGGTCATTTCTCGGTAAACTAGGCAGACTTTAATCAGTGTTCACGTGCTCTTACGTGACCACGTTGCTTGCTGAATGCACACATAAAAGTGCTTTTGCACTGCGGTAGCGTGCCTGAGCGGAAATCAATCTAATAAATTAGCGCTACATCATGACAAGCCGACAAGCCCAAATTCAAGAAGACACCTATTTCAGGGTCATGCGCATTCTGCAAGAGAACCCAGACCTCACCCAGCGCGAGTTGGCTGAAAAGCTGGGTGTGAGTGTCGGTGGTTTGAACTACCTGCCTCAAAGCCTTGATGGACAAGGGCTGGGTCAAGATGCAAAACTTTCAAAACAGCAAAAACAAGTTCAAGTATCATGACGCTTCATGATGCAGCATGATGCAGCATGATGCAGCATGATGGAGATGATGAAGACCACTACCGCACGCGAAAAGTTTTCCTCCCAAGCCGCACCCGATGTGCTGTTGGCCATGAGACGAATTGCCGAAAGTCAAGGGCGCCAGTTTCACGCGGTGCTTGATGATGCTTTGCGTGACTATATCGATCGTCAGCAGAGGGAGCGTCCACGCCGCCATGTGATGGCCGCTTTCGCATCCAGCCTTGATGAATTCGATCCCCTCTACCGCGAATTGGCAAAGTAAGGGGTGGAGTGCGATTACCTCACCGTCGCCGACGTGCTCGGGATGCACACGGTACTGATGCAACGACATGGGGGCGCGTTGGGGCTTCGTGAACCTGGCGCGCTGGAGGCAGCGCTTTTTCGTCCGCAGACTGGTTATTACGAAGATATCGTTGCGCAGGCGGCGGCGCTGCTGGAAAGCTTGGCCATCAACCATCCATTTGTGGATGGTAATAAGCGAATTGCCTTTGCCGCTGCGGATGTTTTTCTGCGCATCAACGGTTGGCGACTGCAACGTGCACCCATGCAGATTCATGATGAGTTGATCCAGATGTTCGAATCAGGCACCTTTGACTTTGCCCATTTGGAACCATGGCTGCGCGGATTTGCCGAACCTTCAGCCTGACCGAGAGTTGACAAGTGATTGGGCAGCTCGAAAACTCAAGCCCATATGAATTTTTTGCTATAATGTTGGGTTGTTGCTTTAGACTGTAGCGAGCCCATTAAAATGGCCTCCATTTGCACGAATTTTGCTAAAAACCGAATATATTCCTCGATAGCTCAGTCGGTAGAGCGCCGGACTGTTAACTCCGCGGCAACAGCCAAACCCCCAAATTTAGTCCTGAAAAGTCATTTTAAATCAATGACTTATAACATGTAATACTACTTTAATATTAATTACACGGTTATTACACGAATAATTTGCAGGCCGCTCATTATTTGTCCAGTTACATAATGTAACTGGACAAACGTTAGGTCATTTAATTAGGTTTTGACCTCGCAATTTTGAGCCCAAAACTTCGACGACACGCTCGGGGATCGAATCGAGTCAGCGTCAAATTTGACTGAGTGATCAGCGTCAAAATTAATCATGAGCCCCAGATCTCGCTGGGTAGGGGGCTCATGAATTTTGGCGAATGGGGTACCCTGGGCGTTAGTTTTCTATGTATCTTTTTACGGTTGAGTGACCTAAGGATTAAAAGAAATCCAGGCTCGTGAAAATACCATATAAATTAACGGCTTATCAATATTAAATCAAACCGTGCAATATTTCGTGTAATTGAACTGGAGTTACATAATGTAACTGGACGGGTATCGGGGCAGTTATTCAGGTTTTGACCTCGCTATTTTGACCCAAAAACTTTGACGACTCGCGCGGGACTTGATCTGAAAAAGGCAAAAGTTCATCGACAAAAACCGGGCTCGAACCAGCTAAGCGTCAATTTGACTGAGTGATCAGCGTCAACATTGATCATGAACCCTAAATCTCGCAGGGTAGGGGGTTTATGAATTCTTGACGCAAGGGGTACCCTGGCCGATTGTTTTCTTTGGATGTTTTGACGAAGTGACTCCGTACGGTCGGGCAACTCTGGACGGGTACACAGCGTCAAGATTCTTGACGCCACTCATACCGCTCCCACATCGGCCACACCAGAGTCTGTCAAAACAGCTAGCAAGCTAGGCCGCACCCAGTGCTGAAACGCCAGGCCCCCCACCAAGCCCATGCTGGCCCAGAACGACAGCGCAACCCAGGTGGTGGCCCAGATGAACTCGGTGCCGAGTTGGCGCAAGGCGGTTTGCGCCTCGGGGTCAAAGCCTGCCAGCGGGTCGGCGCTGATCTGCGGCGCGCCGACCACATAGGGTAATGCCAGCCAGGCAGCGGCGGCCACCCAGCGCAGATGGCTGCGCAAACCGGCTATAGATGTGCAAGCCAGCGCAGCGCTGACGGCGGCCAGCAGCCACCAGCCCTGCCGGGAGCCCAGGCGGGCGGCGTCCATGCCCGGAATCTCGGCATGCAGGCCCAAAGACGGCCAGAAGTGGAACACCAGCCATCCGGATGCCGTTGTCCACAGGACCAACGGAACAGAGCGCAAAGCCGCGCCGCGCCACAGGCAAACGCCCATCACTGCAAACACCAGCAGCGCCATGCTGAAGGCGTGCAGGCTATTGGCCGCCCAAGTCCAGCCTATGCGCTCGAAGCCGTTTTCAGGCACCCACTCTTTGGCAGCACCGTGTTCATGCGGGGTAGCCGCAACGGAATGCAAATGCTCGGCGGGGGCCACCGGTTCGGGGGCATCGGCTTTTTGCGCTTCGTAAACCTCAGCGGCCAAAATCAGCGGCGCGGCTTGCCAACGCTGCACAGCGGTTTGCACACTTCCCACCACCAAAGCGGTGGCCAGCGCTGCCCAAATCAATCGTGGAAAAACCATAGGGATTTTTCGATAAAAATTAGCTCAATGACAAGGCTTGACGGTGATGTGGCGTACGTCGTGCGCGGCGTTGTGTGCCAGCGAGCTTTCTGAAAATGCCACGCCATAGAGCACGACCATGCCAAGGGCTGCACCGGCGGCAAGCTGCAACAAGAGGCTGTGCACCTCGTAAGCGGTTCGGGGTAGTTCTGTGATGGCAGTGGTGGATGAATGCATAAAGAACTCCTTATAAGAAAAATGAGGCGCACCTGCGGGACTGCGAATGCACTACGGGAAAACTACTCAAGGCCAAGCCGTATCAATTGCAGCGAGCTGGGTCAATCGGGCCAATATACCGCAGGTCTATATTTCTGCGCTGCGGATTTTTTGGGTCTCGTACTTAGCAAATCAGTCAGGTGATTTTTACTCGGTACCCCACCAAATTATCGGGTTACCAAGATTCGGTTGTCCATTTGAGTGTCTGAAACAAAACTGTGGTCATGTGGACGGAACAGGAACACAGATATGAAAATAAACAAAGAACTTCAGCAGTTGGGGCTGGACAGCTTCACCATGTCTCGATTCACAGGGACAAGCGCTTACAACAGAATCAGGCGCAGGCATCTGCTGATAGATGGCACCAAGCACTTGGCAGAAAAGGGTGAGTGCTTTTGGATGATGGATGCTGTTGCCAGCCACCTGTGCGAAATTGGTACTGAGGATTGGTTTGTAATGGTCCGTGTTTCAATCACTGAGATTAGGACCTTGTTGGTCTACGAGGACGGCAATGACCATGAGCACGCCAGACAAGAGATCCCCTACAGAAACTTCCCCCTGGACTCGGTAACGCTTTACGTCTCCTGAGATCAGGAGAACTGGGTAATCATGCTGCCTAATGAATATTGACTAATTAAATGGCCCCAGGATTTCCGGGAGACTTAGATCGAGGCGTCTAAAACAATTGGTTGACCATGAGGTGTGCGAGCGGCTGCAGCCTCCCAAGCATGCTCAAGATCATGGATTTGATCTGGGGTGCCCAGATGGCGATCGATCACCATCTGTTCCAAGGCATTGAGCCAATGCTGGAAGTAATGGTGCCCATCGTCCTTGTCGCCAAGAGATTGTGCTTGTTGGATCTCATGAGTTAATGCTGCCGCCCACTCTGGCCAAGTGAACACGCCTTTCTCATGCAGTTGCAAGGTCATGGCAAAAGCTTGAGCTTGCCAAGGTTCCGCAAAAACAAAGCCCTCATTCATGGCCGGCATTGGCAAACCGCCAGCGCATTGACTGGCTATGTCGTCGAGCGTGAGCTGTGTTGCTTGGGGCAAAGATGCAGTCATAACAGCACCTCTTCCAAATAGGGTTCCCAGGCGTCCACACTGACCTGTACTTGAGGATCGGCGGCTTCGCCCCACAGCTCGGTAGCATCAAACACCACGGTGTAAAGCCATTCGGCATTGGTATTGAAAGGGGGCAGGGGTCGGTCGACGTGGTTGTCGGGGTACACATGAGCGCCGTGCACCATCACCACTTTGCCCGTGTGACCACGCACATAACGCGGCAACCGTGTGTGGTCTTGCGGGTGGATATTGCGTGTACGCACAAGTTGCCCTAACGCATAACGTGCAGGGCTGGTGGCTTTACGCAAAGTCGGGGAACCTGCAGCCAGCGCCGCGTCGACTGTATCCAACTTCAGAACGCGGGCGACCGGAAGAGGTGGGTCTTGTATTTGACCACTGGACAATTCTCTTGCTGTGACCATGCCGCGTTCAAGAGTCAGTTGTTCAAGTGCACGAATCCATAGCTCATAGTAGCTACTCGACAAATAAATAGAGGGAGGCAAGGTCTCACGGGCATAGCGCGCTAGGTCGATGTTCCATTGACCGCTTGCACCCATGGCCACCGTGACCGCCATGGCTCGACTTTCCCATGGTGCATGAAACAAGGGTTCATCAGCCTCGGGCATAACTCGACCAAATCCTTGCATTCCACCCATGTCATGAACGCCGTTCATACTGGTTCCGTCAATGCCAAGCCCGTGCCAATCATCGAGTTGCGGGTGACACGTAGCGCCAACTGCTCCTCGCTCAGATGCTCTGTGCCAGGCGGGCGCATGGGCAAGACCAGATAGCGAACTTCGGCAGTCGAGTCCCAAACCCTAAGTTTAATTTGTTCGGGCAAGGTCACCCTAAAATCGGCCAACACACCGCGTGGGTCCATAACCGCCTTAGCTCGATAGGCGGCGCTTTTGTACCAAACCGGGGGCAAACCCAAAATGGGCCAAGGGTAGCAACTGCACAGTGTGCAAACCACCATGTTGTGCACTTCTGGAGTGTTAGCAACAGCCACCATGTGTTCACCTTGCCGACCGCTATAACCTAGTGAGTTGATAGCGGCAGTTGCATCTTGTAGTAACCAATCATGAAAGGTCGAATCGCTCCACGCCTTAGCCACCACATGAGCTCCGTTGCGGGGGCCAACCTCGGTTTCGTAAATTTCAATGATGCGATCCAACGCAGCCGGGTCCACATAGCCTTTGCGGGTAAGCAAGGTTTCTAAGGCCCGCACACGGACATCCATATCGCTCAAATGGCTGGCCTCAGCATGCCCGTGTGTGTGGTGGTGGTTGCTCAAAAAGGGTCTCCTAAGGAAGCAATTGGCTTGAATGGGTCAAGACTCTTGTGAAGATTTTAGGCATTATTTTGAAATACCATGGCATTTATTCGAATTTCGCTTAGTAGCTTTGAGACAAGGGCAACTTGACTTTCAATGCGGGCAAGGCCGCATGTGCAGCCGACACCGACAAGAGGGTCAGCCCATCGGGCTTGGCCTGTGCTGCAAACAGCGCCTCCATCGCGCTGCCCGCACCAGGGCGGTTGTCCACCAGCAAGGCTTGCTTCCATCGCTCCGGCAACTTTTGACCCACGATGCGGGACGACACGGCGGCCACGCCCCCAGGCCAAAAGCCGACCACAATGCGCAACGTTTCCGTGGAAAATGCTGCCATTGGCGCGGTTTCGGCGGCACGACCGATGTGGGGCGCCAGCGCCATGAGCTACAAACCGGCGGTGAAATGGCGGCGCGATGGATTCATGAAGTTCTTTGGTGGTTTGATAAACAAGTCTCAAAGCTGTGGGCTTTGGCAATATGGCAGTCTAACGACATCCGTTGATCCAGATGCCAAGCATCTGCCACGTTTCGGGTTTGTCCCAGTGTGTCGCACCAAAGGGTCGGCGCACAGTAGGGCGGTTTGATGAAATGGGCAGTTGACATGCTGGAATTGAGATTTGAAAAATGGCGCAGGTTTCCAATGGGCCATCACGCCGCGCTTGGATTGATCGAGGCCGATGGTGTGCGCGAAGGTTTGGGTCAGCGGGCAAACACCCCGGTCGCCGAATCCACTTTGCAGGCTTGAGTTCATGGCCACCCTGCGCATCTTGGTCACTGGTTTTGAGCCCTTTGGCGGCGATAGCGTCAACCCATCTTGGTTGGTGGCCCAACAATTGGCACAGATGCCTTTCGCCGGCGCGCAGGTGCAGGCGCTGGAGTTGACTTGCGAATTTTGGGCGTCGACCCAGGCCTTGGTGCAAGCTTTGACCCAACAAAGCCCGGATGTGGTGTTGGCCTTGGGGTTGGCTCATGGCCGCGAGGGCATTTCCATCGAGCGTGTGGCCATCAATGTGGACGATGCGCGCATCCCCGACAACGCGGGGCGCCAACCAATTGACTCGCCGGTGGTAGCCGGTGGCCAAGCGGCTTACTTCAGCACCTTGCTGATCAAGCGGTTTGCGCAAGGCCTGCAACGGGCCGGATATCCCGCGCACATTTCGCAAACTGCGGGCACCTTTGTGTGCAACCATGTTTTTCGCTTTGCAACACCACTTGCGCGGCCAGCGTGCCATGAGTGGCTTTGTCCATTTGCCGGCCTTGCCCGAGCAAGCCAACAGTGCCACAGGCCCCAGGTCGCCGTACATGGCGCTGAGGGTGCAAGTTGCGGCGATGCAGCAGTTGTTGCAGCTGTGCTTGGCTCACACCAGTGGGGACCCGAGCGATGTGCGTGTGAGCGGCGGGCCATCCATCGACAGCTTGCGCGGGCCTTCAGGTGTGGGTCAGTCTCTGACGCCAAAGTGTTTGATGCTGTGCCCGCCTTGGGCTGTGTTCGCCAAAGGAGACAACCGCGATGCCCCAATTGATTGCAGCCCTCGCAAACCAAGCCCCCATGCTGACTCGCAGCTTGGCCCGCTTTGCTTTGGAAACCCCGTTGGCGGCGATGCCGCCATCGGTGCAATCGGCGGCGGTTCGTGCCAACTTGAACTGGCTGGCCTGTGCATTGGCCGGTTCACAAACACCGACGGTGCAAAGTGCTTTGGCTGCTGTGCAGTTGCTGTCTGGCCCCGGATCGCACGGTCTTATCGGGCGGCGAGAAACTGTGGATGCCAGCCAAGCGGTGTTCATCAACTGCCTGAGTTCGGCGGCACACGCTTTTGATGACACCCATCTCAAAACCATCACCCACCCCACCGGGCCGGTGGCCGCGGTGGTGTGGGCGCTGGCAGAACAACAGGCCGCGCAAGGGGTTCGCTGTTCGGGCGCCGATGTGTTGGGCGCACTGGTGGTGGGCATGGAGGTGGAGTGCCGCTTGAGCAATGCCATCGTCAACCATGGAAATGGTGCCCACTTGGGCTGGTACATGACGGGCTTGACGGGGGGCATTGGGGCCGCGATCGCAGGTTCGCGTTTGCTGGGCTTGTCACAGGACCAAGCGGTCATGGCCATGTCCTTGGCGGCTGCGCAGTCGGGTGGTTTTCGTGCCACCCATGGCAGCATGGGCACGGCCTTTGTGCCGGCCATGGCAGCGCGCAACGGATTGGCCGCGCTGCGTTTGGCACAAGCAGGCTTTACCTGTACCGAGCACGCCATCGATGGCAACAACGGCTTGTTGGCGGTGCTCTCGCCCGACTGCGATGCCGCACTGGCTTTGGCCGACCTGGGCCAGACTTACGAAATTATGGACAACGCGCTCAAACCCTACCCTTGCGGCATCGTCGTCCACCCCGCGATCGATGCCTGCATGGCGTTGGCCCGGCAACTTAAAAATCCCCTTGAAGAAGTGGCGTATTTGTCTTTGTGGGTGCATGGTGACACGCTGCGTTTGTGTGGCCGACGATTGCCCGAGACCGCTTTAGACGCTCAGATCAGCGTGTACCACTGGGCAGCGGCCAGCTTGGTGCACCCCAACGATGCCTTGGGCAACGCCGAGTTGTCACGGGTCCAAGACCCACTGCTTCGTGCTTTGCAGTCGCGCATCCACGCCCAGGTGGACGACGTTTTGCAAAGCGACCAGGCGCGGGCCCAATTGCGCACCCAGGCAGGACAAGTTTTGGACGCCTTTGTCGAGCACGCCAGCGCCAGTGCCGCCAACCCCATGACCGATGAACAACTCAACCACAAGTTCACGGCATTGTCCCAGCGCGCATTGCCGCATGCACAAGCGCAGGCTGTGCAAGATTTGTCTTGGCAATTGCCCACCCTGAGCAATCCATTGGCTTGTCTGCGCCAAGCCTGTGTGTTAGCCTGAGCAGCGAAATAAATCAATCCTAAACAAGAGAGACAAACCATGTTCAAGCGCAGATTCAACGAATGCGGCCACTTGCCCATCACATGGTGGTTGGGCCTGGCCTTGGCCACGGGATGGTGGGCCAGCGCGTTTGCTCAAACGGGTGCATACCCGCAGCGCCCGATCAAGGTGATCGTGCCCTATGCCGTGGGCGGTGCCACCGATGTGCTTACCCGGGTGGTGTCCGATGCCGTCTCTCGCAGCATTGGTCAACCGTTAGCGATTGAAAACCGCGCCGGTGCCGGTGTGGTGGTGGGCAGCCAATTTGTGTCAAAGTCGTCGCCTGATGGTTACACCTTGTTGGCCACCACCAGTGCACACTCCATCAACCCCACTTTGTTCAAACGACTTCCCTACGACTCCGATAAAGATTTTGAGCCAATTGCGATCTTGGGCCAAGTCTCGTTTGTGCTGTTGGCTAACCCTCAGTTGGACGTCAGCGATGTCGCCGGCCTGATCGACTTGTTGAAAAAAAACCCAGGCAAGTACAGCTTTGGCTCGGCTGGACTGGGGAGCCCCATGCATGTGGGCCCTGAGTTGTTCAAGACCATCACCCAAACTCAGGCCCTGCATGTGCCCTACAAAGGTGAGAGTGCGGCCCTGAATGATTTGCTGGGCGGGCACACGGCCTTCATGTACGCATCTCCCGCCACCTCTGCGCCGCATGTGCAGGCGGGCAAGTTGCGGGCACTGGCGGTGACCTCGGCACGCCGCTCCAGCGTGCTCCCGCAAGTGCCTACCTTGGCCGAAAAAGGCGTGCTCAATGCAGACACCTACAGCTGGATTGTGCTGATGGCACCGGGCAATACGCCTCGCGAGCTGGTTGATCAGCTCAACCGCGAGGTGCACAAAGCACTGGCCTCGCCCGAGGTGCGCGCCAAGATGGCCGATTACGGTTTTGAGGTTGGCGCCAATCTCAGCCCGGTGCAAACCCGTGATTTCGTTCGCGCCGAAGTGGCCAAATGGGCCCCGGTGGTCAGGGCCTCGGGCGCGGTGACAGACTGAATCACCGGGCAAAACGCATGCACCCCAGCCAATTGCCCGCTGACATCTTGGCGCGCTTGACCCAGAGACGCGGCCATTTGCATTTGTTCCAACAACTCGACCCACGGCGCACCGCCTTGGTGGTGATTGACATGCAAGACGCTTTTTTGCAACCCGGTGCGCCGTCTGAGACGCCGATGGCGCGCACCATCGTGCCCCAGATCAACCGCTTGGCCCAGGCACTGCGCCAGCGCGGTGGGGTGGTGGCTTATGCGCAGGCGTCTTTTCAGCCCCAGGGGCCCGATGCCTGGCCATTATTTTTCGACCACATGGTCAGCCCAGCGTTTTCCGCCGCTATTTTGGAGGCGCTCACGCCGGGGCGTCCTGGTCATGCCTTGTGGCACGGCTTGGATGTGCAGCCCCAAGACCTGTGCGCCCCCAAAAACCGCTACAGCGCTTTCTTTCCGGGGGCTTGTGCCATTCCTGAGCGCTTGCGCGAAATGGGCGTGGACACCGTATTGATCACAGGCACCTTGACCAATGTGTGCTGCGAAGCCTCGGCGCGCGACGCCATGATGGCGGGCTTTAAAACGGTGATGGTGTCAGATGCCAATGCGGCGCGTTCAGATGCCGAACACCTGGCGGCCTTGGTCACGTTGGCGCAATTTTTTGCCGACGTGAGAAACACCGATGAGGTGCTGGCCATGTTGGCAGCCGGCGCTGCCCCGGCTTGAAGCGTCCGCGGCGGCACATTCAGCATGGGCCGCACCGCTCTAAGCCGCGGTGATGGTTCTTAAGTGCAACTCACCTGCAACAGGGCCTGCCGCTTTTCGACCTGGGTTTGGTGGATGGCCCTCGCCAGGGCACCGGCCAAGTCTTCAAAACGCTCTACCCGCTCGCCCCAGCCTCCGCAGCTGGCGATGACTTGATCAAAGCGCGGCATGGGTGCCAGTGAGACCAGCTCCATGCCTTGCTGCACGGCCGCGCCTTGCGGGTACATGGCGCGGGTGGCGCGCTCCACTGCACCGTAACCGCCGTTGTCCATCACCAGCGTGAGCACGGCAATGCCGTGCATGGCGGCAGTGTGGTGGCAGGCCAAGGGGTTGGAAAAGCTGTAACTGCCGTCACCCACAGCGGCCACCACCAAGGCGTCGGGCCGGGCCAGCTTGATGCCCATGGCCGCTGGCAGGCCCCAGCCCAAGCCGCCCACGGGGCTCGACCCAAAATAGCTGCCTGGTGCGTGCAAGTGCATCGCTGCAGGGACCAACGAGTATTCGTTGACCACCACCGTATCGCCCTTATGCTCATGTAAGGCCTGATCCAAGGCTTGGCTCACGCTGGTCATATCCATGGGATTGCGTTGTTGCCCTTGGGTTATCCGCTGTGCCAAGGTTTGCTGGCGATGCGAGGCCGCGCTGGCTAACAAGTTTTGGCGCTGGGCCAGGGCTTGGGGCTCAGGCGTGTATGGGCTCAAGGCTTGTTGCAGTGCTTGCAAAAATGCCAGCGGTCGCACGGCCAAAGACAGGTCGGCACGAAACCCCCGTGTGGGGTAGCGCGCAAACAAGGGGTCGCAGCCAACGTGGATCACGGGCACCCCAGGGGCAGGCTCGCCTTGCGCGGGTATCCACGGCACATCGCAGTCGAGCACCACAATCAAATCGGCATGGGCCAGCCAGGGCGTTGTTTCGTAACCCGCATGGCACGGGTGGGTGTTGGGCAGGCACAGGTGGCGGGGCCGAAACTCCACCACCGGCCAAGCCCACGGTTGCACCACTTCGCCCAACAGGCCCACAGCTGCCGTGTCGCGCCCGCTGCGCGCGGTCACGATAAGGGGGCATTTGGCCTGGCGCATCAACTGTGCTACGTGGGCTACATCGGCAGGGTTGGGTGTGGTGGCGGTGCTGGCGTGTTGGGTGGTGTGGGCCGCCAGGTGGAGACTTTCTTGGCTCAGCACTTCGCGTGGCAAGCTCAGGTATACCGGTCCTTGGGGGTCACTGTGGGCGATGGCCAAGGCCCGGTCCAACACCGGCTCAATTTGGCTCCCGCTGCGCAGCTCGTAGTCCCACTTGACATGCTCGCGCACCATGCCCGCTTGGTCAAACATCTCTTGAGCCCAATGGATGTTTAAGCTGCGGCTGGCCGCGGACCCCTTCTCCAACCAGGGTGTGCGGCCTGCAGCCAATAACAGAGGGATGTTTTCGCGCGCGGCATTGATCAGGCCACACAAGGCATTGGCCGTGCCCACATTGACATGCACCATCACCGCTTGCGCTTGGCCCGTGACCAAGGTCACGCCATAGGCCATGCCCACGGCCACGTTCTCGTGCGGTACCAGCAGGGTTTTCGGGACGGCAAAACCTTGGGCCTTGGCTTGCGCTAAGGCTTCCACCAAGGCCGGGAAATCCGTGCCAGAATTCACGAAAAAGAAGTCAATGCCGCGGCTGGCCAACAGCTTCAAAAAAGCCTCACCTGTGTTGAGATTTTGCAATTGGCGCTTCTCCATTTGAAAGACATTTCACGGCTGCACCCACCCCCCAAAACATGAACCCCAAAATACAAGCCATCGACTGCGTGGTCAACCCCATCACCCCTGAGATCATGCGGCTGCGGCCAGCATGGTCCAAGGCATTCTGGCACGGGAAAATTGGGCGCGATGCGTCCATCAGCGAAGGGCTGGATTTGCCCGAGATGCTGGCCTTGATGGACCGCGCGGGCATTGAGCGCTCCTTGTTGGTGGCCACCAAAACCGGTCAGCTGGGCTTGCCTGGCAGCTGGCATTTGCCCTATGAAATCGTGGCGCGGGCGGTTCAGCAGTACCCGCATCGCTTCAGCGCCTTGGCCGGCTTGGACCCGACCGAGGGCATGGCCGGGGTGCGTGCGCTGGAGCGCGCCGTGCGCGACGATGGGTTTGTCGGCGCCCATTTTTATCCCCATTGGTTTGAGCTGGCACCCGACCACGCGCGTTGGTACCCGTTTTACGCCAAATGCGTGGAGCTGGACGTCCCCGTGCAATTGCAAGTGGGCCAGTCCTTGGTGTACGACCCAGCGCGGCGCCTGCGCAGCGTGGGCCGCCCCATCAGCCTGGACAACGTGGCCTGCGATTTCCCCGAACTCAAACTGGTGGGCATCCATGTGGGCATCCCCTGGACCGATGAGATGATAGCCATGGCCTGGAAGCACCCCAATGTGTATATTGGATGCGACGCCCACAGCCCACGCTACTGGCCTGCCGCGTTTGTGCAGTACATCAACAGTTATGGCCAAAACAAAGTTTTGTTTGGCACCGATTACCCGGTCCTGGACTTTGAGCGCACCCGCGCCGAAATCGAGGCTTTGGGCTTGAAACCCGAAGTGCTGGTCAAACTGCTGCGCGACAACGCGCGCGCTTTGTACAAGCTGCCATGACCACCTACCCAGAGTTAACCCGCGGCCTTTGTGCTGCAATCCAGGAGAAAGCCATGAAATCAATCCCCTCTTTGCTCGGCGCCGCATTGCTGGCCTTGTGCACGCTGGCCCCAGTGGCGCAAGCGCAAAACAAGGTGCAAATTGGCATCGTTACCGCGCTGACCGGGCCGATGGCCGCGCCGGGTGTGTTTCAGATGAACGGGTTCAAGCTCGCGGCGGAAGAGCTCAACGCGGGTGGCGGCATTACCGTGGCCGGGCGCAAGTACAGCGTCGAGCTCAAGGTCTACGACACACGTGCCAACCCCAGTGAGGGGGCCACCGCTATGCAACGCTTGGCCACCGTGGACAAGGTGCCGGTGGTGTTGGGTGAGCTGTCTTCCGGTGTGGCCGCGGCCATTGCCCCAATTGCCCAAGACTATTCGCTGCCATTTATCTTGACCGTTCCCACCGGCCCGAACTTGACCGAGCAAAGCAACCCCTATTTGTTTCGGGTCAATGCCAACAACCAACAACTCAACGTGGCGTTGGCCGAGTTTTTAAGTAAACAAGGGTGGTCGCCCATCTCATTCATCGCGTGGAACAACGATGCCGGTCGCGGCGGGGTCAACGGCATCAAGGAGTTGCTGCCTGCGGCCAAAGATGGTTACGTGGGTTACTTCAATGTGGGCGAAGTCGACTTCTCTAGCCACATAGCCAACGTGCGCAACAGCAAGTCGCAGGCAGTGATGTTGTTCATGGACGAAGAACCGGGCAGCTTGGCGATTAAGCAAATACGTGACGCTGGCTTGAAGTTGAACTTGGTGGGCACCCTGGCCATGGGGTCAGATCGGTTTCTCAAACGGCTGGACGCACAAAAACTGGACGGCATGCTGCAGTACAACGCATTTCCGCCCAACGCCGATGTGCCGCGCATTAAAAAGTTCAGCCAGTTGTACAAGGCCAAGTTTGGTGAAGAGGCACACGGATTTTCGGCCCAATCCTATGACGGCTTGATGGTGGCGGTAGCCGCCATGCAAGCGGCTGGCACGGTGAGTGACGGCAAGGCCATTCGCGATGCTTTGACCAAGCTCAACCACGCTGGCGTGATTGGCAACATCAAGTTCGATGCCAAGGGGCAGGCCAATCCCCAGGTGTATGTCACCCAGTGGTGTGCCAATGGGTCGCGCCGCATCCTCTACCCCGACAGCGCCAAGGCCGGTTGCGGTGCAGGCTAACAGGCCCACGCCATGACCGAGGCCTTGCTCGAACAAGTCATCAATGGCTTGATGATGGGTTCGATTTATGTGCTGGTTGCCTTGGGGCTGGTGCTCATCTACGGGGTCATGCACGTGGTCAACTTTGCCCATGGGGTGTTGTTCACTCTGGGCGGTTATTTGGGGCATTTTTTCTTCTCACAGTGCTGGGATAACTACTGGGTGGCGACGCTGCTGTCCATGCTGTCGGTGGGCTTGGTGGGTTATGCGCTCGAGCGCGGTGTTTTTCGCCCCCTCAGTGGCAATTTGCGCAACCAAGTGATTGCCTCTTTGGGCTTGATCTTGGCCTTTGAAAACGCCGTGATTGCCCTTTGGGGCCCCAATGCTTTGCAGTGGAAGGTGGCCAGCACCGAGCAGTTGGTCAGCTTGGGCGAGTTGCGCTTCAGCGTGCACCACTTGGGCATCATCGCCTTGACCATGGCCATGATCACAGCCCTGGGCTTGTTTTTAAAGCACACCCGCTTTGGCACGGCGATCCGCGCCACCAGCCAAAACCAAGAGGCGGCGTTGGTGGTGGGCATTCCCGTGCAGCGGGTGCAGTGGTCCACCTTTGCTTTGGGCAGTGCATTGGCCGCCTTGGGGGGCTGTTTGGTGGGGCCGCTGTTTTTGGTGTTCCCGCAAATGGGCGATGTGCCCTTGGTCAAAGGGTTGGCGGGCATCTTGCTCGGCGGTATGGGCAGCGTGCCCGGTGCGGTGGTGGGAGGCTTGATTTTGGGCGTCACCGAATCGGTCTCCACCTTGTTTTTGCCCACCGACTACCGCGACAGCATTGCCTTCATGGTGATGGTGGGCATCTTGCTGTTCAGGCCCCAAGGCCTTTGGGGCCAGCGCGTGCGGGGTGAAGAGTGATGTGGCGCTCGCGCATGCCCTGGTTGGCTTTGCTGCTAGTGATGCTTGCTTTGGCCGGCGCGCCTTGGTGGGCGGCCCAGCAACCGTTTGTGCTACATATGCTGGTCACCGCTTGTGTGCTGGTGGTGCCAGCGGTGGGCTTGAACTTGATGCTGGGCCATGGTGGCCTGGTGTCCTTGGGCCACATGGGTTTTGCCGGCATCGGTGCTTATGTGGCGGCGGTCCTGATGGTCGACGCACGCTGGGCATTTGGTCCTGCGGTGTGTGCCGCCATGTTGGCCGCTGGGGTGGCTGGGGGTTTGATCAGCTTGTTATGCTTTCGGTTTCGGGGCCACTTTTTCATGATCGTCACCCTGGCCTTTGGCCTGATGCTGCATGCGGTGATGAACAACTGGGACGCCGTGACCCGTGGTGCCGCAGGCTTTGCCGGCATACCCCGGCCGACCCCTGTGCGCTGGGGTGATGCGGTGTGGTCGTTTGGGCCACTGCCGCATTTTTATGCGCTGGCGCTGGCCATGGCTGTGATCGCGTTTGTGGTGCAGTACTTGGTGGTGAACTCCAACTTTGGCCGCAGCTTGGCGGCCATCCGACAAGACGAGCGCTTGGCCCGCTCCCGGGGTGTCGACACATTGCTTTATAAAACCACGGTGTTTGCCATCGGCACGGCCTTGGCCGGCATGGGTGGCGTATTGCAGGTGAGCTTTTTGCGGGTCGCCGCGCCCGCCAGCTTCACCATGCTGGAGAGCATCAACATGGTGTTGATCGTCATCATCGGCGGTGCAGGCTCGCTGGCGGGGCCAGCTTTGGGCGCCTTGTTGTATGTGGCCTTGCCCGAATTGTTGCGCTTGTCCAACGAGTGGCGGTTGGTGATTTTTGGCGTCATGCTGGTGCTCATCACCTTGTTTGCACCCAAGGGCTTGGCCGGTTTGTGCGCGCGTGCATGGCTGCGTGTGTGGCCCCCCCAAAGGGACGCCCCAGCAAGTGCCAAGCCGTGAGTTATTTGCGCATTCAATCCTTGGGCAAGCGCTACGGCGGCGTGGTAGCTCTCGATGGCGTGAGCCTGGAAATCGCGGGCGCTGGTATTTACGGGCTGATTGGGCCCAATGGCGCAGGTAAAACCACGTTGTTTGATTGTTTGGCCGGCACCACCGAGCCTGACCAAGGGCGCGTTTGGCTGCAAGGGCACGATGTGACCGGTTGGCCCGCCCACCGCATGGCCCGTTTGGGTGTGGCGCGCACCTTTCAAGAGTGCCGCATCCTGCCCGAAGAAACCTGTTTGAACAATGTGTTGTTTGCCGCACAGCCGCAGGGCTTGGGCGGCAACCTGGTGCAAATGTTCACGCGCCGCCCTGGCCACCGCGTCGCGGCTCTGGACGAGGCCATGCGCTTGTTGCATTTGGTGCGTTTGCAAGACCATGCCCATGCGCCAGCAGCCGATTTGTCATTTGGCCAGCGCCGTTTGCTGGAAATCGTATCCACCTTTATGGCCCAGCCCGAGATGCTTTTGCTTGATGAGCCGGCCTCTGGTGTGAACCCCAGTTTGTTGCAGGTACTGGGCGACTTTGTGAAAACCATGATGGCCGAACGCCCCCGCGTCATGCTGTTGGTGGAGCACAACATGTCCTTTGTGATGGACATGGCGCAAGACATCATCGTTATGCACCAAGGCCAGTTGCTCGAGCGGGGCACCCCGGCCCAGGTGCAAGCCAGTGCCAAAGTGGTAGAGGCATATCTCGGATGAGTGCGGTGCTGGACGTGAGCGAACTCAGCGCCAACTATGGCGGGCGCAACATTTTGGATGGCGTGAACTTGCAGGTGCACGCGGGCGAGATCGTGACCGTTATCGGCCACAACGGCGCGGGCAAGTCCACTTTGCTGCGCGCCATCTTCAATTTGGTGCCGTGGCGCAGCGGCCACATCAGTTTGAAGGGCCGCGATGTGATGGGCCTGCCAAGCGACCAACTGCTGATGGCGGGCTTGGCCTATGTGCCCCAGCACCGCAGTGTGTTTCCCCGCTTGACCATTGAAGAGAACCTGCAAATGGGCGGCTACTTGGTGCGCGACGCCCAGGTGCTGGCCCAGCGCATCGAGCGCGTGCTGGACTTGTTCCCGGTGCTCAAAACCCGCACGAGGCAATGGGCCGGCGACATGTCTGGGGGCGAGCAACGCATGTTGGAAATCGCCCGCACGTTGCTCCAAGATCCGCAGTTGATCATGCTGGACGAACCCTCGATTGGCTTGGCGCCCAAGATGGTGGAAACGGTGTTCGCCACGGTGCAACTGCTGCGCGACCAAGGCAAGGCGGTGTTGATGGTCGAGCAAAACGTGAAAAAGGCGCTCAGTGTCTCAGACCGCGCCTGTGTGATGGAGTTGGGCGCGGTACGCATCCAAGACCAGGCCGATAGGCTGCTGCAAGACGAGCGCGTGGCGCGCCTTTATTTGGGCCAGCGCTGAGCCTTTGGTGCGTCAATGGGCGCGCAGGTCGACAAACTTCTTGCGCTTCCAGTGCTGGTCGGCACCCCAACTGCGGGGGTCGGCGCCCAAAACCACTTGGGGTGTGACACCGCACACCTGTTTGACCCGCTCGACCAGTGCCTGCTGCAAGGCCGCGTCGCCTGCCCCTTCGACCCACACTTGAAGCACATCGCCAGCCAGCGCATGGGCGGGGTCGGTGGCCTGCACCTGCACCTGAAAGGCCCGCGCACCGAGCATGCCATCCAAGGCCTGAACTACCACGGCAGGGTTGACAAGCATGCCTTTGATTTTGAGCAAGGCGTCCACCCGGTGGGGTGTTTGGATCAAACGATCGGTGATAGCGCCGCAATGCGGGCAGGGCTGTTGGGTGCGCACCGAAGTGTCGCCCAAAGCGTAGCGCAGCAAGACCGTACCGGTGCGATGCAAATGGGTCAGCACCACCCAGCCAGGCTCGCCATCGGGCAGCGGTTGATGGGTCTGCGGGTCCACCACTTCAATCAACAGCTGGGCGGGCAGCGGGTTGTGGAACCCAGCACCAGGCGCGCACTCGACCAAACCCCCTTGAAACTCGGTGGCCCCATACGAAATGCTGATCTGCGCGTTGTTGGCCACCACACGCAGCAGCGCTTGCTGCATGTCGGTGCGCGCTTGCTCGCCCATGGCCTCTCCAGTGACAAACACCAAGCGCACGTTGGGCAGCTGTAGACCCAACTCACCCGCGCGGCTCAGCACACGGTAGATGTAACTGGGCACACCCCACAGCACGGTCGCCGCTTGGGTTTGCACCAAGTGCACCACTTCGTCCAAGCCGTGGCCGAGTTCGAAATACGGCGAGGCTTGCCCGGGCATGGCACAAAACACCCGCACATTCATGCTGGCTGCCGCATGCAGCACGCGGATCCAGGCCCCATGCGGTGCGGGGGTCAGGGGAAACAAATTGGCGATCACATCTTGGCTGTGTACGCCGCGCAAACGCAGCATATTGCGTTGCAGCGCCAAGATGTTGAAAAAATCAAAACTGGTTGAGACGAAGGGCGTCGGCTTGCCACCTGTCGACCCGGTGGTGTACATGGTGTCCCACATGGTTTGCATTTCCATAGGCAAGCCCTCGGTGTGCAGCGTGAATTGCTCTGGGGCAGCCATGTAGTCGGCTTTGTGGGTCAAGGGCAGCAAAGCCAGGTCGCTGAGACTTTTGAAATCAGCGCGCGACAAACCCTGTTGGCGCATCAGCGCTTGGTAGTGAGGGTGGCGTTGGCACACCACATCCATGGTGTTTGCAAATGCGGCTTCCCGCACGGCCCGCATTACTTGGGCATTGGCAAAGCTGGGGTCGGTGTTCATCCCCGCATGATGCCATGCAGGCACTGCGTGTCCCCTGTGCCAGCCGCACAGCGTGGCCCGACCCAAGACAAGCGCCCGTGCGCCCGCAGGGTCAATCCTGGCGCGTTCGCTGCAGCCGCTGTTTCCACAGCGCCAAGGCTTGCGGGTTGCACAGCAAAGGTAGCGCTTGACCGCGCCAGAGGGCTTGTACATTGGCCGTGGTGGCGGCGATCAAGGAGCGGTCTGACTCGAAGGTGTGGCCAACGCGGTGGGGTTTGAGGATCACGTAACTATGAGTGTCGACCGCATGAGTGCCTACCAGCAATGGGACTTGCCCCTGCAGCATGCGCTGCACCAGGCGTGGCTGCGCGGAAAAGCCTGTATCGGAGAGTGCTTGGAAGGCGCTGGTCGCTTTGCAGACGGGCAGGGTCGCCACGGCAGTTTTGGCGGTTAAGCAGTCGGTACCAATAGCACCCGCTTAGGGGGCAAGAATCCGCTCTCAAGCCTAATGTCGGCATGCTCGTCGTCGCTGAGCGAGCGCATCAGCAAATGCGCCGACACCTAGCGCTACTTCGAGCGTATCGATGCGCAGACGTGCCAAATGGCCTACGGGATCGACGGGGTGAGCAACTGGTACAAGT
>Ga0209768_10000581_pt1 | contig 24415 bp, 14 predicted proteins | sample LauGreSBDMM110SD_3_FD_187564 | JGI IMG/M metagenome (GOLD analysis project Ga0209768, IMG submission 187564) | Freshwater lake microbial communities from Lake Michigan, USA - Sp13.BD.MM110.SD (SPAdes) (version 2) | ecosystem: Environmental > Aquatic > Freshwater > Lake | place: Lake Michigan... | reverse complement strand
AACCCGCAGCAAACTTCGCAACAAACCTCGCAGCCATCGACTGAGGCAGGCAAATGAAAGATCGTCTCAATCTATCGCGTTGGGCGTTAGAGCATATTCCTTTAGTACGTTATCTCATGGTAGTACTGCTATTAGGTGGCATTTTAGGTTACAGCAAATTAGGGCAGGATGAAGATCCTCCTTTTACTTTTCGTGCCATGGTGGTGCGAGCTTACTGGCCTGGCGCAAGCTCGTTACAAATGGCGGAGCAAGTCACCGACAAGCTAGAAAAAAAATTACAAGAAACGCCTTTCATCGACACCATACGAAGTTATTCCAAACCCGGTGAAACGCTGATCATTCTGCAATTGCGTGAATCAACGCCACCGAGAGAAGTGACACAAGCTTGGTATCAAGTGCGTAAAAAAATTGGTGACATACGTAATACCTTGCCTTCGGGTGTGATTGGCCCGCTCTATAACGATGAATTTGGCGATACCTTCGGATCGATTTTTGCTCTTTCAGCAGATGGCTTTACTTATGCTGAAGTAAAAGACTATGCAGATTTTGTACGTCAACAATTGTTGAGTGTGAAATCGGTTTCTAAGGTAGAGCTTTATGGCGTGCAAGATGAAAAAATATTTATAGAATTCTCTACCCGTAAATTTGCGCAGTTAGGTCTCTCACTCGATAGCATTATTGCGCAGATCAATGAACAAAATGCAGTTGACGGAAGCGGTGTATTAGTTACGCCTAGCGATAATTTGCAAGTGCGTGTGACAGGTTCAATGCGTACTGCAAAAGATTTTGAAAACATGCCTCTGCGTGCTAATGGTAATAGTTTTAGGCTGGGTGATTTTGCAAAAGTGAGTCGCGCTTTCATTGATCCGCCGCGCGACAAGATGCGCTTTAATGGCAAGGAAGTCATTGGTTTAGGCGTCTCTATGGAAAAGGGTGGTGACATCATCGCTCTTGGAAAAAGCTTAGATGCAGCGTCTGCATCTTTACGAACTAAACTTCCTGTTGGTATTGAGTTGTTGCGGGTGGCTGATCAACCTAAGGCTGTTACCACATCTATTAATGAATTTCTTAAAGTATTAACCGAGGCGGTTCTGATTGTTTTAGCTGTGAGTTTTCTTGCCTTAGGTGTGCACACTAAACCGTTTCGTATTGATACACGTCCGGGTTTAGTGGTTGGCTTGACCATTCCTCTTGTGTTAGCAGCGACGTTTTTGGGAATGTGGATATTGGGTATTGATTTACATAAGATTTCACTTGGTGCTCTCATCATTGCACTTGGCTTGTTAGTCGATGATGCCATTATTGCGGTTGAAATGATGGTGAGAAAAATGGAAGAAGGTTTGTCGCGCTTTGATGCAGCGACCTTTGCCTATACCTCAACTGCTATGCCTATGTTGACGGGCACACTGATTACTGCGGCTGGATTCTTACCTATTGGTTTTGCAAAATCTGCAGCAGGTGAGTACACCTTTTCTATGTTTTCAGTGAATGCACTGGCATTAATTGTGTCATGGGTGTTTGCGGTGATCTTCACGCCTTACATTGGCTATCTGCTGTTAAAAGTAAAACCTGCAGTTGGTAATGTCGGTCATCATGAATTATTTGATACACCTTTTTACACACGCTTACGTGGAGTGGTGAATTGGTGTGTGGATTGGCGTAAGACGACGATCGCTCTCACACTCGTTGGTTTTTTTCTCGGTGTGTTTGGATTTAAATTTATTGAACAACAATTTTTTCCTGACTCCAGTCGACTCGAATTAATGGTCGAGTTATGGTTGCCTGAAGGTTCTAGTTATCAAGCGACTGAAGTGCAAGCAAAGAAATTTGAACGATTCATCATGCAGCAGTCCGGTGTGGAGAGTGTGACGAGTTATGTAGGAACGGGTAGTCCGCGTTTTTATTTGCCACTGGATCAGATCTTCCCGCAAACGAATGTATCGCAAATTGTCGTGTTGCCTACTGATGCGAAGTCACGCGAAATACTTCGTAAAAAAATTATAGAGATATTTAAATCTGATTTTCCCGAAGTGAGAGGGCGGGTGAAGTTATTGCCGAATGGTCCTCCGGTTCCTTATCCTGTTCAGTTTCGTGTGACTGGTACTGAGGTAGAGAAAGTACGATTCTTTGCGGACCAAGTTAAAGAGATCATGCGCCGTAATCCGAATACTCGGGGTGTGAACGATAACTGGAATGAATCGGTAAAAGTAGTAAGGATCGATTTAGATCAAAACAAATTACGTGCATTAGGCATTACCTCACACACTGTGATGCGTGCAGCGAATACGATTTTAAGTGGCAGCACCATAGGTCAATTTCGTGATGACGAAAAATTGATTGATATCGTATTACGTCAGCCAGTTGAAGAACGCGCCACCATCACTGCATTAAGTAACGCCAGCATTCCTACCGCTTCAGGCAAAGCAGTCCCTATGTCACAACTGGGCACACTACAATTTGTGTGGGAGCCTGGTGTGGTGTGGCGTGAAGGTAGGGAATGGGCAATCACTGTGCAATCGGATGTGATTGATGGCATACAAGGTCCAACTGTGTCGAGTCAAATTGATCCACAACTGAAAGCGCTGCGCGACAAACTGCCGCCTGGTTATCAAATTAAGTTGGCAGGTGCAGCTGCGGATAGCGGTAAGGCGCAAGAATCGATTGCAGTGAATGTGCCTTTAGTGATTTTCATTGTGTTCACTTTGTTGATGCTGCAATTACATAGCTTTTCACGCTCACTCTTAGTTTTCCTAACCGGTCCTTTGGGTGTGGCAGGCGCTGCGCTTGCGCTGCTTATCTTGCAACGACCTTTTGGTTTCGTTGCGCAGTTAGGTGTGATTGCTTTGTTTGGCATGATTATTCGTAATTCCGTGATTCTGGTCGATCAGATTGAACAAGATATTCAAGCGGGTGTCGCAGCATGGGATGCGATTGTGGAGTCGGCTGTGAGACGCTTTAGACCAATTATTCTCACTGCTGCAACTGCAGTATTGGCGATGATTCCACTTTCACGTTCGGTGTTTTGGGGGCCGATGGCAGTGGCTATCATGGGCGGTTTGATTGTTGCGACGGCTTTAACTCTGCTGTTCTTACCTGCACTGTATGCCGCATGGTTTAGAGTGAAACGATAGGCTCAGTTCAGTCGTTTAGATTTTGTAGAGTAAAAATCGGGGCGAGACTGTGGAAAATCCAGTAAAATCTGCGGTTGAAGTCGAATAGCCTACACCAAGGCTAAAGAGGGCGACCGTTTTGACTCGGGGTCGCCCTTTGCTTTTGTTTACACTGCAAGGGCGAACCGGCTCTTGTGCGCGAGGATGGCGAAATTGGTAGACGCACCAGGTTTAGGTCCTGACGCCAGAAATGGTGTGGGGGTTCGAGTCCCCCTCCTCGCACCAATCACGATTAACATTTTTGGACGATTTAAATGGCAACTGCAGTCGAAACCCTAGAAAAATTAGAGCGTCGTGTGACGTTAACGGTCGCTTTGGCAGACGTCAATGCGGAAGTGGAAAAACGCTTAAAAGTGCGTGCACGTTCAGCTAAAGCACCTGGCTTTCGCCCCGGTAAAGTACCGATGAAAATGGTGGCAGCACAGTATGGCTACATCGTCGAAAGCGAAGTCTTAAACGATAAAGTGGGTCGTGCTTTTGGTGAAGTCACTGCGGAGCATAAGCTGCGGGTTGCCGGATTTCCAAAAATTGAACCTAAAGCTGACGCAAAAGTCGATGGCTCAGTCGTCTTTCAAGCGACCTTTGAGGTTTATCCTGAAGTCAAACTCGGTGACTTTTCTGCGGTTGAAGTAGAAAAAAGCAAAGCTGATATCACTGAAGCAGAAATTGATAAGACCATCGATATCTTGCGTAAGCAGCGTGTGCACTATCACACCAAGGGTGTGCATGATGCACATGGTGATGGTGGGCCAGACCAGACTGCACAAAATGCAGACCGCGTGACCATAGATTTCGTGGGCAAGATAGACGGTGTGGAATTTGCAGGTGGTAAAGCCGATGATTTCGTTTTTGTCTTGGGTGAAGGTCGTATGTTGGCTGAATTTGAAGCAGCTACCATAGGATTAAAACAAGCTGAAAGTAAAACTTTCTCTATGAAGTTCCCTGATGACTATCATGGTAAAGATGTCGCAGGCAAAACTGCTGAATTCACTATCACTGTGAAGAAAATTGAGTGGGCACATCTGCCTGAGATCAATAGTGATTTCGCAAAGATGTTGGGTATTCCAGATGGCGATTTGCAAAAAATGCGTGATGATGTGCGTTCTAATTTAGAGCGTGAAGTCAATAGCCGCATTAAATCCCGTACCAAAAACAGCGTGATGGATGCTTTGATTAAGGTAGCTGAATTAGACGTGCCTAAGGCTTTGCTAGAACAAGATACTGAGCGTTTGGCTGAAATGACACGTGAAGATATGCGTCAACGCGGTATGGATATCAAAGACATGCCTATGCCTATGGAAATTTTTGCTACTCAAGCGGATAGACGTGTACGTTTAGGTTTGATTTTAGGTGAAATCGTTAAAGTAAATAATCTACAAGCGACTGCTGAGCAAATCAAAGCACATGTTGATGATTTTGCGAAAGCCTATGAAGATCCACAGCAAGTTGTGAAGTATTATTTCAGTGATCGTAATCGTTTAGCTGAAGTTGAAGCCTTAGTGTTAGAAGACAACGTAGTGGACTATGTTCTCGCTAAAGCCAAGGTTAAAGAAAAAACATTATCATTTGATGAGTTAATGGGTAATAACGAAACAGCTTGAAGTCATCGTAACTGATCAAGGAAAGCATAAATGGAAAATTACCGACAATCCGCTTTAGATACTGAGATGCTTGGTATGGTTCCGATGGTGGTTGAGCAGAGCGGCCGTGGTGAGCGCGCTTATGATATCTACTCGCGTTTATTAAAAGAGCGCGTTATTTTCTTAGTGGGTCCTGTAAATGATCACACTGCAAATTTAGTGGTCGCGCAAATGTTGTTTCTGGAAAGTGAAAATCCAGATAAAGATATTTCGCTCTACATTAATTCACCGGGTGGTTCAGTGTCAGCTGGTTTAGCGATTTTCGACACTATGCAGTTTATTAAGCCAGATGTTTCGACCTTGTGTACGGGTCTGGCTGCATCCATGGGTGCGTTTTTGTTAGCCGCAGGTGCTAAGGAAAAACGTTTTTCATTGCCAAACTCCCGCATCATGATTCATCAACCTTTGGGTGGTGCGCAAGGTCAGGCTGCAGACATAGAAATTCAGGCACGTGAAATTTTATATTTGCGTGAACGTTTAAATCAGATCTTGGCGGATAAAACTGGTCGTTCTATTGAACAGATCGCCCGTGATACAGATCGTGATAATTTCATGTCAGCCGAGCAGGCAGCGGAATACGGCATGATAGATAAGGTTCTTACACATCGTGCTTAATAAAAATCCGGCTTAAGCCGGATTTTTTACTGTTTTATGTTTGACCATCGATTACTAAGAACAGTAACTTGCTCTAAGGGGTGACGAATTCTGTAATCGAGGGTAAGATCAAGTCATTTAGAGCTTCAATTCATCCCACATGTCAGAGAAAAAATCATCTAGCGGCGAAAAATTGCTTTATTGCTCATTCTGCGGCAAGAGCCAGCATGAAGTAAAAAAGTTGATCGCCGGACCTTCCGTATTCATTTGCGACGAATGCATTGATTTATGCAATGACATCATTCGAGATGAAGCTTCGTCAGTCGATTCTGTCGCTAGTCCAAAATCTGAATTGCCAACGCCGCAGGAAATCTTTGATTTGCTGGGTCAATATGTGATTGGCCAAGAAACAGCCAAGCGTATTTTGTCAGTCGCTGTTTATAACCATTACAAGCGTTTACGTCATCTGGGCAAAAAAGATGAAGTTGAACTCGCAAAGAGCAATATCTTATTAGTTGGTCCTACTGGTTCAGGTAAAACATTATTGGCACAAACCTTAGCGCGCATGTTGAATGTGCCTTTTGTTATTGCCGATGCCACCACGCTGACTGAAGCCGGTTATGTGGGCGAAGATGTAGAAAACATTATCCAAAAGCTTTTGCAAAATTGTAACTATGAAGTTGAAAAAGCGCAGAAGGGTATCGTTTATATTGATGAAATTGACAAAATTTCCAGAAAGTCGGACAACCCATCGATCACTCGTGATGTATCCGGTGAGGGCGTTCAGCAAGCATTGCTGAAGCTAATCGAAGGCACGATGGCATCTGTGCCACCACAAGGCGGTCGTAAGCATCCAAATCAAGATTTTGTACAAATCGATACCACCAACATCATGTTCATCTGTGGTGGTGCGTTTGATGGTTTATCTAAGATTATTTCAAATCGCTCAGAAAAGAGCGGTATAGGTTTTTCGGCAACAGTGAAAAGTCAGAGCGAGCGCAGTGCTAGCGATATGATTTTGGATGTTGAGCCTGAAGATTTGATTAAGTTTGGTCTGATTCCAGAATTAGTAGGTCGTTTGCCAGTCGTTGCTACTTTGGCAGAGCTTTCTGAAGAAGCGTTAATTCAAATCCTGCTTGAACCTAAAAATGCCTTGATTAAGCAGTATTCCAAGTTGTTGGACATGGAAGGTGCGGAATTAGAAGTAAGACCTGCTGCATTGCATGCGATTGCGAAAAAGGCAATTGCGAGAAAAACGGGAGCGCGTGGTTTAAGGTCGATTATTGAACACGCTTTACTTGAAGTGATGTTTGAACTGCCAAATCAACAAAATGTTGCCAAAGTTGTTATTGATGAAAATACCATCACGAATGGCGCTAAGCCCTTGTTGATTTATCATGAACCGCAAAAAGTCTCGGGATCTAAGTAATAGCGATTATTTTTATTCAACCGATGATAATTTCACTTGATATGAGATTTTTTCGCTAAAAATCATATAAACAAGGATTTTTTAGGGTTTTTCAGCTGATTTTTGAACAAAGACAGTACAATTGCATCAAAATAAGTCAAAAGCTTCAATCGTAAAGCTACCCGAAGGAGACTTCGATGGTAGCTTTTTTTATTTTTAGACTTCAGGTGTGGGGATTTCAGCCGAAATATATCTTTGTGAACGCAAGACTTGTATTAGCCCACATCGCACCAACATCAAAGACGTGGTAATTTAATGTTTAATGTTGAAGCGGAAGATGGGAAATATTTTATAAGTGTCTGATTTTAAATGTTTTATGTTTTAACGACATGTGTTTTTAAATCAGGTTAGATGAAATCAGCGCTAAATTAACAGTTTAATAATAAGGGTCGCCATGACGACGAATTTCCAAGTTTCCGAGCCTACCCAGTTGCCACTTCTGCCTTTAAGAGACGTTGTGGTGTTCCCGCATATGGTTATCCCTCTGTTTGTTGGTCGTCCTAAGTCAATTAAAGCACTTGAGGCCGCAATGGAGCAAGGTAAGAGCATCATGCTTGCGGCGCAAAAAGCTGCTGCTAAGGATGAGCCTTCACCAGAAGATATTTATGAAATAGGTTGTATCGCTAATATTTTGCAGATGCTGAAGCTGCCAGACGGTACCGTAAAGGTATTAGTTGAAGGTGCACAGCGTGCTCGCATTCATCAAATCACTGAAATCGATACGCACTTTGTAGCTGACCTATCACCAGTCGAATCTGAATCTGGTGATGAATCAGAAGTTGAAGCAATGCGTCGTGCGATTGTTCAGCAGTTTGATCAATACGTAAAACTGAACAAAAAAATTCCACCAGAAATTTTGACTTCACTTGCAGGTATTGATGACGCTGGTCGTTTAGCCGATACCATTGCAGCGCACTTGCCACTCAAGCTGGAGCAAAAACAAGTCATTCTTGAAATCTTCAACGTTGCAAAACGTCATGAGCATTTGCTCGGCCAACTCGAATCTGAACTCGACATTCTTCAAGTTGAGAAACGTATACGTGGTCGCGTAAAACGTCAGATGGAAAAATCGCAGCGTGAGTATTACCTCAATGAGCAAGTCAAAGCCATTCAAAAAGAATTAGGTGAAGGCGAAGAGGGCGCAGATTTAGAAGATCTCGATAAGAAAATTATCGCGGCAAAAATGCCGAAAGAAGCGCGTGAAAAAGCTCAGAACGAATTGAAAAAATTAAAATTAATGTCACCTATGTCGGCTGAAGCGACTGTAGTGCGTAATTACATTGATGTGTTAATCGGTTTGCCTTGGAAGAAAAAATCTAAAGTAAACAATGATCTAAAGCATGCTGAGAAAGTATTAGAAGACGATCACTATGGTTTAGATAAAATCAAAGAACGTATTCTGGAATATCTTGCTGTTCAACAGCGTGTTGAAAAAGTTAAAGCACCAATCTTATGTTTCGTCGGCCCTCCTGGTGTAGGTAAAACTTCATTGGGTCAATCTATCGCTCGTGCGACGAATCGTAAATTCGTACGTATGGCCTTAGGTGGTGTGCGTGATGAAGCGGAGATTCGTGGTCATCGTCGTACTTACATTGGTTCTATGCCAGGAAAAATTTTACAAAGCCTGACTAAGACAGGTGTGCGTAATCCTTTATTCTTGTTAGATGAGATCGATAAGTTAGGACAAGACTTCCGTGGTGATCCTGCGTCTGCTTTGTTGGAAGTATTAGATCCTGAGCAAAACCACACCTTCGGCGATCATTATGTTGAAGTGGATTTTGATTTGTCGGATGTGATGTTTGTTGCGACTGCCAACTCTTACAACATTCCTGCCGCGTTGTTAGATCGTATGGAAGTGATTCGTCTATCTGGTTATACAGAAGATGAAAAAACTAATATCTCGCAACGTTACTTGCTACCTAAGCAAATCAAAAATAATGGTTTGAAAAATAGTGAGATCAGTGTTGCAGAATCAGCGATACGCGACATCATCCGTTATTACACAAGAGAAGCAGGTGTACGTTCTTTAGAGCGTGAAATTTCTAAGATCTGCCGTAAGGTTGTGAAGATGCTGTTGCTGAAGAAGCAGGAGCAAAAAGTTACCATTACTGCGAAAAATCTTGGCAAGTTCTTAGGCGTTCGTCGATTTGATTTCGGTATGGCCGAAAAGGAAAATCAAGTCGGTCAAGTTATCGGTCTTGCTTGGACTGAAGTCGGTGGTGATTTACTCACCATTGAATCAATGACCATGCCAGGTAAAGGTAACGTGATTCGTACAGGTACCTTAGGCGATGTGATGAAAGAATCCATCGAAGCAGCACGCACTGTTGTTCGTAGTCGTGCTCAGTCCTTAGGTATTAAGAGCGATATATTCGAGAAAAGTGATATTCATATCCACGTACCAGAAGGCGCTACACCAAAAGATGGTCCTTCAGCTGGTATAGGCATGACAACTGCTCTGGTTTCTGTCTTTACAGGCATTCCAGTGCGTGCTGATGTGGCTATGACAGGTGAGATTACTTTGCGTGGTGAAGTTCTTCCTATCGGTGGTCTGAAAGAAAAACTCTTAGCAGCACATCGTGGTGGAATTAAAACGGTATTGATACCTGAGCAAAATGTAAAAGATCTGGCAGACATTCCAGACAATGTAAAAAATCGTCTTGAAATTGTGCCTGTTCGTTGGATTGATAAAGTCTTGGAAATTGCACTTGAAAGAAAACCAGTGCCATTATCAGATGAAGAAGCAGCACCAGCACCTGCAGTTGCAGTAGCTGAAGGTGTTAAAGATTCTTCAGTTGTCAAGCACTGAATCGATGTAACGTAAAAAAAAAGCGCTCTTAGGAGCGCTTTTTTGATGCAAAGTTTTTATTCAATGACAATAAATTGCGTTGAGTTCGATTGAAGTGCATATTGTCCTGCAAATTTCTTGACACTATGAAGCTCGACTAGTTTAATACCCCCTGCAGAAGATTCTGCTTCATGACGTCCGATAATCTATTCATAAAAAAATAATTTATCGGTACGAATCTAATACCATTTCCCAAGGGGATGTCAGTGAATAAAACGGAATTGATCGACGAGATAGCAAAGTCAGCAGATATTTCAAAAGCATCTGCTGCTCGCGCACTTGATGCAGTAATTGAAGCTGTGACCACAACTTTAAAACATGAAGGTACCGTCACGTTGGCAGGTTTTGGTACCTTTGCAGTAGGCAGCCGCGCAGCTCGCGTAGGTAGAAATCCACGTACTGGAGCAGAGATTCAAATCGCTGCTTCTAAGACACCAAAATTTAAGCCTGGCAAAGCATTGAAAGATGCAGTAAACTAGCGGTCTTTATGACGTGGTGACAAACGTCGTAGTTGGCTGACTAAGTAGAAATCGTAGGGTTTCATGGGGTGCTTAGCTCAGTTGGTAGAGCGGCGCCCTTACAAGGCGTAGGTCGGGAGTTCGAGCCTCTCAGCACCCACCAACTGGTCAGTCTTGCAAGTGAAATACAAGGAGTGGTAGTTCAGCTGGTTAGAATACCGGCCTGTCACGCCGGGGGTCGCGGGTTCGAGTCCCGTCCACTCCGCCAAAAACCGAAAAGGCGAACTTAGTTCGCCTTTTTTCATATGTGGCGTGGATTGTAAACATGCTAAAAATAAGGCAACGGTTAATCCGTTAGCCAGAGACTATTTCGAGTGACAGATCATGTTTGAATTTATTCGTACCCATCAGCGTCTCATGCAGTTTTTACTGCTGTTGATTATTTTTCCCTCATTTGCATTTTTTGGTCTTGAGAGCTATACCCGCATGTCGGATAAAGAGCCGACTGTTGCCAAGGTGGCTGGGCAATCGATCACGCAACGTGAATGGGATGCCGCACAATCGCGTCAATTAGAGCGCTTTCGTCAAATGTTTGGTGAACAGTTCAATGTCGCTGTATTTGATACACCAGAAGCACGTCAGGGCGTGTTGGAAAATTTAGTTGCGCAAAAAGCCTTAGCTGCTTATGTCGTTGACAACCATCTCACGGTTTCCGATGAGACTTTGCGTAAAACAATTTCTCAAATCGAGGGCTTAGTCGGCGCTGACGGAAAATTTGATATGAAGCGCTATCAAGATTTACTTACTGCGCAGGGTTTAACTACGGATAAATTTGAAGCGAGTTTGCGTCGTGATATGGCGATTCAACAGAGTAATGCAGCGATTCAGGGTAGTGCCTTTTCGCCTAAGACAGTATCAAGTCACATTGCACGTTTAAATCAACAAGTGCGTGATGTACAAGAATTAGCTTTTACTGTTACGAACTTTAAATCGCAAGTAAAAGTGACTGATGCTAAGTTGCAGGATTTTTATACTAAGCATGCAGAACAATTTCAGCTACCTGAAGTGATCAAAGCAGAGTTTGTTGTGTTAGCTCCAGATGTGGTGGAATCAAAAATCACAGTCAGCGAAGCAGACATTAAAACTTATTACGAACAAAATATTTCACGTTACAAAGCAGATGAGCAACGTAGAGCGAGTCATATACTGATCTCAGCTAACAAAGATATGCCTGCTGCACAAAAAAATGCGGCAAAAGAAAAAGCTGAAAAGCTACTGGCGCAACTCAAGAAAAATCCAAATGACTTTGCTAAATTAGCCAAAGAAAATTCACAAGACCCTGGTTCTGCAGAGCGAGGTGGTGATTTAGATTTCTTCGGTAAAGGCATGATGGTCAAGCCTTTTGAAGAAGCTGCCTACGCATTAAAAGAAGGTGAAATTAGTAATCTCGTTCAATCTGATTTTGGTTATCACATCATTCGTCTGACAGCGATTAAACCTGCTGCAACCCGTAAGCTGGAAGAAGTCAAAGCTAATTTGATTGATGAGATCAAACAACAGCAAGCGGGTAAGAAATTTGCAGAGATGTCAGAAATTTTCACTAACTTAGTCTATGAACAGCCAGATAGCTTAAAGCCTGTCGCTGAAAAACTGGGACTGAAAATAGAAACAGTTTCTGGTTTGACTAAAAAACCTAATCCAGCTATGCCGAAAGTGTCCTCTTATAACCAGCCTAAGTTTTTAAATGCACTGTTTGCAGAGGACGTAGTACAAAACAAACACAACACAGAAGCGATTGAAGTAGCGCCGCGTGTGTTAATTGCTGGTCGCGTGGTCGAATACAAACCTGTGACCAAAATTCCATTAGCAGATGTGCGCTCTACTATTGAAGATAAAGTGAGTGCGATTGAAGCAGAGCAGCTCACGCAAAGCGCTGGTATCGCAAAGCTTGCAGAGTTGAAAAAAGGTGCGTCGGCTGAATTTGGTAATGCAATGGTTGTATCGCGTAATAAGCCTGCGAACTTACCTCCTGCGGCCTTAGAAGCGGTAATGCGTGCTTCTACAGCCACATTGCCTGCTTTTGTGGGTGTAACCATACCTGGACGTGGATACAGCATAATTCGTATTAATAAAATTGAAGAAGTTGTTGCAGACGAAGCGGCTATGAAAGCGGAGCAACAACAGATTGATGAATTTTTGTCTACGCAAGAAACAGCGGCTTATCTAGCGATTATCAAAAAACGCGCAAAAGCTGAAATCATCAAACCGGCCGATCTGCCTAAAGTTTCAACTGCACCAACAGCAACGCCAGCTAAGCCTTAATCTAATAAGCAGAGGATGATAGGTTAACCCTTCATCCTCAGCTTTCATCTCTCTTCTTTTGTCTATCGACTCATCTGACTCATCTATTCTTATCTTCTGATCTCACGCTATGTTTTAACTAAGCAAAGCGTTTGTAGCTTGAAGAAACGCGTTTGTACTGATGTTTGCTAGCGTTAAAGACTGCGCATTCGATAACTGTAAAAAATTGCGTTGTATGGAGCGTAAATAAGCAGGATCGTAATGCTCAGAGAGCAATTCATGTACTAAATTAGTTAGATCACCTGCTTCTGTCAATGCATGCCAGCGCTTTATTTTTTCACGACCATGCAATGTGATCAGATGATCTAATTGCAGTGAAAGTAGGTTAGGTTCTTGAACGAAATGCGCATAATCTTCCATCAATAGCTGTACGCGTGATTCTGAAGAAAGCTCTAGCGCTATGCAGGGTGATGCCCGCATCTTTTCCATTAAAAGTTCAGGCACGCGGCAATTACCGATTTTTTTACTTTCTGATTCAACATAGACAGGACGATCTGCGACGAAGTGTCGTAAGGTTTCCCAGATACGTGATTCAAACATTTTTTGAGTAGGTTGTGATTCAGCTGGTAAATTACCGAGCACAGATCCTCTATGTGCCGCCAATTTTTCTAGATCTAATACTTGTGCACCTTGCGCTGCAAGTGTTTGTAGTAAGCGACTTTTACCGCTACCAGTTGGTCCGCAAATAACTTGGAATGACAATATCTGTGCTTGTTGATCAATTTGTTGGGTGATAAATCGTCGATACTCTTTATAACCACCATCAAGTTGATGTACTGGCCATCCAATTTTAGCCAATATGTGCGACATTGCGCCACTACGATTCCCACCGCGCCAACAGTAAATAAGAGGTTTCCAATCACGCGTGTGATCACGAAAATGATGTTCTAGATGATGAGCGACATTCTGAGCAACGAGTGCAGCGCCTAATTTTTTCGCATCAAAGGCACTCGTCTGTTTATACAGCGTGCCTACTTCTATGCGCTGTGCATTATTTAATACCGGACAATTGATCGCACCTGGAATATGATCCAATGCATATTCAGATTCAGAACGTACATCGATAATACTATCGTACTGTTCGAGTTGAATTAAACAAGCATCAGCAGTAACTAGGGCGGGATACTTCATGTACTGTCCGAATATTATTTAACTAGGAATTGCAAACTAGGCCAGATATTCGCTAACAAAATAGATTGAGCGAGTTCGTTGGGATGGATGTGATCTGCTTGAAAAAACTTTTCTGTATCTTCCAATCCGGCTAGAAAAAAACGTACTAGTTTGACGTTTTTTTCTTTACCTACTGCGGTGTATATTTCTGCAAACTGCTTACTGTAAGCAGTGCCGTAATTCGGTGGAATTTGCATACCGAGTAATAAGACCTGCGCTTTCGATACACTGGCCAGTTTAATCATGTCACGCAGATTAGCTTCCGTCGTTTTCAAAGCAAGACCACGTAGTCCATCATTGCCTCCAAGTTCAATAATCAGGATGGTTGGTTTATGTTGTTGCAGTAGAGCGGATAAACGTGTTTTACCACCTGAAGTGGTTTCACCACTAATACTAGCGTTTATGACTTTGACATCGATCTTGGCTGAGAGTAGCTGGTTTTCCAGCAAACTCACCCAGCCTTTACCACGCGCTAAACCATACTCGGCTGATAAACTATCACCAAGCACAAGCACAGTTTTTGATGCAGAATACGCAGGCATTGCGAATACTGTGAGTAGCCATATAAGCGAACTCAGCATGCAATAAGATAGCCATGGTTTATGTTTTAATTTCTTTAATTGCATACTCAATTTTCCACCTAATTTGCCCATGATTGAAGTCACCGCACTCAATAAGACCGTCACTGGCACCAGTGGCCAACTCCATATTCTCACTGACATCAATTTTACCGTGCAGTCAGGTTCAACGCTGGCAATCGTGGGTGCCTCTGGTTCAGGTAAATCGACCTTATTGGGTTTACTCGCCGGTCTAGATCATCCTACTTCAGGTTCAGTTCGTATTAATGGAACGGACATTTATGCATTGAATGAAGATGAACGTGCTGCCATGCGTATGCAGCAACTAGGCTTTGTCTTTCAATCCTTTCAATTACTCGCGCATTTAACAGCATTAGAAAACGTGATGCTGCCTTTAGAGTTACGTGCCGATCCAGATGCAGAAAAAAAAGCGATCGCTATGTTAACGCGAGTCGGTTTAAAGGAGCGACTGCAGCATTATCCAAAATTTCTCTCTGGTGGCGAACAACAGCGTGTAGCTTTGGCAAGGGCATTTGTAACCCATCCACCATTGTTACTAGCCGATGAACCCACCGGTAGTCTGGATGCAGCTACGGGCGAGGCAGTCATAAATATGATGTTTGAACTCAATCGAGAATATGGATCAACCTTAGTTTTAGTGACGCATGATGCTGCAATCGCAGCTAAATGTGCACGCACGATTACGATAGCAGCGGGTCGGTTAGTAAATTAATTCATACATTCAAACAGCGCATCAATGTATCAGTTGATTTAATTCATAGCGCACTGCTAGAATTAACTCACTTGCTGTCAGACCTATTAGTTGTCCGTTATTCTTAAACATCGTAGCAGCCAGTGTGTCAGCAGCTTTGCCATGACACCATGTGCTCGCTAAACCAGCATCCCATGCACTGCTATTTGCTTGCGCAAGCAGTGCGCCACAACATCCCGCTAACACATCCCCAGTCCCTGCAGTAGCCAAGGCAGGATTGCCAGTCGTGTTGATCACCACTCTGCCATCAGCATGGGCAATCACACTACCTGAACCTTTGAGAATCACAACGCAGTTCCATTGCTTTGCTAAAGTTTGTGCAGCAGCGATACGATTTGCTTGCACAAGCTCTACAGATTGATTTAATAATCGCGCTGCTTCTAAAGGATGTGGAGTGAGAATGCAGGGGGCAGTTCGTGTTGTAAGTTTTGCTTGTAGTCCTGCTTCAACTGCAATTAAATTCAGTGCATCAGCATCAAGTACTAATGCAGTTTTTGAACTGAGTGCTTTAGATAACACGTCATGTGCTGCGCGACTTGTACCTAGTCCAGGGCCAATAACGAGGCAATTAGTAGTTAAATCACAAGTATCAGCAGCACGACACATGATTTCCGGATGCGCGCTGTCATACGCAGGTACATCATCTAAAAACACAGCATAGGTTCGACCCGCTCCAGCATACAGAGCCATGCGACTTGCTAATACAACTGCACCCGCCATGCCGCGTGCGCCACCTATGATTTTTACATCACCATAAGTACCTTTGTGTGAAGCATGATTTCTCTTTTTAATGGCTGAGTTAAATAAGCTAGGATGATTTAATGTTGTATAGGTAGAGGAAAATAAATTTTCTGGAAGATCTAATGTATTAACCTCAACAACTCCTGCGTAATCACGGCCAACTGCTGTATGAAGTCCTATTTTATTGGCAATGAAGGTGATGGTTTTATCAGCGCGAACGGCAACGCCTTCCGGTCCGACGACACAGCCTGTATCGGCATCACATCCACTAGGAACATCTACCGCTAACACAGGCACAGCTTGCTGTTCGTGTGCGCTGTTTAACGCAACAATCAAATCACGATATGGTGCTCGAATAGGTTGTGATAAGCCTATGCCAAATAGCGCATCAATCACTAGATCATAGGTGGAGAAATCAATTTTTTCTAGCTCTATGAATCCGCATTTATTTTCAACGACATGTTCAAAAGCGATGATTGAATCAGGCGATAAAGAACCAGAACTGGGTATGAGATGTATAAAAGTTTTTGCGCCTTGTAGCGCTAACACTGACGCTGCTTCACAACCATCACCGCCATTATTTCCAGGGCCTGCCAATATGAGTATACGTTTTGCGTAAACGTCATCAGCTAACATGCTTACAGCTGCAGTAGCAACGGCTGCTCCAGCACGTTGCATTAAAGTGTAGGGGGGAAGGGAAGCTATTCCAGACTGTTCGATTGCGCGAATTTGCGAAATACGATACAGCGCTGTGGAGTCCATGTTAGTGCTTGGTATCGTAACGAGCGAGTGTTAGACCTTGCATATTAATTTCTGGTTCGCGTTGGGAAATAATATCTGCCAACAGTTTGCCACTACCTGCAGCCAGTGCCCAAGCTCCTGCACCATGACCAGCATTAATAAAAATATTCGGATGTTTGGTAGCACCCAGTAGCGGTATGCCTTCGGGCAGCATGCCTGCTGTACCACTCCAAAAATTTGCATGACGATAATTCGCAGCATTCGGAAACCAATCATCCGCAACTTTAACCAGCGTGTTGACTGCTTTCTGATGGAGGTTTACTGAAGAAGATCCCATTTCAGCACAACCAGCAATACGTATACGTTTACCTAGTCGAGTGATGGAAACCTGATACGTGTCATCAAATAAAGAAACCTTAGGCGCCATTTCATATTCTTGAACTGCTGCTGAGGCTGAATACACTTTGACTGGATAAAGAGGTAAATATGTTCCTAAGCCATGCATGAGTTTGGCGGTTTCACTACCTGCTGCAATCACCAGTGCATCAACCATGACGGAACGACCATCAATCTGCAATTCAACTTTATTTTGTTCGTTGCGTATGGATTGAACATGATTATTGAAATGAAATTCAACGCCCAGATTTTGACAAAGGATTTTCATTTGTCGAACAAACAAGGGAGAATTTCCTGCCTGATCATCAGGGAGATAAAGTCCTGAATGAAATTCCACTTCAGTCGAAAGCGCTGGCTCCATTTGCCTTGCAGCTTCTTGATCTAGCAGTTCATGATTGGTACCGGACTCACCGAGTAATTGCATGGTTAAGCGCGCAAGTTGCAAATCTTTCGCGGTACGAAACATCACCATCGCTGCTTTATGCTGCTGAAAATCCATTTCATGCGTTTGAATGAGTTGAGACATTTGCTGTGCGCTATAGTCAGCCAGCATTTTTAAACGTTGTTGATTTTCTTTGAAACGCTGCAACCTGCATTCTGAAATCCAGCGTCGTATCCATGACCACATCGCGGGTTCAAATCGTGCGCTAAAGGCAACCGGCGATTCTTGTCGGAACAGCATAGATAGAGCGCGGTAAGGCAGCCCTGGCACAGTCCATTGACGTAATGTGCTGTTAGGACCCATGAGATCCACATTGCCGAAACTGGCTTCTTGCGCCACGTTGCCATAGCGTTCAACCACCATTACTTCATGGCCTGCTTCGGCCAAGTAATAGGCGGTGCTTACGCCGATAACACCGCCACCTATCACTGCTACTCGCATGGGACTCCAACTTTCTCTAATCCGTTCGGCACATTGATTATGCCGTCGGGCAGGTCTTTGCCTGGATTGTAAATCATCGTTAGCTCTAAAAAGCCGGTATAGGGTAGCCGCAAATCACTAGCAAAACAATCTTTGCCGATAGTCGTGCAATTAATCAGTGCAATTTTCATGCTGCATTGCGGGGCGTACTGATTTTTTTGGGTCTACGTCCTGAGCAAAATGTGTCTGCTACACCACTGTTTTTGACTTTTAGCACCGGCGTTTCATGGAGACCGTTCTGTGCATGATTGGCACAGAGATTGCAAAAAAGGAAACTGTCTGTGCCAAGTTGGCGCTCAGCGCAAGCAAAGACAAATTCTTATTTTCAACTCCAATTACCCCATAGGGAGCTAATTATGATGTCACTCATCTCTCAAGCCAGTCGTCAGCAATTCATTCAACAAAGTTTTCCAGCTGTCATGCGTATGCAAGGGGTACAGCCACCTACTATGCCGCGAGTCGTCGTAAGAGATCAAAGATCAATGAAACAAATAAAGCGTCCAAGTAAAAGGAATTTGGAGCAGCTTGCTAAGAAGATAATACCGAAGAAATTGTCTGTTGCTAGAACTATTCCCTCAACATCGAACGTTCTTCCTCCATCCAAGATTGTTTATATATCTGAGGAAGAGTTGTCAAAATTCGCGATCAGCAAAACGTTTGATGGAAGTACCTTGCAATTTCCAGTAAGTGCGAGTGGAAGAGATCACTATGTACATGGTCAAGTCAAAATACAGATTCGAATGCCAGGCGATCAGCCTTTTAAATATGTTAGAAGAGCAAACTATGACATGCGTGAATTTAAGTATTTATGGGTATTACATAAAAATCCGTTTGCCAAAATTCGTAGGAGTTCTGCTCCAGATGAGGATATTAAAAGTAAGATCAGTGATGAACCACTTATGGGAATCGCTCGTGAGATGACTCCTACAGATAGTGACCGTGGAATTGTCTGTCATCCTGATATTGCGAAATTAGGTTATTTCGGCGGTGAAGTATGGTTTTTACCCCGGACGGAAAAAAATAAGGGTAATAAATACGATGCAGTCCATATCAACCTCAATTCTGGAAGATTCCCTTCAAAAGACGATAAAAATTTATATACCGCAGCAAAATACTGGTTGTCATTGGGCTATCACAAAGTTTTTGCAACACCAAGAGATCAGCGCTATGGCGAAGTAACACCAATATTATTTATGCGCGAGGCTCAGTCACACACTAAGACTAAAGCTAATTTAGAAGTTAAGTCATACGCTAAACCTCAAGCTAAGCCTTTTGAATTCGTTTGATATAAGCTTGTATAAACGACTAGGCGGTACTAGAAATTATAGTACCGCCTCAATCGCTCTAGAGACTGCCAGTATGTTTGCATCAGTCATAGCAAGACCCGCCACCATTAAACCAACCGGTAAGCTACCTTGTTGATGACAAGGTAGCGATACCGCACAACCATCTAATAGATTGATGATGGATGGGTTGCGTAGTAATAAACGATTGGTGTTAAAAAACACTTCGTCCGATTCAAGTAAGGGCGCTATCTCTGGTGCTGTGAGTGGTACGGTAGGCATGAGTAGCGCATCAAAACCTCTTAATTCCAGCTCCATTTTTTTTATCCAATTCTGACGTGCTTGATGTAAAGCAGTTATCTCATCAGGCTGATATTTTTCTCCTAAGCGCATGCGTTGCGCTACACGCTGATCATAAGCATCACCATGACTTTTTAACATTGCTTGGTGATGTGCATAGGCTTCTATAGGTGCGAATAAATTAATGGTAGGTGCTTCAGCAAGTAAGGATAAAGGCACGTCCACAATCACTGCACCTGCCGCAGATAGTTTGTTCAGCGCAGCAGCAAAGCTAGCAGTGACGTGGGTATCCATATTTTCCATAACCAAGGTTCGTGGCACAGCGAAGCGCAAACCTTTTAGTGTAAGGTTTTCTAGTGTTAATGCTTGATCAGCAATGATGCTATCAATGAGATGACAATCATCAACCGAGTGTGTCATTGCACAAATTGTGTCTAACGAGGGAGCGAGTGGGAATGTGCCAGTAACTGGTACACGGCGCATGGTTGGTTTGAAGCCCACTAGTCCACACAAGGCAGCAGGTATGCGTATCGAGCCACCTGTATCTGAGCCTATGCCAGCTATACAGATTCCAGCTGCAACAGAAACAGCCGCGCCAGAGGAAGATCCGCCTGGAATGCGCGCTACTTTGTTATCAGCAGGATTTACAGGCGTGCCGTAATGCGGATTAATGCCTACGCCTGAAAAAGCAAATTCAGTCATATTCGTTTTACCCAGAATCGCTGCCCCAGCATTACGCAATCTTGTCACGATGGTCGCGTCATTGACAGCAGGCGATGCAATACTTCTGACTGTGGAGCCTGCCATCGTGATTTCACCCGCCACATCAAATAAATCTTTGATAGAGACAGGTAAGCCAGCGAGCGGTGCAAGTTGCTGTCCAGTTTTGCGTTTTTCATCTGCCGTCATGGCAGCAGCTATCGCTGATTCTGCGTACACATGAGTGAAGGTTGCAGGATGCGCTCTGATTTTTTCCAAACTCGCTCTGACTAAAGATGCGCTATCAGTTTGGGATAACTGGGCAATTCCCGCTGAGGTGTTGAGGTGCTGAGTCATAGTTCACTCGTAAGATAATTAAATAGCAAAGGACGACAGCATACCTGAGCTGATTGCCTCTTTTTTAAGAGGGAAAATGCGACTGTGGACGCTGTATAATCGCATCTTTCCGATTCATCCTGCGATGTCGTGTTATTTGACTCGGCCTTCGCTTCAAACATCATCCTAGTCATGCTCATTTTGCCGGGCTGCAGTGCGCTCTCTGCCTTTCGTTCACAACGTCTGTTATCACAACTGAAAGAACTCCATCCCGCAGTGGTCGGCGTTTCCGCTCGCTACTGCCATTTCATTGATGCGCCTAGTTCGCTTTCTGAAACGGAAAAGGGAAAACTAGATGCTTTGCTGACCTATGGTGATCCTTACCAAGCCATTGAAGAAGGTGAGCGCTTTGTTGTCATCCCACGCATGGGTACGATTTCTCCTTGGGCTAGTAAGGCTACCGACATCGTGCATAACTGCGGCATGACGCATATCCATCGCATAGAGCGTGGTGTGATTATTTATGTGCAGCTAAAAACTGGTTTATTAGGCGGATCTAAGTCACTCGATCAAGCAGGGGCAGAATCTATTGCAGCGGCACTGCATGATCGTATGACAGAGATGGTGATACGTGATCCACAAGACGCAGCAGGTTTATTCCAAACACTAGAAGCACCACCTTTAGCTTTTATCGATATCAGTGCCGGTATAGATGCGCTGGTAAAAGCAAATGTAGAGTTAGGTTTGGCCATGTCGGAAGATGAGATCGAGTATCTGTATCAGGCTTTCTCTCAAGCCAAGCGTAATCCCACGGATGTGGAATTAATGATGTTTGCACAAGCTAATAGTGAGCATTGCAGACATAAGATTTTTAATGCTGATTGGACTATCAATGGTGTAGCGCAGAACAAATCGCTTTTTGCCATGATACGTAATACGCATCAACTGGCACCAGAAGGAACGGTGGTTGCCTACTCAGATAATTCTTCCGTGATTGAAGGCGCAGTGATATCACGCTTTTATCCGCGCTCAGAAAAAGCGAATGCTTATGCATCATCGGAAGAATTAACCCACATCTTGATGAAAGTGGAAACCCATAATCACCCGACTGCGATTTCTCCATTTCCTGGTGCTTCCACTGGAGCCGGTGGTGAGATACGTGATGAAGGCGCAACGGGACGTGGTGCAAAACCGAAAGCTGGTCTAACAGGTTTTACTGTTTCAAATTTAATGATTCACAACGGCTTACAGCAATGGGAAAACGCACGTGATGTGAATGTGTCTCTCACTGAACGTGATGCAAATGAAGTCGTAGTTGTGACAGGCAAACCTGAACGCATAGCATCACCTTTACAAATCATGATTGAAGGTCCTTTAGGTGGGGCTGCATTCAATAATGAATTTGGTCGTCCTAATTTAGGTGGTTATTTCCGCACCTATGAACAAAATGTGAGTGGCAAAGTAATGGGTTATCACAAGCCCATCATGATTGCAGGTGGCTTAGGTAATATCTCTGCATTACATATTAAAAAAGATGCTTTACCTCCTGGAAGTTTATTAATTCAACTCGGTGGACCGGGTATGCGCATAGGCATGGGAGGTAGTGCTGCTTCTTCCATGACCTCAGGCACGAACACCGCAGATTTAGATTTTGATTCTGTGCAGCGTGGTAATCCTGAAATGGAAAGACGTGCGCAAGAAGTGATTAATGCTTGTTGGGCACTCGCAAAAGACAATCCCATCTTGTCGATTCATGATGTGGGTGCAGGTGGTCTGTCTAATGCTTTCCCAGAAATCACCAATGATGCAGGACGTGGTGCGGTATTTGATTTACGCAAAGTGCCGCTAGAAGAAAGTGGATTAGCACCTAAAGAAATTTGGAGTAATGAATCACAAGAGCGTTATGTGCTGGGTATAGCACCTGCTAGTTTGACGCTGTTTAAAGCATTGTGTGAACGCGAGCGTTGTCCGTTTGCGGTTGTTGGTTTGGCCACTGAAGAACGTCAACTGCGTGTGCTCGATCCTGAACATGATAACTATCCAGTTGATATGCCTATGGATGTGTTGTTAGGTAAACCACCTAAGATGCATAGAGAGGTAGCGCATGTTGTACAAACATTTGTGCCATTAGATTTCACTGGTATTACCTTAGAAGAAGCAGCTGATCGTGTTTTGCGTTTACCTACTGTTGCTGATAAATCTTTTTTGATCACTATAGGTGATCGTAGCGTAGGTGCACACACCGTGCGTGATCAAATGGTGGGTCCTTGGCAAGTAGCGGTAGCAGATTGTGCAGTCACAACCATGAGTCATGAAGGTTATTTAGGTGAAGCGATGGCCATGGGCGAGCGTACACCACTAGCAGTGATTAATGCGGCTGCATCAGGTCGTATGGCAGTAGGCGAAGCGATTACCAATATTGCAGCCGCACCAATAGAAAAAATAGGTGACATCAAACTTTCTGCAAACTGGATGGCTGCATGTGGTCAAGCCGGTCAGGATGCTGCCTTGTTTGATACCGTTAAAGCAGTGGGGATGGAGCTGTGTCCTGCACTAGGCATAAGCATACCTGTTGGTAAAGATTCTTTATCTATGCGTACAACATGGAAAGAGGGCAATACGGATAAATCTGTAACTTCTCCGGTTTCATTGATTGTGTCTGCTTTCGCTCCAGTGAGCGATGTTAGAGGTGTACTCACTCCGCAATTGCGTACAGATAAAGGTGCGACTGCATTAATCCTAATTGATTTAGGTCGAGGTAAAAATAGATGTGGTGCATCAGCCTTAGCGCAAGTGATGCAACAACTTGGTGATGAAGTACCTGATGTTGATCAAGCGACTGACTTAAAAGCATTCTTCTCTGCGATACAACAATTAATCAGTGAGCAAAAATGTTTGGCTTATCACGATAGATCCGATGGCGGTCTGTTTGCGACTTTATGTGAAATGGCTTTTGCTGGACATATAGGTATCTCAGTCAATCTCGATATTCTGACGATGGAATCCGAACATGCATCTGATTGGGGTGATTCTAAGAACTGGACTAGTCAAGTTGGTGAGCGACGTAATGATTTAACGCTACGTGCTTTATTCAATGAAGAACTAGGCGCAGTGATTCAAGTTCGTGAAGATCAAAAATCCGATGTGATGAATGTGCTGCGTGAACATAGATTAGGTGCTTGCAGTCATATCATAGGCAAACTGAATGATCGTGATGCGATTGAATTCACACGCGATGCAAAAATCATTTACAACGTAGCACGTGTCAATCTACGCCGTGCTTGGAGCGAAACCAGTTGGCGTATTGCGCGTTTGCGTGATAACCCTGCTTGTGCTGATGCGGAATATGAACGCTTATTTGATGCACATGATCCTGGCATGTCGCCAAAATTAAGTTTTGATGCGACTGAAAATATTGCCGCACCATTTATTGCAAAAGGTGTCCGTCCACGTGTCGCTATCTTGCGTGAGCAAGGTGTGAATTCACATATTGAAACCGCTTATGTCATGCATAAAGCAGGCTTTGAAGCGATTGATGTACACATGAGTGACTTAATCGCTGGACGCGCGCATTTGTCTGATTTTAAAGGTGCGATTGCTGTAGGTGGTTTTTCTTATGGCGATGTATTAGGTGCAGGTGAGGGTTGGGCAAAAACGATTTTGTTTAACAATAAGCTTGCTGATCAATTTGCAGAATTTTTTCAAAGATCGGATAGTTTTGCATTAGGTATTTGCAATGGCTGTCAGATGATGAGTAATCTGAAATCGATTATTCCAGGTGCACAAGCATGGCCTAAATTCACTCGCAATAAATCCGAGCAGTTTGAAGCACGCTTTGCAATGGTGGAAATTACTGAATCACCTTCGATTTTCTTCGCAGGTATGGCAGGAACACAAACACCTATTGCGGTTGCCCATGGCGAAGGTTATGCAAATTT
>Ga0209768_10000580_pt1 | contig 24549 bp, 25 predicted proteins | sample LauGreSBDMM110SD_3_FD_187564 | JGI IMG/M metagenome (GOLD analysis project Ga0209768, IMG submission 187564) | Freshwater lake microbial communities from Lake Michigan, USA - Sp13.BD.MM110.SD (SPAdes) (version 2) | ecosystem: Environmental > Aquatic > Freshwater > Lake | place: Lake Michigan... | reverse complement strand
GCCACCATGGCCAAAGGCAATGTGCGAGAAAAAATGGCGACGGCCAATGTCCAGCCAGACAACATCAGCATCCACAACAACAAGGAACCTTCGTGGCCACCCCACACCGATGCAAACTTGTACTGAGTAGGTAGCAGCGAATTGGAATGACCTGCGATGTATTTGATCGAAAAGTCATCGGTCAGTGCACCATGCGCCAACACGGCAAAAGAGAAAGCAATCAACAAAAATTGAAGTGTTGCAGCCGGTTTTGCCAAGGCTTGCCAGCGTTGGTTGTCATTGATGGTTCCTGCAAGCGGCAAGACACCTTGAACCAGCGCCACACACGCAGCCAAAATCAAGGCAAAGTGACCAATTTCAACAATCATTCCAAACTCTTTTCAATTATTTAGATGGCATCACAGACTGAGCAGCTTTGGCGGCAGCTGCTTTATCCAATGCATGCTGTGCCTCAGGGGGCATGTAATTTTCGTCGTGCTTGGCCAACACCTCGGCGGCCGAAAACAATTGGCCATCCGACAATTTGCCTTGCGCCACAACGCCCTTACCCTCTTTGAACAAGTCGGGCAATATACCCTTGTATGCGACAGGCACTTCGTGGGCAAAGTCGGTGACGACAAACTTAACGTTCTCGCCGTCTTTGATCAAGCTACCTTCTTTGACCATACCGCCCACACGAAACGCTTTGCCCTTGGGGGCCTCGCCTTTGTAAACTTGTGTGGGGGTAAAGAAAAACACCAAGTTGCTTTGAAAAGCATTCAAAACAAAAGCGCCCGCTATGGCCAATGCGGATACACCCGCGGCAATCAATAAAAATCTTTGATGTCTAGGTTTCATCAGGACCACTCCTTGCTGTTCGTTTTTGCAACCAATTCGTCGCTTATTTGGGCCAGGGCTTGAGCACGCGCATTTTTGACCCAGATCATTTCCAAAGCCACACACAGTGCAGTTACTCCGAAACTACCCCAAACATAAAGACCATACCCACCCATGGCCCAAAATTCAGTCCAGCTGTTCCAGATCATGCGTTGGCACCTCCAGCAGTGTTCTTCATCATTTGAGCTTTGACCTCAGGCAATTCAGCCACCCATTGTGCATGTCTCTCGCGAACCAAAATAATGCTGCGCACTCGGTAAAGGGCCATGGCCACTGCATACATCCAAAACGCAACGCCCATGATCAGCATGGCTTCAAGCATAACCTCCGCCATGCTAGACCCTTTGGTCAGTGACACCGAGGCACCTTGGTGCAAGGTGTTCCACCACTTCACAGAAAAGTAAATGACGGGCACATTGAGTGCGCCCACCAAGGCCAAGATACCACCCGCTTTGTCGGCGCGTCGAGGATCGTCAATGGCACTGGTGAGGGCAATGTGGCCCAAATACAAAAAGAACAAAATAAGCTCAGAGGTTAGACGTGCATCCCAGACCCACCAAGTGCCCCACATGGGCTTGCCCCAAAGTGCACCCGTCCAAAGCGACAAGAAAGCACAAATAGCACCCGTAGGCGCCAAGGCTTTGGTCATCATGCCCGACAGGCGCGTGTTGAAAGTCAGGCCCAGCAAAGCCCAAAAAGCCATGGCCAAATAAATGACCATGGACATCCATGAAACCGGCACATGAACAAAAATGATGCGATAGCCCTGGCCCTGCTGAAAATCAGCGGGCGCCACAAACATGCCAAGCCACAGGCCCCAAACAGTGAGCCCTGTTGCCAGACACGCAAACACGGGCCAAAGCTTTCCAGCCAAAGGATAAAAGTTTTGGGGAGATGCGTAAAAAAATAATTTTTGAATCATTGTTTGATTGACTGCTTAGGATTCAAGTGCAATGCGAAGCGATGCCGCACTCGCCCAAGGACTGAACACGGCCGCTACCAAAACGAGAGCGGCCAAAACTGACAAATGGGCAGAAGCACCCAAACCACTGATTTCTGCTTGAACTGCACCCGCACCAAAAACCAGCGCCGGTACATACAAGGGTAAAACCAACAAGGACAACAGCACATCGCCGCCACGCACGCCCAAGGTGAGCGCGGCGCCAACAGCGCCAATCAAGGAGAGCACCGGTGTACCCAAAAGCAAACTCAAAGTTAAAACCCAAAGTGCGTTGGAAGAGAGGTCAAATTGCAGACCCAAAATAGGTGCGAGTAAGACCAACGGCAACCCAGAGAGTAACCAGTGCGCCAAGATTTTGGCGGCAACCAGCAAAGATAAACTGTTGGGCGATAAGGCCATTTGCTCCAGTGTGCCATCGGCGTAGTCGGTGGCAAACATACGCCCCAAAGACAGCATGCTGGCCAACAAAGCCCCGACCCACAAAATACCCGGCGCCACCAATCGAAGCGTGTTCATTTCAGGGCCAATGCCTAGGGGAAAAAGCGCAGCCACCACCACAAAGAAAAACACGGAAGTGATGACCTCATTTTTGCGCCTTAAGGCCAAGGTCAGGTCGCGCTTCACGATGGCAACAAATGCACTCATGCGCTTAACCTGTAAGAGTGGCCTTGGCCAGCAAGTGAAACCGCTTGGTGACTGGTTAACAGCACCATGCCTTGGCTGGCAAGGTGGGCGTTGATCACTTCTGAAAGCGCAGATTGGGCTGCAGGGTCCAATGCCACAAAAGGTTCGTCCAAAATCCACAACTTGGCGGTGCTGACCACCAGGCGCGCCAAGGCTGCACGGCGCTTTTGACCTTGAGACAAAACACGAACAGGCAAATGCTCCCGACCCCTGAGGCCCAACTGTGCCAGTGCCGTCTTGGCTTGGATCAAAGACAAATTTCGCCCAGCAACGGCCGCATGGGACAACAGATTTTCTACAGGTGTCAGATCTTCTTTCAGGGCCAATTGGTGACCTAAATAGGCCAGATTGGCTTTAAATTCATCTGAATTTTTGGAAACTGGCTGGCCTTGCCAAAAAATCTCGCCCTCTTCCAGGGGGCTTAACCCGCAAGCCAGCCTCAACAAGCTGGTTTTCCCAACCCCATTGTCTCCCTCCAAATGCAAATACTCACCGTGTTGCAATGAAAAAGAAACGCCTGAAAAGAGTCGTTTTTCACCGCGGGAACAACAAAGATTGGAAACGCTGAACATGTGCCTGAATGATCGCAGAAGATGCCCATCCAGAATTGATTCAAGTCAAAAATAATGAGCGAAAAAAAGGGCAAATTTGACTTTGCCCTTCATTTTAGCGCCCTGTCTCAGTTGGCAGGCGTTGTGCCCTGGTCTTGTTCAAGTTCTTTGGCCCGTTTATCGGCCTCAGACTTTCTGTACAAGCCCAACACATTGGGCAATCGATCCAACATTTCAGTCCACTCGTATTCAAAGGGCCTGCCCACCCATTCACCATTGGATTTCAGACCAGCGATGCTGGCCTTAATTTGATGCCGAGCCACATCAAACATTTTTAGTTCTTCTTCGAGCAAGGACTCTCGATTGTTTTTAGAGATGTCAGCCTCTAGCAATACCAGCTTGTCGTGATGCAATGCCAACTCGCGTTTGAGCGTTTCAGAAGAAAGCATGCTGCCTTGAGGATGTTGAATTTCCTCTAGCTTTTCAGTAATTTCTTGAAAACTTTGCTGGGTCTGAAAATAGAAAATCAGAAAACCTGCCAAAAGGATAAAAAGGACAGCAATCACCAGTAAAAAAAAATTGTCCATAGCGGACCTCACTTCGTCAATCTGACACCATCGTACCTAACTGTCAACGCCGCGGCAACTCGGCTTGAGCCATTTCCCCTTCCTCAGCAAAAAAATACACTTCAAAGCTACACTTCGCGTCAAGGAGAACCGTCTGTGAACCAAGCTTTAGCCACCTCATCTTTAGATCCATCCCCCGAGACCACCCGCTTTGGCAGCGGCAAATCGGTTAAACGACTGGAAGACCAGCAACTCCTTCTGGGTGCCGGTCAGTTCACCAACGATGTCAGTCTGCCCAATCAGTCTTATTTGGTTTTCCTTCGTTCTCCTTATCCACACGCCAAAATTACCCGTCTTGACACCAGCGCTGCCAAAGCCATGCCGGGTGTCTATGGCCTGATCACTGGTCAAGATCTGCTGGCTGCAGGCGTGAAGCCCATGGCGCGCCCCATGAATTTCAAACGGGCAGATGGTGGCCCCTTGTCTTCAACCAACCGCTACCCCCTTGCCACGGACACTGTTCGCTTTGTGGGTGAGCCCATCGTGGCGGTTGTGGCTGATACGGAAGAAAATGCGCGCAATGCGGCTGAGGTCATTCAGGTTGAGTTTGACCCCTTACATAGTGCAAGCACCTTGGCCGATGCACTGGCACCCAATGCCCCTTTGTTCACAGAAGCACCTGACAACCGCGTCGCAGAAACTCGCTATGGCGACATAACGGCCACCCAAGCAGCCTTTGAACAAGCCGCGCATGTGGTTCATTTGGACATTGTGAACCAGCGCGTGGCCGCTCTGGCCATTGAACCCCGAAGCGTGTTGGCTTACCCCGAAAACGGTCGACTGACCCTACGCATGAGTAGTCAAATGCCATCTGGCGTTCGCACCACAGTTTCTGATTTGATCGGCATTGACAAAGAAAAGGTCCGCGTCATTGTGGGCGATGTCGGCGGCGGCTTTGGCATGAAAACCGGCGCCTATGCAGAAGACGTGGTCACTGCTTTTTGCGCTCACACCTTGGCTCGGCCAGTGAAATGGATTGCCGACCGCAGCGAAGAATTTTTGAGCAGCTCTCACGGTCGCGACATTCAAACCAAAGCGTCTTTGGCCTTGGCCCAAGACGGCAAAATTTTGGGTCTGCGCATTGAAACTTTGGCCAACGTGGGGGCCTACCCCACCATGACAGGCCTTACCATTCAATTGCTCATTGGTCCTTGGGTACAAAGCAGTGTGTATGACATTCAAACCATTGACTACCATTTCACGGGCGTGATGACCAACACCGCTAGCACGGGCGCTTACCGCGGTGCAGGTCGACCCGAAGCCATTTACAACATGGAACGCTTGATGGACGAAGCCGCGCGCGTAAGCGGCATTGACCGCGTCGAACTGCGACGCAAAAATTTCATCAAGCCCGAACAAATGCCCTACAAGAATCCAATGGGCCAAGTCTATGACACAGGTGCCTTTGAGATGATCATGAATGAGGCTTTGGAAAAGGCCAACTGGCACAGCTTTGCAAAGCGGGAGGCTGACTCCAAAGCCAAGGGCTTGTGGCGCGGTTTGGGCATTGCTACCTTTTTGGAATGGACCGGCGGCAACGCGCTAGAAGAAAACGTGCAGGTCCAAATTTTGGCCGATGGCATGATTGAAGTGGCCTCTGCAGTCAATGCCATGGGTCAGGGCATTGCCACCTCACTTGCGCAACTGGTCGTAGATGTGTTTGGCGTTGACATTTCACAAGTGCGCGTTATTTTGGGCGACACCGACCGGGCCAACGGTTTTGGCAGCGCAGGCTCTAGGTCACTCTTTACGGGGGGGTCGGCCATGCGCGTAGGTGCAGAAAAAACTTTGGACAAAGCCCGTAATCTGGCAGGCCAAGCTTTAGAAGCCTCTCCGGCAGATTTAGCCTACCAAGCCGGCACTTTCAGCGTCAAAGGCACAGACCTGCAAATTTCATTGGCAGACTTGGCCAAACGCCAACCAGAGGCGCGCATTGAAATGCAGTCAAGCACCACTGCCAGCGGCCCCACTTGGCCCAACGGGTGTCATATTTGCGAAGTAGAACTTAACCCTGCTACGGGCGAAACCAAAGTGGTTTCATATACCTCTATGAACGATGCGGGCCGTATTGTGAATCCCATGATTGTGGAGGGGCAACTCGACGGCGGTGCCGTGCAAGGCATGGGACAAGCCCTGTTAGAGGGCTTGGTATACGACGCAGAAAGCGGTCAATTGCTAACTGGCAGTTTGATGGACTATGCCGCACCCCGCGCAGACATCATGCCCGAAATGTTCCACACCCACACCAACCAAACTGTTCCAAGCACCAACAATGTCTTGGGGGTCAAAGGCGTGGGTGAGTTGGGTACGATTGGTGCAACACCCTGTGTGGTCAATGCCTTAGCCGACGCACTGGCGAGAAATGGCAATGCGGATAAAGCACCCAAGCTACAAATGCCGCTGACACCATTCCGCCTATGGGAACTGCTACATAAAGCGTGAAAAAATTTCACAATATTTTGATAACTATAAGCATTTTTTTCAAATTTTTTCCTTAGAATTGATCCATGAACATAAAATTTAAATCTTCCACTGCCATTGCCTACATGCGGTTTCTGCAACTTGCCAGGTCAGTTCAACAATTACCTGACGGCCCGAATTTAGACGCCAATGAAAAAGCATTGCTTGAAGAAATTGCGCTAAGTTCGTTTGAAGATCGCGTGATGACAGTGCGAGAAGCCATAGGTCTCAATCACCTAGGATCACCTGCCACCTTGCACAAACGCATCATGCGTTTGCGTCATAAAAATTTATTAAAAACATTCAACCAATCAGAAGACAAGCGCGCCAAGTACCTCATTTCTACCGATCAAACCATCGCCATGTTTGGCGACTTCGGCAAAAAAATGAATTCAGCACTTGTGGCACGTACTAAATAAAAAGTCGCTTTTTGATTAAGCACTGCTCACGGTTCTGCTAAAAATAATTCTTGCAGATCACTCAAAAAATCAAAACCTTTTTCTGTGGGCCATACTCTGGCCAAGTCTCTAGCGAGCAAGCCTTTGGCTTCAGCATGAACCAAACCCTTTTGAATAGAGGTCATGGCCAATCCGGTTCTGGCCATGTAATCGGCCAAGCTAAAGCCCTCCTTCAAACGCAAGGCATTGAGCATGTACTCAAAGGGCAACTCTTCACGCGACACCTCTTCATGCTGCGTGGCTGGCTCTCCTTTAAGCGCTTGGGTCATGTAGAGCTGCGGTTCTCTAAAACGCACTTGCCGAGTAATGCGATGCGCAAAGCTCAACTTGCTGTGCGCTCCAGCACCAATGCCCAAATAATCGCCAAACTGCCAATAGTTGAGGTTGTGCCAACATTGATGACCCGGCTTGGCATAAGCAGATACCTCATATCTTTGCAAACCCTCGACGCCAGTCATCTCTGTGATCAGATCCATCATGACGTAGGCTTCGTCGTCGTCGGGTAACACGGGTGGGTGTTTGGCAAACAACGTGTTGGGCTCAATGGTGAGATGATAAATGGAAATGTGTGGCGGTTTGAATTGCAAAGCTGTTTCAATATCTTGTGTCAAATCGCTCAGTGTTTGACCCGGCAAGGCATACATCAAATCCAAGTTGAAGGTCTCAAACGCAGACTGAGCTTCTTCAACGGCAGCGATGGCCTGATCTCGATTGTGTACACGGCCAAGCGCCTTTAAATGTCCGTCATTGAAACTCTGAACGCCAATGGACAAACGCGTGACACCGGCGGCACGAAAGGCTTTGAAGCGATCTTTTTCAAAGGTACCCGGATTGGCTTCCAATGTAATTTCAGCCTCCGCCTCCAATGGCAACCGCGCCCTGATGCCGCTGATCAATCGATCGATGCTGCTGGGCGTGAACAAACTGGGTGTGCCACCGCCAATGAAAACGCTGTGAACAGGGCGTCCCCAAACTAAGGGCAAACTGGTTTCTAAATCAGCCAACAATGCATCGATGTAGCGCTGCTCTGGCATGGCTTGCGAGTTGTCACGCCACTCGTGTGAATTGAAATCGCAATAGGGACATTTTTGAATGCACCATGGCAAATGCACATACAAAGAAAGTGGCGGCAAGGCCTGCAACTGCAACAAGCCTGGGCGCATGGCATGCACCACATCAAAGGCTTGCTTCATTCAAAGGCCCCATCGCTCACGCATGAGCCCCACCATTGCAAGAGACGATAGACCTCGGTGGCTGTAGGCATTCTTCACTTCCACAGGCAGTTGCGCAAAGGTTTTACCAAATTCAGGCAAGAACAACACGGGGTCGAATCCAAAACCATTGCTGCCTAAAGGTTCTCGCGCAATGTCAACCACCACACGGCCCACTGCAATCAAAGGCTCAGGGTCGTAGGCACTTCTAACGGCCACCAAAGTGCTCACCATGGCGGCACGTCGGTTGTCAACAGCAGCCATTTGTTCAAGCACCGCCCTCACATTGTTAGCATCTGATTTTTCATAACCAAACTGTGTGCAATAGTAGGCTGTGTCAACACCAGGTAGGCCACCAAAGGCGTCAATGCACAATCCAGCATCGTCTGCCACAGCAGACAACCCACTTTGTTCAGCAGCATTTCGTGCTTTGGCCAAAGCGTTTTCGACAAATGTTTTGTAGGGCTCTTCGGCTTCAGAAATATTCAACTCGGATTGCCGGAAAAGTTGCACATGGAGTGCGCCAAACATGGTTTGTAATTCGGCCAATTTACCCGCATTGTTGGACGCCAACACCATCTTCATGAAATCAAGCTCCCGCATGCACGTGAGTTTGACGTGATTGCTTTTGCAACTGCACCAACTCGGCAATGCCCTTCTCTGCCAACGCCAACAAACTGTCCATTTCTTTGCGTGTAAAAGCCACACCTTCTGCCGTGCCCTGCACTTCCACAAAATTGCCTGCGCCCGTCATGACGACATTCATGTCGGTGTCGCACGAAGAGTCTTCGGTGTAATCCAAATCGAGCAATGCCGTACCATCTTTCAGGCCGACAGAAATGGCCGCTACCGAATCCAAAATAGGAGACGCTGTCAGTTTGCCTTGGTGTATGAGCCAATCCACCGCATCTTGGGCCGCCACAAAGGCCCCGGTGATGCTGGCCGTGCGCGTGCCGCCATCGGCTTGCAGCACATCGCAATCGAGGTGAATGGTGCGTTCGCCTAATTTTTTCAAATCAAACACAGCGCGCATGGACCGGCCAATCAGGCGTTGAATTTCTTGGGTGCGGCCGCTTTGTTTACCACGCGCGGCTTCGCGATCGCCGCGCGTGTGTGTTGCGCGGGGCAGCATGCCGTATTCAGCAGTGACCCAGCCCTCGCCGCTACCTTTTTTGTGTCCTGGCACTTTCTCTTCGACCGATGCCGTACACAACACACGGGTATCGCCAAACTCAATCAGCACAGAGCCTTCTGCATGAACGGTGTAACCACGCGTGATTTTGACGGGCCGCAATTGATTTTGATTTCGGCCATGGGCGCGTGGTAAAGGTGTAGAAGTGCTGGTCATGGTGAGGCGTCATTTAAGTTTGAGATAATGGGCTATAGGCAAGAGGCAAAGCGGCCAAGCCCCCAACAGATCAGCAGTGTCTTACTGCCGTTCCCAAGAAAGAATCCATGCCAGTTTACAGTATGACCGGGTATGCCAGCGTGCAGTCTAGCGTGCCTGCGGCAGAGGGAAGCACCGATTCCACAGCTTCACCAACGGTCCGTTTTGGTTTGGAAATTAGATCGGTCAACAGCCGCTTTTTGGACCTGAGTTTTCGCCTGCCCGACGAATTGCGTCACACAGAGCCAGCGCTTCGTGAACACATCGTTCAACACATTAAGCGGGGCAAGGTCGAGGTTCGTGCCGTTTACCACAGCAACCAAGATGCCGAACTGACCGATCCAGCCATTGGCACCCTCCAAAAACTATTGAGTTTGCAAAACAAAATCCAGAGTTGGCTGCCAGGCGCGCGTGATTTAAGTGTTTCAGATGTGATCAAACTGGCCTCTCACGAAAAATCAGGCACAGGCCTGAACGAGGCAGACCTTATGCCCTTGGCCACACAAGCGGTTAAAGCCCTTAAAGACGCCCGAGCCAGAGAAGGAGCTCGTCTGGCCGAAATGTTGCAAGACCGAATTGGCCAGCTAAGCACTTTGGCGGAACAAGCTGCGCCCCTTCTCCCAATTTTGGTCGAACAACAGCGCCAGCGCTTCATTGACCGCTGGAACGAGGCCATGGCCTTGTCTGAGGGCACAGTGTCGCCCGATGTCGCCAAAGACCGCGCCCTGACAGAAGCGACTGCCTTTGCCATTCGGATCGATGTGGCTGAGGAACTAACCCGATTGGCCTCGCATTTGGATGAAATCAGTCGATTGATTAAAAAAGGTGGTGACATTGGCAAGCGCTTGGACTTTCTCATTCAAGAACTGCACCGAGAGGCTAACACCTTGGGCTCCAAATCGGCCGCCTTGGAACTGACCAAAATATCGGTCGACATGAAGGTGCTCATTGAGCAAATGCGTGAGCAAGTGCAAAACATTGAATAAGTCGCTTCGCTGCTGCACCACAAGCCCCATACCCCATTACACTCCTTGCCATGGAATATCCTGGAAACCTCTACGTTGTAGCCGCTCCCAGTGGTGCGGGCAAGTCCAGCCTGGTGAAGGCCCTGATGGAGCTAGATAACCGAGTGTTGCCTTCGGTGTCTCACACCACCCGCGCGCCCCGTGGCCAAGAAAAGCACGGCCGCGAGTACTTCTTTGTCTCTGAACAAGAGTTTGATGCCATGGTGGCCGGCGATGCATTTGTGGAATGGGCCAATGTGCACGGTCACCGCTACGGCACCTCTAAAAAAATGCTTGAAGAGCGCATGGCGCAAGGTTCTGACGTCATTTTAGAAATTGATTACCAAGGCGCCATTCAAATCCAAAAGATGTACGCCAACGCCATCCTGATCTTCATTCTTCCCCCCAGCTGGGAAGAGTTGCGAAGCCGTTTGGAGCGCCGCGGCGAAGACAGCACCGAAACCATTGAATTGCGTCTGCAAAATGCAGCAATTGAGCTGGCTCAGGTCAAAGAATTCGACTTCGTTATAATCAACGAAGTTTTCGATCGCGCCTTGTTTGACCTTAAGGCCATCGTGCACGCTCAGCGACTGAAATATGGAGCTCAGCACCGAGCCCGTGCCGAAACTTTCGAATCCCTTCATATCACCTGATTTTTTTACCGGAGACCGTCATGGCCCGCATTACCGTTGAAGATTGCCTCGAACAGATTCCTAACCGTTTCCAATTGGTATTGGCTGCCACTTACCGCGCACGCATGCTGAGCCAGGGCCACACCCCCCGGGTCCAAAGCAAAAACAAGCCAGGCGTCACAGCCTTGCGTGAAATTGCTGCTGGCAAAGTCGGCTTGGAAATGCTCAAAAAAGTTAACTAATTTCTACATTGAGCCAGGCCTTCATGGTCTAGCCCTAAAAAGCCCCAAAGTTTCACAACCTGGGGCTTTTTCACAGTCGCGTTACATTTAAGGCATGCGCGCAGCTTTTTCATCTATTTTTCACAAGTCCGGTAGTACTTCCATACCTGGAAAGCGAGATAACGCACACAACATCCTGGTTGGCATGCCAAGTGCCAGTGCAGCCAATGCCGCTGCAGCCAGCTTTGCCGCCTTGGTCGCCCAACTCAGCTATCTCTCTGCATCAGACATCGACTTGGTGCGCAAAGCCTATCGCTTTGCAGATGAAGCCCACTTGGGCCAACTCCGTAAAGATGGTCAGCCCTACATCACACACCCCATTGCAGTGGCTACGCAGTGCACCGAATGGAAGCTCGATGCGCAAGCTTTGATGGCGGCACTCATGCACGATGTCATGGAAGATTGCGATATCACCAAATCCGACTTGATTGAAAAGTTTGGATCTTCAGTGGCTGAATTGGTTGATGGCTTGACCAAGTTGGACAAATTGGAGTTCAACACCCGCGAAGAAAATCAGGCGGAATCATTTCGAAAAATGCTTTTGGCCATGGCCCGTGATGTGAGAGTGATCTTGATCAAGTTGGCCGATCGCACGCACAATATGCGCACCATGGCAGACATGCCGCGCGAAAAATGGGCTCGCATTTCTTCAGAAACCATAGAAATCTATGCACCCATTGCACACCGCTTAGGTTTGAATCAAACCTACCGCGAATTGCAAGATTTGTCTTTCCGCCACTTGAAGCCTTGGCGCTATGCCATTCTGGCAAAGGCCGTTGCCAAGGCCCGAAATCGAAGACGCGATTTGATTCAAAAAGTTCAATCTGAACTCGAGTTGACATTCTCAAAGGCAAAAATTGATGTACAAATTTCTGGTCGGGAAAAAACTCTTTTTTCCATCTACAAAAAAATGGATGGGAAGCACCTGAGTTTTGCACAAGTGACCGACATTTATGGCTTCAGACTGATTGTGCCCTCGGTCATTGATTGCTACACAGCCCTGGGTATTTTGCATCAGATGTACAAACCCGTGCCGGGCAAATTCAAGGACCACATTGCCATTGGCAAAGTGAACGGCTATCAGTCTTTGCACACCACTTTGGTGGGGCCGTCCGGCGTTAACGTTGAATTTCAAATGCGTACCGAGGCGATGAACATGGTGGCTGAGTCTGGTGTTGCGGCGCACTGGCTGTACAAGGACAACTCAACTGGCCAGATGGAAGCCGAACGTTTGGGTACTCAGTGGCTGCAATCACTCTTGGACATTCAAAAAGAAACGCGCGACGCTTCTGAATTTTGGGATCATGTCAAAGTTGATTTATTTCCCGATGCAGTTTATGTTTTCACACCAAAGAGCCAAATCATGTCGCTACCACGCGGTGCAACTGTGGTCGATTTTGCTTATATGATTCACAGCAATCTTGGCGATCATTTGGTGGCTGCCAAAATTAATAACCAACAAGTTCCCCTGCGCACAGAGTTAAAAAACGGCGATGTGGTCGAGGTCATGACGGCACCGGTTTCCGCTCCCAACCCATCATGGTTGGGCTTTGTCAGAACGGGACGTGCGCGCTCCAGAATTAGACATCACCTGAAAACCATGGCACACAGTGAATCGATGGACTTAGGCTTGAAACTTCTGACACAAGCATTGCGCGCTGAAGGCATTGAGAAGTTGCCAGACGATCCCTCCCGCTATCAAGGCCTGTGGGAAAAAGTGTTCCGCTTCACCGGCAACCGAAATCGCAGCGATTTGTTGGTCGATGTTGGGCTTGGCAAACGCATCGCAAGCATTGTGGCTAAACGCATGGCCGCTTTGTTAGCAGAGATGGGCGAGAAACCCGATCCATTGCTCATGACGCGCGAACGGTTCATGGCCAACGACACCATTTCCCAAGGCGCTATTTTGTTGGATGGCACCGAAAACGCTTCCGTCGTTTACGCACCTTGCTGCCGCCCACTGCCGGGCGACAAAATCATTGGCTATTTAGGCCGAGGTGAAGGCTTGGCCGTTCACACAGCAGATTGCGGCGTTGGCTTGAAGCTTCAGCAAAAAGACAGTGAACGGTTCATAGGGGTGGAATGGTCCGATGAAATGATGCGCAGCTTCGAAACCAGCATCCGCGTCACCGTGGTCAACACCAAAGGCGTATTGGCCAGAGTGGCTGGCACACTGGCCGACTCAGAGGTGGACATCATTCACGTGGAAATGGGGCAAGCCAGCGTGCAAGATGCCGCTGAAAATACCTTCGTCATTTCTGTGCGCGATGCCAGCCATCTTGAAACAGTTCTCAAAAACTTAAAACGCACACCTGCAGTATTGAATGCGGAGCGGATTATGCACCGCGTGCGTGGGCAAAGCACGGCAGAAGAATAAATCCTTGCTTCAGCCTGCGTGAAAGTTTAGAAATCAGTGTTCACCTGGCTTTGGATAAGTCACATTGAGCACCTCGATTTCGCGCCAGCCTTGCGGAGTGACCAACTTGAGCACATCGCCTGTGCTTGACTTCAACAAGGTGCGCGCAATGGGCGATACCCAACTCACCTCGCCCTTCAAACTGTCGGCCTCATCAATGCCACGAATGGTCACTGTACGTTCATCTCCGTTTTCTTCCACATAGGTGACCGTGGCTCCAAAGAAGACTTGGTTTTTCCCGTGGTGTGCGCTGGGGTCAGTTACTTCGGCAATTTCCAAACGTTTGGTCAGAAAGCGAATACGGCGATCAATTTCACGCAAGCGTTTTTTACCGTAAATGTAATCACCGTTTTCAGAGCGGTCCCCATTGCTTGCAGCCCAATGCACAATTTCAACCACTTTGGGGCGCTCATCGTCCATCAGCGTAAACAACTCGGCACGCAAGTTGGCATAGCCCTGAGGGGTCATGTAATTGCGGGTGCCAGCAGGCAAAGGCGGCAGACTGGGATCTTCCCCATCGTCATCGTCATCGTTGTCTGTTTCGCGTGTGAATGCTTTGCTCATGGTCTTTCATTGAAATATAACGATTCAAAACCGGTTTGCACAAAGAAAAACAGCCTAGGGGCGTAAGCCTCTAAGCTGTTGTTCTAGACTCGAAATAGAATCGAAATCTGGTGCGGCTGGCAGGAATCGAACCCACGACCCCTTGGTTCGTAGCCAAGTACTCTATCCAGCTGAGCTACAGCCGCTAAGCGGTGAATTGTAGCATGGTATTTTTTTATTCTAATACCCAAGAAGTAAGATTATCCAAGAACATGTGGCTCACCCTCAGTTCGTTTCCTGCAGAAAATCCCGCTGAATGGGGCGTCACAATCACATTTGGCAAATGCCAAAGCGGTGATGTTTGGGACAGCGGTTCGTGCTCAAAAACATCCAAATAAGCGCTTCCCAGGCTACCGTTTTGCAGCGCCTCAATCAAATCACTTTCTACCACCACCTCACCTCGCGACACATTCACCAAGCCAGCCCCTGGCGGCAGCAAATTCAACCTTCGGGCATTGATCAAGCCTCGGGTTGTATCGGTCAAGGGGCACATCAAGACAATCCAGTCGGTTGATGGCAAAGCGCTGTCTAAAGTTTCAAACGTCAACATTTCTGGTTGAGAAAAATCACCGCCAGGTTTCGCAAGAGAGCCGATTTGTGCTTTTTGACGAACCACTTTCAAACGAAGACCCAGCACTGACAAAAACTGTGCAACTCTTTGTGCAATAGGACCCCATCCCACCAACAACGCCGTTTGACCGCTTAAATCGGGAGGCAATTGCGAACCGAGCAAAGGGGCCCACTTTTTCGCATGCATGGCATGAACCAGTTCCGGAAATTTTCGCGACAAAGCCAGCAAGCCAGCCAGAGCAGTTTGAGCCACCACTTCTGCATTTGCGCCTGACGATGTGGCGACCTGCACGCCCTTGGCTCTCAAACGAACGTACACATCGCGATCAGCGCCTGCAGAGTGGATATGAACCCAGCGTAAAGTAGACGACTCTTCTAATACTTTGTAGCAAGCCTTCAGGCTAGGCGCAAGCTCATGCTTGGTGGACAAGCCTGTGACATCCCGTGAAACAAAGGCCACATCAAAATCTCGCCGACCCGATGCAACAGCATCTTCAAAGCTGATGCATTCAAAAGGCCGCGAGCCCATCACCTTGGCAATGTCTTGCGATAAAGCCCGCAAAGACAACTCTGAGAGCAATATCTTCATTGGTGCAATCGAATGAAACAGGATCGATTCATCTCGATTTAGATTCGGTAGCTTGCATCTAAGCGGTCTAATTTACGCAACAGTGCTGGCCACTCCATCAAGCCATAAGGCCTGCGAGTACTTGGCTGGTAGTTGTTCCATGTTTCTTCTAAAACATCTGGCGCCACTTTGGTGAAGGGCGTATTGCAAGCCATGGCAGCCAACTGCGAGTGGCATGCCAACTCTAGTCTGTGCGCCCAGTTAAACGCTTCCCCCACACTTTTTCCCACTGTCAGTGCGCCATGATTGCGCAAAATCAAAGCCTCACCCTGCCCCAAGTCATTTAGCAAAGAGACTTTCTCGTCATTGTTCAGAACCACCCCCTGGTAGTCATGGTAGGCAATCTTCAAAAACCGCATGGCAGTTTGCGTCAATGGCAACAAGCCACACTCAAGCGAAGAAACCGCCATCGAAGCCCAACTGTGCGTGTGAATAATGCACCTGACTTCTGGCCGTGCTTCATGAATAGCACTGTGAATCACATAACCCGCTTTGTTGATGCCATAGTGCAATTCACCAAAGTCAGGCTTGTCCAAAATATTCCCGTGTATGTCAATTTTGATCAGGCTAGAAGCTGTAATTTCTTCGTACATCATGCCGTAAGCATTGATTAAAAAGGCGCCCTCTTCGCCTGGCACACTGCACGAGACATGGTTGGCCATCATGTCGGACATGCCATAAATGTCCACCAAGCGATAGCAAGCCGCCAAGTCAACTCGGGCCTGCCATTCCTCAGGGGAACATCGATGTTTCATGGACTCAATTTTCAAGATGCCGTTTTCAACCATTGCATCACCTCACAAAAGATTTAAAAGAATTCTGTGGGCCTAATTTGAACCAAAGTGCTGACAGCAAGAGTGCAAGAAAAACCAACGCCAGCGCCAACCCAGATAGCAAGGCTGTTATTTCTGTGTCACGTTTTTCCATCGTGAATTGCGCAGAGAGGTGCTTGTAAACCTGCTTCAAATCTTCTGCTGAGCCCGCCTTGAAATAGTCGGCTTCTGTGATCTTGGCGATGCGCTTTAAAGCTTCCTCATCCACTTGGGTGAAATAGGAATAGCCCTCGTAGCCCGGAATAAAACCATTCGGTGTGCCAAAACCAACGGTGTAAACACGCACGCCCAAATCAGCGGCCCTCTTTGCAGCCAGCAAGGGATCAGGGCCCGTCGTGCGGCGTCCATCCGTGAGTAAAACGATGGCGCCGCCCTTGTAGGAGCCAGGGGGCTCGGGCGTGCGTTCTTGCGCAGCAGGTTTGGCATCCAAACTTTTTGAGCCACCTGCCTGCCCTTGACGACCTTGATCGCTGTAGCCAAAAGGATTGGTGTTGTAGAGCGCCGCCTCCAAGTCAATCTGCGCTTCTGGCCTGAGTGTGCTCAAGGCCAACAACAGGCCGCTGCCTGTGGCTGTACCCCTCTGCAATTGGAAACGATCAATCGCAGCAACCAGCTCGTCTTTGTCTTGCGACACATGCTGCACGACCTGTGCATTGCCGGCAAACGAAACGATTCCCACTCGAACGTTTTTGGGAAGGTCTTGTAAAAATTCTTTGGCGGCCTTTTGAGCCGCCTTAATTCTGCTGGGCTTTACATCTTCTGCCAGCATGCTTCGGGAGACATCCATGGCCATGATGAGTGTCATGTAGTCGGCCGGCAAGGTGACCCTGGCCATCGGTCTGGCACTGGCAAATAACAAAAGCGCCATGGCGATACCGATCAGGGCTGGCGGGACATGCCGCCGCCAAGGGGACGGGAGATCCATGTTTTGCAAAATCCAAGAGACGGCCGAAAAACTCACGACTTGTTGCCGCTTGCGCCTTAAAAGCCACAAATAGCCTGCCAGCATGAGAGGCAAGAGCAACAGGGACCAGAGCATGAAGGGATTTAAAAATTGCATAGCCAATAGGGTTTTCGCAAGTTCTGCCAATTTACCATTGAAGCTTATGTTATGGTTATTCCATGAAACGAGAAGCGCTTTTTAGCAAAAGCACGCGAACTGTAGCTTCTGTTACAAACACGGCTGCGGATTCAACCGCGTCCTCGTCCGACTTAGGCAAGCCAGCCAAGCCTGCAACTTTCAGTTCGAACAAACTTCATCTTTTTAAATCAGTCCTTAGGTGGGATTTTGCCGCAGTCTTCTTGTTTGGCGTCGTTATAAGCATGCTTGCCATGGGTGTGTTTCTCAAGCTCAACCCTTTACCCAAAAGTCTTACGCAGAATGACATTGATGGCGCTGTAATGCACACATTGCTTAACAAAGAACTGCCATCTCAAAGCGCCAAAGTCGCTGCATCGGTCCAGGGCGCAGTCGTCCATGTCCAGTCGTACATTACAGATCCAAAAAACAAAGACGTCGACAAAGAAAGTGGCGTTGGCACGGGAGTTGTCATCAAAGACGATGGCACAATTTTGACCAACTTTCATGTCATTGCTGGCGCCAAAAAATTGAAGGTCACCTTTTTTGATGGGACTGAAGCAGAGGCCATTGTGATTGGCGTGCAACCCGAAAAAGACTTGGCGGTCATCAAACCTCAAAAAATTCCTGACGATCTTGAGCCCGCAGTTTTAGGATCCAGTCAGCAACTCTTGCCTGGCGACCAAGTGGTGGTCGTTGGCTTTCCATTTGGCATCGGACCTTCAGTTTCGGCAGGTGTTGTCTCTGGTTTGAATCGACAATTCAAATCGCCTGATGGCAATCAAGCCCTTAGCGGTCTGATTCAATTCGATGCGGCAGCCAACCCTGGCAACTCTGGTGGCCCCTTGGTCAATATGTCAGGCGAGGTCATTGGCATCGTGACGGCTATTTTGAACCCAACATCGGCCAGAACCTTCATTGGCATTGGCTTTGCCACCACCATTGAGAGCGCGGGAAGTGCCGTCGGCTTACCACCTTTTTAAATTTTCGGAGGGAAACACATGACTCAATCAAACGAAGCTTGGCGCGGTCAGAACACAACACCTCAGTTGCATAACCCTGCAGAGGCCGCAGCGCTCATGCAAAGAGTCATGTACGAAGTCAAGCGAGTTGTTATAGGACAAGATCTTTTTTTAGAGCGTGTCTTGATTGCCTTGCTTGCACAGGGGCACCTCCTGATTGAAGGTGTACCAGGCTTGGCCAAAACTTTGACTGTGAACACACTGGCCAAAACCTTGAACGGTCAATTCAGTCGAATTCAATTCACGCCTGATTTACTGCCTGCCGACTTGGTTGGCACCAGAATTTTCAATCAGCAAACGAGTGAGTTCAGCACCGTGTTAGGCCCCGTTTTCACCAACCTGTTACTGGCCGATGAAATTAACCGCGCTCCTGCCAAAGTGCAAAGTGCCTTGCTTGAAGTGATGCAGGAAAGACAAGTCACCATCGCAGGAAAATCACATCGGGTACCTTCGCCCTTCTTGGTCATGGCCACTCAAAACCCCATTGAAACGGAAGGTACCTACCCCCTCCCAGAGGCGCAAGTAGACCGCTTCATGATGAAGGTGTTGATTGACTACCCCTCGGAAGATGATGAGTTTGTCATTGTCCAACGCGTGATTTCTGGCGGGGCTCAAGTTACAGGCGTCGTTAACCCAGAAGACTTACAAAAACTTCAAGCGCAATGCCGACATTGTTATGTCGACCCCAGTCTGATTCACTACGCTGTCAAACTGATATCTGCTACACGTTTTCCTGAACGTTATGGCTTGGAAAATCTGAAAGGTCTGCTAAGTTTTGGCGCAAGTCCTCGGGCCAGCATCGGACTGATTGAAGGGGCACGCGCACTGGCTCTGATGCGCGGCCGCGATTACGCACTGCCTGAAGACGTGGCCGACTTGGTGCCCGATGTTTTAAGACACCGCCTGGTCCTTTCCTACACAGCATTGGCTGAAGGAAAAACACCTGATGCCATCATTCAAGAAGTCATGAAGGCCATCCCCATGCCCAGCCAACCCATGGCATCGAATGTCAGCTGAAGCCTTGTTGCAGCAGCTGGAGTGGACAGTCCTGCGGCGACTAGATGGCTTGCTGCAGGGAGACCACCAAACCTTGTTCAGAGGTGCCGGCTTGGAGTTGGCCGACTTGCGTGAATACCAAACGCATGATGATGTGCGGCACATCGATTGGAATGTCACGGCCCGGATGCAAACGCCTTATGTCAGAGAGCATCAAGAAGATCGAGAAATCAGTGCTTGGTTTTTATTGGACCTGTCGGGTTCTATGGATTTTGCAAGCGCGGGCCAAAGCAAACGTGAACTCATGTTGGCCTTTGTGGCCATCATGGCCAAGTTGCTCATGCAGCGTGGCAATCGAATTGGGGCGCTGATTTTAAGCCCCGCTGACGCTACAGGTTTTAAATACATCCCAGCCCGCATGGGGCGTCGCCACCTCCTTCATGTTTTGCATACGGCTCAAACCACAGGGGTCTCAAAAGCGCCGCATCAGACAGATTTAAACCAATGGCTGGCCAGAGCCAATGGCTTGCTTAAACGTCGATCTTGCGTCTTTGTGGTTTCGGACTTCATGGGTCATTTTGATTGGGCCAAAGAACTGTCTCACTTGGGCCGTCGACATGATACGGTGGCTGCCAGACTTTACGATCCCGTCGAGATGCAATTGCCCAATGCTGGTCTCATGACATTGCAGGATTCTGAAACCTCAGAACAATTGTTGATCGACACAGCCAATCCTAAATTCAGAATGCGCTATGCCAAATTGGTAGAGGAAAGAGAACTGCAACTGCAAACCACTTTTGCGCAGTCAGGCGTCGATGCCCTGGAACTTTCAACCGATGAAGACATTGCAGCAGCCCTTTTGAGATTTTCTGAATTGCGAAAAAGGAGACTTTGGCGTGCCTGACCTCAGCTCCGTCAGTTTTTTGTGGCCTCTACTTTTGTACAGCGCACTTGTGATGCCTGTTTTAGGCATTGCCTATGCTTATTTCACAAAGCGTGTTCCCCCCATCATTTTGAGCCTCGGACTGTGCCTGCTTTGCATCGCAATGGCTCGGCCACAAACCGTGTTGATGACACCCCTTCGAGAAGCTACAGTCATGCTGGCTTTGGACACTTCTGGCAGCATGCGCGCCCAGGACTTAAAACCTTCGCGCATAGAAGCTGCACAGCAAGCGGCTCTGAAATTCGTTGAAAGTAAACCGGCTCGTTTGCGAGTTGGTTTGGTCACAGTGGCAGGAACGGCTGCTTTGGCTCAGGCTCCCACTGAGGAAAAAGAAGCACTTAGGCGCGCGCTAGAAAATCTGCCCTTGCAGTATGGTTCTGCGCTGGGTTCTGGTTTGTTGATTTCCTTGGAGGCTTTGCTACCTGGTTCTGGCATCGACGCCCAAAAAATTATCAATGAGGCTTCAGACAACGGCGGTCCTAGAAAACCCGCTGATTCAGGAAAATCTCTGGATGCCCAGAAACCCAAAGAAACCGAAGCTTCTGCCAGCAGAGGGCGGAACATGGCCATCGTGCTCATCAGCGATGGGCAAAGCAATATGGGCCCCGAATTGCTCAAAATGGCCGAATTGGCCGCGTCGCATGAGGTCAAGGTTTATACCGTTGGCATTGGTACAGCTGAGGGCGATGTGGTTCACATCCAAGGTCGCAGCATGCGCGTCAAACTGGAAGATGAAGCCCTGAAGAAAGTGGCGGCCATGACACAAGCTGAGTATTTCAGAGCAGACAGCACGGAAGGCCTGGGCAAAATTTACGACCAACTTGGCTACCGACTGCGCTTTGAGAAAAGAGCGCTGAGTGAAATCACATCCTATGTGGCCTTATTGGGCATGATTCTCATCCTGTTTGCTTGTCTGCGAAATTTTTCAAGGTTCGGAAGAATCATTTAAAGACATCGCGCCGCTTGAGCCAGCCACAGCAATTAAACTTGAGTTAATTCGAGTTAACATTGAACCTATGTTGATGTCAAATTCTAAAGAACTTTCTCAAAGACACATTGCGTTAACAGGCGCTAGTAACTTTCGCGACCTTGGTGGCTATGTGGGCCACATGGGCCGTCCCGTGAAGTGGCGAAAAATTTTTCGTTCCGATCACTTGGCCAATTTATCGCCAGAAGATCTTAATCAAATTCAAGGCCTGGGTGTCAAGCGCTCATTTGATTTCAGAGGTGACCAAGAGAGCCTGGCGCAGTCTTACGATTGGCCTGATCTCAAGCGTCACAGTTTGAGCATAGAGCCAACCGTGGTTCAAAGGCTGCAAGCACAACACCTGACTGGTAAACCACTGACTGCGGCAGACGCTTTAGACGCCATGCAGGCCACCTACCGTGATTTTGTTCGGGTCGACTCTCGTCGTTTTGCAGAGTTGTTTGAACACCTCCTAGACCATCCAGATCCGCTTCTCTTTCATTGCACAGCTGGCAAAGACCGAACGGGTCTGGCAGCCGCTTTGGTATTGTCAGCATTGGATGTGTCAGAGTCTGACATTTGGCGTGACTACTTGCTCACCAACCAACTCTACAAACGCAACGGCACAGGTGTTACAAACCTTGCACCCGATGTCTTGAAAATTGTGTGGGAGGTTCAAGAGAGCTTCTTGCAAGCCTCTCTAGAACAAATTCAAACCAGCCATGGCAATGTTCAAAACTATTTAAGCAATGAATTGGGCATCACGCCGGCTGCAAAACTTCGTTTGCAATCGCTGTATTTAGATTAAAAAAATGGACATGCCTATCATGTCCATTTTTTAAGCCCTAGTTTTGGGTCAGAAGACCAATGGTTGGAACCAATTAATTCTGCTCTGACCCCAATTAAAAAGAATTACAGGCCGTTTTTGCCGCCATCATTTTTTTTGATGATCAAATTGGATGGCCGATGTCGTCGATTTAGCCTTACCAATGCCGGCTTCAGCCACCGATGTGAAGTTGTCCAATGGTGCGCGCACACTACATCCAAATTACAAAAAAATGCACAAACTTTGATCGTCGGAAGCATAAACATCATCCGATTGACATGAATTTGTCATAATTCAACATTAAAGTGGATTTGCTGGGAGCTTTAAGTTTCCAGTCACACAACCCCGAATATCTTACTGGAGCTGAAATGCTTAAATTTAAATCCCTCGTTGCCGCTGTCGGCTTGACAGCACTGGCAGCAACTTCCTGGGCTGCCGACATTACTGGTGCCGGCGCCACATTCCCCTTCCCGATCTACGCCAAGTGGGCTGAAGGTTACAAAGCCGCTACTGGCACCGGCATGAACTATCAATCGATTGGTTCATCAGGCGGTATCCGTCAAATTCGCGCCAAAACAGTCACGTTTGGTGCCACTGATGCACCTGTGTCAGGCGCAGACCTTGACAAAGACGCTATGGTTCAGTTCCCCGCCATCATCGGTGGAACCGTACCCGTGATCAACTTGGACGGCTTCAAGCCCGGTGAATTGCGCGTCACAGGCCCCGTCATGGCCGAAATGTTCTTGGGCAAGATCAGCAAGTGGAATGACCCCAAGCTTACCGCCCTCAACCCCGGCAAAAATTTGCCTAACGAACTCATTACAGTGGTTCACCGTGCCGACGGTTCTGGCACCACATTCAACTGGACAGACTATCTCTCAGTGATTAGCAAAGAATTTGCCGACACAGTTGGCAAAGGCGCTGCTGTGAAGTGGCCCGCACCCACATCCGTTGGCGGCAAAGGCAATGAAGGTGTTGCAGCCAACGTCAACCGCATCAAAGGTTCTTTGGGTTATGTTGAATACGCCTACGTTAAAAAGAACAACATGAATTTCATGCAAGTTCAAAACGCCAACGGCAAATACGTCAGCCCTGATGATTTGACATTTGCTGCCGCTGCTGCTGGTGCTGACTGGTTCAGCGTACCTGGCATGGGTGTGTCAATGGTCAATGCCAAAGGCGACACCAGCTGGCCCATCAGCACAGCTTCTTTCATCTTGATGTACAAGAACCCAGCTGACAAGGCTGCTTCAAACGAAGCTATGAAGTTCTTTGATTGGTCCTTTAAAAATGGCAAGAAAATGGCTGCCGATTTGGACTATGTACCATTGCCCGACAGCTTGACCAACGAAATTCGCGCCAAAGTTTGGTCGCAAATTCAGAAGTAATTCAAGCTTGGTATTTCATCCGTTGGTTGCCCTTGTGCAATCAACGGATTCTTTCTTTCTAAATTGATTTCCTTGCTGAGTGAAACAAGACATGTCAAACCCTCTGCCCAGTTCGGCTCAAGCCGCTCACTTTCTCAAAACAGCCCAGCGCCAGCGTACCCAAGATTGGCTGTTCCATCGACTGACGCAAGCTTTTTCGCTCTTGGTTCTTCTGGCACTGGCCGGAATTATTGTTTCTTTGTTCATGAACGCATGGCCAACCTTTGCTAAATTTGGCGCTCGCTTCATTTGGTACGTTGAGTGGGACATCATCAATGAAGAGTTTGGCGCCGCCATTGCCATTGTTGGTACGGTCGCGAGTGCCGGACTGGCAATGCTGATTGCAGTTCCTCTTTCATTCGGAATTGCTGTATTTTTAACGGAAACATGCCCCGTTTGGTTACGTCGCCCCTTAGGCACAGCCATTGAATTGTTAGCCGCCGTGCCTTCCATCATTTACGGCATGTTTGGCTTGTTCGTTTTTGCACCCTTGTTTGCAGATTTTGTGCAAGTGCCCCTTCGCGAAATTTTAGGCGGCATGCCTCTCATTGGATTTTTGTTTGGTGGCGCTCCCAACGGCATGGGTATCTTGGCGGCTGGCATTGTGCTGGCTTTCATGGTGTTGCCCTTTGTTGCCTCAGTCATGCGCGATGTATTTGAAATCACGCCCCCCATTTTGAGAGAGTCAGCTTACGGACTTGGTTGCACCACCTGGGAAGTTGTCGGAAAGATTGTTTTGCCTTACACACAAAAAGGTGTGATTGGGGGAATTATGTTGGGCCTGGGTCGCGCGCTTGGCGAGACCATGGCTGTCACCTTTGTGATTGGCAATGCGAATCGCTTGCCCACTTCACTTTTTTCACCTGGAACCTCCATCGCATCAACATTGGCCAATGAATTTGGCGAGGCCGCAGACTTTCACATGTCATCCTTGTTTGCGCTTGGTTTCTTGTTGTTCGTTATCACTTTCATGGTTCTAGCACTCGCCAAAATCATGATCAGCAGAGCTGAAAAAGCCAAGGGGTTCTGAAATGGCCATGAACATGAATCACGCACTTTACCGTCGGCGTCGCCTGGCCAACCTTTGGGGCATGGTGACCTCGATGTTG